>Ga0182024_10000141_pt1 | contig 160542 bp, 140 predicted proteins | sample P32metaG_FD_120480 | JGI IMG/M metagenome (GOLD analysis project Ga0182024, IMG submission 120480) | Permafrost microbial communities from Stordalen Mire, Sweden - P3-2 metaG (Illumina Assembly) | ecosystem: Environmental > Terrestrial > Soil > Wetlands > Permafrost | place: Sweden: Stordalen... | reverse complement strand
GGCACCGCGATCGACGCTTGGACAACCATCGCTGCGGCTGTCGTCTGCTTAAATATCCTCATGGAAGCAACTACGTAACGGCTCGCTCTTGGGTTACACCGGTTTTTTGTCAGCTTGTTAGCCAGTTGCAGTAGCCGGCTGCCTCATACCATGAGACGCTAATCGCCGGGCAGCATGCTTTCGGCGCGAACCTTTCGGTGAACTCGTAGCCGGGGTTGAAACGCCGGTACTGTTCGATCGTCACCGGCGTACTGGCAATGGCAAACGTGCGCCTGATCATCACCCTGTGCTGTGGTTCATCGTCAAACCTTCCCATCTCGCTGGCAGGTGATCCCATGGAAAACTCCAGAGGCCCGGGAATTACCACCATGGTCTGGCCTTGACTGTTTACAAACCACTGCCTCGATTTCCCACTGGCCGTTTTCAGATTTTGGGAAATATTTGCGAGCCGTTTTTCTCGTTGTTCTTTGCCCGCAGCTCGTTTCTCGGCGATCATGAGAAACTCGTCCTGTTGAGCCTGGCCCAAAAGCCACTCTGCCGCCGCATGAAGCCCGGGATCATCGGCCGCCTGATAGATCTCTTCCAATTGAGTCGCCAAGGCATCATCAACGATCAGCGGAAACTCGCCCAGACTCAAAACGAGCGCGCGGCGGATGGATAGATCCGGTTCACTGCCCAAACGTTCCGCAATCGGTTGAGGGTTGGCTCCCAACTCGTGCAACCAATGGATGATGTAGCTGCGGACTCGCGGATCGGGATTCCACTTCAACAGGGGCCAAACCGTTTCATACTCCCCTAGGTGATACAATGCGACTGCCGCGTTGGCCTGGCGTTGTGCCAAGCTTTCCTTGTCAACGTCGCTGGCCTCGGCTGCGGGTTGTTTTCCCAACTCTTTTTGCGCTAAGGCAACCAACTCTGGCTTGTAATTAGCGAATTTGCCGAAAATCAACATGAACTGAAACGGCTCGGCGTCGGCTAGCAGATCGAAAAGTTGATCGCGATCGTCCGAGACGTAATCTGCCAGTGTCTCTGCGGCATATAGGCGAGGATTGTCTAATCGATTTTTGTCGCGATAAATTAAACCCAGCGATTTCAGAAGTTGTGCTTTTGCAGGTCGCAACGCTTCGCGCCAGGCCAGGAATTCCGAAGCCGGCCGGCTTACTAAATGGACGGCCACTTGCCAGCCGACTTCATTCCACCGTGGATCCGTCGGTGCAAAGGTTGCCAGAGCACAGGCCGCCTGAAACTGCTGATCCGTCAAGCCTCTAAAGTCAAGCGCCGTTTGCCAGAGCGGCTCGACGAGCTCCTGTTGGTATGGAACCAGTGCGCTGCGCACGACGGGAAACTGATTGGCCGTTACCACCAAAAGCCGCTCCCGCAGATCGGCGACCTCGCTTTTGTCCACCGGAAGCAGGGCGAGTTTCAAATGCAATTGTTGAGCGGACCCTTCTTTCGCTTGTGCCTCCTCCGCTCTGAGAAGTGGGTTAGCCCAGCGGCGATAAGGATCCATTTTTTTTACGATGTCGGGCACTTGGACGATGTCGGCGGAGACCAGTTGATCGACGAGCGACCTCGCCTCGCCCCGACCTATGAGTTCTCTGCCGACGACAGCCAAACACAGGAGCAACAGTGCTGCCACAGCGGTATGCAGGCCATGGTAGCGGCCCGCTTTGTGCATCATTTTCCGCTCGGGTAGCGTCCAGTTTTCTTTCTTCGTCAACGAGCGAATGTTCAACCATTGAAACAGCGACGGCAGTTGCTGGTTCTCGGGCCGCGCATTCCACATGGCGGCTCGATCGGCAAGACGCAATTCGGCTCGGCCGCGCCATGTTTCCTTCTGTTTGCGAGTCAACCATTCGCGCAACGAATCGATCAGGTAGTCGTGAGTCAGTTGGTAATACTTCTGCCGAGTTTGTGGTTGTAAACCAAGGTCGGCCGTTGATTTCTCCTCGGAGTGAGTCGGCGTGATCAGGCGAAGTTCGCTGTCCAGAATGCGAATCAGGTCATCGAATTTGTTGGGATGGTCCGTATGGCCCGACTCTTCCAGCAATTCAGCGTAAGACCTCATATGGCCTTTGATATCCGTGCCCGATTCCGGCAGTAGGGCCTTCAGCACGGCTCGAGCCGACTTCTGATGATAACGATGATCGCCTGAAGCAGTGGCCGCACTGAACGACTCCTCCAAGAAATTGACTCCGATCCCCTCGGTTCCGCCCACTTCGAGTAGCGTTGCCGAAACCCAGGGTTTGCCCTTTACCATCTCCGCAAACAACGCGAGCCTAACTGAAATGACCCGCCCATCCTGAGCCAAACCTTGGATTGCCTGGCCGAGAAAAGATTCCTGCTCTTTCGTCAGCTTCCTCTCAAGCCGGCCGAATGCCCGTCCAAACGCCGCCAGCACATAGCGCGCATGGATTGGATCGAACAGGTCGACCGCGGCCATATTCTGACCTTGGAGAAGTTCGATTTGCACGTCCCCCATGAAACGGCTGAGCGCCATCCAGAAGTCGTCGCGTACCAGCACGATGCATTGCACGTGCTGGCCATCGCACTGCCGCAATGCTTGGGCCAGTTCGGTGTCCTGCTTATCGCCGTGAGCGTGAAGCCACTGCTCGAACTGATCGAGCACCAAAACCACCTTGCCAGTTTGCGAACGGCGTAACGCTTTGATCGTCTCGGCTAGAGGCAGATCGTCGCCGAGGTCGGGTCGCCGTTTGCGCAATCCCTTGAGCAGACGGCCCTCCGTTTCATCCGTGGTTGATTCGATATAGACCGGCGTAATCCGGCGGTCTAGTTTGGGCAACAAACCTGCCTTGACCAACGATGATTTGCCGCAGCCACTGGGCCCATAGATGATTCCTACGGTGAACGTCTCCTCATCACCAGCCTCGATGCGATGCTTCCAGAACCGGATGCTGTCGGGTAGGCCCTCCTTGTCACGCGGACCGGGAAGCAAATCGAGGAAGAAATCGGCGTCGTATGCATCGAACGATCGCAGGCCCTTTGGCACAACGGCTTTATCGGAGTGGGCGGCTGCATCGGACTGCGTGAATGTGCGTTGGATAGTTTTCGGCAACTGTGCGTTGACAGTCTGTGCGTTAATGGCCTGCTTGTTCAGCGCCTCGGGTCGCTCGACCTCAAAGTACCATTCGAGGATCGGCATCAGTTGCGTCAATGATTGGTAGACGTCTGTAACTTCTACCCTTTCGCCGAAGCCGTGCGTGCCGACATTGCCTAATTTGCGGACGGTGCTGGCGTAGGCGTCGAGACGGTCGGGGAAAAATCCATTCTTAACTAACCGTTGAAGGAGGTTTTCCAGAGGCCGAGTGCCGGGAGGTTCGTTGATCCGCCGCTGGTACACGTCGCGGATCACGTATTCGAGCACTTTACGGGCGCGAGTCAGAGCCATCTCTGGGGATGCGCCAGCAATTCTGACAACCTGCTGAATACCGTCCCGAAGCTCGCAAAATTGGTCTGACAGATGTTCCAGCCGACCGAGCAAAGATTGAAGCGAAGCGTCCATTCGACTTCTTTGCCAGAGGAATATTGGGTCTGATAAATCGCCGGTCTCCAGATACACCTACGCAGGTGCACGCCATCATAAAGGCGGAAGCCGTGCGCCGCAAAGGTGATCTTGGGGGACAGGTGAGCCGGATTATGTACGGCAAAGTGCACTAGGATTAACCCGAGTGGCCATAAGCTCGTCCGCTGGGAAGATCGGGGCTACCGCCCCGATCTTCCCAGCTTCCAAGAAAACTCGCTTGCGCGCCGCCATTTTGAACCGCCGTCAACACCAGGTTTTCCGAAAGTGGACCTTGGGGAGCGGATTGCTAAAGAGATCAACCCGAATATTGTGGTCCACAAAATTCGCGAGTCATTCATTAGCGAAGCAGGTTTTGCCGCCATCCGTCAAGCTACTCACGTGTTCGGAGCCCTTGATCTCGAAGGTGCTCGTCTGGTGCTCAACGACGTTTGCACGGCGTATGGCCGGAACTACATCGATTTGGCTTCAGATATTCTGGACGAGGAGGGACAACTCGAATATGGCGGAAGGGTTTGCGTGTGCATGAACGGTGATGGTTGCTTACAATGCCTCGGCGTGCTGGATACCAAAGAGGCCGGCCGCGATTTAGAAGGCGAAGCCGAACGACGCAACCGCGACAAGCTCTACGGTGTCGAGCATCAGCTCTTGGGCAGGACCGGACCATCGGTTGTCTCCATTAACGGTGTCATCGCATCGCTCGGGGTTACGGAATTTATGGCAGCGGTGACCGGCTTGCGACCGCTGAAGCGGCTTCTCACCTACCGTGGCACCACCGGCAAGGTGATGCTATCGACCGATGTTCAGCCGGACTGTTTGTACTGCAATGGACGATGGGGCAAAGGGGCAGACCCCGGCAACGGAAAGGAGCATAAATCAGCCGCGGAGAACTTCGGACTAGATCCGCAATTTTTCGCTTAGGTCGCTTCCCACAAATGCTCGTTATCAATGTCGCTCCACTGGAGATAATGGTCACGGCAGACTTGCGGCGAATTTCCCATGAGTTTCGCCAGAGTTTCGATATTCGTCGGTCTGCCCGTCCAATACCCTTGCAGGGTTCGTTTGGCATAAGTATGCCGGCAGGAGTACATACAGCAGGCTTCATCCAAGTCGATTCCTTTGCGTTCCAAGCGATGCTTCAGCACTCGGAACCGCTGCGAGAGGTTCTTCCACAGCCAGGGTTTCCTTTTCCCATTTCGGAAGATCGGACCGCTACGGTGCGACTTCATTTTCTTGCGAACAATTTGAATTATCTCCGGGTCCGAAATCCGAATGATCCGTTTCCGACGCGTCTTAATCTCGTGCGGTTCAAACACCCATTCCATCCGCTCGCCCATATCCACCACATGCTTCGTGGTCAATTTGCAGAATTCCGAACCGTATCTGGCCCCCGTGCGGATGCACACTTGGACTGCCTCGGCTAAAGCAGCATTGCCATATTTATAAATTGCCTGCTCTTGTTCCGGATTGATATGAGTGATCCTCGCTTTGGACCGTGGGACCTTGAATCCCCGGATGGGATTGCGAGGGATGATCCCCTGCTCCACCGCAAAATTGAAAGCGCGCTTGACCGCCTGAATCCTGGTTCTGCGTCCGCTAGGACTCCAGGTCTTATGAGAGTTAAGCCAATCCGTGACATCATGCGGGATCAGTTTCAAAACTGCTCCTTGGCCGTAGCCGCGATGAATCCGTTTCTTGCCAATCTCTCGTTTCTCTTCGTTGGTCAGCCTGCGGGGAGCAGCGCCATCCTTCTGTCGGAATTCGGGAGGGAGCCCAAAACAGAAGTCGAAGAGTGTATCGGCGCGATCCGCATGGGTCTTCGGGGCGCCGTTCTGTTTTGCATCCGCGAGGTACGCTTGGCAGACTTCCAGAACCGTCCTGTCGCAATTTTCCTCGATCGGTTGTCGGTCCAATCTCAACCTGGCGTGGGCATCGAGTACGTCCTGTATATCGCAGTTGGCATTTTTGATATGCTGACCATCTTCGTAGCACAGTGGAGTGAAATGCGAACCCTTGGTGACGTACCAGCCTCTGCCTTTACGGTAGAAAAACCCCCGGTTATGTCCGCCCTTCTTGCGTCCTACTCGGGTTTTTGACATGATGACCCTCTCCGGAAAACACGGGTTTATTGCCAAGTTTATTGCCACAAGCCAAACTGAAGGCAATTATAACCGTAGAATCTCGGGAGGAAAGCAGATATGCACCCCTAGCTCAATTGGATAGAGCATCGGTCTACGGAACCGAAGGTTACTGGTTCGAATCCAGTGGGGTGTATTGGACAAGAGAGTGAAACGTCTGTGCAGGCAGAGTTTTCTTCGCCTAACTCTTTGGCGTCAACGCATTTTGCGACGATTTGCGATAACGTGCTGTCGTGTGCGTCTCCACCCTTTGCGCCACCCTTTTCGACGCTTTGCGCGCCACCCTTTGCGCCACCCTGCAATGTCGATTTCGAGTGATTAGCGCCACCGTTTGCGCCACCCCCCACCGAATCGACGCCCGCCGCTTTTTCAAAATGCTGTTCAGTGGTCGACAGATAATGCTTGTTAGCAATGTCGGGCGTGTTGCCCAACCATTCAGCAACGACATGCGTGGGAAATTCGTTGCACAGCTCCGTTTGGCGGCTAGCGCGGAGATTATGAAATAGGCGCTCCCACGGCTTCACAGATGCCCGTCGCAAGATTCTGAGGAATTGCGTTCGCAGATTGCAATTGCGTGCGTCACGATAGGTGCTAATGCAATAAACGGTGCCTTCTGGCGCTTTGTCGAATGCCTTTTCGAGATAATATCGCAGTTCGGGGAACAGTGGTACGACTCGAAACGCTTTCCCTTGGCGTTCGGTTTTGGAAGATGGCACAATCAGACGATTCGTCTCCCAGTTAATGTCAGTCCATTTCAGCGACAGCGTCTCACTCGGGCAGCGCAGGCCGCCGTAGCGACTCAGGGCAATAATGAGTTGCCACTCCGGATCGGCGGTCGCGGCAAGCACGGTTTCGATAGTCGTCCGATCAATAAATTGAATACGGCTTGGATTACGTTCGCCGCCAGCTTTGACATCCGTAAATGGGTTGATGGTTATGATGCCTTTTTGTGTGGCGATTCTGAAAAACTGCCGTGCGATTTTCATGCGCTTGCTGATTGTAGCTTCTGCCAGTTTGGCGTTGACCATCGTTTGACGCCATTCTGTTGCCTGCCCGGCATTGATGTCACGTAGATTACAGGCGTCGCCAAAGTACGCTACCAAACTATCGCGGGCAGATCGGTAGATTCGAAGGGAATTCGGGCGCATATCGGTGCGCGTTGCCAAATAATCATCGACAAACTTTGCGAGTGTCGCCGATTGCCGCTCGGGAATCAGTCCGGCACCAGCGAGTTTTTCCGCCAAAATCTTTCCGATTTTTTCAAGACAGGCAGTTGCTTCGGCGTCTCTAGGAAGACCGGCCGCGTCTAAATCGACAAGGTGCGTTACGTGGACGCAGATAGACTCGGCGGCTTTCTTACCTATGTCACCAAGGCGAATTGAGCGGCGTTGGCCTTCCTTGTCGTACCACGTTAATCGGTAGACTTCGCGCCCGTGCTGCTTTACTTTGGTTAGCGATGCCATAGTTAGTTTCCTTTCGCGGTGACAGTCCAGCCGAGATATTTGCCCAGCGCGTCCATTTTTTCCATCGATAGCCAGCCCTTGCCGTGAATGAATCGCGACAGACTCGCGCGCTCAATTTCGCAGTCTTTTGCAATGCGATACACCGTCAAGTCAGAGTTGACGACTAGATAGCGGAGCTGAGCGACAAAACCGCGCGGCTTTTTCATACGAGTGATTATATCATTGCGTGTTGATTTGACAACTAGTTTGTTTTTGTCGAAGAAACTCGCGTAACGTTTCGACATCGTATCGCAGACAATTCCCTAGCCGGATATGCGGAATCTCGCCCCGTTTAGATAGCGCCCATAGCGTCCGTGGCGAAATGGCAAGGGCTTTGGCCGCGTCATTAGGGCGCAAAAGAATCTGGATTGATTGGGTGTCTGCGGTCATATTGCCTATCCTGCCGTGAATAAAACTTGACGATTTGTAGCGGTGCGTGGTAAACAATGGGCGTCGCGTGCAACTCGCGACAAACTTGCAGCGTGTGCCAGCCTATTGCGGGCGACGCATGATTCGACCGCGCTGTTCGGTCAACATAGGTGAAGCGTTGGCAACTTGGGCGGCTGTTGGGCGATTCTTCCGCCCTCAGCTTGGTTAGGTGAAGACTAAGCAAAACACTTGGAGCATGTGTCGATCTGTTGCGGATCGGCAAGTAGGGCTCTTGCGTGCTCCTCAGTGCGTTAGGTGAAGCCGCACAATGACGCTCTTGAACCTTGGTTCGAGGGCGTTTTTTTATTGGTAGGCCGGGACTGATTTTACTAGAATTCAGATCATGGCCGATTACTTAGTTGTCTGCGCCAAACGTGAACCGTGTCCGAAGTCGCTGCGACATTTTCACGTCACGATAATCGGCACCGGTGAGCCGACATTGTTCACTGCGACCTGGACGATTTCTCAAGTATGTGACGCGATGGCACACGACAATCGGTTTTCGTATCGATCACCCTGCGGCCGATTGTTGGAATTATTCTGCACGCTCTGCCCCGGCTGCCAACAGGTTTATACGCTGGACATTGAAGGCTTGCCGCCGCTGCCGTAAAATCGGCCCCACTCAAATTCCTTGCATGGGCCGCAGTTAGGGGGTGAGCAGAGGTTCGCACTTGCAATACCGTCTCGGCCAGTCGATAATCAACCAGTCGAATCTACTACTTCAATTGTCATCTTGGAGCTGTCGCCAATGAAACGGTTCGTCGCAATTTTCTTAATCGTGATATTTGCTTTCACGTTGCCGGCTCGTGCTGCCATTTTTTATGGCGATATTGCTGGGAACATCGAGGGTTCCGGTTATGGGGTAGGCACAGGGGTCAATACCTATATCGCGGAAGGGTTCACGATGACTGGAACGTATAACCTTCAAAGCGTTGACGTTCTCCTTTCGCTATTTTCGCCAGCTTCGGGTTCAAATCTCGCCTTGTCTATTTTCAATGACAACGGGGGCACTCCTGGCAGCAACGATCTTTATGATCTCTCGACAAATGTGAGCGGCTCGACTGGGGCTCCCGCAGACGCGAATTTCACTGGCAGCGGTTCATTCTCCCTCAATTCTGGCACGACCTATTGGCTGGAAATGTATGCCACCAATCCGTCGAGTCCAACCGGCACGAATGTCCAATGGGACGGCGAGTATGCCCAGGTCACTCCGACGACAGTCTTTGCTACACCTGCTGGCCCCGGAGCGACTGAAGTCGGCCAAATACGCACATATAGTGGCGGTGTCAATACAAGCGAGCTTCGCACAGCTTTTCAACTCAATGGCGTTGCAGCCCCCGAACCCTCCACCATCGCACTTCTGGCCCTCGGTTCCATTGGGTTGCTGGTTGCGCGTCGGCTTCGATAATTAACCTATAATTAAGTGCCCGTCTGGCGTGTTGCAAATTGAGGTTTGCCCCTCCGATTTGCAGCGTGCCGTCGGGCTTTTTTATGCGCCTTTGGCGCAGGGCGCTGTCAACTATTCATGGTCAGTTGCTTGTATTTCGGTAACGTATCTGCCTATATTAATGGCTCTCTTGTATTCCATCTTTGGAGCTGCCAATGAAATCATTTCTAGCTGTCACCATTACTACTACAGTTTTGGCGTTTGTCATCGCACCTAATTTGATTTGGGCTGATGTCACCGACTACACTATCGATAACTACGCCTTCCAGGACGGCACCACGCTCAGTGGCTCAATCAGGACTGACGGAAACACTGGAGCACTTTCCCTCTCGGACATCGACACGTACAGCATAACCGTGACGCCACCTTCCTCGGCCGCCTTCACACTTTCACCGGCTAATTCTCTTCTCCGTCTTAACAACCTGAATGCTGACACGTCGAATCTGTATTTGAGTCCAGTGATTTTCTCTTATTTCACGATCTACAACCCGTCCATCCTGTTGCTTGATTATGAGGACTATTATCCAGTCCCATTGGTGGACGACAGTTTCTCCGCCTATGCTCAATCAGGATCGCCCACGTTGTTCTCGTCCACGCCAGATCAGGGACCGGGTGCAATCGGTGCTGATCCCATGATCATCGCCTCCGCCGCCCCCGAACCCTCGACCATCGCACTGCTAACGCTAGGCGCTCTTGGCTTGCTCGCACGGCGGCGGTTTGCACGTTCTGTAAATCATTGCTAGATTACTTTTGCCCGCCGTGCGCGGCCTCTATCTGGCGTAATATTGAGGCTGGCGCGGGGAATGAATCCCCGGCGGGCTTTTTTATTGCAGCGAATCCAGCGACGTAATCTGCGTTCCGCCACCCAGCCGGTCCGCGATAGTGGTCAGCGTCGCAGCCATACCGGTTTGAATGTCATTTGACGCCTCTAGCAAGTCAGTCTGCGAATCATGCAAACCCTCTAGCGCGTTCCGGCTTTCCTGCACGGCTTTGAAGCCCGCCTCTGTGCCGAATTCGTCTGCTGCGCCGGCGTCATGCGGCGCGGTGCGCTCTCTCGTTTTGGCATAGTCTTCGACGATTTTTTTGCGGTTATATTCGTAGTCAGCATTCGATAAATGGCTTTTATAACCATCCAGTTTTCTCATCGCCTCTGCGGCTTTTTCGACTGGCGTTTCGAGTGACTTGGCGTACTCAGATAGTTTTTTTCCGGACTCACTCGCTCCCTTTTCAATGGCTTTGTGAAATGGCTCCCAAAGTTTTTGGTCAATGTCCGCCAGCCCGCTGCCGATGCGAAGCATTCCTTCTTTCAAAGCGAACACTGGATTCTTCGCCCAGTCGCCAATCGAGAGTCCGCCCACCATCGTGTGAACGAAACTATTGACCGCTTGTTTGCCCGGCTCAGCCAGATTCAAATTGTGCATGTAATTTTTGAAATCGTCGAGCGCTTTTTTCTGCTTGTCGTATTCTTTAATTAACGGGTCGCTATTAAGCTCGCTAACTTTTGATTTGAAGTAGTCCGCAGAGGTTTGGTCGCCTCGCTGACTGTAAAACTGTGACCGATTTTGATAATCACTTCGAACCCCTAGCCGATCTTGCGCGGCAAGAAACGCGGAGCCGGCGGCAGATTGACGCTCTGCAAGCGCTCTTTCGTTGGCAGCCGGGTCGGACAGATTCGCCCAAAGATGCGGAATGGGCGTGCCGGCCGCTGCTGCTGCTGCGGCTTCGCTGCTTATGTCGGCTTTACTGCCCAGCGCTTGCGCGTCGTGAAGTTTTTTCTCTGTTTCGATCAGAGTATCGAGTGCGGATTTGAAACCAAAAACCTTTCCAACCGCCGCGTCTAAAGACGCCCCGAAATTCATTCCATGTTCGCGTGCTTCCGAAAATCCCTCCGCAGCTTTCGTCAAACCTTCGTGTAATTTCTCGAAAGCCTCGCGGCCAATGCCAATGCCAAAACCCAATTCCGTTATGCTGCGAAACTCGCGCAGCACGCCGAGAGATTCGTGCATTTTGTGCGCGAAGCCCTCAACATCACCGGCTAGTCCGGAGAACGTTTGCTTTCCCTGCGTTCTCACGCGCTCCATTTCGGAATTAAACTGAGCGCTATTTGCCCTGACGTTTACGCCGATATCAGCTACGGTTGCCATTTACTTGCTCGCTTTCAATTCGTCGATGGTGGCCAATGCGACTGTGAGTCGCTGGTGGTAGTCAGCGCAAAGCGCTTTCCATTGTTCGAGCAATTCAAATGATTTCAAAATTATTGTTGCCGCCGTTAAATCGGCGGACTCTGTTTCAGTATTCATATCTGTCTCTTTAAGCGCGCTGATTGCCCGACGCCCAATCGTCGCTCGACTTGGTCTACGAAGCATACAAACAGGGTGAGTTCAGCTATCTGATTTTACTAACCGCCCAGCGCACTTACTTCCAAACCAACCTTGCATATCTCGACGCGCTGCGGCAACTGCGCGAAAGTACCGTGGAAATTGATGGTTTTCTCCTCCGCGGCAGTCTGCAATCCGGCGACTGAAAAGTGTATCGTATTGCTGGTGCTCCAAACGCCTGGAACACTCGATATCCAATCGGTGGGCCAATCGCACAATTTGTCGATGAACTCTTTTTCCGAAAAACTTGCTGCGGCAATTCAAGCGAAACAATCGCCCGTATGTGTTGGGCTGGATCCGCGCTGGCAGTTGCTCCCGGAAAGTTTACGGCAGCCGTCGCAAACTCACGGTCAGAACGAGCAGGTCCAACAGGCCGCAGCCTTTGCCGAATTCTGCCAGCGAGTCATTGATGTCGTGGCGGCTTTGGTTCCTGTCGTCAAACCGCAAGTGGCATTTTTCGAACAGCTGGGTCCGCCCGGTCTTATGGCGCTTCGGCAAGTGATTGCCTATGCCCGGCGCCGCGAATTGTTAGTGATCGTCGACGCCAAGCGAAACGACATCGGTTCCACCGCCGCAGCCTACGCGGCCGCCTATTTCGGTCCACACGCGGCATGGCCGGCCGATGCACTCACCGTCAGTCCCTATTTGGGCGACGATAGTTTGTTGCCCTTTGTATCCGCCGCACGCGAGCATGGCGGCGGCGTTTTCGTCTTGGTGAAAACCTCCAACCCCGGCGGCCGCCAATTTCAAGATTTATCCTCAGGCGGCCGACCTCTCTATCGCCATGTCGCCGAATTTGTCGAGCGCTTGGCGGCAGAAGATGCGCGCTTAGACGATGACACCCCTGGCTACGGTAATATCGGAGCCGTCGTCGGTGCCACATACCCGGAGCAGCTTGCCGAACTCCGCGCAGCTATGCCGCATGCCTGGCTGCTCATCCCCGGCTACGGCAGCCAAGGCGGCGCTGCCGCGGACACAGCTGCCGGTTTCGATTCGCGCGGCCTTGGTGCAATCGTCAACAATTCTCGCGGCATCATTTTCGCGCACCAACTGCCCGAGTATGCCAGCTTCGGCTCTGCACGCTGGCAAGAGGCCATTGAAGCCGCGACGCGGGAAATGATTGCCCAACTCGCTGCTGCCACGCCCGCTGCGAGATTAAAATCACCGCCTGTAAAGCAGTGCTAGCACACCGCCTCAGGCGCGGGTCGGCGATTTGCTCTTGACACTTGCCGCGGTGCCTCCTTACTGTTCGCCGCCCGCTGCACCAGGGGAAAGCGGCCCAACCCACCAATTCTTCGCCGGCCCTCTCATATCGGGTCGATATTCTTAAGTTCGGCAGTATTTTCCCACGCTTCGCTTCGGCGTCAGTATTCTTTCCCGCATGTACAAAGGTGTGTCGGCATGAAATGCTTTGAAGGCAAAAAACGTATCGTTCTCTTGCTGATGGCTCTGAAATGGGTGGTTGTCGGAGCTGGTTGTTGTTGTCGTTGGTTCAATTCATCATCGTACGCTCCCACGCAGCCGGTCTATTACACACAGCCGGCTGCACCGCCCGCCGCATATTACACGGCCCCCGCGCCTGCTCTGGCGCCCACCGTGGTCCAAAGTCCGGCCTGTGCGCCCGCGCCGGTCGTCACGCAACCTTGTTGCCCCTGCCAGTGCCAATAGCATGTTTTCCAGGATCGTGAGACAATTCTCAATACATCGTCCGACTGTGTCAGTCGGGTGAACTGTTTACCTGGTTCAAGTTGTCCCACGATCCGCCGGAAGCTGCATGGGGCGAGCAATTGTTCAATTCGTACGCGATCTTCGTGAGGCCATAGCGCGCTGGATAGGCGACGATGGCTCGTTAATGGCCGCCGCCACGGCCTACTACGTCGGCCTCTCATTCTTCCCCTTGCTCTTAGTGCTTACAGCCGGCCTCGGCTGGTTTTTGCAGCACACCAACTCGGGCCAGGATGCTCAGCAAGAAGTATTGCGCTTCGTCGCCAACAACATGTCGGAGCAGCTCGCTGGGAACGTCGAGCAGACATTTAAGATGCTGCAAGATAAATCAGCCATCAACGGTCCGGTCGGTTTGATCACGATTCTCATTACCGCACTGGCCGCCTTCGCCCAATTGGATTCCGCCTTGGATCGTATCGCCGGAAATGCCCGTGCAACTTCCAAAAGTGTCTTCGCCAGCGCTCTGGCATTGGTCGTTCAGCGGGGCCGCGCTTTTTTGGTGCTCTTAGGCTTGGGCGCCGTCGTGGTCTTGGTATTTTTGGCCGGAATGGTGATCCCCGTCGTACAAACGTACACGACAGCAGTCTTGCCGATGGGGGAAATATTTTCCGACGCGTTCCAAATCGCCGTCACATTGGTCATCAATGCCGGCATCTTCACGCTGCTCTTTCGTCTGTTGCCCAAAGATCCCGCCGGCTGGGGCGATTCCTTCTCCGGCGGATTGCTTACTGCCGCTGCCTGGGAAATCGGCCGGCAATTGTTGGCGATATTTATTGCCCGCGGCAAGTATGCCAGCGCCTACGGCGTGATCGGCGCGTTTCTGGCAATACTATTGTGGTGCTACTACGCGGTCGCCATCATTCTCATCGGCGCCGAATACATCCAGGTAATCCGCGCCCGCCATATTTATCCCTCTACCTCCGAAAAAACGCGGGGATAATCGGACTTTGGAATTCACAAACCGCGCCCCTACCCTACCCACGTCTCGAAGAATTTCTCGAGCCCGCTATACGACGTTATGTGTCCGCCGATCCGCAGCAATCGTATACGCTCACTGGTTGGTTTGTCCTGCAAGTCTTGAATCAACAGCTTCCGCAAAGCGGCAATAGATTTGGGTAACACGCTGCCCGCACCCGTATTAGCCAACACGGGCTGCGGACCAGTATAACCTTCAGACTTTATGGCCGACGTGCTCACCATCTGCGGAATGGCAGATCCGGTCGCTGTCGAACCGGATGGAATTTGATGCCCGGCCGGCGAACTGCTGCTGCCCCCGCTGATCAACGAACTCAGCAACGCTTGCAAATCGGCATTGTTGAATCCGCCATCTTGATTCACATCATCAAAGGTCGCCAGTTGGTCGGGCGTCACGCCGTATGTCGCTAGGTATTCATCCAAGTTTGTTAGCGCCATCATCGCGGCGGAAATATCGCCGGCGTCGCGCACGCCGTTCCGGTTGAAATCGCCCAACACGGGCGGTGGCACGGCCGGGGCATTTGCAAAATTCAGCCCGCTTACATTCGACCCGTCGGAAATGCTCACGTCATACACTCCGCTGGTCGGCGCGGTTTCTGTGTAATTATCGGGAGTCAATTCGCGGATATGATGTTCGCCCGGCGATACATTCACAAATTCGTAGTTGCCGTTTGCGTCGGTGGTTGTACTGAAGTCGGCGCCGCTGCTGATTTGCAGCGACCAACTGTTCAGCGTCCCGCTATCTTGCGCCACCGTATCTGCTACTTGCAGCGTCCACGTCCCATTGGCATTCGTGCCGTTTAATGTCGACAACGATCCCACCGGAATGTAGCTTCCGCTGAAAGGGGCCCGGCCGTTGGCAATGGAGGTAGACGCCTGATCGTCGAAAATCGTATTCGTAAAATTATGGCCGCTCCGGCCGTCATGGCTGGCCAGGGTAACCTGCGTGCCGGTGGGACTAATCAGTGTGATAACTAAATCCGAATCAAACGTGTGCGTGATGTTTAATTGGACGTTCAAATCGGTAATCGGTCCCGAAACCCCGGATACATTTGTGGTTGACGTAATCGTGGTCACATCCGGAATCGGAAGCGGAACATTGATCGAATTGAATGTCGCCGTCGTTGCCGGATCGAACACACCATTGTTATCGAAGTCGTCGTACACCGTAACACCCGCCTGCCCAGATTCACCACTGTCTTGCACTCCGTTGCCATTGGTATCGACGAACACGGTCCCGGACATGGTCGCCCCCAATAACGCAGGGACTACTAAATTCGCAATTGGGCTGCCAATTCCAGTGACCATATCGTAACCGGCTGTCGCCGCAAAACCGTTGTTGCCGCTGGTAATGTCGTGAAAATCCGAAGTAGGAAGCTGGTACAACAGCGGCAGCGTTTGCGTGCGCCCATCCAGCGAGCCCAATCCCAAAAGAGACCTTCCCTGATCAGCAATCGCAATCAAGCCCGCCCAAATCGGCGTGGCTAAGCTGGTTCCCCCGATTTCGCCCCAACCACTAGAATCGAATGAATCGTATACATTCACGCCGTATTCTCTCCCAGTGCTGTCCTGGAAAAGAGCCGCAGCCGATACATCGGGATTCGTGCGGTGGGTGCCGCTTTGCACGCCATTTTGGTACGTGGGTTTACTCTCCTCGGTGCTCTGACCACCCCCGCTCCCTCCATTGTTATCGCCGATTGCGGTTCCCCCGCTGGAGGCCGCCAGATTGGAAAAGTTGCTCTGTGTGTAAGTAAACTGATTCGCGGCAGGGGTCGATGTTTTCACGGTAAACGTTCCGTCATAGCTGCTGTTGGCGACGCCAGCGATCGTGACGCTGTCCCCAACAGTAAAGTCCACAGGAGTCTGAGCTGAAGCTGTAATCGTTACCGTGTTGCCCGATTCCGTGGCACTGGCGATGATCGGATTTGGCCAGCCGATTTCACTGGTGTAATTGCCCGTGAAATTGTTGCCGCCATTCACGGGCACCGATAAAACCGTGCCTCCCACCGCCACCACGTTTGGCGAATACGCGGGATAACCGCTCGGCTCGCCGTCGTCGCCCGTGGCCGCCAAAAAAGTGACCCCTCTGCCGCTTGGCGAAGTGAAAATTGAATCGTCACTCGTCTCGCCAAATGATTCACCGCCGCTGAAGCTCATCGAAACTACTACGACGCCCGAATAATTGCGCGCCGTTGTGACAGCCTGAAATAAGTCGGAATTGCTCGTGCTGCTCGCCTCTACCAATATAATGTTTGCTCCAGGCGCAATGGCATGAGCCCACTCCACATCCAGGGCTTCCTCTCCTTCCCAACCGCCGGTGCTATCGGTTCCTGGAAGGTTCGTAGTGCTGCCGGTTTCCGATATTCTGGTAACCGTAATATTCGGCAGATTAAACGGGATATCGAAGGTGTTCAAATCGCTTTGAATATTGGGGTCATCAAATGCGTCGACAATAGCGATGGTTTCGCCGGTGCCGTCTCCTGTAACACCGCCGTTAAAGCTGATTTGGTCGATGCCATAGGCGTGACGAACCTGCGCCGGCGTCAATCCCGTGCCCGTAGGATTAGTCGCTGTCGGAGTGCTTGCCGCAAGCTTTAAGCCGCTTTGTGGAATCACGACATAATTCGTGTGCGCTTTTAGAGCAGCAGATTTGCTGGCCGACAACATCCGCCGCGGTTCCAAATCTTCGAATTTGGATATGTGCTCCAGCGAACGCTGGCGGCCGCTAAGCTTCGCGGATCGTTTGCGCGGTCTGCGGTCAATAAAGATGGCGTGCGGTGGGCTCTTCATGAAACCTGCCGAAGTCTGATCGGTTGCGCCTAAAAGCAGTACTCCTCTGCTTTCGAGAGCCCACAGTGCCAGCTGCTCGGTTCCCCGGCGTCCTTGCCACCTGCGCCGTGCCCCCCCTGCGTTCGATCGACGTTCGTAGCAGTTATTCTCCGAATTTAACGCATAACTGTCAAGTTTTCGTTTGCCATCACAAGTTTTTCTCACCCCGCCCGCAAAGTTTGCCTGCTTTTACCGACCCGAACTGCTAGTGCCCTTAGAGTTTACCAAGCGCAAAACCGACGCCATTCCTGCTGCGAAACCCTACCATCCCTGCCGATGATGCTTAGGGAACCACTGATGCCTGTTGGATAAGTCCTACCGCTGCGCATCCCACGTCCGGTTCCCGCCATTTCGGCCCCTGCCCCGTCCAGTAGCGCCAACTCGATTTACTATCTTTCGCTTTGTCGACTGCGTTCATGAGCCGACCCATTCGCGTCCATCATTCCGCAATCCACATTTTGGTTCCGCGTTGCCGGACGACTCCCGCAGTGCGCGAGTCAAAAGCGTATCGCTCCGCGATCCTGCGGGCCGTCCGCCGAATATTGGCCGGCTGCGCGCTATGGCTTCTGGCAATTAGTCCCTTCGCCGCGTTCGCCCAGTACGGTGTCGAACCCAGTCCGACGGCCTTTCAGACCGGCGATTCGATGGCTGCGACTATTTATCCCAGCACTTCCTTTGTCCCGCAGGAGTCAGTGCCGCAAGCACACTTCGTACGGCCGCCGATGAGTCCCGCAGCCGCGTACCCGTCGCCGGAAGTTTTTCAGCTCGCCGCTGAAACTCCCAATGGCTCGCAGGCACAATTGGTTGCCTTCCGCCAAGAAACGGTTTTAACGCCGCCAGCGACTCAACCGATGGCCTCCGGAGATATGCTGCATCAAATGGTGCAGCAAGATACAGCGTGCCCGGACCTAAATAGCATGGTGAACCAACCCACCTACGCGCCGCCGCCGACCTGTGCGAGCCCGGCTTGTACCTCTGACTATCATTGCGATCCCAACGCTTGGCGCTCGCAAGTGCTGCCTCAAGGAATTATTTATCAATCGTACCTGGCAGGCACTAAAGAACCGCGCTTCGCCACTTGGTTCGATCAAAACAGCAATATGGGCGACATGTGGGATGTCACGCTCGGTGCCCGCGCCGGAATTTGGCGCTACGGAAACGACGATCCCAACTGGCCCGAGGGCTGGCAACTCGATATTGAAGGCGCCGTATTCCCGCGGCTCGATCCGCAGGGCTTCAGCACGCCGCTCATTGGCGACGATTACCGCTTCGGCATTCCGCTCACCTATGGCGGCGACCGCTGGGAATTCAAAATGGGTTACTACCACATCAGCGCCCACCTCGGCGACGAGTACTTATTGTACGTCAATCCGACTGCCAACCGTATCAATTACGTCCGCGATTCCGCCATTCTCGGCGCCGGCTACTTTTTCACGCCGTCGATTCGCACGTATGGCGAAGTGGGCTACGCCGCCGTCGACGGCGGCGCTAAACCGATCGAACTTCAATTCGGTTGCGAATGGGTTCAAGCTCGCAACACCGGCGCTCGCGGCGGACCGTTTGCCGCAATTAATGCCGACCTCCGCCAGGAAGTCGATTACGGCGGAAACGTTTCGGTGCAATTCGGCTGGATGTGGCGGCAATACGCCCGCGGTCCTAATGCCCGCATCGGCGCCCAGTACTTTTACGGCAAAGAAGACGAGTACGAATTCTTCACCCAAACCGTCTCGCGCTTCGGTTGGGGCATCTGGTACGACTTTTAAACAAGTCTGCCCCGCTTAATCATCGCTGCTCCCCGGTCGTCTACCATCGCCCCTGCTATTTACTAGCGGCCTGCCCTGTGGAAAGCCGGCTATCCGATGGGTATGCTTGGAGCATCGCTGCATCACTCCTTCGAAGCCTTGCGCTTCAGCGCAACTACCCACCAACTCCTCATGATCCGATCCACGCACGCTCTCCCCCAGCTCTTCACCGCTACCGCTACGCTGCTCGCTTCGCTCTCTTCGCTCCCTCACGCCCGCCCCGCCGATGCCCCGCCCAAAAGCAGCCCCGTTCCAATCAGCAGCGAGCCGGTCGCCAATGTGAAAATCGAACGGGCGTTTCCAAACTTGCAATTCAAGCGGCCAATTTATCTTACGTATACGCCCGACGGCACAGGACGCCTGGCCGTCATTTCTGAATATGGCACCGTGCTGATTTTTCCCAACGACGCCAGCGCCGAGGAAGCCAAAGAGCTGATCAACATCAATCACAAGGTCGTTTATAACGACAACCAAAACGAAGAAGGGTTGCTCGGCTTGGCCTTCCATCCCAATTTCAAGGAGAACGGGCAGTTCTTCTTGTACTACACCACGACCGCTGCGCCGCACACCGGCGTCTTATCCCGTTTTCACATTTCGAAAGACGATCCCAATCATGCCGATCCCGATTCCGAGGAGGAAATTTTCCGCTCGCCTTCCAAGGAATATTGGAACCACAACGGCGGCACCATTATTTTCGGTCCCGATGGCTATCTATATCTGGCCCTCGGCGACGGCGGCCTCGCCAACGATCCGCACGCTCATGGTCAGGATCTCTCGACGGTCTTAGGCAAAATTCTCCGCATCGATGTCGATCACCATCTTCCCGACAAGCAATACTCCATTCCCAAAGACAACCCGTTTGCCGATCGAGAAGGCGCCGCCGGAGAAATTTGGGCCCTCGGTTTGCGCAACGTGTGGCGGATGTCATTCGACCGCCTAACCAACAAACTTTGGGCCGGCGACGTCGGACAAGATTACTGGGAAGAAGTCGACATCATCACTCGCGGCGGAAACTACGGTTGGAATCAGCGCGAAGGATTGCATCCGCTCGTGCCTGTACCGAACTCGCCCAAGCCCGGACCCCCGCCGGAAAAACAGGTTGGCGAGTTCATCGATCCGATCTTTGAATACTATCACGACATCGGCAAATGCATCGTCGGCGGCCATGTCTATCGTGGCAAGCAAGTGCCCGAGCTCTACGGTGCATATTTATTTGCCGATTATGTCACCGGCCGAGTCTACGCGTTGTGGTACGATGCCGACGCCGCCCGAGTCACCAAGGTCCAGCCGATCGATCCACCCCCCGCCGCCAGCAATGGCATGGCTGGAATGTTCACTTTCGGTTTTAACGGCCAAAGCGTTTTCAGCTTCGGCGAAGATGCCGACGGCGAAGTCTATTTCACTACCGTGCAGGGTATCGTCCAGCGCTTCCGCTCCGCCACCAAATAACACTTAGTTCCCGGTGAATACCCAGGGCGTTTCGGCAAGAAATCCTGCATCTCCCGACTATGTCAGTCGGGTGCTTGCGCAGCCCCGTTGCTCATTCGCTCCGGAGTGGAAATGCTAATTCTCCTGCGCGCATAAAAAAAGCCGAGCCGGCCGAGCGGATAACGAGGGGTGGTCAGAGATCCAGTCGGCCGCAGGCGGGAATAGGAAGCCCGCATGGCTCGGCACCAGTTAATATATCCATTCTTAGAGTACATGCAAGAGATTTCCGAAAATTGTAGTTTTTTTACGCACTGCTTCCACAGGGCTATGTGCCCAAGCGTGACAGTTGCCGCTAAACAAACATTCCCACAATTGCCGTTATCACAATCGCCAGGCCCACCACCACTTTGGCCAGCGTACCAAGCGCGCGACCCAAAAAGGCTGCCTGACCGATTCGAATCGCATGCGGCAACGTCTCACCGGACGATATTTCTCCGTAAACGGCCCCCGCCATCGCGCCCAAACTACCGAACAGCAGCGACCCAACGATCGGCCCAAACACCGGAATCGTTACGCCGATAATCAGCCCCACAATTCCCCCGGCTATCGAACCGAAAATCGCATAGCCTGCGCTTCTTCGTGCGCCCCCCGCTTTGCTCACACTGGCCGAGCTCATCAGCAATTCCAGCAATTCACCGACACCCGCCAAAGCGGCCATAATAATCAGCACGGTCAAACTCAACGATGCCGCCTCGCCCACCGGTTTCAAAATCCAATAAACTACGGCAATCGCCAGCATCAACCAATTGCCTGGCAAACCCAGCAAGTTGGTAAACCATGCGACCAAAATCGCCCCCGCAAACAAAATCGCCCAAATGATTACCATCGTCAGAAATCCGTCTTACGGCCCTTTCCGAGCCAAATGGTCGAATGTATGTCCGCATTTCGGACAACGATATTCAATCGTCACCGCCTCATCCCGCAGCGGCTCCTCGTTCGGCGATTTCGCACCATGCTCAACAAATCGTTGCGTAACAATCTCCAAATCGACAGAATGACAGTTCGGGCAAACCGGTTTGATCAATCGACACCACCAATCCATAAGCGCCTATTCTCTTTCACCACTCATTCCACCCCATTATATGCAAACCCTCCGCTTCTGTAGTGCGTGCATCTTGATCCTGCCTCTCGCCGCCAGTTTAGCGACTGCCCAAACTGCGCCCGAATCGCCGCCGCCCTCATCAGCCCCAGCAGAACCACCAGTACAGGCGCAGCCGCAATCAAATACCGCGCAGCCCGCCGCAGTAGATACCGAGCCCACGCTCCCAAAACGCCCGCCGCGCACACCGCCGCCAACCCGCGATCCCAACTCGCCCGGCTACGTCGCCGCCAAAGAACTCTCCGACGGCGATCTTCCACCATCGGATGCCGACGGCAACTTCGTCATCGGTCCTACACACCATCGCGCGCCCGAAATGGCCATTCAAGATTCCGTCCCGCACGGAACCATTCACGAATTCACCATGAATTCCGCCGACAGCAAAATCTATCCCGGCATCGCCCGCGATCAAGGCACATTCGGCACGCCCGATCCTGACGACCCCGCAAAGCTAGTCGTCACCACCAGCCATCCGGCTCCGTACACACGTCACGTCGCCGTCTATGTTCCTCAGCAATACGAACAAGGCACGGCCGCACCGTTCATTGTCGGCGCCGACGGTCCCGATCGGCTGCTCTTCACGGCGCTCGATAATCTCATCGCCGAGCACCGCGTTCCCGTGATGATTGCTATCTCTATCGGCAACGGCAGCGGCGACGCCCAGGGCAGCCAGCGCGGCCTGGAATACGACACCATGTCGGGCCGCTATGCTGACTTCGTCGAAACTGAAGTCCTCCCCCTGGTGGAAAAACAGTGTAATGTCACTTTGACAAAAAATCCCGACGCCCGCGCCACCATGGGCGGCAGTTCCGGCGGCTCCTGCGCACTGATCATGGCCTGGTATCACCCCGAACTCTATCACCGTGTCCTCACCTACTCAGGCACCTACGTCAACCAGCAGTGGCCTCCCAACCCCGACACCCCGCACGGCGCCTGGGAATTCCACGAGCATCTGATTCCCAACAATCCGGCCAAACCCTTGCGCATTTGGATGCAGGTCGGCGACCGCGACCTGTTAAACCCCAACTCCATGCGCGATGGCTTCCACGACTGGGTCCTTGCCAACGAAAACATGGCCAAAGTTCTGGCCGACAAAGGCTACCACTACCAATTCATCTTCGCCAAAAACGCCGGCCACACGGACCGCGAAGTCAAACAACAAACCCTCCCCGAAGCGCTGGAATATGTTTGGCAAGGGTATTCGCCTTAGTACTGGCTAAAGCATGCGTGGGGCGGCCATCTGGCGATATTGAAAACATCGTGCAGTTTATCCCGAGTGCTGTTTTTCTCGTTTTTTCAGCAACGAATGCCCGGGCCCGCGGAAAGCGAAGCTTATTCCTTTGCGGCAGCCAGCAAGTTAGTTGTGTGGCTGGCTGCAGTAACTTTGCTGGCTGCACTCGCGGCAACTGTCTTCACCGGTTCGGTAGCGTGCTCGGTCGAGGCCACAGTCTTAGCCTCTTCTGGCTTCGGATTGTTCTTGGCGACATAGACCGGCTTAGGCAATTTCTTGCTGTTGGGCACCAGAGCGGCAAACTTATCTTGAGCGACACTGTAGTACATGCTGACCGATTGAACCCATACGGCGTTGATGCCGATGTTATTGGAGCCATATTCGATCCACATAAAGCCTTGCTCGCCCCATTTGCTGCCCCAGGTATTCTTGATCTTCCAAGCGCCGTGAGCACCTCGGTTGTCGTCCCAGCCGACCAGCAGCACTTCGTGGTTATGTTTCACATTTTTAGGATTTTCAGGATTCGGTTCGGCGAACACGCCCCCTTTGTAAGCTTCAAACTTCGGAGTCGTGATCACTGCCACTGCCATCGGGCCGTGGGCCAAAAGGGCGGCCTTTAATTGGGCTGGTTCCGGAACCTCATTGTTCGGCGCGACTAAGCCCCAAGCCGTCGCACGGTAGGGAAAACCAATGTCTTTTGGCTCAGCAGGCGTGCCGGTGTATGGATACTTAGACGTAACGGTTGTTCCCGTTGTTAGAAAATAAGCGGCGGCATCGGCCGATTGGCCTGCAATATCCTTCGCATTCAGCTTCAGATGATCCAAAATGGGTTGAACAGAAAGTTCCACGCGGCGGTTGTTGCGGATCAAGAAATTGCATTCCAAAGCTTCAGTCATCGCATTGGCCCAGCAATCGCCATTCAGTTGGCGGTGGGCTTCCGACACCTTATTCAGGTTGCACCAATCGAACGCCCCGGCGTCGGGCTTAGGCAGTGGCAGCTTCAACTCAGGCAAAACTCCCGGGTTTTCCTTGGCGAATTCGATGCGGGCTTGGCGATCAAGCATCACTAGTTGCATCGACTTGGCCTTGGCCGCGGTGAATTTGATGTCGGCGGCCGAGCTGATGCTGGTTGCGAAGCTGGCGAAGATAATGGTCGTCCGCAAGGTCAGCTTGATTTTGCCGTTGGACATGACTTTTTCCTTGTGTTTTGACGTCTTTCGTGGCTCCCTACCCTAGTTAGCGGAATTTAGATGTGAATGTTACAAGGGCTTCTAACAGCCTTAAAAACAGACGGAAATGCTCGGAAAATGACGATTCGTGCCAGCGGTCGCTTCGAGAGATGGAAGGCTTACCGGCAGACCCAGGCAAATGAGCAGCAGAAAGGGAATCCATGTGGGCCGCTAACGATAATTTGTCCCGGCCGATTACACGCTGGTGGCCGAAATCGGCCAATTACTCGGCACACTCAACCGGTAAAGCATGTTGAACTCTCCATGCCGACAACGGCTACCGCTACCAATTCATCTTCGCCAAAAACGCCGGCCACACCGACCGCGAAGTCAAACAACAAACCCTGCCTGAAGCACTGGAATATGTCTGGCAGGGTTATTCGGCGAAGTGACGAAGGTCCGTTTCCCGTCGCCCCTTGTGGGAGAGGGTGATTCGAGAATGCCGCAGCAATCAGTCGTCGCGAGCCACGCCCTGACTGTTTTTCATTGTGGGCACTGATAAGCTAATCAATTCCATTCGATCGAGGTTTTCTTGGCGGGTGTGCTACACCTGTTTCAATTAACCTAACGGGGCAAGACCATGAAAATTCCTTCCGATGTTGAGCTTTTGATCCCGAAACATCTTTGGGAACTGCAATCATCGAGTCGCGACGAAATTATCTCGCATTCCAAATCTACATGAAACTTCGCTTGACCATAAGCGCTGAAAAGCACACGGTATTCGGACATCCCGACGAATCCCGCATTTGCACTTCGCATATCGAGCGCATGAATCTCACGGTACGAATGACACTCCGTCGATTCACCCGTTTGACCAACGCCCACAGCAAGAGCTTAAAGCATCACGTCGCAGTGCAAGCCATTTTCATTGCGTATTACAACTTCGCTCGGAAGCATGAAACGCTAAAGGGAAACACGCCGGCGATGGCGAGCGGACTGGCGGACCATGTTTGGACGGTCAAAGAACTGCTGGAAAACGCGGCTGAAATATAAACCTCAAAAAGTGGGGCTAGGCGGTTTTTTAGACAACGGCTAGATTGAATCCCGCGAGAACACCATGGGGTTGCGATTGCTACGGCGGTCGCAGCCCCGTTCTTTTAGATATTGACAGCTTTGCATTCATTCATACAGTGATATGCAGCTAGCATGACGATTGGTGTTCTCGCACATCACCTCCCGCCATTCTGGCATTATGAGCGTGCGGAGCGCTCGACCGCGAAAGATATGGAAGTACGCGGCTTACATGCAACGGAAATGCTTCGGTGGAACCGAACCACAGGGAGGCAACACGGCGTTGACAGGATTCAACTTCTACTAGCCGATAGACTGTTTCGCAGCCAACACATCGCGCGCGCGATGAAACCCGCGCCCGCTGGCACCTTGGCGACCAATTCACCAAGGGGCTTTGCGTGGGGCATTTTCAGAATACGCGCCTGCGCGTCGTCCATGCTGGGAGCTTGAATCTCCAGCATCCAGTCGCTACCAGCGTGGTGGTACTGGAACAAATATGTTTTAAATTCACTTTGCATAAGGAATTTTTAAATGGCTTACTATATTTGGCAAAGCACTCGCGACTACTATTGGTATTGGCACCTAAAGGCTGCCAATGGCCAGATTGTCGCTACGGGTGGACAAGGCTATGCGAGCAAGCAACATTGCCTACATGGCATTGAGCTTGTAAAAGGAAGCAGCACCGCGCCAGTGTATGACGGTTATTGATAGTGAATCCTACGCCCCTGCCTATCTTCCGGGTAGGCAGGGGCTTTCATTGCGCGGCATCCTGCCAAACGCAGCCGTTTTGTGTCAACGCCAATCAGGAGGCCAACCCAGCGGGGCTTTTTCTTTGAGCCCGTGGCTGATCAGGCAAGTCGGTTTATGGGCATCGCTCTGCTAGTGATTGGTGCCTGCGAAATCGCCCTGGGAGGATTTTGTCTCATTGCCGGCAGTCCGCAATATGGCCGTGCGATGAATCGCGCCGCCAAATATGCTGGCTGGATTGGTGCACTGTTACTGCTAGTCGCAATCATCCTTTTGGCCTATGGAGGATACGATCAGGTTCCGGGCACAATAGAGCGTATCGTGCGCTGGCTGCACCGTTAGCCCGTGGTAGAATGCCGGGCATGGGAACCACCAGTTACATCGTGTTGTTCTGCCTTATTTTCTTCGCAGTCTTTGGGGACTGGTATTACAGGCGATGCATAAAACGCCCTAAGCCCTAAGATTTATTTTTCCCACACACTAGCTTACCAGTACCATCCCAGGCGCCGATCGGAATACATTTACATAGGTGATTGCAAGTTGCCTTTGATCAACTCCTCTCCCTTTAAGGGAGAGGTCGGGAGAGGGTAACGGCATCACCGAACGCATGACCCCTCGGGGCCGACGACACCGGAAACTCTCTTTGAGTGTTTCCAATGAGCTTCTTTGCGCGCAAAAAAAACCTGGGTTTGCACCCAGGCTTATGATGCTCATTCTGCAATGATTTCTACCTTCCGGATTGCCCTCTCCGCCTTCATCTTCCGCTGTCTTATCCGGCCCCGTAACGAGCATTTATTCTCATCCCGATTTGCTTCATGTGGGGGCGCGCGCCGGCGTGTGTCCGCACGCCTACTCGTACGAACTTTGTCTTTGCGACGGCTCTTGCACCGCCTCTCACTCCCTGCTTGATTGGTCCCGTATGCTGCTCAAAGTTCATGGTGCCTCTCCGGTCGGTTTGGTAGGTCGCGCGTCGTCAGCAGCCGTAAAACGCACTTGGCATACCGCGGAATGTGACGCCGATTTTCACGGCGATTTCGCCATTGGTGAATGCCGGATGTTCACGAATTGCAACATCATCTATCCGATGCTCACCTTTTTCTGTGGCATCGTCATCCCTCCTCTCTCTGTGCGTTGCTTTCAACATTTCAGCCCGCCTCTCGCTTCCCTACCCTCTACTATCGATCCTCCGCCCTCTATACTAAACGCGCTAGAACAATATCAAAAAACGCTTAAAACGAAGGAAGCAATATGTCCAGGCGGATTTTGCTCGTCGCAGCGGCAATGTTGTTTGGCTTAACAGCATTGGGTTCGGCCGGCGATTTGGGCCCATTCACCGATCAGCTCGACATCGGCGCCGCAAGCACATCGGGTCCTGGCTCTGCTACTTTCGATTCCGCCAGCGGCGCGCTCACCGTTTCCGGAGGCGGGGCGAACATTTGGGCCAACCAGGACGACTTCCACTATGTTTGGAAAAAAGCCTCGGGCGATATTATGCTGGCTGCGAATGTCAGTTTTTCGCCGGCAACGAAAGGCGCCATCGAGCACCGCAAGGCAGTGATTATGATCCGCCAGTCTCTCGATCCCGATTCTCCATATGCCGACGCCTGCGTTCATGGAAACGGCATGACCGCGCTACAGTGGCGCGATACGAAAGGAGGCATCAGCAATGAAGTTCAGGCCAATGCCAATGCTCCGCATCGATTACGCATTGAAAAACGGGGCGATTACTTTTCCATGTCGATCGGCGATAGCGCGGCCGATTTACACCCAGCCGGCGGCTGCTGCAAAGTGGAAATTTCCGGCGAGTATTACATTGGCATCGGCGTTTGTGCCCACAGCAAAGACCGAGTTGAATCGGCCACGGTTTCCGACATTGAATTTGGCGTGCCTCCGACCGGCACAGGACATACCATGATCAGCACTTTGGAAACGATCGCGCTTTCCAGCGGCGACCGCAAGGTTGTGTACGTCCTGGGTCAATCGGGCCGATTCGAGGCGCCGAATTGGGGAGCCGACAACGTGCTGTATTTCAATAACCGAGGTCGGCTATACAAGATCAAAGGCCAATTGCCCAGTTCCAATCCGTCGCCGAGCAATACTCAGGCAGAGCCCGAGGCGCTCGACCTGGGGATTCTGAAACAACTCAATAACGATCATGTGTTGTCGTTCGACAAAAACACGCTTGCTGTCAGCGACCAATCGCAGGGAAATCACCTATCGAGTATTTGGACGATTCCCGTTGGCGGCGGCACGCCGAAACAAATCACGGAACTGACGCCTTCGTATTGCCACGGCTGGTCGCCCGACGGCAAGACGCTGGTGTACGCCGGTAAGCGCACTAACCAATATGATATTTATGCCATTTCAGCCGAAGGCGGCGAGGAAACGCGTCTGACCGACACACCCGCCCACGAGGATGGCCCCGAGTATTCGCCCGACGGCCAGTACATTTACTTCAACTCCGACCGGACCGGCCGAATGCAAATTTGGCGGATGCACACCGACGGCTCGGAGCCGGAGCAAATTACCAAGGACGAGGACGGCAACAATTGGTTCCCTCACATTTCGCCCAATGGCCAGCAGATGGTTTACCTTACCTATCCACCGTCCGTGGAAGCCGGCGCTCATCCGGAAAGCAAAGATGTGATGCTGCACCTGATGGAACTGCGGACCGGCAAAACGAAGGTCATTGCCAAACTGTTTGGCGGCCAAGGCACGATCAACGTTCCCTCCTGGTCGCCTGATAGTAAATATTTTGCCTTCGTCAGCTACCAAAGTGTCTCGAACTGACGGAATCGGCGAAGCGTTACGCTGATGGGCGGCAAGAAGTCGCGATGATTGAACAATCGGCTCTGCGCGTGGGAATTCAGGGCTCGACTCAAGCTGCGCGCATGAAAAAGCCCAGGGATTGCGATCCCTGGGCTTGAACAGACAGTGGCGGGGACAGGATTTGAACCTGTGACCTCGAGGTTATGAGCCTCGCGAGCTACCGGGCTGCTCCACCCCGCGTCATTTTGTTTCACGACGAATTCCGCGAGCCCCTCATTGCCCGAACTGTTCACAGCTTGAACTGCCGGCGGAATTGCGTCGGACGCATGGATTATAACAGAAGCGGATTCTGAGTCGAGGCCTTCCAGTTTGGTCAGAATACGTGCGACAAGTGCAGAATGGTCGCTCCAATCGTCGGGTTTGCGAGCTTTATGCCGATCCTACGGCATCGTTGGGTCGTGGCAATGCTGCATGTGTGGTTTTGACACGGAATTTGCGGAACCTACAGTACAGCGGTGGATCACCGCCATCTGGTTACGCCATGAGTAAGTGCAATATGGATCAATCCGTTCAACAACCCGATCAGGCTACGCTCGATTTGGAAGCGCTAAAGGCCCGATGTATGGGCAACTTGGCCCTGGTGGAGCGTGTGCTCGCCAAATTCACCGGGCAATTGGACAACGATTTGGATGCATTCGAGCGAGCAATAGAAACGGACAATGCGGAGCAGGCCGCGCAGTTGGCGCACCGGATCAAAGGGACCGCCGGCAGTGTGGCGGCCGGGCACTTGTATTTGAACGCTTCGCTTGCCGAACAGCGGGCACAAGATAGGCAAGTCGCAGAACTCTCAAGCGATTTAGCGCGGATGAGAAACGACCGGCTGGAATTAGCGGAAACGATTGAACGATTGAAGCGGGGCGCATAACTGGCCGGCGCCTGCTAGTGGCTGGTGACTAGTGACCAGCAATTCCGACAACTGACACTCAGACCCATAGACACTTAGAAATCATCCGCCATGCTTGTGCTTGTTGTTGACGACGATCCGGTGACCTCCGAAATTATCGTGGAGGATTTGCGGCAGTTCGGTTACGAGGTGGTTACCGCCTCGAATGGCCGCGAAGCTTTCGACCTGATTCGTAGCGGGCAATTTCACCTGGTCGTTTCGGACTGGCAAATGCCCGAGATGAGCGGATTGGAATTGTGCCAAGAAATCCGCAAGCGGCAATGGAGCGGTTACATTTACGTCATTTTTTTGACCTCGCAAACCGGGGTCGAAAATGTAGTGGCGGGTTTGAATGCCGGCGCCGACGATTTTTTAACCAAGCCATTCCATCCGCAGGAGTTACGGGTGCGGTTGCGCACCGGCGAGCGCATTTTGTCGTTGGAAAGTCGAGACCTGGTGATTTTCGCTTTGGCGAAGCTGGCCGAATTCCGCGACAAAGATACAGGCACTCACCTGGAACGGATGCGCGAGTACAGCCGCATTCTGGCCGACGAGCTTTCGCGATGGCCGAAGTATGAATCGGTGATAGACGGCGACTACGTGCAGTTGATATATTTAACCAGTCCTCTGCACGACATTGGCAAGGTTGGCGTTCCGGATTCTGTGCTGCTTAAGCCCGCGCGATTGACGCCGGAAGAATTCGAGGTGATGAAGGAGCATACTTTGATTGGCGGCGATACATTGCGGGCCGTAGCCGAAGGCACTCCGACCGCGCAATTCCTGGTGATGGCGCAAGATATTGCGATGACGCACCACGAACGCTTCGACGGCCGCGGATATCCGAACGGATTGGCCGGCGGACAGATTCCCCTGTGCGGCAGGATTGTTGCCCTGGCCGACGTGTACGACGCGCTGCGCAGCAAGCGGGTATACAAAAGCGCGTTTACTCATGAGACGGCTCGCAGCACGATTGTGCAAGAATCGGGGAAGCAATTTGATCCGGACATCGTGCAAGCGTTTCTGAATCGCGAAGCAGAGTTCATCGCGGTGGCCAATCGGTTTCAGAATGGTGCATCGGTGACGCTGCGCGACAATACGGCCGGCGATAACAGCACGGCGAGCATGCCGGGCAATTCTGCAGCCCAGACTGTCTGTGCTGCAAAGTCTCGTACCGCGGCTCCGATTTCTCTGCCGCTAGATTCGACGAGCGGCAATGTAGCGGCTCCGGTTTAAGCGATTGCTTGCGGACATTCTGGCCGCCGAACGATGCGATCTTCGGCATTTCGCAGAATTAATTGCGACGTTCCTTGGGCGTTGGTAGGATTGAGATATGCACCCGAGGAGGCCCACGATGAGTATCTTTCGTTATGCAGCCGTTCTATTTGTGGCTGCCGCGATCGTAAATTTAGGCTCTGCCGCGCGAGCCCAGCTCGATCCGACTGACTTTACATCGCTTGGCGCGCTGAATGTTACGTCTGGCACTTTGACGATCGATACAGACCATTTGACCATTTCTGGTTCAACGATTTCCACGATAAGCGGAGCACCGGCCCTGAATCAGAACGGCGGGCCACAAATAGGCGTTTTCGATTTCAGTTCGATTAACATTGGCAGCAGCGTGAGCTTGACGGTTAAAGGCTCGCGAGCGCTCGCCTTACTTTCTCCTGGAAATATTTCGATTCTGCCGACGATGACTTTCGTGTCCTCGAATGGCGGGTTGGGCGGATTCCAAGGTGGCGGAGTTCAACAACAGGGGCCTGGTGGTGATCAGGAAAACGAAGCAGGATTTGGACCGGGCGGCGGCTATGCATTTGGCAGGTCGGCTGGGGGCGGCGGTTATGGCGGACTGGGCGGAGTCACAGGAGGAGCGGCAGGCGGACTAACCTATGGAAACTTATTCCAAATCTTGCAGGGTGGCGGCGGCGGAGGAGCTTCTGCGAATCTGGGGGCCCGTGCCAACGCCGTCGGAGGACCGGGAGGCGGAGCGCTCGAAATTGTATCCAGCGGAAATATTGCTCTTTCCACGGTACATATGAATGGTACGGCCGGTACCAGCAGCAATGCGAGTAACGCCAGTGGTGGTGGTGGCGCAGGCGGCGGGATCTTGCTGAGCGCCGGAGGCACCCTAACGGTGTCGGGGACGCTCGATGCCAGCGGTGGAAATGGCGCGGGCTTTGATGCTGGCGGCGGCGGAGGTGGGCGAATCGGACTGGTGATCAATAGCTACACGTTCGGCGGTAGCACAGTTACTACTAACCTGAATGGTGGAACAAGTACGGGCTCTGGTTTTCCGCTGTTCGGCGCCGCGGGTGTGTTGACGCTGGCACCAGTAAGCACGACGGTCACTACCGGAAACACGATCGCACTGGATGGCCAGACCATTATCGTGACGCAGGGGTCGGTTACACAGACGGCTCCGACAGTCGAAGTTTACCTACGCAACGATATGGTTGTGAACAGCGGCGCGACCGTTAATTGGGAGATCGATAATGCACTTGAGCATCTCAATTCGAGCGGGGTAAATGTCACGGCGGTTACACTTAACGGCGTAGCAAATACCAATGGTTACGACCAGACCGTCGATACATTAGCCGGCACGACTGGATCCCTATCAATTTCTGCTGGCAGCACTTTTACGGTTGGAGCGAACAACGGCACGGCCAGCTATACCGGTTCGATCAGTGGCGCCGGCACCTTTGTCAAAGAGGGTAGCGGTGCGCAAACGCTGGGCGGAAGCAATACGTTCAGTGGCTCAACCATGGTGACCGCCGGCACTTTGACGGCGAGCAATAATTCGGCTCTTCAGAACAGCACCGTGACACTAGCCGGCGGCGCATTGACATTTTCCGGCATAAATGCACCCGTGATCGGCGCACTTGCCGGCACCTCCAATTTATCTGTTACCGGGCTGGCCACTCTGAATGTAGGCGGGAACAACAACTCCACCACCTATAGCGGCAACCTCACTGGCGCGATTGCCACCGAATTCGATAAAACTGGTACTGGGACTTGGACGCTTTCGGGAACGAATACGGAAACGGCGCTTATGAAAATTCTGGGCGGTACGGTGCTTGCGGGCTCCGCGACCGCACTGTCGCCGAATGCGCCAATCACGATTTCGTCCATGGGAACATTGGATCTAGGCGATTACAACTATGCGGTTACATCCGCCAATGTACTGACTGTAAACGGCACAGTGCGAAACGGATCGATCAGCGGCGCCGGCAGTATTACTTTGGCCGCAGGTGGAACATTCGCAGGAATATCTACTGCCACTAGCGCAACGGTAAACGAGACCGGCGCGGCAACGGTGAGCAACTTTACCGACAACGGTCAATTCACTAATGCCGGAGGTCAAACGCTTAGCTGGTCGAACAGCACGGTTACCAGCGCGGGGCGGTTGACGGTAAATGGAACTGTTAATTCCAGTGACTTCATTAGCAACGGCGTGGTGACGATCAACGCTACAGGTACGATCAGTAACAGCGGGTCGAATTTATACTTGGGCGGCGGAAGCCGAACGACGGTCAATACATCGGGCCACTTGACGACGGCTGCGGGTACGACCATTGAGCTGAATGGGGGGCTGTTGGTGAACAACGGGACGATTAGCGGAACGACGGACGTCAACTATGGTTCGTTGGCGAAAGGTACCGGCACCTATGGTGTGGTTAATGTCGGTCAAGGCGGCGTGTATGCGCCGGGCAACAGCCCGGGCATTGTCACGGCGGCAGCGGTAAGTTTTGACAGCACTCCGGTCAACAGCGGGGCCGCGACCCTGCAGATTGAACTTGCCGGAACGACGCCGGGAACGGAGTACGATCAACTTCATGTGACGGGCCAGCTGTCGTTGGGAGGTTTGCTACAAGTGATGCTTTTGCCCGGCTTCAATCCGGCGCTCGGCAACAGCTTCGACATTATGGATTGGGGGACGCTGAGAGGGAAGTTCAGCAGCATCAGTTTGCCGGGACTTTCGTCGGGTTTGTCGTGGAGTACGTTGCAGCTGTACACCACCGGGACATTGCAAGTGACGAGCAGTACACTATTGCCAGGCGATTTCAACCGTGATGGGCACGTTGACGCGGCCGACATTCTGGCGATGCAGCAGGCGCTGACCGATTTGCACGGTTATGAACAAACTCACGGCGGATTATCGGATTCACAAGTGTCAACCATGGGCGACCTGAACAATGACGGCAAATTCACCAACGCTGATTTACAGACGTTTTTGATCGATCTTAAATCCGGCGGCGGCTCGGCCGATCCTGTACCGGAGCCGGCGGCGCTGCTATTGGGCGCAGTGGGCGGGGTGCTTTTTCAGCCAGTCGACTACCTCGTAAGAAACGGATGACAGCAGCCGCATAGATTACCTAGGCGACACGACTGGATCGCTGACAGTTTAAGACAAGCTAAATTCACGGGCAAACTAACGATGCAGGGGCGAGCTTTGCCGATTAGAACGGATATAGCCTACGCCCATTTCTTCCTTCACTAAGTTCCCGCCCGAAATAAACCGCACGGCAGAACGCGCTTAGCGTGATCTGTTCGACATTCTGTTGATCTTGCTGCGTAACGTTCGCATAGTTCGCTAATCCCACACACTTTCTTCCTCGGCAAAGGATTGCCCTCTATGTGCCGAAATTGGGCGGCTTGGATTGCTGTCTGCGCATGCCTGGCCACAGCTCGGTCGGCATTGGCGGATGGCGTGATGTTGGATGAAATATCGCCACGAGCACTGTCGCGGGGTGGAACCAACCAGGGATTTGCTGATAACGGCAGCATTATTTTTGATAATCCCGGCGCGATGGTGAATATCGACGGATCTGAGATGATCGATATCGGGGCTGACGGTCTCCTTGTAAGCGGCTGGTACTCGGACCCGCAAACGAGGATTGACACGATGTCAACATTTACCCCGCTACCGCAGATCGCGATGATAAAAAAATCGGACGATGGCATGTGGGCCTATGGTTTTGGCGTATTTACACCGGCGGGATTTGCCGAGAGGTTCCACTTAATTGGACCGGATGGAGCGCCGCACGTTTATGAATCGTTTGGCGCACTAGTGAAGATTTTGCCAGCAGTGTCGTATCGCGTGACTGATCGGTTGTCAGTTGGCGCGACGTTGGGCGTGGGCGTGAGTTATGCCGAGCTGGAGGGGCCGTATTTTCTTCAGGGGCCGAGCCTTCCAGGACCGCTAACCTTGTTGCACACGCACAATGAAGGGGCCGATTTGGTGTGGTCGGCGGGGATGCAATATCAATTGACCGACGACACTGTGTTTGGCGCCACGTACCAAAGCGCCAGCCCGTTTTCGTTGCACGGCAATACGAGCGTGGATGTGTTGGCGCCGCCACTGGGTAGTGTCCGGTATGACTCCACCCTGGACGTGGAGTGGCCGCAATCTGTGGCTTTGGGTATTCGCCACGACTTGTGCCCGCACCGAAGCGTTGGTGTCGACGTGATTTGGTACGACTGGGAACATTCGTTCGACCAGTTCACGTTGGACCTGCATAATCCGAACAATGGCGGATTTCCTCCACAACTGACCGATCATCTTCCGCTAAATTGGCGCGACAGCGTATCGCTGCACGTGGGCTACCAACAAGAGATGGACAACGGGATGATCTTCCGGATGGGTTTCATTTATAACCCCAACCCAATTCCGGACAACACGCTAACACCGTTTGTTCAAGCGTTTATGGAATTTGGCGCCACGGTTGGTGTCGGATTCCAGTGCTGTGGATGGGATGTTGATTTGGGCTACGTGCATGAGTGGGGACCGACGCAGCACGAGGGGACTAGCGCCTTGATCGGTGGCGACTTCAGCGATAGCGACCAGCGCGCGGCGGTCGATGCGATTGTGCTTGACTTTATTAAGAAGTATTGAGCCAACAGCCGATCGTGTGCCGATTGTTGAAATCGGCACACGTTCGAATTATTTAAGCTGGCCTCACTTCGCCGGTTCACTTCACATCGGCATCATAGCGATTAGCCCGATGAAGCGATGTGATTGGCAGCCACGTCACCGACTGGCTGCGAAGGCGGATCGACATGTTGCGCTGTGGGCAGTTGCTCGGGCTGATCGACGCGGATCGCATCGGCAACTTTGTCACGGCACAAAAAGTTCATGATCACCCCGATTGAATCGCGAGTGACTTCGATTTGGCTGACATCATATCCTGCCGTGGCAAAGACCCGAAGGCAATCTTCCTCGGTGCGCGGGAAGAAGTACCAATCGAGCAGCCATTGATATTCGGCTTTGTCGTACAGCAGCGTATCTTTAAACGCGATGTAGACGACGCCACCGGGTTTGAGCGATTCTCGCAAACCTTGCATAAGCGGAATGAGATATTCGTCGGGAATATAATCGCAAAGCCCAATGCTGTAGATGATGTCGCTGGCACCGAAACGGCGAACGTTCGAGGCAGCGGACACCATGCGAAGCGCATTGTGTTTGATAAATCGGCTGGTGATGTCACTTCTGGACAGAGGGCCATCGGTTTGTGATTGAGCAAAATCGAGCGCTTCCTGATCGGCATCGACGCAGGTGAGCGTGACTTCACGCTGATTGGACGGTTCAAATCCGCCTAAATACTCACGGCATGCGCCTGAGGCGACGTTAAGGATTGCGATTTGACCCTGTCGACGGGCCAGTTCGTTCATTAAGAAACGGCGGGCGGCCCACATGCGTGCGCACACGGCGCGGCCCAAGGTGAGATTCAGTAAAAAGCGATCGAGGTATCCACCAAAACCAGTGGATTTTGGGACACCATCGTAAATGGTAGTGAGCAATTGGTAGTCGCCTGGGTATCCGCGAGGTTTGGTTATTGAGCGATCCATAACCCAACTTTTGTTGACCACGGGCCAGATGGCATCGCGATATTGCTTTTGCAGATCTTTCACAACTGCTGGACCTTCGCCGCGAAGCGTCTCTTCCAGTTCGGTGCAAACATGCAGCGAGTCGTTAATGGTCTGGGTCAATTCTTCCAAGAATTGATCGGAATCTGGCGGAGCTTCTGGATGAACTCCGCGCTCCAGTAATTCGAGTTTTTGACGGAAGGCGGGCAGATAGTCTGACAGGAACTCGTTTGTAGTCATAGTTACACCATTTTCGGGCAGCAAAATGAGATGGGGAGCGAAAAGTAGTGTGACGCGCACAATCCCACAACATCGTACAGGTCACAGGTTCGCTGGGGGCGGTTTGATGAGCATAAGCCCTGCGAATCGTTCAATCGGTTATGCCAAAAGCGCGGCTTGTATTGCAAGCAATATCAGATGAGTTTTTCAAAAAGTAAAAACAAATTTTCTGAAAAGGTTCCGGCTGTACGGTTCGCGTAGACTTTGCGTGCGGTGCATAACGAAAGTGCGCCTGCCATTTGCGGATCGCCGCAAAAAAGCGGCGGGAAAACCTAAGGGGAATGACATTACGAACGATCGGAGGAGGGAACGGAACAGCCAGTTCATTGCTTCAGATTTTGAACAGTCCGATGGAGATCAATCTCGCCGGTCTCAAAACCCACGATTTTCGAAGCGAATTCGAGCTAGGTTTGTACGAGGATTCACCGGGCTTTTTGCCGCTTTTCTCGGATCACACCACGGCGATAAGTGACGACTACTTTTCCATCCGCGGCCGGTAGTTCTGCTTAGTGGTTTTGGGAATTCTTCGTGAGCAGCACAACCAACAACAAGATTCAGCTCGTGCATTCTGACGACGAACAGCGGAGCGTAGGCTTTCGATTCGAACTGCGCGAATGTCTGAGCGAAGTGAACCGAATCAGCACGCATGTGGCCCGTTGCTTGGATGATGATCGCGATGTGATCATCAAAAAGATTCCCTTGGATGCCATGCATCCGGGTGCTTTGATGCGGTTGGAGCATGAAGCGGCGCATCGACAGCGGTTGCGTAGTCCCTGGTTGGCGCCAGTTGTTTATGTGGGTCGCGAAGACGGCCATTTGCTGTTGGTTTACGAGTATGTTCCGGGAATCTCCCTGCGAACGCGGTTACAGACTGAGCGGTTAAGTGTTTCGGAAGCGCTATCGGTTGGAAAGATGCTATTTTCCGCTCTGAGCGCAATGCATCAGCAGCGATTGTTGCACCGTGCGGTGCGACCTGGCAATGTCGTGGTCGACGATGCCCGGCCATTGACCAAAGCCACGTTGGTCGATCGTGATCCTGTTTCGACGCTGCGTTTGGAGGAGGCGGCGCTCGATCAGTCGTCGCTCGAAGCGGCTTTCTACATATCGCCGGAGCAAGCGGGGTCGTTGGATCAAGACGTGACGGATGCGTCTGACTTGTACTCCGCAGGCGTGATGTTGTTCCATTGCCTGGCAGGGCAGCCGCCTTTTGCAGGCAATTCGCTGGGCACTATTTTGTTCGAGCACATGACGGCCCACGTGCCCACGCTGCGTAGCCTTGGGACCACCGTTCCCAGAGCTTTGGACGAAGTTGTGCAGCGGTTGCTGCGAAAGGATCCACGCGATCGTTATCAATCGGCCCAAGCGGTTCTGGCGGATTTGGAAGAAATTGCTGCGGCGCTTGAGCGTGGTGAAACCGAGCCGGCGGTGGTGATCGGGGCCCATGATGATCGGAGCACACTCACGGAACCGGCATTCGTGGCCCGAACCGCGGAGTTGAGTGCACTCGATGAGCAAATACAACGGGCGCGGCGCGGCCAATCTGGTTTGATTTTACTCGAGGGAGAATCGGGCGGCGGGAAGACCCGACTCCTGACGGAAATAAATTATCGTGCCGCATCGAAAGGTCTGTGGGTATTGCGGGGCCAGGGAACCAATGACGTGGCCCGGCAACCGTTTTCGTTGTTGCAAGGTGTGGTCGAAGGATTTTTGGCGTCTGCTGAATCCACACCGGAGCTGGCCGCCGCGGTCCGCGAGCGATTAGGCGATCAAGCACCAGTCGTGGCGGCAGCGCTGCCCGGATTGGCCAGCATGTTCGGATCAACGGCGGCGTTTGCGTCTGCTCCCGAGGAAGCGGGTGAGCTTAGAACTCTGCATGCATTGATGAGTTTTCTCAATGCGCTGGGAGCGTCGCAACGTCCGGTGCTAGTGGTGCTGGACGATTGCCAGTGGGCAGACGATTTAACCTATCGATTAATTCGTCGCTGGCAGGCGCAGTCGGAAACGCAAAACGATAACAATCCGGTCTTATTATTGGCGGCATTTCGCTCGGAGGAAGTCGATGAGGACCATCCACTGCGCCGCACTAACCCGACGCTGCATTTACGGCTGTCGCCCTTTGCGCCAAATGAGATTAAGCAGCTGGTGGAGTCGATGGCTGGTCCGTTGCCGTTGGAAGTGGGAAAAGCGATCGTCCGATTGGCAGACGGCAGCCCATTCATGGCGTCGGCTGTGCTGCGAGGACTGGTAGAAACGGGCGCACTTCAACGGGAAGCATCCCGATGGCGTGTCGACAGTCTGCGGATAGACGAAGTGCAATCGTCGCGTCAAGCAGCAGCGTTTTTAGCGAGCCGATTGACCTTATTGCCACCGGATACGTTGCGATTGCTTTCCTGCGGCGCGGTATTGGGAAAAGAATTCGAACTGAACATAGCCGCGGAGCTGACCCAGCAAACCCCGGCGCAGGCGATTACGGCGCTGGACGTCGCGCGGCAACGACGCTTAGTGTGGCTGCGGCCGGACGGATCGCACTGCGTGCTCGTGCACGACAAGATCCGCGGCGCACTGTTGGATTGTCAAGCAGAACCGGATCGGCAAGGGCTGCATGCCCAGGCGGCAAAATACCTGAAAAAGCAAGATCCCACGCGGGTGGCGGAGATTGCATATCACTTTGACGCAGCGGGCGACCCCAGGTCAGCACTTCCTTACGCGCTTCAAGCGGCCGAACAAGCGCGGGCACAATACGCGTTGGAAATTGCCGATCAACAATATCGCATTGCCGAGCGAGGAGCGAAGCGCGCGGACGCCGCGATTCGATGCCGTGTATTAGAAGAGCTTGGGCAGGTGCTGATACTTCGCGGCCAGTACAACGAGGCCGGTGTGAAGCTGGAAGCTGCCGCTGAATTTGCTCACGACTCGTGGGCCGAGGCAGAGGTTCGGGGAAAACTTGGTGAGCTGGCATTCAAGCGCGGCGACATGGAACCGGCGATTCAAGCTTTTGAAGGGGCGATCGAATGTTTAGGGCGGTATGTGCCGCGGAACTGGCCGGTGATGATTTTGCTGCTGGTGAAAGAGACGCTGGTTCAAGTTCTGCACACATGGTTTCCTGGTCTGTTTGTGCATCGTTGGCGACGATTGCCGGATGAAGAAGAACAATTGAATTTGCGGCTCTTGAGCAATCTGGCGCATGGGTATTGGTATTGCCGCAGTCCGATGCACACGCTTTGGGCTCACTTACGAAATCTGAATTTGGCCGAACGGTTTCTGCCGACGCCAGAGTTGGGTTTAGCGTATGCAGAACATGCGCCGGCGATTTCGCTTGTCGGCATGCATCGACGGGCGCGGTCGTATGCTGAAAAGTCGTTGGCCATCCGCCAGCATTTCAATGATTTGGCGGGACAGGGTCAATCGCTTCACTACCATGGCATCGTCCTGTATGCGGGCTCCGAATATGAGCAATCGATTAAGAAATGCCGCGAGGCAATTCGGTTGCTGGAACGCACAGGCGATTATTGGCAAGTGCACATAGCGCGGTATCAGATTGCAGCGTCGCTGTATCGGTTGGGCGATTTGCAAGGAGCGCTGGAGGAATCGAAATTAAATTATCGATCGGGAATCGAGCTGGGAGATGAGCAGGCGTCGGGAATCATTCTGGACGTTTGGGTTCGCGCCACGGGGGGCGCCATTTCCGAACAGATTTTGAAACCGGAGCTTGAACGGGCACGCCATGATGCGCAAGGTCGGGCGCAAGTGCTATTTGCTGATGGGATTCGACTGTTCGGCGCGGGCCGCTACGTCGAAGCCCAAGATCGAATCGAACAAGCGATTGAAGTAGTGGAAAAGGCTGGGGTGCGGAACGCATATACGTTGCCCTTCTGGCCATGGTTGGCGACAACGTTGCGGCAGCAGAATTTGAGGTTGGAACATTTAACGTCGAGACGCCGGCGCGAGTTGCTACGCAAAGCTGCTGCGACTGCGCGGCGTGCCGCTGGCGTTGGTTGGCTATGCAAGAACGATTTACCGCATGCGTATCGAGAGCTGGGCTTGGCTTATGCCATGGGGGACCGCCCTCGTCGTGCCTTACGATATCTGAATAAAAGCCTGGTCCTGGCAAAAAAGCAGCATGCGCAATATGAGTATGCGCAAACGCTGCTGGCGAAGGCGGAATTGGAGTCGGAGCTGGGTTATGCGGGTGCTGTATTGGATCAGTCCGAAGCTCGAACGATTCTCGGCGAACTAAATGTTTACGAGGTCCACGACAACGTAGCGGATCCAACCGGGCGGCCCGCGAGTTTGTCGCTGGCCGATCGGTTTGATGCGGTGCTCGATTGGGGCCGACGCATTGCGTCGGCTTTGTCGCCGCCGGTGATTTTAGGTGAGGCGCGGATTGCGGCATTACGGCTATTGAGGGCTGAGCATTGCATGGTGCTACAGATCGTCGATCCAGATGGTCAACAGAGTTTTGTGCCAGCAGCCGGCAGCATTCCCGGCACCTGGAGTGAAACCAAAATTAAGGAGGCGTTACAACTCCGACGGGCCGTGGCATTTGAAGAAGACGCTGCACCCCAAGGAGCCAATGCGGCGGATGGGAGTGCCTACCGGTCGGCCTTATGCGCGCCGCTGTACGTACGTGGACAGGCCACGGCATGTTTGTATGTGACTCACGAACACGTGCGCGGGCTGTTTGGCACCGACGAAGAACGGTTGGCGGATTACATCGCTACGATTGCGGGAGCCGCATTAGAAAATGCGGCGGGTTTTGCTCAGCTTCAAACACTAAACGAAAATTTGGAGCAGCGCGTAGTGGAGCGCACGTCAGCGGTGGAAGCTCGATCGCAGGAGCTGGCCCGCTCGAATCAAGAATTGGAGCGTCTGACTCAGGAACTATTGACGGCACAGCAACAACTGACTGTCGCCAAACAAGCGGCAGAAGCGGCGAGCCAAGCCAAGAGCCGGTTCTTAGCAATTATGAGCCATGAAATCCGCACGCCTATGAACGGCGTAATCGGGATGACGGAACTGGCGCTCAATACGTCGCTCACGCCGCAGCAGCGAAATCACTTGACGGTGGTTAAAGATTCCGCCAACTCGCTGTTGGCGATCTTGAATGACATCCTGGACTTTTCGAAAATCGAGGCGGGCCGGTTGGAGCTGGAGTCGATTTCGATGTCGGTGCGCGACGTGATCGAGGATGCGGCGCGATTGCTGGCGGTGCCGGCTTCGCGAAAGGGTTTGGAGCTGATCTGCCATATAGCGCCGGAAGTGCCGGACAGCCTGTTGGGCGATCCGAGCCGATTGCGACAGATCGTTTTGAATTTAATCGGCAATGCCATCAAATTTACCGACGAAGGGGAAGTGTTCGTGCAAGTGGATTGCCGAGAGTGCATTGACAACCGTTTTGTGCTGCACTTTTCCGTGCACGACACCGGCATCGGCATTTCGGCAGAGAAGCAAAAATGCATCTTCGAAGCATTCCGGCAAAGCGACAGTTCGATGACGCGCCGGTTTGGCGGTACGGGTTTGGGGCTTTCTATTTCGTCGCAATTGGTGACGTTGATGGGGGGCCGCTTGTGGGTGGAAAGCCAACCGGAACAGGGCAGTGCATTTCAGTTTGTTATTTCCCTGCCATCGGCAGGAGCGATGCAGCCGGTTTCAGCTGATATTGCGCCGGTTAAGAGCGCAGCTACAGATCAAACAGGGCTTGCGATGGGAGGAAATGAGGCGGCCACGAGCGAATTGAAAGTTCGGCCGCCGCGCCGGGCCGTTTTGCTGAGTCACAATTGCCATGCGCAGCAAACGTATCGTGCGTTGCTGGAAAACATGGGGTTGGAGGTTGAAGTTGTTGGGCCACAAGATGATGTTATGTCGAAGTTCTCGGCAGGGAGAGAAGGAATCCCACCGGCTGATTTATTGGTTGTCGATCTCTTGGCGTCTGAGCCGACTGAACTGGACACCATCGAGGTGTTGCAACGACAGTTGCATGCCGCGACGCCCATTGTAGGAATTGTATCGCCCGTGGGACGAGAGGATATTACCCAGCGGTGCCAAGAATTGGGAATCGAACAATATGTAACCAAACCGGTGAAAAGGAAAGAACTGGCTGCCGCTGTGAAGGCAGTATTTTTTCAGGTTGATGAGCTTGCGCCGCGGCCGATTGATGACATTTCAAGTCTGACCGAGCGATGCTTACGGGTTTTGGTGGCAGACGACAGTCCGGTCAATCAGGAAGTGGCAGCCGGTTTGTTGACGTTGCAGGGGCACCAAGTAAAGACTACCAATTCGGGACGGCAAGCCATCGAAGTTTGGAGAAAACAGTATTTCGACGTGATTCTCATGGACGTGGAAATGCATGACCTGGATGGATTGGCGGCGACCGCTGCTATCCGGGAAGAAGAATCAACTTCGGATCGCAGAACGCCAATCATTGCGATGACGGCGCATGCTGGGGAAGGGTTCAAGGAACGTTGTCTAGCGGCGGGAATGGACGGCTATATTTCTAAACCATTCCAACCTGATGAATTGTTCCGAATCCTGGAGGCGATTTGCCCCGCGCATCTGGCGGATACAGCCGCGGAGTTTAATTGACGAATTCGCAGTCCGCCGAATGCAGATCGGTAATGGAATCGCGATTGGGCGCGGCCTGTGGCGAAAAACCAATCTAAACCAGCGCCGGCTGTTTACATACCGGACGACATGCAGTAAATCCGGTCCCCGTACCTTTCCGCGGCGAATCTTCGGTCTGCCTTCGCCCAAAGGGAAATGGTTATGAAACTGGGCGTTTTTTGTTGCTAGTTGAATCCGGCGGTCAAGCGCACAACAATTCACCATTGTGCCGGCTTTGCACAAAAACTCATGTCAAGCCGCAATATGACGAAGCTGACCTGTGTTGCTGTCGCAACGGATAGTGTGTCAGCCTGACTTTATGTGCAAAGCTCCATTGTGCCGTCATTCCCGAAGGGAGAATTAATCATGGTCAACGTGCATGTGTTTAATCGAAATGGCGAGCTGGTCGGGCCGGTTGAATCGCCGAAAGTAATTTTGAGTGATGTCGAGTGGCGAAAGCGGCTTACGCCGGAGCAGTTTGAAGTGCTGCGCAGCTCGGGAACGGAGCGACCGTTTTGCGGGACACTATTAGATAATAAGATGAAAGGCGTCTATACGTGTGTAGGCTGCGGGTTGCCGCTGTTTTCGTCGGGTGCGAAATTTCATTCCGGTACCGGTTGGCCGAGTTTCTTTCAGCCGATTGGAGAGGGGAACGTTAGCGAGAAGGACGATTCGAGCTACGGGATGAGCCGGACGGAAATCAATTGCGCAAGGTGTGACGGGCATTTAGGACATGTGTTCGACGATGGACCGCGGCCGACCGGACTGCGATTTTGTTTGAACTCGGCGTCTTTGGAGTTCACTGCGAGCGACAAGCTGGGAACGCTAGCCGATCCATTGGCTGAACAGGCTGGAAGCCAGTCGTCGACTATCAAAAACTAGGAGTCACAAGTTATGGATCAAAGTCCCAATAAGTTGGTGACCGCCGTGTTTGCCGGCGGATGCTTTTGGTGCACCGAAGCGGTGTTTGAACAGCTCGAAGGGGTGTTCGACGTCGAGAGCGGGTACACCGGCGGCACGGAGGAGACGGCCAATTATGAACGGGTGTGCGATGGAAACACCGGGCATGCCGAAGCCATTCGTATTACGTACGATCCAAGCCGTATCAGTTACGATCGGTTGCTCGACGTGTTTTTCGATGGGCACGATCCGACGCAATTGAACCAACAAGGGAATGATTACGGAACGCAGTATCGCTCTACTATTTTTTATGCCGACGACGAGCAGAAACGTGTTGCTGAAGCGAAAATCAAGCAATTGACGGACGCCAAACATTTTGCGCGGCCGATTGTTACGACGCTGGAGCCGCTTGGCACGTTTTATCCGGCGGAGGCATATCACCAGGATTACGCCCGAAATAATCCGATGCAGCCGTACATTCGCGCGGCGGCGATTCCCAAGGTTTGCAAGGTCCGGGAAAAGCATTCGGATTTGATCCGAAAGGGCTAACGGCGTGCACAGGAGCGAAGAAGAAATATTTGAGGCGTGCCAGTTTAACGCAGTCGTCAATCGATTGAGTGCAATAGGATGAGCCGCAGGAAGTTCAAGGCTTGTTTGGCGGCGCGAGTTTTAAGGATTTCCGGATGGCCGACATACGGGGACGATTTTGTTTTTGTGCCTTTTGGGCCGGCGACAGCAAAATACAGGAGCGGCAGCGATTTGACATGAGGATCGACAACGGGCAGTTGGCCGACGGCCAGTCCGTAATCGGCGCCGAACTTTTCGCGACAGGCTTCGGCCATGGATGCGACAAGTTTTTCTTGTTCTTTGGTCAACGGATTTGGGTCGGATGAGAGGCCCAATAGCTTCGTCAATGCAGTCTGATTTCTTATCACCAGGCCGCCGGAAAAACACTCGACGCTTTGGAGCGCCTCGGAGATCCAATGGGCGATGGTGCCGCCGGAGCCCCATTCGGCAGTCGCTAGAGTTTTGTGATGTGCGGCCAGGAGCCGGATTACGGCGTGCTCGAGTTCGTCATCTCCTTCGCCAAAAACTAAGTCGCCAAGACACTGGTGAATGGTCGCGATGGTCGGCCCCATGCTGCGATAACACGCTTCTGCAGATTCGCCGGCTGCGGTGATGCGAAGCGTGATGGTTGTGCCATGTACGGTGATGCCGACCTGCGGATCGCGGCCACGACGGATTAGATCAGGGAGCATGGCTTCTAAATCGCTTTCGCCGACGCCGAAGCATTTGATGAGTTTGTGGCGGATCACCCGGGGAGAGCCCAGCATCGTGGTTATGGCAGGAGCGACGGTTTGCTCCCACATTTCCTGCATTTCGGCAGGGACGCCCGGCAATGCAAAAATGCGGGCAGGCGCGCGAGGGGCACGCGGCAGTTCGATGTCGATGCCCGGTGCTGTGCCGGCAGGATTGTGAATTACACGACTGCCGCGCGGAAACATCGCTTGAAGTCGATTTCGTTCCGGCATGGGGCGGCTGCGGCGAGCGAAGAGGTTTTCGATGTATGTCAGAGCAGCGGAGTCGAGGACTAACTCCACGCCGGCGGCTGCGGCGATGGCCTCGCGAGTTAGATCGTCGGCCGTTGGGCCCAGACCGCCGGTTGCGACGATGAAGTCGGCGCGCTCGGCCGCCTGGCGAAAAACGGCAATGTTGGCGTCGAGATTGTCAGCGACAGTGGTGTGATACATCACGCTGACGCCTAATTCGCCGAGGCGAGTACTGAGCCATTGGCTGTTGGTATCCAGCCGCTGGCCGCTGGTGAGTTCGTCGCCAATGGAGATGACTTCGGCGTGCACGGCGGAGGATTCGGGGTTCAGGAGCCAGGAAGTTGCCAGGGCAGTTAGGCACCGGCCAATGCTTTTTCGACGATTGATTTGGTTTCGTTGGATAGCGGGAGTAGGAGAGCGGCATGCTGGCCGCGGAGGGACATTTTTTTCCAAGTTTTGCGGACGATGTCAATTAGTTTTGTTTCGTTGTGCTGGCGGGAAAAATCGGCGAAGTAGTTTTCTAAAAACACGAGGCAAATTACGTCTTCCAGCAATTGCGATTCTGGATCGAGCTTGAGACGCTCTTTGCGAACCAGCGATTGCACGCGATTGACTGTGGCTTCATCGTAATCGACGGCGCGAAGAATTTCTGCCAGCTTTTCGGCGTGCATCCGCTGGCAGACACTGCGCCAGCGATGGTAGCCAGGGCGATCCATTGGGAAACTATTGCGCGGAACGGTCCAACGACAAATGTGCTGTCCGTGCGCGGCAAGCCGCAATGCCTCGGAAGCTGCGGGATCCAGACGGTTAAGCCAGTCCGACATCCGTTGCGAGTAGATAAGCTCCTTAGGTTGTCTCTGGCCTTGAAATATTTCGTGGTTAGGATCGGTTGCGTTGGCGGCATCGATGCGGGAGATTGCGGCGGTGAAACGGTCGGTTGTTGTCATTTCAAATCGACTGCGTGTTCTTCCGACTACACAGTCGGACCATAAACTAGATTAAATCTGGTAGGCGGGGTTGCCGGGGCCGATCAAGCGTGGTGGGGGACGGCCGATCAGCACGCTGCACATGCCGCCGCGCTGGGCGACGTTGACCACCTGCTTTTGCGAGGCGCGGCCGAGGAAAGCCACGCCGTACTTTGTAGCGGCGAAGCCCATCACGGTGTAGAAGGGCTCGACGTGTACAGCTCCGTCGTCGCCTAGAAATGGAAACTCGCCGACCGGGATTGCGGCCAATCGCTGGACGACCCAGTCGCCTGCGGTGACGGCATTTTCGATGGCTTTGTCCCATTCGTCAGGCTCGATTAAATGGCCGAGGAGCACTCGATCGCCGCCGTAACTGCGGTTGGGCTTTAGGACCAGCATGTCTTGATGAGTGCGGGTGAACTTGAGCAAATCGCCGGTTTCGCCGTCGGGTAGAGTGGTGCGCCGATCGTAGACGAGCCGTGTCCAGGCGACATGACGACGGAAGACCTGGCGTTCGTCGGCGTTAAAGTAGCGGCGGGCCAGTGTGGGCTCGGTGAGAATTTCCCAGGTGCTTTTGTGGTCGAAATCGCCGGCCATCGACGAAATCATGCGATTTTCGCGAAACAACTTGCGCATGGGTTCGACGTTAACGCCTTCGTCGCGAGCTAGCGCGATAAGATCGCGGACTTCGTAATCGCGGTATGCCACGTCGATCGACGAGCCCTCGTACATCACCTCGCCATTTTCTAGATACAGTTCGGCCGGATCAGCGTGAAGGATTTTTAGCCCATGACGATGCAAATAGTATTCGGCGAGGGCGGTTTGCTCGTCGATGCCGCTGACGGCATACTTCGGCTCGACGAAGCAAACATGTCGGCCTGGGCGGCCAATTGCTTCCAAATGCTCAAGCACCTCTTGAATGAAAAGCTCGCGCAGATCTGGGCCGGGTTCCAATTGGAGCCGGGGATCGGCACGTTGGAGCATGGGCACGACGAAGTCGGCGATTAGGCTGTCGCAAGTGGGTGCGAGGTGGATGCCGCCGACACCGGAAAGATTAGGCTCGATGAAGCGCAGCGAGTCTTTCCACATGGGGCTGGTGAATTCGATCACGCCATCGAGCCGGCCGAAAACCGGATTGTTGTCGCGTTGACTAGGACCCCAACTGTCGTGAAGCCAAGCTTCCTCGTCCGGGGAAAGAGGGATGATGCGTCGTACTTCAGCGTCGGCCAGATAGATCTCGGGCAATCGTTTTAGGGCGTTAAGCAATGTCAGTGAAACAAAGTGGAGGTACGCCACCTGGTCGGGCAATACGGCGCTGGGGCGCAACAGCACACGGATGGTTTCGAACTGGCCGTCGCGCTCGTAAACCATGCTGCGGCGGCGGGCCTCGGTATGAACTTGGGCGACCAAATCGGCCAGTTTTTGCGGTGGAAGCGCATAGAAAATCTTTCGCACCCGGCTATCGAGGCTTAGACCACTGAGCCCGAGTTCTTCTAGCGGAGTAAGCGTAGTGGCGCTCCCAATGAGATCAGATTATTTTTTGTGATTGATAGAACTCGTTTGCGGCGGCGGTTGCGGCGCCGTGGGCGAATTTGTAGCCCTGTTCTGCCAAAAGCTGCTCCAAGGCTGAAAGCAGCAGGAGCACATTGCTGGCACGGGAACCGTAGCCCATTAGTCCGATGCGCCATACGCGGCCTTTGAACGCACCCATGCCGCCGCCGATTTCGATGCCGAATCGCTCCAACAGGCCGCGACGGACGGTAGCGTCGTCCACGGCGTCGGGGATTTTTACCGCGTTGAGCATCGGCAATTGATGGCCTTCGGCGGCAGAATAGTGAATGCCGATCGCCGCCAAGCCGGCTTTGAGCGCTGCATAATGTTGGGCGTGACGCGCCCAGCAGTTTTCCAATCCTTCCTCAAGGATCACTTGGAGCGCCTCGTAGAGGCCATACGTCATGTTGATCGGTGCAGTGTGATGATAGACGCGCTCCTGGCCCCAGTAATGCGAAAGCATGGTGACATCGAGATACCAGCTTTGGACTTTCGATTTACGAGCGTTGATTTTTCCCATCGCTCGAGGGCCGATGGTGATCGGCGCCAATCCGGGAGGGCAACTGAGACACTTTTGCGTGCCGGAGTAGACGATGTCGAGCTGCCAACGGTCCGTTTCGACCGGGATACCACCGAGGGCAGTCACGGCGTCGACAAGCAATAGTGCTCCGGAGTCATGGACAAGCTTAGAGATTTCTTCCAGGGGTTGGCGCGCTCCGGTGGAAGTTTCCGCCATTACGAGGCCCACGACTTTCGGTTTGGATTTAAGCAGAGCTTCTTTCATGTCGGCGGCGGAAAAAACTTGGCCCCAAGGGCGTTCGACTTTCGTAACATTTGCTCCGGTGCGCTGGGCGACATCGGCCATGCGATCGCCGAAGACGCCATTGATACAAACCAGCATTGAATCGCCGGGTTCAATGACGTTGACCACGGCCGCTTCCATGCCGGCGGAACCGGTGCCGCTGATGGCCATCGTCATTTCGTTTTTTGTGCGGAACATCTCGCGCAGCATTTGCTGCATACGGTTCATCAGGTCCAGATAGTATGGATCCAAATGGCCGACAGTTGATTTCGCCATCGCTGCCAGCACACGAGGATGAATGTCACTCGGACCGGGGCCGAGAAGGATGCGGACCGGCGGATTTAGGGGTGCAAGCATGGGCGGTTATTGAAATGGCGAGGGCCGCGAAACGTGATGCAAGGGGTTGGATTCAAAATGTTAGCAGTCATTTTGGCAAGCGGCGGCTGATGTGCCAAGGTTATCGAGAGATGAATTTTGCGCGGAGTGCGGCCTATTAAGCTTTCTGTCGGAATCTTCCATACGCTGAGTTCATGGCCGAGAGTAATGCCGTGTTGACGAACGAGGGCTCTCTGCGAAGTCGGATCGGATGAGTCGACCGCGTCAAGTGACAGCGCTGAGATAAAGCGCGCTGCGATACTTACTCTTTGCTGTGCGGCTGAATGTAAGCTGTGGCATCTGCGATTTGTTCTTCGGTAGGCGCCAAACCAAGATAATCAACGAGCCGCATAACTTGCAGGCGCGGGTCGGCCATCATGTGTGCGAAATCAATGCGGAGATGTTCGTGATCGGCAGAGAATTTGTTCATGGCGGCCCAAAGCGTCTGTTGACATTGCTCGCTTTTCGCGCTGGAAAACCAATTCAATCCGATTAGAGATTTGGTCGAATTGTCAAGCGGACGCCAGGCCCAGATGAAGCGAACGGATGGTCCCCAGGCTTTGAGCAAATCTGGGCCGCATAATGAGAGAAGTGGATGCTTCATACCGACCCATTTTGAACCCGTGCGTTCTTGGTTTTTAATCCATCGCTTAAGGATTTGGATCCGTTTCGGCGCGGATGTTTTCTCGCTAATCTCCGGTTCGTTCCACCATAAGCGTAATTGTTGGCTTAGCCAGGCCGATTCATAGAGATTGTGAAAGAAGGGCGGACCCATGTTCACGCCAAGGTGGTCCAACACGCCGGCGACGGCGCTGGAGCCTGAGCGATACAACCCAAGCACGGCTACCCGTGTGGCAGGCTCGACGGCCACTCGGCTCGCTGAGTTCAGAGAAACGACTCCGCGCAATCGTTGATACAAATGCGATAGGGTTTTTGCAGGTTGCCGGCTGTGTTTTTGCTGGGTAGTCGTATGCATGCCACTTCCGTTGCCTTATGCGCGCCGAGCCCCAAAACAAGGCAGGATTTAAGCCGTCTGGACCGACAGGATTGTCGGCGCGGAACTGCCTATGGCTTATCGCAACTGCAGCAGAAGTCTAAAAACTAATCCGGTTAAAACCAAGGCCGATTTCCAATTTGCTTGGTCGGGAAAATCTAATAAAAGACACAAAAATGGCAAACAAGGAGGCAGATTCGGCAACGGAGGGATGCCACCTGGTCTCCCTCGCAATGGAATTGGACGCGGCTAAGCGGCTTCGTTGTCTTGGGGGGCTAGATTTTGAGTAGCGTCACTTTGGGCGGCAAAATTATGAGCGGCGCGTTTTTGGGCAGCGCGATTTTGAGCGGCGCGTTTTTTTGGGCCGCGGTCGTCACGCCAGCGACGGTGAACCCACCAGTATTGTTCCGGTGCTATGCGGACGATTTGTTCCAGCACATCGCTGTACCACTGGGTTAAAGAGGTAACGTTTTTCTGTCCCCGATCCATCGTGGCTGGGTCGAGTAGCGTTTCCATTGCCATTTCGTATTGAAGGGGACGACCCAAACGACGGGCATATCCGACCATAAGCGAAGCTTCGTTCGACAGGGCGAAGACGGCAATTGCTTTGTTCGTGGAGGCCGGTCGGCCGAAAAAGTTCACCCAGCAACCCTTGTTGCCGGCATGCTGATCGCCCAACACGCCGAGAGTACCGCGCCCTTCCAGCAGCGCGGATGCTTCCTGTGCACTGCCCTGCTTGGGCAATACATACTGGCCTTTAAGGGCGCGGAAGTGATTTACAAATCGGTCGAGATACGGGTTATCCAGCGGCCGGGCTACGGTAAAAGTGGCAAAACCAAACAGGCCGAGTGTGTATCCGGCAAGTTCGAAGTTGCCATAATGACCTGAGACAAATACTCGCGGGCGACTACGGAATAATTCGCGCATCATTTGGGCTTCGTTTTTGAAACGGATATAGTCGCGCCAATTGGTATCGTGGACTTTGCGCGGGAAATGTGCGATTTCGGCGAGCATTAGAAATAAATGTTCCCACATTTGGCGCGCCATGCGGCGGCGATCGTTGGGCGTCATGTTAGGAAATGCGTGCAGCAAATTATCGTCAATCAGGTCCCGCCGCAGCGGAATAAGGTCCGTGGCCAACCAGGCCAAACCACGAGCAAACTGGTAGCAGGTTTCGATGCGGACCGCCTGCAGTAGGCAAATGAAAATGCGCACGATCAAGTAGACGGCATAGTGGGCCAGATTCGTGATGCGCGACGAGAGGGACATTGAGAGTGCGGAGTGAGGAGGGACATTTAGTGGGCCGGTTACCGAGCATGCAATTGTGACGTGCCGAAGGCGAACGTCAAAGAGAGATTTGCATCGGCAAAACGCAATACAGTGATGCCATCAAGACATTTGTTGAGCCCCGCTTCCGATCGATGCGGCTACGCTATTTAACTCGACACTGCTATATCGTTCCCATTTCGCGCTGGCGGGCGGCAAGTGTCGGATCTTTTTTCAGTGGCAGAGAGATGGCATGGCCAATTTCTGCGGATTGATAAATGGCGAGAATGATTTCCACGCTGCGGCGGCCTTCGTGGCCATCGATGAAAGGCGTGCGACCTGTTTTAATAGCCTCGAGCGTGTCGGCGAATTGTAAGGCGTGGCCGTGATGACCGATGGCGGCCGGGTCGCTTGCGCCGCCGCCGGTGCTGCGGCGGCCGGCCATTTGTCGCAGAATCTCTTCATCACCAGGATGCTTTGCGGCGAAATCCCACACTTTGATGTCTTCTTCTTCCATAACTGCGCTGCCTGCGGAGCCGTGGATTTCGATCCGTTTCAGATAGCCTGGGAAAACGGCGGTGCTAGCTTCGATTACACCCAGGGCTCCGTTGGCGAACCGCAATGTAGCGACGCAAGTATCTTCCACGGCAATTCGTTCGTGCGCCAACGTGGTAAAGTTTGCGGTGACTTCGGCAACTGGGCCCATGAACCAAGTCTGCAAGTCGACGGTGTGAATGGCCTGATTCATCAGCGCGCCGCCGCCGGCGAATTTCCATGTGCCGCGCCAGGGACCGCTGTCGTAATACTGCTGTGTACGAAACCATTTCACATAGGCGTCGCCCATCGTGAGGCGGCCGAAGCGATTTTCGTCGATGGCGGATTTGAGTAGCCGGCCCGCATGGTGGAATCGCGATTGGAACACGGTAGAAAGTGTGACGTTGTTTTTTTCGCACGCGGCAATGATGGCATCACAGCCGGTCAGCGTGATTTCCAGCGGCTTTTCCACAATGACATGCTTACCGGCATTGGCGGCAGCTACGGCGGGCTCCAAGTGAGCGCCGCTGGGAGTGCCGATGACAACGACGTGAACGGCGGGATCGGCGAGCATGTCGCCCAGTTTTGTGTAGCAGCGGCAGCCGGTTTCGGCGGCGAATTTTTCGGCCGCCGGCGCCGAACGATTGAAACATCCAATGAGCTCGGCATCGGGCACATCAGCGATGGCCTTGGCGTGAAAGCGGGCAATCATACCGCAACCGATGATACCGAAGCCGTAGGGCATTTGAGGGTTCGGGGTTCAGGAGTGAGGGTCAGGTGAGTGGATTGGCGGTGATTATAAGGCGTAGAGTGTGGCGACGGAAACTGGCAAAACCCGAATGGCCGTTTTCGCTATGCGGAGTTTATGCGCCGAAAAATAAGCTGGCCATGGTCATGGCATTGAGCAGAAAGTGCACGGTAAGCGAGGGGAGCAATCGATGGGTTCGCTGGTAAACAAAGCCCAGGAAGACGCCAAACACAAATAGCGGAGTCACGGCCAGCAACCGAAGCGCAACTGATTCGTTCCCTTCGCGGAAATGAGTAAGGGCGAAGAGCGATGAACTGGTGAAAATCGGGATGACACCCAAGGGCAAACCGAGCAAACCTCGGCGTGGACTTACCATCGCCGGAATTGGGTTGGGTGAAGTTGCATCGCTGGTTTCCTTTACCGAGGGCAAGTCGATTTGGCGGAGGGCTGCGGACGGCATTTTTAGGACCAGAGAAAGCTCAAGTTTTTCCAGCCAGCCTTGCAGCAGGACGCGGAACAGAAATTCCTCGGCTAGGGGCGCCGCGACAACTGCCGACAATATTGCCATTATCCAAGTGGCTACCGCATTCTGCTCGTGCACCACTTCAATGAGTTGATGTTCGTAGGGAATCCAATGCGTCACTAGTGCTTGCACGCCATAAACCAGGGGCAAGGAGGCGACGAAAGCCAGCGCGCCGCAGCGAAGGTCGTAGGTAGCTCGGGGTGCGTTGATGCCCAAATCGTAAGACGTAGCATTGGTTCGCAGAACTAGAATTGCGACTCCTACAGCGACTGTGAGCAAACGAGCGACAAGATCGGCCAAGATCACCGCAGTTTTTGCGTGCGAATCTAGGTCGGCCCAACCTTCCGGTGACTGGACGCCAGCTAGTTTTAGCCCAAATGCAATGCACTGCCATTGAAACAGCACGAATGCGCACAGGATCAGCAGCAAATCGATTACTTCCCAAGGAACCTGCCGTCGCGGTTCGAAGCGCAACACGGGTTGGTGTTGCCATATTTCGCGGGCAGTCCAAACCCAAACTAGTAGGCCGCCCAACAGCAACAAAACGGCGAAAAGATTAATGAGATCGGGCATGGCGCGCGTTTTGGCCGCTGGTCACATTTGACGGATCAGCTTAAGGGCGGCACGGACGTAGGCATAGCCTGAGTAGATGGTGATCGCAATCATCGACCAAACGGAAATGACAACTATCCATTGGACCCAGGCGGAGCCAACGGTAGGCATAGCGGTAGTTTCGCCTTGGGAGGCCGCTAGTGGAGGATGCCCCGGCTGGTAGCTAAGCCAATACAAACTGGTGGCGGCAGCTGCACACTGCAAAATAAATTTCAGTTTTCCGGAAATGGCGGCGGAAAAATCGGCCCCCTGCTGTTCCAGGAAACTTCGCAAGGCGGTAACCAGTAACTCGCGGCCTAGAACCAACACCGCCATCCATGCAGCGAGCCCGGAATTAGGATCGGCGGCCAGAAAAATATATGTGCCGCAAATAATTACTTTGTCGACAAACGGATCGAGCAGACGGCCGAGAATGGTAATTTGGCCATAGCGGCGAGCCCAAAAACCATCGAGCCAGTCGGTGCAAGCGGCAATGAGAAACAGCCAGAACCCCGCCCAATACCAGTGAAAGTGAAGCAGTATAAATAGCGCAATCGAAAGGCCCAGGCGAATGGTCGTGACCTGATTGGGAAAGTTGACGATGGTCCGTTCGTCATACTTCGTGGGTGGGGCGGGAGGTTGGCTGGCGATGGGCATGGCTGCTGTATTGTACGCCATGCGTGAGAAATGACGAATGGTGGAATGCCGAATGACGCGATACCGAAATGTCGGAAAAAGCAAAATTGCGGCAAACTTGGAGTATGCTATTGGGCCGGGCCCACAGCAGCAGCGACTAAATCGTACTCTGCAGCGGCCACAACTTCACAAGGCACAATTTCACCAGGTTTAATTCGCTTACCGGCTACATAGATTACGCCATCGACGTCGGGAGCGTCGGCGTAGGAGCGGCCCAGCCAGGTGTTTTTTTCGTCCGGGAGGGCGCGGTCGATTAACACGTCGAGCCGGCGGCCGATTTGCGATTGATTCCAATCGAAAGCGATTTGTTGCTGGACCGCCATCAACTGTTCGCGGCGGGAGTTCTTCACGTCTTCGGGCAAATGATCGGGAAGTCGCACGGCGGGGGTGCCTTCTTCGTAGGAATATGTGAACACACCAAGCCGCTGGAATTTTTGCTGCTGAGCAAATTCGACGAGCTCGGCAAATTGCTCGTCGGTTTCGCCGGGAAAACCGGTGATAAACGTGGTCCGGAGCACGAGGTCGGGAATTCGAGAGCGAAGGGCGGCCAGGAGCATTTCCGTTTCAGCCCGATTCACGCGGCGCTGCATGCGGCGGAGCATGGTGTCGTTGATATGTTGGAGCGGCAGATCTAGATAGGGTAGGATTTTGCCACCCGAAGAAATTACATCGAGCAATTCATCGGTAAAGTACATCGGGTACAGGTACATCAACCGAATCCAGTCGATACCGGGAACTTCTTGCAGGTGTCGCAATAGTTCGGCCAATCGCGGCTGGCCGTATAAATCGAGGCCGTAATAAGTTGTGTCTTGGGCAACGATGATCAATTCGCGGACGCCGTCAGCGGCTAGTTCCGCCGCTTCGGCCAGCACTTCTTCGATCGGCTTCGTGGCGTGCTTGCCGCGCATTTTTGGAATAGCACAAAAGGTACAGAGCCGATCGCAGCCTTCGGAGATTTTTAGATAGGCGAAATGCCGTGGAGTGATGCGGAGGCGAGAACGATCGGAAAAGGGCCGTGAAGGGGCCGGGCGAAAGACGCTGCGCTGCTCGTCGAGACGGCCGACCAGGCGATCGGCAACTTTGGTGACTTCTTCGCGACCGAAGACGCCGACGATGTAATCGACCTCGGGGCATTTTTGCAGGAGCACTTCCTTTTCGCGCTCGGCCAGGCAGCCGGAGACGATCACGCCGCGGGTATCGCCTCGACGCTTTAAGTCGAGCATTTCGCGGATGGTGGAATACGATTCTTCGCGAGCCCGTTCGATGAAGCCGCAGGTGTTGACCACGACAAAATCGGTCCCCTGCGGTTCGTGAACCAGGCGATATCCGTCTAACTGCAAGAGGCCGAGCATGCGTTCGCTGTCGACCAGATTTTTAGGGCAACCGAGACTGACAAAGGCGTAAGTGCCTTTAGTGGCTGATTTCGCTGGTTTTTCGACGGTGGTGGACAAACGGAAGCCTTTGCGCGGTGATTTCGAACGAGTGGACGACATTGCTCATCCTACCTGAAAGAGAACCGATTGGCGAGTGGATGGAAGTTCGCGGGATTGGCTTAACGTCGGTTGTTTGACAAGATGCCGCGATGCGATAGATGTGATATAAACATTTGTACACTATTGAACGAGGATTGTCATGTTGCCGGAGATTGCGTGGGAAGAATTGACGGTTGCACTGGACGCAGTGGCTGGGGAAACGCTGGCGACGGGACAGGTTCGCAGGCCGCCCGTTGACGCGGTGCAGCTAGCGCGAGTGCTGGGTTGACCGTGGCATGGGATGATCGGCAGCGCGGCAGGGCTCGGCTTGTAAACTTGACCGGCGCAAGCCGTAACGATTCGCCGTCGATCTTGCTCAAGCACGATCCACGCATCGAGCGGATGCAGTGGGCGGTGGCGCATGAAATTGGCGAGGCGCTGGCGCAACGGGTGTTTGCGGAGTTAGCTGTCGATCCGAACTTAGCGCCAGAGCAGGCGCGCGAGGTGGTCGCCAACGGAAAGGCCTCGCGGCTGTTATTGCGTGGCCCATAGTTTAGCAGCGATGGCAGCGAGTGCGATTGGGATCTGATCCGATTGAAAGGTATCTATAACACCGCCAGCCATGAGTTGATCGCGCGGCGGATGCTTGACTTTGCGCCGGAAGTGATCGTGGCGCTTTACGATCAAAATCGACTGACGTGGCGCAAGAGCAATGCTGCGTTTCGAATGCCGCAACTCAGCGTGCGCGAGATCGCCTGCCGTCGTCAGGCCTACGAAAGCGGGCAGGTTGTATACGATGACGGTCCACCTGCGCTTAGAGTATGGCCGATTCACGAGGCGCTGTGGAAGCGAGAAATCATGCGAGTGGAAGTGGACGAGTTTGCGGCGGGATGATTGGATTGTCACCCCACTGTCTTGATTGGTAGTAATTGCTCAATCTGCCAGAGCAGATCGTCAGCGAGGAACGGTTTGGAGACTACGGCTGCTGCGCCGGCCGATTGCAATCGAGATAGGTCATCGGGTCTCGGGAAACCGAGTAACGCAATAATTGGCGTCGCGCCGACAATGGCTTTCATCGCGGACAGCATTTCGGTCTGCATCGACATGCCAAATGCCAGATCGAACACAACCGCATCTACGGATAGCGGAGTTTCTGCGGGCAGCATTCGCAGCCAAAGTGATTTCCAACCACACTGCGTGCAAATATCGCATAGCGATTGTGCGGTTTCGCGATTTTGAGCGCATACGGCGATTAATGGTACCGGAGATGGTTTTTGTGATGGATGATCGAGTCGATTCGACAGTAATTCTGGGATATTGTTTTCGATCGGGGCTGCCAGCAAGCAGTCGTTTTCGTCGGCGGTGACCGGCAGTGACCAGGGGGACGGGAAAAGTGACAAATTCGACTGTGAATCGGACATCGCCAACTCGGTTGGGTACTGCAACCGGCCTGGCCATTGATGCCATTTGAATCGCAAGGCGGCGGGAACCGGTTGACCGGTGCGACCTTCGCCTTCGAGCCACGGGTCCAACAACCGGACGATACGGGCGAGCGGCGCAGTTCGGCGCAGCGTATCGATTTGGCCAGGGGCAAACGGATGCGAACTCAGTTGCGCCAAGACAATCAAGGCGGGAGAAAAATCGGGTTCACGCAGTACGTCCAATGCCGCAGAAATGTCCGGGGTCAACCGCGCGCCGCGGGCTTGTAACCAATTGGCGGCGGCGCAGAATTCCTGCCGGTGTGCATCGCCGACAAACAGAATTGAAAACAGCGGAGTCATGGACGTTGTGGATCGCTTAGTTTTGCTTCGGCTGTGCAAATTGCGTCGTGAACCGCATGGGCGTCGGGCGCCATTCGCAAAGCCGAGAGCAATTCCGGCTCGGCGATGATGCGGCTTAAACGGGCCAGCGTTTGCAAATGGCCCCGGTCGTCAATGGAGCAGATTAAAAAGAACAAGTCGGTCAAAGTGCCGCCGCGGCCTCCGAACGGAATTGCGTTTTCTGTTCTGCTAAAGGCGATGAACGCTTCGCCTAAAATGCTGGTCATGGGGCGACGCGAATGCATCATCGCCACGCCGATTTCCAATGCCGTGGGGTGCATATCTTCGCGAGCTCGAACCGCTTCGGCCATTTTTTTCGGATCCCACAATAAACCTGTGCGAGCGGCGACTTCGGTCATGGCATTGATGACGGAATTTCGCGTTTTTGCCAGCAGCGGGACTTCGATAGCAGCCAGCGGCAACATTTCGAAAATGGCTCGGGGCGTTGAGCGTTGGCCAATGGCAGGCCGGAGAATGGCTTCCACTTGTTGCAATTCCTCTTCGTCCGAAAGACCAATGCGATTTTCGAGCCAGTGATGGATTTCCGCCTGAGCAAAGCGCCACTGGCCCTGCACTTTGCGGGCGGGAAGTTTGTCACGCTCGGCCAAGCGAGCAACTTGGGTTGGCGTCAGATGGAGATAAGTTGCGAGCCGCAGGAGGTCGAAATCGTCTTCAGCCATGCGTGATAGCGTAGCGGAGAGACGACGAATTGGGCAACCCAAGCTATGTGCATGCGATTGTCTTTGCGACAGCACATGATCGGTTCGGATTGCCATAAATCTGGCTTGACACAGTGGCTGAAATCGCCACAATCCGGCCCCGGTTTGAAGTTAGATCCAGCGCCTTTTTTCTGGCGCGCTCGCAGACCAGGAAGGGAAGCGGCGCGTCAGCTTTTCGGTTAGTACCGCTCCGACGGCCAAGCAGGGCAAGGAGGCCTTGCATCATGCCGGACATTATTTCTTGCGCTCCGAGTGTTAGCTTACGGCAGTTATTGCCGGAGGCGACGATTTTTGGAGCCGACGACATTGTCGTGAAGGCGTGCACGGCCGATTCGTGCGCGTGCCAAGCCGGAGATTTGTTTGCGGCCCTGGTGGGCTGCCATGTGGATGGGCACGATTATATTGCCCAAGCAATTCGGAGAGGCGCTGGGGGTGTTTTGGTCGAGCGATATATTCCAGCGGCTGGCGTGCCAGTGTGCGTTGTGCCTGATAGCCGGGCTGCTTTCGGGCAGATTTGCCAGGCATTGGCGGGATCGCCAAGTCAAAAATTAAAGGTGATCGGCGTTACCGGGACGAACGGGAAAACTAGCACATGCTGGTTGATTGCGAGCGTGCTGGCAGCGGGTGGATTTAGCGCCGGATTCACCGGGACGATTGTGAACAGCGACGGCCAATCGTTCGGTCCTAGCGACATGACGACACCCCCTGCCCCGCTGCTGGCCGATTGGTTGGCGCGAATGGCGGGTAATGGGTGTTCGCATGCCGTTTTGGAAGTATCGAGCCATGCTCTGGCACAATCTCGCACAGCGGGCATTCCGTTTGAAGGCGCATGCATCACCAATGTGCGGCGCGATCATTTAGATTTTCACAATTCGCTGGAAAACTATCGGCAGGCCAAATCGCGATTATTGCGGCAGGTCGGAACGAACGGATTTGCCGTATTCAACGCCGACGACGCAGTGAGCAACGAGTTTTTGTCCCGATTTGATCAAGCGGCGCTAACGATCGGTATCGAGAATTCGGCGGACGTCTCGGCGAGCATTATCGAGCGGCACGCCAGCGAGCAAACTTTTGTCATAAGCGCTGGCAGAGAATCGGTTCCGGTCCGGACGCAAATTATCGGCGATGGGCATGTTTACAACTGTTTGGTGGCGGCGGCTGTGGGACTCGTGCAAGGAATCGGTTTGACAGACATTGCCGCAGGCCTGGAGCGCGTGGAAAAAATTCCGGGACGTATGGAACGACTGGAGTGCGGGCAGCCGTTTGGGGTGTTTGTGGATTACGCGCATACGCCGGGCGCATTGGATTGCGTGTTGAGATCGCTGCGGGCGATTACAACGGGGCGATTGATTTGCGTGTTCGGGGCGGGTGGGCAGCGCGATCGAGAGAAACGGCCGCTGATGGCAGAGGCCGTCGAAGCATACGCCGATTTGGCCGTAGTGACTGACGATAATCCGCGTCGTGAAGATTCGGCCAAAATCCGTCGCGATATTTTGCGCGGTTTTTTGCGAAACGATGCGGTGATTGTCAAAGCAGATCGGGGTGAAGCAATTCAGTGGGCGCTTGGGCAAGCCGAGCGGGGCGATTGCGTGCTAATCGCCGGCAAGGGGCATGAGGATTATCAAATTGTCGGCAGCCAGCGGCGTTGGTTCGACGATCGCGAGGTTGCCCGGCAGTGGCTAGACGAGCATGCGGTGTTGCCGCACGAGGTTGTCGCGCCATTTCGGCGTGCCGGCTAAGTCGTAAACGGATCAAAATCATGTTATTGACCCTCGTTCAACTTCGAGATATTACCGGCGGCCAATTGCGATTGGCGACGATGCCGCCGCGGCATGGCGAGACGACGCATGTCGGTCCGATTGTGACCGATAGCCGGCGCGTGCAGGCGGACATGGTTTTTTGGGGTTTGACAGGAGAACGGTTTGACGGCTCCTGCTTCGCCGAAGATGCGCTGGTGCGCGGCGCATCGGGCGTGGTAGTGGCCGGGCGTGCGATTGAACCGTGGGCCGGTCGATGGTCGCTGCGAGTGGAGGATGGCTTAAAGGCATTGTGCAGTCTGGCGGCTTGGCAGAGACGGCAATTTGCAGGTCGCGTGATCGCAGTAACGGGGAGTGTTGGCAAAACCACGACGCGGTTAATGATCGACACCGTGCTAAGAAACAAGTTTGCCGGCTCGACCAGTCCGCACAATTACAACAACCATGTGGGCGTGCCGCTGAGCATTTTGCGATTGGAATCGGAGCATCGTTACGCTGCGTTGGAATTGGGCGCGAGTGCAGCGGGTGAAATCGGCAAGTTGGCCGCGCTTTGCCAGCCGCACATCGGCGTCATCACGCGAATTGGCGAAGCTCATTTGGGCGGCTTCGGTTCGCAACGCGAGATTGCAATTGCAAAGGCTGAACTGCTGGCCGCGTTGCCAAGCGATGGTGTGGCTGTGCTGAACGGCGACGATGCATGGCTGCGGAAAATGGCTGTCCGGACTGCGGCACGAATCGTATGGTTTGGGCGGGGAATTAAGTGCCACGTGGCGGCGACCGAAGTGAATTGCAACGGTGGTTGCTTGCGTTTTAAAACGGACCAACAGCAATATCAGGTGAAAGCATGGGGACGCCATCATCTGACGTCGGCGCTAGCGGCTATCGCCGTGGGACTGGAATTCGGGATGAAATCTTCAGAAATTGCCGCGGCGTTAGCTGGGTTTGAACCGCCGCCGATGCGTTGCCAAGTGACGGATGCTGCGGGCGCGAAATTGATAGACGATTCGTATAACGCCAGCCCATCGGCAATGCGAGCAGCACTGGAATTGCTACGCGAAGTGGACGCACCGGGCGAACGCGTGGTTGTGTGCGGCGATATGAAAGAACTGGGTCCGGCGAGCGTTAGGTTGCATCGCCAATTGGGAGAAGAAGTGGTCACGCGGTGTGGGGCAGATCGATTGATTGCGTGCGGCGATTTTGCGGCGGATGTTGTTTTCGCGGCGCGCGAAGCGGGTATGCCCAGTGCGCGGGCAACCGCTTGCCGTGCCGTGGAAGAAACAATTTCGCTGGCACAGTACGCTTCGCGGCCGGGGAGCGCGGTATTGGTGAAAGGGTCGCGAGCGATGGGGCTGGAACGCGTGGTCGATGCGATTCGCAGTCGAGCAGCTTAAGGAGCGCGTGAGTAAATGAATGGTGAGTGGTCAAATGGCCTGTTCATCGTTCATCTATTCACCCGCAGTATGAATCATGTTGTGGCTCCGTCTGCAGCGCCAGAGTTTGCGGGAACCGAGGCGCTACCCTCCCTCCTGGGTAGGAGCGTTTAGCTTGTCCAGCGCGGTTTCTGGGTCAACCGCGTGGGCGAGTGCTTCGCGACGGAGTCAAGACTGAGCACCGGAGCGGCGAAAGCCGCTCCGGTGACTCAGGGAACACGGATGGGGGTGTGGTGAGTGGGCGGTCGCCGTCAGTGCGACCGTGCTCGGTTGCTGGGGCTGACACGGGGACGGCGGATGTCGAATTATGTTGACATGGCTTGTCGATCGACTTACGGCATTATGGCCCGAGGCCGGCTGGTGCGCCGCGCTTAATAACTTTACTAAGATCACTTTTCGCACGGCACTCGCCGCACTGGCCAGTTTTTTATTAGCGGTTTTGTTAGGCCCCCGCGTTATCGGCTGGCTGCGAGCCCGTTTTCGAGAACCACCGTGCGATCGCACGCCAGAGCTGCGTGAGCTTCATCAACACAAAACCGCAACGCCGACGATGGGCGGACTGTTTTTAGTTACAGGAATCGTCGTTGCAGCGGCGCTGCTGTGCAATCTTAAGAACATCTACGTGCCGATCATTCTCTTGAATGTGATGGGCCTGGCGGCAATAGGCGCAGTCGACGATCTGAAAAAATTGTCCCGCCAAAGCAGCGGTTTAAGCGCATCAACGAAATTGACCGCACAGTTTATCGTGGCAGCAGTAGTGAGTGCGTGGCTTTACGCCGTGCATCATACTTTGCCCGGCGGCACGAATTTGCAAGTTCCGATCGTGGGAATTACGTTGCCGCTTGGTTTGTGGTTTGTGCCCGTGGCGATGGTGGTGATTGTCGGCAGTTCGAATGCGGTGAATCTGACGGATGGATTGGATGGCCTGGCCGGCGGTTGTTTGATCACCACGACAGCGGCACTGGCAGTTGTGGCGTATGTGGCAGGGCATGCGGAATTAGCCGGATATCTGGGCGTAACGCATTTGCCGGAAGCGGGCGAAACGGTAGTGATCGCAGGGGCGATGATCGGCGGAACGCTGGGTTTTTTATGGTTCAATTGTCAGCCGGCCCAGGTGTTTATGGGGGATACGGGGTCGCTCTCCCTGGGCGGCACCTTGGGACTGATGGCGGTCATTGCTCGGCAAGAATTGTTACTGTTGGTGGTCGGGGCGGTTTTTGTGGCCGAGGCGGCAAGTGTGATGCTGCAAGTGGCATCTTGCCGCTGGCGAGGACGACGAGTGTTTCGCTGCTCGCCGCTGCATCATCATTTTCAACTGTTGGGCTGGGCGGAGAATAAAATTGTCACGCGGTTTTGGATTGTGTCGATGCTGTGCGCGCTGGTGGGATTGGGCGCGATGAAAGTGAATCGAGGAGAAGAAGCTGTAAGCCGCCGAAGAATGGAATCGTCTCAGGCTCAGCGCGAGCCCATTTTGGAAAAAATGTTCCGTGTGGAATGATGAAAACAACCGCCCGATTGCAGATTTTGTTCGCGGGAGGGGGCACCGCGGGACATTTGATTCCCGGACTGGCTGTGGCTGCGGAATTGGCGGCGTTGGCTGATCGACCCCAGATCGTATTTGCCGGCAGTGGGAAGACGTTTGAAAAACGGATGGTGAACAAGGAAGGTTTTGAGTATGTGCCGCTGCGATGTTCTCCCATGGCACGCGGAATCCGCGGGATGTGGCGATTTGTCGGAGAGAACGTCGCCGGCTATCGAGAAGCGCGGCAGTATTTGCGGGAGGAGAAAATCGATGCCGTCGTGGGTTTAGGCGGGTATGCGAGTGTGCCGTGTTCTCGGGCAGCGATCAAACACGGCGTGCCGCTGGTGGTGCTGGAGCAAAATGCAATTCCGGGCAAAGCAACCCGGTGGTTGGCGCCGCATGCCGATCTGCTTTGCACCGCGATGGAAGAGACCGGCAAACATTTGCGATCGGTTGTTCCGGTGTGCGTTACAGGAAATCCGATCCGGGCGGCTTTTCAACGACGGATGAAACCCATCGATTTGCGTGGGTCGACGCGCGGCGGGTGGCGACATCGCTTGCTCGTGCTAGGCGGCAGCGGTGGGGCTCGATCGCTAAACGAATGCATGCCGGAAGCGCTCAATAAGCTGCGTCACCAGCTCAATCGTTGGCAGATTGTTCATCAAACCGGCGGGAAGGATCTGGCAACAACACGAGATTTATATTGCACGTTGAACATCCCGGCGATCGTTGTGCCGTTTGTGGAAAATATGCCGTCGGTTATGCGACGGACCGATGTCGCGGTGTGCCGAGCCGGTGGCTCGACGCTGGCGGAATTGGCTGCGACCGGAGTGCCTGCTATCCTGGTTCCGTATCCGCGGGCGGCTGATGATCATCAACTGCGCAACGCCGAGGCTTTCGTGGCGGCGGGTGCGGCGCGAATGGTTGACGAGCGGGATGTCGCAGTACAATTGGAAGATTCTTTGGCTGCGGAGTTGCACGATTTATTGGTGGATTCTTCTCGACGGCGCGCAATGTCGTTGGCGATGCTGCAACAGGCCCGTCCAGACGCTGCCTGGCAAGTCGCCATGATGGTTTTTGAGTTGGCGCGTCAGGCTGCCGGCCGCAAAGTGGCGTGAAGTTCTGGAAAGCCTTATCTCGCTAGCAGACTTCGGCCCAGCTTGTCCTCAGCCTGCATTGCTAGCTGAAGAGCGGCTCCGGCATTGACGGTGGCGCGCGGCACCTCGTATTATCCGCGGCCCATTTGTTCGATCTGAAAACCGAGAGCCACGAGAGATGCTTAATCATATTATGTCGTGCCTGCGACCGCCGATGGATGGCAGACCACTTTGCGCGCACTTCGTGGGCATTGGCGGAACAGGGATGCGTGCGTTAGCAACGGTGCTCATGGAGCGCGGCTGGCAGATTACGGGCTCGGATTTGCAACCGACAGCAGCCCAAGGTTTAGCTTCCCGCGGGGTGCGCGTTTCGACCGGACATGCTAGCGGCAACGTGCCGGCGGAAGCCGATCTACTGGTTTATAGCGACGCGGCACCTGCGGAAAATTCCGAGCGACAAGAGGGCCAGCGGCGCGGCCTGATGATCCGCAGCTATGCGGAACTGCTCGGCGAACTGGCAGGCGAATCTCAAACGGACGGCGGTCATGTTGCAGCGATCGCCGGGACGCATGGCAAATCGACCGTGACTGCTATGGCGGCGGAGATATTGATTCGGGCCGGTCTGGATCCCACGGTAATTTGTGGGGCTGCGCCACTGAACGGCAATTCGGCGCAGCACAAAGTGCGCTGTGCGATGAAAGCAAATGGACCGGGCCGCGGAACAAATCTTGTGCATAATTCGGCGAAACCACTGTCGGAGACCGGCGGTCGGCACGGGCTTGGAAAGTTCACCCTCCTGGAAGCGTGCGAGTACCGCGACCATTTTTTAAATCTGCGGCCGAACCTGGCGTTGCTACTGAATGTTGAGGCCGACCATTTCGATTGGTACCGTTCGCTCGAGCAGTTGCAGGAATCGTATTTGCGGTTCGCACGGCAAACGTCGGAAGACGGTTTAATTATTGCTTCGCAGGAATGTGATGTAGCGAAGAGAATCGGCAAAGTGGCGGGGCGTCAGATTGTGACCTTTGGTTTTTCACGGAGTGCCGACTGGCGAGCCACAAACTTGGAGCACAGCCTGGGGCGATTTCGGTTCGACATTGTGCGGCATGGACAGAAGCTAAGCCATGTTACGCTGGCAGTGGCGGGTCGGCACAATGTGCTAAATGCTTTGGCGGCGGCAGCACTAGGGCGGCATTGCGGAGTATCGGCACAGCACATTGGCCAGGGGTTGGCAGCATTTCGCGGACTAAAACGGCGGGTGGAAGTTCGGCAGCGATGGGGCGGAGTGCCTTGGATCGACGATTATGCTCATCATCCGACCGAAGTGAGAGCGGCGCTGGCCACGGTCCGCCAAATGTTTCCCCGGCGACGAATTTGGTGCGTATTTCAGCCGCATCAGGCTTCGCGGCTGGCAGCCTTACTAGACGAATTGGCCGCAAGTTTGCACAATGCCGATAGAATTGCCGTCGCGGACGTGTTCCGAGCCCGGGAAGGATCGGTCCAGGTCGGCGAAGCAACGGCGGCCGATTTGGCAAATTTGTTGGAGGCAAGCGGCCACGAAGTGTTGGACGAACATCATCCGTCAGCCATTGCCGGGCGGCTCTCGAACGAACTTCAGCCCGGCGATGTGCTGCTGACCATGGGAGCAGGCGATCTTGGGAAAATCTTCTATGAGTTTCACGAGCGGCTTCGACGAAATTGTGCGGTTGCGTGAACCGCTTGCGCCGCAAACGTGGATGGGCATTGGCGGACCGGCGGAATATTTTGCCGAGCCGCGATCCATCGACGAGCTGCAAACCTTGGTGCGCCGTGCGGCGGCAGAAGGATTACAAATTCGTCTATTGGGAGGCGGATCGAATGTGCTGGTGCGCGACGAAGGCGTGCCGGGCGTGGTGGTGCGCCTTTCGGCGCCGGTGTTCGGCGAGATGTCAGTCGCCAAGCAAATCGTTACGGCGGGCGGCGGTGCGCGGTTGGGGCATGTAATTTCGACGGCGATACGGGCCGGCCTGGGCGGACTGGAAACGATGGTGGGTATTCCCGGCACGATCGGCGGCGCGTTGCACGGCAATTCGGGATCGAGCGGTGGCGACATTGGGCAATGGACTTGTCAGGCCGACGTGATGACGCGCACTGGCGAAATTGTTTCACGCCAACGGGAAGACCTGGTATTCGCATATCGTCATAGCAGTTTGGACGAGCTGGTGATTTTACGGGCTCAATTTCAATTGGAGACGGACGATCCGCAGGAATTGACCAAGCGAATGCAGAAGCAATGGATCGTGAAAAAAGCTGCGCAACCGCTGGCGCATCAAAGTGCCGGATGCATATTCAAAAATCCGCGCGGTATCAGCGCCGGCATGTTGATCGATCAGGCCGGCTTGAAAGGTACGCGGATCGGTGGGGCGGAAGTGAGCGACCGGCACGCCAATTTTGTGGTCGTCGATCGGGACGCAACGAGCCACGACGTGTTGCAATTGATCGACACCATGCGCAGCCGGGTGGCGGAGCAATTGGGTGTGGAGTTAGAGTTGGAGATTGAAATTTGGTGAGTGGTTAGTGGTGAGACCGATCGGCAGCTCGCGGCAGTATTTATTGCACGGAGGGCAGCCTGTAGGCACGGGACACAGAGGACTGCCATGGATGGCAATTCTTTATTTATTCCGCGGCGGATCGCGCTGCTTGCAGGCGGAGATTCCGCCGAGCGCGAGATTAGTCTGGCTAGCGGCCAGCAGGTAGCGCTGGCCTTATCGCAGGCGGGATATGAGCCCGTAGCGATTGACCCGGCAGCGAGCGATTTGTCGGCGGTTGATTGGTCGACGTTCGACGTTTGCTTTCTGGCGCTGCATGGCGGGGCCGGGGAAGACGGCCGCATTCAGCAGAAGTTAGAGCGATGGGGCGTGCCGTACACGGGCAGTGGGCCGACTGCTTCGCGACTGGCGATGAGTAAATCGGCCGCAAAAATGCGATTTAAGAAGTGCGGAGTGCCGACCTTGCTATGGGCTGTGCTGTCGGCGGATGAAATTAGTGCGGATCGAAATAACACTTTGGGCGCAATTCGAGGCGAATTGGAGCGGAAATTGATGCCGCTTGGCTTTCCCCTCGTCATCAAGCCGGAAAGTCAGGGTTCAAGCCTCGGAGTTTGCGTAGCACACGGGCCCAATGATGTGCCACGGTGTTTGTCAATTTCGGCACAGTTTGACAGCTCCGTCCTTGCCGAAACATTTGTTGAGGGACGAGAATTTACGATTTCTTTGCTAGGACGCGATCCGCTGCCGATGATTGAAATTATGGCGCAGCAGCGGCTGTTCACCTATGACGCGAAGTATATCAATCCGACGACGGAATATCGGCTCGATTGCAATTTGGCCCACGAGATTGAGGCGCGAATGTATCGAACAGCCATCGAAGCTGTTGAAGCATTGGGAACGACGGGCTTGGTGCGAGTTGATTTGATGCTGGATCAAAACGATCACCCTTGGATATTGGAAGTTAACACCATTCCAGGAATGACCGAGCGGAGCCTGTCGCCGCGGGCGGCAAGAGCGGCGGGTATTGAAATGTCGATGCTTGTGGATTGGATGGTGCGGGATGCGGTGTTGCGCCGCGGCAGTTCAGTCGATGCGAAGCGAAAACGGTTGGCGGATGCTGCAAGCCCAAAGGTTGCGACCTCTGGACTTAAAAGACTCGTTGAATGGGGGCCGCCTTGAGTACAGTCGCGAAGAAAAATAGCAAGCGAAAGCGGACGGATGAGCCTATCAAGCCGGCGGCGCGGCGAAGCAGTCGTACTCGGTGGCGAATTCTGATTGCGGCGATTATTCTTGCGGCAGTCATTGCCGGATCGTTAGCGATGTGGCGGAGGGTGCAACGTCACGTGGCGGCGCAGCCGGAGTATCTTGTTGCGGTTGAAGACATTGACGTAACTTCACAGCCCGACTGGATTCACACTGATGTTAAAGCGGAAGTGATCCGCGACGCAGGACTCACGAAAAAATTATCGATTCTTGATGAGCATGCGCCGGAGCGAATTTCAGAAGCTTTTGGATTGAATCCGTGGGTCGAGCGCGTCGCGGGTGTGCACACTTCTTACCCGGCGCACATTAAGGTCGATTTAGTTTATCGACGACCGGTGGCGATGGTTGCCGTGTCCGGCGGCTTGTTGCCGATTGACGCGCAAGGAATTCTGTTGCCGACTGCCGGATTTGTCGCAGCCGAGGCGCAAAGTTACCCACGGATCGTCGGTGTGGTCAGCAGTCCGCGAGGCTTGGTGGGAACCCCCTGGGGAGATATCACCGTGGAACGAGCTGCGAGATTGGCTGTGTTGCTCCAAGACGTCTGGCGATCACTGGGAATACACCATATTCGGGTTCCCCAGGCCGATGGAGAGGCCCTCGGCGATCCATGCTGGGAAATTGTCACACGCGGCGGCAGTGTGTTTTTGTGGGGAGCGGCACCGGGCGATGAAGCGGAAGGGGAGACGAAAGCCGCGGAGAAACTCGGGCGACTCGTTCAATTGGGGAGCGGAAATCAAGGGCTTGATGCGGTCCTCAAACCCCAGCGCGATTTGCGGCGGTGGGCTGGGGGTCCTTAGGCGGTCCACAGACGCCAGCTACTTCGTTGCAAGTTCGTGGGACATTGTTTTGGAACGACGAGTAGTGGGCTGCAGCGTACCTGCAAGTAAACCCTGGCGGATTTCGTCTCGCATGACCGTCATTTCCGACGGCGCGTCGATACCGATGCGCACCACGCCCGGTCCGATTCGCACGACGGTGACTTCGATTTGATCGCCGATTTGGATGCGCTCTCCTGCGCGCCGTGATAATACAAGCATGGCGGTTCCTCCTGAATCAAAAACGCAGACAACCTCCTGAAGCGGAACATCTATTATGAACGGCTGATGGGTGCTAGCATAACGATGCTAGCTTGGATTGGCAACGCCAGTTTGGCTCGAACTCCCCTACCCTTTGTAAGGCCATTGGCGGGCCTATTCTGAGGAGCCCTGCGATTCTACCCCGCGACTGCGTTGTTGATTCAATTGATTCAAGCGGCAACCTGCAGCAAAGCTACAAGCGAGTAAAGCGAACATGCGAATTGCGTTGCTTGGCGTTGACGACGTAACGCTCGCAGTGGCAGCAGCGGCGATTCAGAGCAACGAACGTGAGGTCGTGCTCATCGATGCTCAAGCGGCTCGAGCGAACGAAGCTGCCGCAATAGCTCCGCAGGCTAGATTATTTGTCGAATGGGAGGCGCTGCTGGGCGGAGCAGGAATTGAGGCGATCGTACTAGCTGCCGATGAGCCGATGGTGCGCGTAGAACAATTGCGGCGGTTGATTCAGTTGCAGCGTGGAATAGCGATATTGGTTTCGCATCCGCTGGTTATGTCGATGCTGGAATGCTACGAACTGGAGATGATTCGAGAGGAATCGGCGTCCGTTGTCATGCCGTATTTACCGGCGCGGCTTCATCCCGCGATGAGGGAAATGCAGGATCTGGTGGACCAAGCGGACGGTTCCGTCATCGGTGCCATTGAACAAATTACTTTCCAACGCAGTATGGCGCGACGAAACCGGGAAGGTGTGCTACGGCAATTTACCCGCGATGTGGACGTACTGCAGGTATTGGCGGGCAATACTACGAAATTGCACGCATTTGCATCCGATGGGGCTAGTGAGATGGTCGCCTCGATTGCAAGCGAGAAAGCACGCGCCGAGTATGATTCCCAGAAAACCGCCGCAAGTTCCGATTTGCGAAATCTCGTCGTGCAAATGACCACTGGCGACGGTTTGGTCAGTCGGTGGACCGTGGTGCCGACGACAAATCTAGCTGCCGCAACGTTGACACTGGTTGGATCTCAGGGTGAGGCAAACTTACGGTTGACGGACGACAAGCGGCCATGGCGATTGGAAATTCGGTCATCGAGTGAGACACAAACACATGATTATCCCGGATGGGATCCGGCTATGACGGCGCTAGATCAGTTGGCCGAGGCTCATGTTGCATCGACCGATTTGCCTCCAACCTGGGCTGAAGCTGCTCGAACCGTGGAATTGGCCGAGACGATTGATCGAAGCCTGGCACGGGGGCGGACAATTGAGTTGCACGAAGAAGAATTCAGTGATATCGGCACGTTCAAAGGCGTGATGACCTCGGTCGGTTGCGGGCTGTTAGTGGCGGGAATTGCTTTGGTTATTGTTGTGGCGATGGTGCATTTATTGGCGGTTCAAGCAGGCTGGAATCAATTGGCTGCAAGACTTGATAACTGGCCGTACCTTCTCTTAGTTTTGTGCGGCATTTACTTACTGCTTCAATCGCTGGTTTTCATTGGAAAGCCGCGGCAAAAAACGAAGGTGGATGCGGCGACTGAGAAAGGCGGGTTCGGAGAAGGGTAAGTTGGATAAACTTTGTCGGTTGTCCGGGAGATTGGACCGGGCATTCGAGTGGGATCCTCTTTTGGTGGAGATCTGGCCTTTCTAACCGAAGTTAAGGGGCTTTTTGCGGCGTTTAATCGTTCTGGATTTCTAACTTGCGCTGCATGTGGCCGCAAATATTGCCAGATCGGCACTGGCGCCTTAGCCGGATTAACTACCTCTGACCGGCAGCCCTTCGCGCTGCAAATCACAATCAGGCAAGCTGTTCGGGCGCTTTGGTAGCGTTTTAAGCGGCTGTAACTGGTAGGCCGATTTAACGTGCGTGTCGCTACGCAAGGCACCGTCCGACGATTTGCTATTTCCTGCCAGCCTGACGTCATTGCCAAGCTGTGTTCCGGCGCCGCAAGCCTCCCGCCAATAGTCCTCCATGAGTACACGATTTGCCCGCTGCGTGCCTTGCTCAAGCTGGGGCACGCTGCGCTGGATGGCACTGAGCGGCATTTTTGGACTTGTCCAAATTGGCGCCGACCCGTGCAGTCAAGCTTCCGAAGCGCGTCGCACCGCCATTGTTCAAGCGGCTGAGAATGCGCGCGACTCGGTTGTGAACATTCATGGCCAAAAAACCTTGGTCACGGATGAGGATCCATTGGCTCGTGGGGATGCCCCGCACAAAGTTAATGGGATGGGTACGGGTATTGTGATCGACGAGCGTGGTTATATCATCACGAATTATCACGTGATCGATGGTGTGACAAAGATCGAAGTTACGCTGGCGGACAATAGTTCGTACGTGGCGCAGCTTGTTTCCACAGATCCGAAGAATGATCTGGCTATCGTGAAGGTAGATGTGCCGCGGAAATTACCGGTAATCACCATTGGCACCTCCAGCGACTTGATGGTTGGAGAAACAGTTATTGCGCTGGGCAATGCTTATGGATACGAGCACACGGTCACTCGCGGAATTGTTAGCGCGCTGCATCGCAATGTGCAAATCAGCGATACGCAGACTTACGACGATTTGATCCAAACGGATGCCAGCATTAATCCGGGCAATTCGGGCGGCCCGCTCTTGAACATTGACGGCGAAATGATCGGTATCAATGTCGCTGTGAGGGCAGGCGCTCAAGGTATTGGGTTTACCATTCCCATCGATAAAGCGATGTCAGTGGCTGCGAAATTGATGAGCGTGGAGCGGGTCGAGCGAAAATGGCACGGAGTAAAAACTGCCGACACCCCGAGTCATCCTGATGGAGCGGTCGTTACTTCGGTTGAAGATGATAGCCCGGCCGCGAAATGCGGACTGAAAGCGGGCGACATAATTACCGCCGTTGACGATAAGCCTGTGTCACGATCGGCCGATTTTGAACGGGACCTGCTGGGCCGGGAAGTGGGGAGAGACGTGCCAGTAACCGTACGCCGTAACAGTCAATCGGTGGATGTTAAATTGGCACTCGTGGAGCTGAACAAGAAAAACGCCGCTGGGGATGGCGCTTGGGAACTATTGGGCATGAAGCTACAGGCAATTCCCGCGCAGCAATTCCAGCAATATCAGTCGCGCTATCGGGGTGGCTTGTCGGTCCTGGAAGTGAGACCCGATAGTGCCGCGGCCAAACAGGGCATTCGTCGTGGCGACGTTTTGGTCGGGATGCACATTTGGGAAACGCTGACGCTGGACAACGTTGACTACGTACTGAACCGGCCTGACTTTGCCGATTTCCAGCCGGTGAAATTCTATATTCTTCGGGGTAACGACACTTTATACGGCCATCTGCCGGTATCGCTGGAACGACGGTAAGCGGCAATCGAATTGGCTCGCCGGTTCTCTTTAAGGGAGCTTAAGCGCCCAGTGATTGGCTTGCCGACCGTGCGGGCGTGCTTTATCGTCAGGCAATGGAAGCAGATTTTGTCCATTGGCTGCGCGAGCGTTTGCCGCCGCATCCGCTTTTGAAGTTGGGAATTGGCGACGATGCTGCGCTGTTGGCGACGGCCGGGCGGAATGATGTGGTGGTAACGACGGATTTAATTGCCGACGGGATTGATTTCGATCTAAAAATGCACCAGCCGCGGCGAGTCGGGCACAAGGCGCTGGGGATCAACCTTAGTGATTTGGCCGCTATGGCCGCGCAGCCATTGGCGGCAGTAATTGCGCTTAATTTGCCCCGGCATGATGGAGATCGTTTGGCCAAAGAATTGTATGAAGGGATGTTACCTTTGGCCGAGCAGTTTCACGTGGCTATTGCGGGGGGGGATACGAATAGTTGGGATGGGCCATTGGTGATAAGCGTCACAGCTATTGGCGAAGTTAGTGCGAATGGATTGTTATGCCGGCGTGGCGCACAGCCAGGCGACCGAATTATTGTGACGGGTTGCTTCGGCGGCAGTATATTGGGGCGGCATCTTGACGTACAACCCCGCATACGAGAAGCACAGCTGTTGCATCAGCGACATGCATTGCACGCTGGAATCGATTGCAGCGATGGCCTTACGCTGGATTTGTGGCGACTTTGCGAAGAAAGCCGCTGTGGGGCGGTGATTGAAGAATCGCGGATTCCCATTGCGCAGGCGGCGGAGGAGCTTTCAGAGCAGCGGGATGACGGCGTATTGGCGGTAGAGCACGCACTGTCGGACGGCGAAGATTTTGAATTGATTCTGGCGGTTCCACCCAAAAACGCTGAGCAAATGCTCGTCGATCAACCGCTGAATGGCGTGACGCTGACGGACATCGGTGAGTTTATCGCAGAACAGCATTTGTTTCAGCGCGAAGCTAGTGGAGCCAAGCGATTGCTGGAGCCGCGCGGATATCAACATCAGTTTAGTTAACGCGTTTTTTTATGACATGGCATCGAATTGCAAGTGTCGCGGATTGCCCACCGGGCAATTCGTTGGAAACAGTTGCCGGCGAACGCGTCGTTGCATTATTTAATGTGAGCGGCGAGTTTTTTGCGCTGGATGGAGTTTGTCCACATCAGGGTGGGCCGCTTAGTGAAGGCGAGCTATCGGGTTGCGTTGTGACTTGTCCTTGGCATGGGTGGCAGTTCGACGTGCGAACAGGTCAACATCAGTTTAGCCGCAGCGTGGTGCAACCGCGGTTTGAGACGAAAATTGAGGACGGAAGCGTGTGGGCGGATATACCGGAATGAAAATCACGGCGCCTGAGATTCTATTTTTTTGCAGCTTTGCATGACCGTCTTGTTAGGCTGTCGCATTTTTTGCTATCGTGAGCGCTGTCACGCACTAGCAAAATGAACTCTGAGAGCCGGCGTCTTGATTGGCTATCGCTCTTTTCGTAACAGCGATCCACCGCACTTAGCGGAGATTTGGCGCACACGATCCGGTCTGCGCGGATACGCGCAGCCTATGACCGCGATGCTGCTTGACCGGTTTGTTTTTTCCAAGCCATATTTCGATCAAGCGGGGTTGTTGGTAGCAACGGACGGCGATCGGCCGGTTGGATTTGCTCATGCCGGGTTTGGTCCGGTGGACGATGAGTCGGCATTGTCGACTGAGGTAGGGGCTTCGATTTTGACGGTTGTGGTTCCGCACTCCGACGACGCTGCGATTGCCGCTGAATTGATTGCCAGGTGTGAAGCGTATCTTCGCGACCGTGGCGCAAAGTTATTGTACGGCGGCGGTATTCGGCCACTGAATGCTTTTTATGTAGGTCTGTATGGCGGAAGTGAGTTGCCGGGAATCTTGGATTCCGATGTGCAACACCAAGGGTTTTTTCGCGCCGCAGGATATCGTGAAATCGATCGCACCGTGGTGCTACATAGAGAGCTGACTGGATTTCGGCCCATTGTCGATCGACAGCAAATGCAATTGCGCAGGCGGATACGCGTGGAGTGCGCATGCGATCCGCCGCTGCGTTCCTGGTGGGAGACATGCACCTTAGGCGATTTTACTCGGCTCGAGTATGGGCTGTTTTTGGAACGGGAAACTGAACCGGCGGCTATCGCGACGCTCATCGACATGGAAACGTTCAGCCACACTTGGGGCGCGCGGACGGCAGGAATGATTGATGTTTGGGTAGCCGAGGCGCATCGCCGGGAAGGAATCGGCATATCGCTCGTCGGCGAAATTCTGCGACAAGCCCACGAGCAGGGGTTCGGGCTCGTTGAAGCGCAAACCATGCAGCACAACACTGCAGCGGTGAAGCTGTATCAGAGGTTGGGCTTTGAGCAAATCGATAGTGGCGCCGTGTTTCGCAAAGAGACTTGATACAGGTGTACAGGTAGGTACTGCTGAGTATTCTTCGGTGGTTTTATCGCTCGACAGTTTTTCTTCCCCACCCTTACCCGCGCTTACCGCCGCATACTGCGCCGGTTTCTGCGCCGCCTCGAAGTGCTCGTCAGTCAGTTGCAGATAATGCTTCTTCGCCACTGCTTCGCTGTTGCCCATCCATGCACAAACCACATGCGCTGGGAACTTCTCGGCGAGTTCGGTCTGTCGTGTGCTGCGGAGGTTCTGGAACAGCTTCGGCCACGGTGTTAGTCCGGCATTGCGAACAATCTTCGCCATTGCCCATCTAATGCTCTCCCGGTAGCAGGTCACAATGAACTCAGCCCCGGCCTCAGCTTGCTCCCATACGGCTTCCAGGTGCGGACGTAGCTCAGGGAAGATTGGGATGGTGCGCTCGCCCTTGCCCTCGTGGCGCTCTGTCTTGGGGCTGTGAATAGTCAAACGGCCACGCTCCCAGTCTACATCGGTCCAACGCAACCCGACATACTCTGAGGGGCAGCGCAGGCCGCCGTAGCGTGCCAGGGCGAATACAAGCCGCCATTGGGCATTAGGGCAGGCATCCAAGACCTTTTCAGCGTCGGCTCGACTGACAAAGTATTCCCGGGCTTTATTGGCCATCGGTATCATACCCTTCATTTCGCCAAACGGATTGCTGGCAATCAGCCGCCGCTTGACAGCAGCCTGAAAAAACTGCCGGGCATGGCTACAGACACGCCGGAGCGTATTCTCCCCTATCGTCTTGGCCAGCATCAACCGGAACTCGTCGGCATCCCCTTCCGTCACGTCGGCTAGAGGTTTACTTGTGCCGAAAAACTCCACCAGCCTGCGCTGTGAATAAACAAGGTTCCGAATCGTCGTCGGCTTGATGTCGGTGCGAATGGATAGGTAGCTCGCTATGAACGCGCCCAGCGTGGCTTGCTCCGGTGACACCCGCCGCGGCAGCAGTGCAAACGTGGCCAGGCGGTCGTACAACGTGCTTTCCAAGCCGCCGGCCCACGCGGCCGTCTCACGGTCAACGCTGATGCCCGTTTCTTTCGCCGTGGCCAATAGCTCGATTCGCCGTTTCACTTCCTCGGCAGTTCTCATCGGCACTTTGCCTAATCGCACTACCTTACGATTGTTTCGGCCCAGCATGAACAAAATCTGCCGGTTGCCGTTTCGATCAGTTGAAATACTTGCCATAGCTCACCTTTCGTTAAAAAACCTTCAATAGGATTGCGCCGGTTGCGTCCGGCGCGGTGTGTTCGATGTTTGAGACCTATTCGTTTCTTACCACGGGAACCAAGGTACTTCGGACAGTAGCACGCCGTCATTGTGGATAATTCCCAGCCACGATACTTGACAGATTCGGCTTCCCAGCTCCTCTTGGGTCGGACAGCCGTCCAGATGCGACCAGTCTCGTAAGAACTTTCGCAAGGAAGTGTTGCGCACATGGTTTGGCAGCCCGTCGATAAGATGTACCTCGAAACACGTCCCGCGGCTTAATTCACTGTCTGCCGCTTCGTCAATAAGCTCTTGAATCATTCGCTCACCCTTTCATTGTTAAAAACCGGCCCCACCACGGGCGCAGGGCCGGCCGCTTGGTTCAGCCCTTTGAAGGGGCGCTAAACTCCACTTCGTCAACTTCCACTTTTTCACTCACAAACTCACTCACCGCCGCGTAAAGCATTCCGGCCCGTGTCCGATCAAACGGCTTGCCGTGGACAGCCTTGTGAGCCAGCCGGGAAATCCGCCGGGCCGCTTTGTAATCATCCATTGTGAATACGCCGCACTTCAATAGACGGATGGCATAGCTGTGCCAACGGATGCCCTTGGGCGGTCCATGTTGCCGGCACAGCTCGGCTAGGTGAAACTCAAACGCCAATCGAGCGGCCACGCCCGCCAGGCGAACGTCGACCGCGCTGGCCAATGGGTTATCAAGTCGCACGGATGCCCATTCCAGCAAGCCGGCCACGTCGCGCTGTTGTTCAATGCAAATCATGCGTCACCTCCGGCTTCGGAGTAAACCGCCTTTTGCAGCCGCAGACAAAAGCCGTTAACTTCCGCCCATAGTGCGAGCGATTTCAGTAAATCCGTTGCATCTTCCTCTGTCGCGCCGAATGATCCGACTTCCTCGGCGCTCTCGACACGGTTGAAACAGTGATTGTGACGTTCGATGGCCTGTTCCGCCGCTGTAATGCGGAAGGCGTTGGAAATGCTTTGGGTCATTCGACACCGCCAGTCTGTGCGAAGGCGAAGAGCGCTCGCAGGCGAGGCGTAAACGTGATGGTTTTTGCGCGGCCTTTTAGAACGTCATTACCTAAGTAACAGGTACCGTACCCAAGCCATCTTGAGATCTCGTAAGTTTCAAATCTAAAAGTCTGCCGCAGATATTTGAGTACAGCACGCAATTCTATAATTCCAAATTCCCTGCCATCAAACAGCGCTTCGATTTCAGGAGGCGCAGGAATTTCCCCAGGCTTCGGCATCTTCTGGGGCGTCCAATCAACCGCTTCTATTTGCGGCAGCCCGAAAATCTCACGGAGACGATTCGCACCACGGCGCGGGGTGTGTTTATAGCGCCCCCACGCAAGCTCATTGATAAACTTCCACTTGTAACCCCACCATTCCGCCAACGTGCGCCGCGTAATGCCAAGCTCAATCAGATGGTCCGCAAACACGCGGAAGTGTTCATGCAGCAATGGGTCGTGCATTAAAGCCGCCCGAACTTCATCCGGCAGCGGAACATCGCTGGCATGCAGGAATTGCGGCCGAAGCGCTTTTTTATCGACTGGCTGCGGATGCTTGCCTTCGGCCAGCGATTGAATGAATGCCCGTAGTTTCAAATCGGTATCGCTGCTAATCGGTTCACGGCCGCAGACGACAGTGTTGATCCACCCGGCGCAAAGCCCAAGATAACGGGCCAATTCGGCCTGCGTCATCTTAAGATTTCTAAGCGCTTGAAAGACATCGGCCGCCATCAATCGCTCTCGGCCTTCCCACAGCTTAAGAATCTCCTTCGCCTGCTGTTGGTAGGCTTCGATAAAATTGGCTTTGTCGCTGGGATACAACCAGCCACGCACGTAATCGGCGACGATCCGCAATCGATCATCGCTAATCCTCTGTCGATAAATCGCACTCATATCCGTACTCGATGCCAGATGCCCCATGATGAGCATAGCGGCCGGTTGATCGCCAACTTCGTCCGCAACCGTGCGGAATGTTCGACGCAACGTGTAGAAGCAGCGGCCGCGCTGTTCGATCCCCGCTCGCTTAACCGTCTTATCAAATTCCTTTCCCAAAGAGGACGAGCCCCAACTATCGCACCAGCAATAGCCCTTTCCAGTGAGAAAGACCGCTTCCTTCAAATCGGGCGATATTGGCGCATTGCGAAGCGTAATTGCTCGGCGGATGGCGATAACGGTTTCGGGCCACAGAAATGCGCGGCGGTCGCATTCCGTCTTGGGTCTTGGGTAATCGAGAATTCCCTTATCCAAATCCAAATTCTCGAAGTGAAGTCTGCCGCAGTCGGAATTTCCAAGTCCGCAGTTAATGCCCAGCAGAATCATCGGACGAACGCGAGGCTGCGCGGCTTCAATGATGGCACGCAGCTCCTCAGCCTCGAACATCTTTATGCCTGCTTCTCGGCGCGCCCGACGAAACAGCTTTGCCGCCGGCCTTTTGAAGCCGGGACCGAATCGCATCGGTCGATCTAGCAAACCGCAATCGTATCCATATTTGAATATGCTTCGGATGGACTGAATCAAGTTCATCAATCGATGCGGTCCCCACGATTCTGCATAATGTGCGCGGATTTCTAAAAAATCATCGGGTAGCAAATCGGCCGCAATGCTGTCCGCTCCGATCCGCTGGATAAGTGCCGTCGCGGCTCGTTCGTAATGTTCAATGGTTCGCTCGCACAGTTCGCCGATGCTAACCATCGTGCGCTTGTGGTGTAGGAAATGTTCGCACAATTCGCCGACGGTGATGGTGTCTATCTCGACTGATTTGGTTCGGGATTTTGGAACGTGAACAATTGGGCGCGAAGCTACGGGCCGAAGGATCAACGCAGTGGTTGCGGTAGCCATGATGCCACCTTTCTTGCGCCAGAGCGGCGCAAAGATAAACGCCCGCCAGTGAACTCGCTGTGAGGTGGGGTTAAGACCACCTTGCGGGCCTTGGACCGAAGCCCTTGGCTTACGCGCAAGCGCACTGACGGACGTTTGTATTTCTTAACCTTCATTTCACACTTAACCTTCGGCTATTGCCGATTTCACGCCCTCATTAAACACCCTGGCGCTGGGCGCTGTCAAGTTTATAGCTAGCCTTTAGCGATGGATTTGTTAAACCGCCAAGCACAAGCCGAAAATTAAAGGCGAACTCAAATGACAACCGAAAACGAGAAATTCTTGTATACAGTGCACTTCATGCTTCAATCAGAAGTCAACGCTCTTGCGAAGATGATTTTCGAAAAACTTTACACAACCGATCAAATAAGCCAGGCGATGGAAGATTGGTCAGCGATGTCAAGGATTGAGTTTCGAGATTTGATGGAACGGTTATTGAAGATTCTGCCGGATTCGATTCCAGCACTTGAGATGCAGGCGATGGCGAACCGAATTTGGTCCGGCGCAGACGTTCCGCCTGAATCGCAAAGTTGATCCATTCATCGGACGTTATAGGGTTAGTCATCATCCCGGTATTGAATCTCCATCATCGTTGTCATCGCCGTTCCCGCCCAACAGCGCATTAGTCTTCTTCTGCTGGTCCAATTGCTTCTGCGCCGTGTCGTTCAACTGTGCTAGCGGCGCCGAGCTGCTGTGTTCGGCCTTGTATGCTTCCGCACTACCCTTCACCAAGGCCCCAACCTTAGCGCCCTCGTCACCGCCAGCGAGTAGTTGATTGGTCGGCAGCGAGCCAGCGCCCGGCAAAGCGATCTTTGGCATTTTCGGAAGGTCCGGGTGTTTCAGTTTATCGAACAGGCCTTTCGTGGCGTCGTGCAGCTTCTGCGCGGCGGCCACGTTTTGCGCCGTGCGGGTGTCGATGAAACTGGCAAAGCTTTTATTGAGCGAATCCGAGATCGATCCCATTTCTTGGCCGAGTGCCGTTTCCGTACCGCCAGCCACGCGCGCCGCGATCTGCGGCATTTCCGTGAGCGCCGACTTGAAGCCTTTCAGTAAATTCGTCGGCTCGAAATCAAATCCCTTACCTTCGAACAGCCCGACGATTGCATCCCATAGCGATTTCAGATTCTCCCAAATGTTCGATGCGACAGTAGCGACGATACTCCCGGCATCCCGGAAGATGTTAAACCAGTTCTGGCCGAACCAGCCCAAAAACTGGCCGACGACTTCTCCGCCGTATTCGATCTGGTTCCATAACTTGACGGCGTGGTATTCCAGAGACACTAGCCCCAACGCGCCGATGTCTGCCCAATGAGAGAAGCCGAATTCCAGCACCAGCATAACCGCGCTAATGTCTGCGCCGATCTCAGTGAACACGGAACCCATTGACGCCATCGACTTGCTGCTAGATTCTGACGACGTGCCGATGATATTGGCGATGGACGTGAACACCGTAGCCAGGCCATCCCACAGCATTTCGCCGAACGCTAGCGCAGTATCAAAGAATTGCCCGAGCATTCCCAATGCCGCCGGCAAAACAGCTTCGAGATAATCCAGGAAGCCGCTAAACGCTGTTCCGAGGAAGCCCGTGAACGCACCCCAGGCTGGCGCGATAACCGATCCCATAAACTGTACGCCAGCACTAAAAAGATTACCGATGATGCCAACCACGTATTCCACCGTGGGAATGATCGTCTTGAGCGTGGCCGTAATGCCGTCAACCATCGGACCGAAGATTCTTAACGCCACCACAGCGATCGGGCGCAAAATCCCCCCGATGCTTTCGGCCAAACTTTCCAATTTATTTCGAAATTGCACAAACGGACTGGCCATCGCCTCTGCAGCACCGCCAAATTTTCCCTGCAGTTGACCTAGAATCATTTGCTGCGCGCCGCCGAGGTTTCCGCTGGCCATCATGGACGCAATAGACTTTTTCTGTTGTTCGCTGAACGTCACCCCTAGCCGTGACAACGCTTTCATGCCCGCAATGGGATTATCTAAGGCTCGCCCGACCTTAACGATGTTTTGATTGAGATCGCCGCCCATTACTGAGGTTAAATCCATCGCAGCGTGCAATGCCGCCTTGAACGTATCGCCACCGATATTGTGGAACGTGGCCAGCATTGCCTCGGCGCCGATGGTGGTCTTTTCTGAAAAGTTCGTCACCTTCTGGAGGTCTTCGGCCATACTCATTAGCTGCGAACGGGTAAAGCCCGTGGTGTTGCCCGTCGCTTGTAGCACCGCGTCCAGCTTTTTAGTCGTCTGCGAAAGCTGATCCGCCGCGCGAATCGACTCCGCGATGCCAAGGCCGGCGCCAAGGAGTGCCAGCGGGCCCATTAGAAACCCGCCGAGCCCTTTGGCAGTTTCGGCTAGGCCGGTCACTTCGGCCCTCGCTGAGCGAAAGCTACTGCGAACAGAACTTGCCAGGCCAGCCGTCAACAGGATATTCAGATTTGCAATCGTGGCCATTGTTAATTCGTTGGAATCAGGTTGATTTCGCAGGCGGCTTTGAAAACTTTGGCCAATTCGGTGTCAGGCTTCCGGGCTATAGCTTCCCAATCATTATCCGCGAACACACGTTGCAGCTTTTCGTCGATCACGCAGCGGGCAATCAGTTTTGCCCGCACTTCTAATCTGCGGCGCTTCGTCGTGAGGTTATGCAGGCATTCAGCGAATGCAAGCCGAACCTTTTCGGGAAGTTTGCAGACGAATAGGTTGCCCCAGGATGCCACGCCGATGTCTGCAACTGTTGACATATTTAACTTTCAAGTTTCAAAAAGCGCCGCGGGCCGAATAATCGAACCCGCGGCGCCCAACGGAGCGGAAAAACTTCCAGCCGGTTTTCTTAATAAATTCCTAGCCGCTGATCATTCGCATGCATGATTGCCGGCGGCAAAGCGCCTTCGCAACGGTCGACAATCCACTCGGCCGTATCATGCGACAGATTGTCGATTTCGCGGAGCAGCGGGGCATAGCCAAAATGTGCAAGCAAAGCCCGATTCTCATTCGCGGCGATGCGTAATTCGTCCAGTCGTTCTTTTTTGTCTTCAATTTCGTCTTCGAGTTGGAATCGATCAAACATTTCATCCCCCATTACATGGCTCGCAAGCTTGCGAACCGGCGTCGACATAGCGTGCTGATATTCCGCTAGCGTAAAACCCTTTGGAACGATCGTTAAATTCCGGGCCTTCGCCTCACGCACCGATAGCACTTTGTGCCTCGTTGTCTCGCCGGTATTTTTGTTGTAGCTAATGGCAACACTCATTTTTCATTCTCCAATTTCAGGAAGTTTATTGCAGGCCAGACAAGCATGAATTAAATGGCCGGATGCGCGCTTGTGCTCACGGAGCCAGTTTGCAACGTGTATGATCGCGCCCCAATTTTTGCCGATGACATCCCACGCAAGTTTTCTACCAACGGTCCATTCTGGAAACGCAGTGCGATTCTCAGCAGTGACCGTAACGCCGTGAACTTTCGCCAACAGTTTGTCGATGCTTCGCAAATCAGCCGATGCCGCAGCTCCCAGCATTTCGCCGTCGCGCCGTCGCGCTTCCCATGCCGCCAGCGGCCCAGCCAAAGCAATCGCCACCCGATGCGTTGGATTCGTCACCCGCTGGAATTGGCAAATACCAAGGTGTTCGGCGGTGTGTGTCACATCGGCAAATACAACTATCCCGAGCTCGGCCGCCGCAATAGCGTGGCCGGATTCATGGTAGGCGGTGTCGATGTAGTCGGTGATGGCATTCATTGGATCTTGTCGATGAACAATCCGCTGTTGCGCGAAACCAGCTCATTCTCGCGGTCGTGATCAGCGCGACTCAATCGAACTCCCGCCGTCTTGTATTTCAGCGCCTCGATGGGCTCAGCAAACATTCGCGGGTTGCATCGCTTGAATCGTTCCAACACGGCTTTGCGGTTATAAAGCGACTGAATTTGGTATCGACAATCGGCCATCTTGCCAGCGGCTTCGAGTAACACTTTCGGGATTTCAAGTGTCGTTGTTGCTCGCCGCGGATTCGCGTTGCGGCGATAAAGTTCGACCGCAAGCCATACTGGAACGCCGCGCATTTCGCTTTTGGGATATTCCGTCGCGAATTTGGTTAACTCAGCCAACTTGGTGTCGTACGTTTTTTCAAACTCTCCTTCGCCGTCGTAATCGCGAAACACTTCCACATCTGAATTCCAGTGGAGGTCCGTTAAATCAAGCGCGGCCATTTTCTCGCCGCATTCCGTTGCATCGTAATCTTGCCCCCGCGCGGCGCAGTTCACGCAGTCGCGGTAAAATTCCAGTGATTCAACTTTGCTGCGCACTCGCGCGGCTTCACGCGCGGCGGAAGGGGAAATTTTTTCTTTCAATTTTTGTAAAACTGAGGGCATGGTGGGTTCCTTTATCGTTTGTAGTTAAGTCGGGCCAAAGTTAGTTCGTGCTCGCGGCGCGATAGTTCGTCCATCCTGGCGGTTTTTGCGGCCGCTTCTTCGCGCAGTGTGGCCAGTTGAATTTGGACGTTTTGCAGTTCCTTCGCCACAGACATCGTTTTTTTGTAGCTGGCAACGGTGATCGTTTCGACGCCGCGATCCTCGTAATCTTCCAACTGCTCAATGATTCCACACATTGACGTTTTTGCTAGTTCGTGCAAGCCGGACGATAGCGACAGACACTTCCGCAGGTATGTGAGCTGGCGCCGAACGTGTACATAACCAGGTAGGGCGTCATCCTGAAAAATAGCGCGGCCTGGATCGTAGGGTCTACAGTTTATTATTCCAAAATTCATTTTGTTGTCTCTGCGCGTTTCACTGCGATTGCAAATTCGCGGTTGCTTTCAACAGTGACATAGAATCGAACTTTGGTATCGTGGCCACAATCCAGCGGACCAATGTCGTCGCAATCGCACCACTTAAACCGGACGCTGCGGCCATCCTCGTCGTTTCGAATAAATCCGCCGGCATGATTTGTTGTGCGAATGGTTCCTGTCATGGTTTTTTCATTTTCCCATTACTGCCGAACGATTCAACCTGAATTGACCGTAGCTTGTCCACAGCGTGGACACTATTTCGCACTGCCGGAATGTCCCAATTGATTTTGAAACGATACTTGCACTTTACGCAGCTTGTGTACTGGATAAAAAAAGCCGGATAGCCTCGCCGTTTGTAAAATCGCAACTCGATACTCGCACACTTCGGGCACGCCGGCGCCACGCGATAAATCGTCGTCAGACTTCCGTTCGGTGCGCGTCGACGTGTGGGCTTGCGGGGCATCGTTTACTTCGACTTCTTTCCTTTGGCCTTTTTTTGTTTGGCCGGCCCGACGAAATAGGTTCGCAGATTGTGAAGGTGCTCAATGGCTTCCTCGATATGCACGGTCGCTGCTTCGCCTTCATCGGCGGCAATCGTCATGTTGGCATCGTCCAGGGCGTCTTCGGCTTGCTGCAGCTCACTTAATACAAAATCCTGATCCATTGAATTACCTCATGCGTTTAGGAAGGGGTCTGTTAGTCCTATTCAAAAACCGTTTGAAGTCGCTCGGCGCAGCGGGCGCCATAGTTTTCACCCGGGTACGGTTGCTAGGATCAAGACCCAGCAGTGCACCAAAATGCTGAATGCGCTTAATCGATGAATTTCTGATGCCCACGGCGGGGTGTTGATACTTCACGTTTTTGTCGCTGACGATGAATAATCCTTCGACGTCAATGATCGTTTGAGCGGCGCGAAATTCCTCCCACGCCTGGCAGTACAACCCGAGCACATCGCAATCGAGTACGGTAAGCACACCCACTGCCGATAACTTCGTTGCCAAATCGCGATATTTCGCCTTGCCGGTTTTTCCGAGCCATGCCGGCGGCTTGTTGTTTGTCATCGCCTCCGGCTGCGGCTCTTCTGGCCGTGAGTTTGCACGCCAGGATCCATGTAGCCTGAGAATACTCGTCGGAGTTGGCGCTGGGCCTCTTTTCATCGCGATACCCTACCTATAACAACCCGTGAAGAAAAAAATCCTGATTCATGTGAGCGGTAGTGGCAAATGACTCAGAGATTTGCCTATACCCCCTCTGGGTGGTCTGCGCCTTACCGTTACCGGCAAACAGACGGATCGGCACAAACAGCGCAACCGCGGCTGATACCAAACTCATTAAAAGTTCGCGCCTATTCATTGCCGTTATTCTGCCTTGTCTGCTGCCGCGCATGGTGTCGCTTGGACGTGGTCGATTGCTTACGTGGTCGATCAACCTCGTCGGCAGTCGGCGGGACGTGGTAGGTGGTCGGTGTGTCCCCTATAGGGACACCCACCCCTACCGCTCCCGACGTGGTCACCCGGTCGGTGACGTGGTCGATGACTGGCCGACCACGTGGTTTAAAAGGTGTCATTACTGCCCTCATCATCCATATTGACGGCTTCATACACACGGCACGCATTGCCCCTAATCTTTTCCTCAATCCATTTGACGCTGCCTTTGGCTTCCAATTGGTCTAATAGCCGTTCACAACGATCCTTGCTTAATCCAGAGCGGCCACGCAGCACTTTGACGCTTGCTGGCCCATCATTAAATGCCGTCGCCAACTTAGTGATGCCTTCGTTGTCGCGCTCGCCCTGACGCTGTTCGCCCACCGATAGCTTGCCCTTCAGCTTGGCAGTGTCTAGCGAACCGTCCGGCATCCATAACGGGTATTGCCATCGCAAGGCGATAGGCTCGATTGGCGCGAAAGAGCGCACCGCGGCATCCAACACAACACAGCCCGGTTCTTCGTGCTGGCGGAAAATGATATGGGCATCGACGCACCGGCTTTGACTGCCGGCACCGGCGCCAACGTCCGTAATACTTTTTTCGCTTTGTGAACCTTTGCTCGAATGATGGACATTCAACCACGCGCATTCCAATCGCTCGGCAGCTCCGTCAATCGCGTTGTACAATGCCATTACTTGCGCGTTATCGTTTTCGCTGACACCAATCGGCAGCGAGCGATACCATGCGTCCAAAATAATGAGTTGATATTCTCGCGGCTGAACCTTTTCCAAGCTTCGCAGGATTGCACACAAATCAAGCAACTGGCCACGCAGCGACCACACGTCGAGATTTAGCCGAACCTCCGATTCTGGCACTCCCATTGACTTACTGACTGCTGGAATGCGCTGGGCAATCGTTGGCTTGCGCAGTTCGTTGTCGATCAACAAAACTCTGCCAGGCTGACAAGCAAATTGCCCGAGAAACTTCCGGCCGCTGATTACGTTCATCGCCAGGCAGTAAGACAACCAACTTTTCCCGACTTTAGATGCGCTGACAATGTTGCCAGTTTCGCAGCGCCGCAAGAGTCCGTCGATGATTGGTTCGTCTAACGTTGGATAATCATCTTGCAGCCGGCCAAACTCTAATGGCGTGAATTCATACTTATCATCTGACTGCTCGGAATCATTTTTTGCGCTATCAAGACCGGCTTGCAGCTTCGGTTCTGGCCTGCGAAAAAAGACATCGGGTTCTTCCGGTTCGAATTCGGTATGATGCAGCTGTCCGTTGCGTTTACCATGCCGGCCGGGCTCCATAAGATCGCGTAGCGCGTGCCAATCGTTGTCAGCGCAGCCATTGTGATGGCAGCCGGCCTGCAATACTCCATTCGCCCGTTGAATGATGAATGCCGAACCACCGACGTGTTGATCGTTCCAGGGGCATGCCGGCAATATCCATTTTCTGCCGCCGTGATAATCTTCCGGTCCGCGCACTTCGAGCCCGCTACGTGCAATCCAGCCGTCCAGGTCGAAAGCACCATTGCCGCTATAACCATTGGTTGCCTTTGCTTCTGGCTGCGCTGGCCCAGCCAATACTTCGAGCAATTCCCGGCTGACGATTTCCAACGGCTCGGGCGCTTCGAGAATTTTGGACAACCGTTGCGGGCGCCCGATGGCCGCGCCTTCCGGATCGCCTTTACCCGCGATTGTGCCGTACAACTTCCAAATTCGCGCCGGGTTGAAAACTGTTTTATCAACCGTCACTTGCTCGTCATCGTGTAGTTTTGCCAATGCCACTAAGCAGCGTTGAATCAATCCGCCATCATCCGCCGGCAGTTCAACCCGATAGAGCAAATGTGCCCCATTTCCACTGTCGGCTAAAATCGGCATTGGCCAGCCGCGGGCCAGTAGGTCATCACGAACAGACAATGCTTTTTCCAGCGATGCTTCATGCTCGGCGTCAGAGGCGCTAACACCGCTCGGGCGTTTGGCGTCGCAATCGATCAGCAACCAATTGCGCTGCAGAATATCAGCATCGCCGGTCGTGGGGTCACGGCCAACGGCGCGGCATTTATTAACCGCCCGGGCCAGCAGCTCGGGTTTAACCGGGTTGATAACGAAATAGAAACCCTTTGCCGATTGAATTCTAGCTGCCGCTTGGGCCAGCTTTGCCGCATCGTCGAAATAGCCGCTTTCAGTATGCGGCCGACGATCTTCCCTAGTGGTGGCGTCCAGGCAACGTAGTTCCGTGACTTGCCCGGGCTGCAGGATTATGCGCAGCGCCGCTTCGATAATGGCCGGATCGGCAACGCCGGCGACTTTTGTCGTTGTTGTTGTCATGCGGCCCTCGATTCATCGAATAGGTCGCGTTGTCTAACCTCTCGGTCGTGCCGTTCATCGCAATGCGGGCAGAATCCGGTTGTGCTGTAGAATCTCGCTCCGCATCCGGGCGTTTTGCACTTCGGCGCCGGCGGGCGTGGTTTTGTTCGTTGTCTTTTGGTAGAATGTGGCATAGTTGAAATTCGCCTTACCCTCAGCGCCTTGGCCGGTTTGCTGGGGGTTTGGCGTTTAATGGGGTTAAGTCGCCGCGCTACATTGCGCGACCTCCTGTTCTTCGATCCACTTAGAAAGCGCTGCCACGGAATAACGGATTCCAGATTTTCCGACTCGCACTGTCGGAATCGGCCCGCGAGGCGCGCTAAGCGAATAAAGCGTCTTTCGACAAACGCCCAACGCTTGGCAGGCTTCGTCACAAGTAAGCAAGAGCTTGGGGGTATCAGGCACTTTGCACCCCCGCGGCCGCTCGGCGTTGCTCAAAATCCGCCACGTCAGCCAAATCAATCAGAAAACGCGGTCGACCGTGTTGGTTCACAGCCGCGTTTATGGCTTTCAATTCCCCCCGGCGAATCCAGCCGAGAACTTTGTGGACACCGACGCCGTACATGCGCGCCAATGCCGGAGGGGTGATCTTTGACTTAGTAGCTTCGGTCGAGATAGGCATTTTTGGTCTCCACGGGAATCGCCGTGGAGACCAAATAAAAAATGCGGTCTACCCGGCGATTTTCCCTTCCAAGGAAAAACTTCCGAGTAGCCGCACTATTGCCTGTCGTGGCTACTGCACTGCCAACACCGCCTACTTAAAACTGATCGTCTGACAAGTTTTAATCGGGGCCCGGTGTTTTCTTAAATTGTTCTAGCGATCGTGAGCCACGTCTGTGGCCGCAATTTTCCAACACGGGTCGCAACGTCATTCAACAATAAAACATAAGCAAACAGATCGAAACAGTCAAGTCGATTTGTCAACCAGGGAAATAATCTGCTTTCGAACGGCCTGCGGAAGTATCGACCATCGATCAATTAGGCGTCGCAAATCTGCCGCGCTTTCTGCGTCGCCTGTTTCAGCCAATGGCGAATTCTTAGAGGATTTCTTCGCTTCGCCGTGTTTCGCAAAGAGACGTAAGGCATGTTTGGCAGGCGATTACATAAGCCGCGACCGTGTCATTCCGTTTCACTGTTTACCGCCGAGTCGCACGACATAATCGAACAAATCGTGCTCGGGGTCGCCGCCTAAACGGCGTACATATAGCGACAGCGGCGTCGGTGTGCCGGTGCGCCGCAAGTCGGCCAGGTACTCCTGCAACAAAGATTTGTGCGCCGGATCGGTTTGGAGCAGCCAATGCACCCATGCCCAGGCTTCGGCATAGTCAATTTCGGTCATATCGGCTGGCGAACGGAGCGATTCCAATCGCCGGATGTCGGGCCGCCAGCGGCCTTGTTTGGCCTGTTTGTCTAATTCAACAAGAAGTGTGCTATTCAGACCGTGGGTGCCGCGAGGGACTTCAAAATATTTTGCCAATCCTTCGTCTAACCAGAGCGGCAAGTTTTGCACCATCGAGTGCAAATAGCCGTGGCACACTTCATGACGCAAGTCGTCGGCGACGCGGTCGCCCCAGTACGCATAGACCGTCAGGCGTGTGTCCGTTTCGAGGAAAAACGCGCGACGGTCGGGAAAGTTTGGATATTTATGCCGGATGAAGTCGTAAAACTGTTGGGCTTCTTTGAACAAATAGACATGGATTTTTTCATCCGAGATGGGCAAGTTGAGCTCGCTGCTTACATCGACGCGCTCGACATTGATTTCTTGGAGCAATCGATGTTGCGTGGGCAGCTCAAAATTGCTGTGAACCACCAATTGATCGAGCGTCACGGTAAAGCGCTCCGGCAAATCGACGCGAGACACCTGGTTGGTGTGCCACGTGGCGCAGCCGACAGCCACGGCGCAGATCATCAATGCAGCGATAATCCAATTGATGAGTCCCGTGTGTTGCCGCAGTGTCGTTGCCTGCGGCGCCCCTGCGTGCATTCTGATCCTCCATGACCGGGAGTTGGTTTGAATTTAGCGGCCCGCGGATTTATCGAGGCGTGGAGCCAAATTACCCGCCGCGGACGAGCCTAGGAAAAGCGGGTGATGATAGCAAAGAGCAGCGGCAAGACAAAGGGCAATCGCCGTAGCCGCCGGCTTGTTCGACATTTGCGACGGAGAAATAGATTGTTTGGAAAAGAGCAAACTGCGGTGGGAGCGATGGTACTTTCCGCAATAATTGCAGAAAAACCCTGACTCGAAGTCAGTGAGCTGCAACCGAACGATGCGAAATCAACGCGTCAAGTTCCTGTTTCAAGCGCGGCAGAATTTTATCGTACGGGAAGGCTCCGAGTTCTTCGCTGCGACGTTTGAGATTCACAAAATTGGGGCCGCACCACAGGCCCAGATCTGCGTCGTCGGTTTCGCCAGGGCCGTTTACACGGCAGCCCATGACGGCGATGGTGATGTGGTGGTCTTCGGCGAAGCGGGTCATTTCTTTGACTTGCTGGGCCAATTCCACAAAGGCCTCGTTTTCCACCCGAGAGCAGCTTGGGCAACTGATGATGTTCAGCGTTTTCAGGCCGTAATCGACGACGCTGCGGACACGGCCAGCGGCGATATCGGTGAGAATGGCGCGGCCCGCGGCAATTTCTTCGCCTTTGCGCGGATTGGGCACAGTGAGGGAAACGCGAATCGTGTCGCCAATTCCACGGCTAAGAAGTTGTTCGAAAGCAATGCGAGTTTTGATGATTCCGTCGGGGGGCATGCCGGCTTCAGTGACACCCAGATGTAGCGGGACATCGGGACGGCGCTCCGCAAAGCGGCGATTGACTTCGATGACTTTTCGCGGGTCGGAATCTTTGAGAGAGACGCAGTAGCGGGTGAAACCGAGGCTGTCCAAAAGATCGCAATGTTCCCAGGCACTTTCAAGCATGGGTGTGATCGAATCGGCTGGATCGTACTTTTCTTTTTTGGCTGGATCGACGCTGCCGCAGTTCACACCGATGCGGATGGCACATTCGCACCGGGCTGCGGCGTCGACAATGAATTTCACTTTTTCTTGCCACGGCTTTTCCCGTTCGTGATGATACAAATGGCCGGGATTGTAGCGGACCTTGTCGACATGCGGGGCGACATCGGTCACGAGGCGGTAGTTCTCTTGCAGGTCGACGGCGAGATTGGAGCGGGTTTGTCGACGAATCTCGGCAAGTGCTTCGGCGTCCTTGCGATTATCGACGGCAATGCGGACGACGTCGGCTCCCGCCTGTTCGAGATCGCGAACTTGCGCCACAGTGGCGGCCACGTCTTGGGTGGCTGTGGCCGTCATGCTTTGCACGGCAATCGGATTGCCCGCGCCGATGGTTACCGAACCGATCGGAACGGCGCGGGTCGGATTACGCTTGATCGCTACCATTGTTCTCTAATCTTTCACGGACCAGAGGTTCGGGAACCGATTTGTAGATTGGTTTCGGTTAATCTAACCCCATTTTTTGCCGAGGTCTCCCAAGCGGGCCTTCTGCAAATCTTCGGGCGACATGACCGGATGCATTCGGCACTCGGCATTGAAATTCAGGAAGAACGGTTCCGCGACGGACGGGATTTGCGATGCGTTTTCTAAATTCACGATCAGCAATGCGGTTCGTTGCCCTTCGATTTCGGTGAAATAGGCCGCTTCAGGCTTAATCGCGGCTAAGATTTTACCCATGATGTCGCCGGCAGTTCCTTTACGGACCAACGTGTTAAACGGCTCGGGCGGACAACTGGCTCTGAGCAGAATTCGCATCTAATACCTCTTTGATTAAATATGGAGAAATCCAAAAACCTTGGGACTCCAACATGGACTCCGAGAACCTTCGAATTTTACACCCCGATGTCCTCGTTCCACAACTCGGGTTTTTCGCGGATGAAACGACGCATCATTTCGATGCAGCGCGGGTCTTGCAGCACTTCCACTTTCACGCCGCGGCTGCGGAGCAATTCTTCTTCGCCCATGAAGGTTTGGTTTTCACCGATAATCACATGTCCAATGCCGTACAACAAAATCGTGCCGCTGCACATTGGACAGGGAGAGAGGGTTGTGTACAGCACACACTGCCGATAGATATTAGCTTTCTGGCGGCCGGCGTTTTCCAGTGCGTCCATTTCGCCATGCAAGATCGCACTGCATTTCTGCACCCGGCGGTTGTGTCCGCGGCCAATGATTTTGCCGGCATGAACAATGACCGAGCCGATGGGAATGCCACCTTCAACTAGGCCCGCTTCGGCTTCGTCGACGGCGGCTTGCAGAAATGGATCCATGTCACGATTGCGTGCTATTTTTTCGGGAGCGATAAATCGGCTGGCACAATGGTTGCGGCAGCTTGAGATGCGACGATCGCCCCGCCGTTAAGATCGATTGACGTAATGTCCGTTTGGTTGGCAGCGGTGCCGCCGGCCAGCTTAAAGGTGAGCGTATCGGTGCCACTGCCGGTGCGGTAGTCGGCAAATTTATCGCCGCGCACGGCCAGACGTGGATGACCTTTCACGGTGACATTTTCACTAAACGTGAGATCAGCATTGTCACCGTTCGGATTAATTTTTTGAATGTTTGGCCCGGTCGTACGTTCGGGATTCCAAGTATCGGCAAACGTCCAAGCGGCCTTGATCTGCTCGGCCTTCGGCGAGCCACGCGCTTGATCGAGATTGTCTTTAAACCAATCGTAGTCGCCGCCGTCGCGATGGCAGTTGAAAAAATAGGCCCGTTCACCCCATTTGTTTTGCTTATCTAAATCAGAATTTCGCTGCTTGTCAGCGCCGGTGGGCGGGGCACTTCCCAGCGGATAGATGACGCGCCGCGGCGGTTTATCGGCCATCGTTTGAGAAAATGTGCAATCGATAAAGTAAAACTGTGCGTCGACATGATGTCGAGCCAAATTCCAACCGGACACGCCGTCGAATTTGCAGTTGTGCAGCACGTACTTCATGTCCTGGTTAACACGTCCATCGTGCCAAACGGCGGCAGTCGGTTTCACCTCAAAGAAATTACAGTCGATCAGATAACACCAACCACGCGGACAAACGAAATCGACCGAGCCACGAAAGTTGCACCGCGCGTGATAATATCGTCCGGTTTTGCCGTTCCAGAGCGAAACGGTGTCATTACCTTCACTGAAGGCATCGGTGTCGAGAATCACGGTGCGATCGCCTGTACCGTAAATTGAGAATGCATGTTTCCCAATGACGCCGGCCGTGTTGATAACCGTGAGATTTTCAATCACGCAATCGTCACCGAGGACATTGGTCACTGCGCGACCCAGATCGTCGGGCTTGGCGGTAAAATCATCCATCAATTGAGAGTATTCGACGCGGGTGCCTTCTCGATTTTCGCCGCGCAGCGTGACGTTAGAGGCGTCGACGCGGACTTTTTCCTTGTAAACGCCGGGCTTGATGAGAATGATTGTTCGCTGGTGGTTGTCTTTCGGAATCGAAGTTACGGCCTCTTGAACGGTTTTGAAATCGCCGCTGCCGTCGGCGGCCACGGTAATGTCAGGAGGCACGGACACAGAATTGTCATTGGGCAGCGCAACAGCGTGGGCTACCGAGGCATGGCATAACCCCAACGAGAATAATGTCATTGCCACTCTCGATAGGATGTTTGCTCGCGACACGGCTTTCAACCTTGAACGTTAGTTAAATATTCCAGCGCTGATGGTCGACAACGCGCTGGGCCGTATTCTTCTGTTGTTGCGAATCTGCTTTATGCAAGATAAACCAAGCCAAGCGCCCCAGCAATCGTCCGTAAACAAATATCGCAGCAGCGCACATCGGGCCGGCAATAAGCGGCATTAGCAGCGGCGAATAGGCGAATAGCGCCCAAGCGAGCAGGCCACATCCGGCGCCCAGCGATGCAGAAATGAGATAGAAGAATAGCCATGCGCGCCATGCGTTTCGCACGCTCCGAAAGATCGGCTTTGAGACGGGCCAAAACAGCGAGTCGGCTTCCAATCCGGCGAGCAAAAGAATCGGAAACAATAACCAAAGTACGACGAAGAATATCGGATACAGAACTTCGCTTGCCAGGGAGCAAACGCCCGCAATTGCGGCGGCTATCGTGCCCGCTATTGTTGCCACCCAAAAGACGCGCACTAAAAACAGCAGCCGTTCACGGTAATCAGGATTTGGCCAATCGTAAGCTTTATCGATGTTGTGGGCTGTGTTTACTGTGATATCCACGAAACAGCTCGTGAGATAAGACAAACTGAACAACAGAAAAAGGAAGGCAACGAGTGCAAACACACCTCCTTGCAATGCGCCTGGCATGCTTGCGCTGAAAAAACCCATGACGGCCAGAACAGAACACTCAGCGGTCGCCGCAAGTCCGATGGAAGAAAAAATCCATTGCGTCAGGGCACACCATCTGAATGGGAATTCAAAGACATTGTTTGTGAACGCCCAATAGAGCGATGCATTGCGCGGCGGATGAACCACGTCGTCGCGCTCGGTTTCAACAGGAACTGACCCGCGGGCCACCGTAGAGGGAAGGATCGGCGGCGGGGCGGGCCTGGGGGCCGGCGCCAGTTTGAGTTCGCTGCTTGGAGTAATAACTTCCTGAATTCCGGACGGTGGCGGAAGCTCGACGGCTTCAAGCGGCACCCCTACCGGCGGTAAGGCAGTTTTCATCTGCGGCGATGGGCTGGAAACGAGCAGGCTTCCACACTGTTGGCAATGTACGCCGGGAGGAGCTGCCATGCGAGAAAACTCTCGCCGCCAACCGCACTTGGGGCAGGCCAGCCAAACGGTAGTGGACGCTGCGTCGGTCACGGGGCAATGCGCCGGGTAGAACGGTCGTTTTACTGGACGGAGGCGAAGATTGGCCACTTGAATAACTGATCAAAACCCTTCCGCCACGAAATGCCATTCATTTTTCGCGGCGGATTTTGGCAAACCAGGCGTGTGGGCCGCCGGGGCTGAAGTGCATGCCCGGAGGCAAATTTGGTGTGATTTCAAATCGACACTCTTCGAGCAAATCTATATGCCAGCCTTTGACGAAGGCGTCGGATAGTTCTTTGCGTGATATGCGGCGTGGACCGTCGGTTCCCGGCTCTTTATCGCTAACAGGCTGACAAAAAACCCGGCTGACTATGATTAATTGTCCGGATTTCCTAGCTTGCCGAGTCAGTTATTTGGCAGCCTCTAAAGCACATCAAAAACAATTTTCCGCCGGGTTTCAAAACGGCTGCGAGCGAGGATACGTATTGCGGTCGCTGCTCGTCGGAAAAACCGTGGAATAGTCCACTGTCGATAATAATGTCGAATTGCTGGCGCAAGTCGCTGAGTTTCAGGGCGTCCTGAACAAAAAACGCCGCATTAATTTTTCGATCCGCGGCCTTTTTCTTGGCGCGCTCGATCGGTTCTTCTAAAAAATCAACTCCCGTGACTTTACATCCTCGTTGAGCGAAGAAAAGTGCATTCTCGCCAGTGCCGCAACCGACATCTAATACCGCGCCGACGATTTCGGGGGCGGCGTTCACAAATTCCTTTTGAGGCCGTCCGATATCCCACGGCGGGGTCTGCTTATAAAGCTCGCGAAAGGTATCTTTCGTAGGAACTCGAGTCTCCATGGTATTTGCTCCTCAATGTTCACAGGATGCGAAAACATCAACTCGCCGGTGCTTTTTCTTGAACGAGTTTGCTGACCTGTTTGAATTGCGGCGCCTTGGAATCCTGGCACCATTCAAACAACGCGGCTTCCACTGTGGTAAGCGTTGCGCCAGCGGACTCAAGCCGTCGCAGAGCAATTTCATAATCCAGCCGGGTGCGCGAACCGACGGCATCTGCCGCCACATAAATGCGAAATCCTTCGGCCAGCAAATCGAGCACCGTTTGCTCGACGCAAACATGAGCTTCAATACCGGCAATCAGCCATTTGCGTTTTCCCGATGATTCCAACTCGCGACACAGCTCAGCGCAGCCGCCGCAACTAAACGCGGTTTTTTCGAACACACGATCCAAAAGCGGAAGTAATTCGGCCGATGTCGGTCCCAAACCCTGCGGATATTGTTCGGTCGCCAGCAACGGGAGTCCCAGCAGTTTTGCTCCGTCGATCAATCGCCGAATGTTCCAAACAATTCTCGCATGTCCGTCGATCAGGCCGACAAGTTTTTGTTGGACGTCGATGATCAGCAGGCCGGTATCGCCGGCGGTCATGAGCTCGGGACTGCGCGGAAACGAGGAATTTTCTTCCATGTTTGCGAGCATAACGATCTGATGGATGCGTTGCTAGTGGGAAGCGGCAACCGATCTTGCCTGGATTTCCCGGTCGTGTTAAACACTCGTCACGATGGATCAGCCGTTTGATAACTCGCGCCCTAAAAGTTCAGCCGTACCGCGGCCGCGCTGGTTGCCAATCTCCATCAATCGCCGTTTGGTGCTTGATGGCTTATGGTTTGCTCGCCGAGTGCCGCTGTATCCGATCGAAAAATCATTCGAGTTGGCCGAGGTGGCCGAACTGCGGCAATCTGCTCAGCGGCGAATTTCTTGGGCCGCCATTTTTGTGAAAGCGTACGCCCTAACAGCGCAGCAGCACCGTCCGTTGCGCCAGGCATATGTCCGCTGGCCGTGGCCACATTTAGTCGAAGAAAAGAACAGTACTGCTATGGTGGTGGTCAATCGGCAATATTTGGATGAAGATCGGATCTGTTGGGGTAAGTTGAGAACGCCCGAACTGCGTCCGCTGGCAGGCCTGCAAGCAGATTTGGATGCTTATCAATCGGAACCGGTTGAGACGATCTTTTACCGCCAGGTGATCTTTAGCAAACTGCCGATGCCGGCACGGCGGCTGATTAATTGGTGGAATTTGAACTTAGCCGGCGACCGACGCGCCAAGCGGTTGGGCACCTACACCATGAGCACCTTGGCCGGCGAAGACGTAGTGAATCGCATGCATCAAACATTTTTGACCACGAGCCTAACGTACGGCCCGCTGGATGAAAGTGGCCGGGCCCTGGTGACGCTGCTATGCGATCACCGCGTTGTTGACGGAATTGTTGCGGCGCGCGCTTTGACCGATTTGGAGGCCGCACTGCACGGGCCGATTGTCGCTGAGTTGAAGACGATGCAAACGAGTCGGGCGGCAGCGTGAATCGGAACCAATCGCAAAGCGGGCAGCAGTTATTCCTTCCGTCCTTCTATCATTCGAAGGCCGTTCGTGATTACCAATAGGCTAGCGCCCACGTCGGCAGCGACGGCCATCCACATGGTGGCATCGCCGACAGCCGCTAGGAGTATCACCGCCAATTTGGTAGCCAGCGCGAAGCCAATGTTTTGCTTCAAGATGGTCCGGCAACGTCGGCTGAGACGAACGAGATCAGCAACCTTTGATAAATTTGGCGACATGACGACGACATCGGCGGTTTCCATCGCGGTATCGCTGGATTGTGCGCCCAGCGCAATTCCCACGTCAGCTGCGGCAAGGGCCGGGGCGTCATTCACTCCGTCGCCGATCATGGCCAATCGGCCGTTTCCGGCAAGAGATTGCACCCAGTCGATTTTGTCTTGCGGCAGCAAATCGGCATGGACTTCGTCGAGGCCAATTTCGCGGGCGACCGCTTCGGCAACACTTGCATTATCCCCAGTGAGCATGACGATTCGCTCCACACCTAAACTGCGGAACCGTGCAATGGTTTGCGCAATTTCAGGACGAGGCCGATCAGCCATTCGAATTGCCCCGAGCAACCGATTTGCGTTGCCCAACCAAGCCGACGTGTATGAATTTGGGTTGTCCTGCAATCGCTGGCGGTCTTCGTCTGACCAACGGAACTGCGCCTCGTCGAACAACCGGGCGTTGCCCAGAAAGTGTGTATCGCCGTTAATTTTGCCACGGACGCCGAAACCGCGAAGTGCGGTTATGGTGACATTTGAATTGTACTGAATGTTGCGTTTTGATGCGGCGCCTGTAATTGTTCTGGCCAGCGGATGTTCGCTTTGCCGTTCCAGCGACGCGGCCAAACTCAGCACTTCTTCGGCCGAGGCGCCATTGAAAGTATCTACTCGTTGAACTTCCATAGCGCCTGTCGTTACGGTTCCTGTTTTATCCAATGCCATGACGCGCACGCCGCCGACTTTTTCCAAGAACTCGCCGCCTTTCACCAAAATTCCGCGGCGAGCAGCCTGATGCAGGCCGCTGACGATCGTAACCGGTGTGGAGATTACCAAGGCACAAGGACACGCAATCACCAGCAGTACCAGTCCACGTTGAACCCAGGCCAGCGCAGGGACCGTCGAGGCCCAGTGCACGCCGGTGAAAGCCAACAAGGGCGGCCCGATCATAACCGCCGTCGCTAAAGCGATGACGATAGGTGTGTAACGGCGGGAAAAGACATCGATAAATCTCTCTGTGGGAGAACGAGTGGCCCGCGCTTCATTTACCAACCGAGAAATGTTTGCCAGCGTGCTGTCACTTGCGGTTTTGGCAACTTTGAGCAGCAACGATCCTTCGCCGTTTAGCGTGCCGGCAAACACGCGATCGCCGGGCTGCTTTTGTATCGGTACACTTTCGCCGGTGATGGGAGCCTGGTTGACGGCTGATTCGCCGGTCATTACTTCGCTATCGGCGGGAATACGCTCGGCAGGACGCACTAAAACGCGGTCGCCGACAAGAAGCTCTGTTGGATTTACATCAATTACGCTCTCTGAAGTCGCAGCTTGTTGCGATAGCCGATGGGCAATGCTGGGCGCCAATTCGACCAAGGAGCGGATGGCGTGTTGCGCCCGTGCCAGACTCAATCGTTCCAACCATAGCGACACGGCGAACAGAAACATGGCCGTGGCCGCTTCGAAATAATCGCCGATGGCGATTGCACCAGTGGCGGCGACAGTCATCAGCACGTTCATATCTAAACCGCGCAATCGCACGGCTCGCCAAGCTGCCGCAGCAACGGAGACTCCCGCCACAATGGCCGCCGCAATGGCTAGTGCTGCGACGGGCCAAGTGGTTGCCGCAGCCAAAAAACGAGCGATTACGGCCGCTAGCAGAAGCAGGCCGCCGACGATTGTCGCGATCGGCGGCAAAATCAAATTGGAATTCGCCGCGGCGGACGGTTGCATCTGGGTGACCGGCAACGCGATCTGTGCCGGAAATCCAGCGGCTTTGACAACTTGAGCAATCGAGGCAGCATCGGTTTGTGCCGGATCGTATTCCACATGAAGATTGCGTGCTAAATAATCGGGCGCACACCGCGCGATGCCAGGCACGGAGCGCAAGCCGCGTTCTTTGAGCGCAAGTTCGTCGGGACAATCGAGAGCGGGAACGTGAAAAGTGGCGGTTTGTGACATTCAATCAGCAGAGGTGCGAACACTTGTTGGCCAGGATTGGGTTCCAACAAGGTTGGATTACGGTCTGGTCCTCATGGCGAGCGACATTAAGATCACCGCGGAATTATACGTCGCAGCAGCTACCCCTGGCAGACGAGTATATTTTTCGCCATACTGACTTTCGTAATGTTTTCTCTTATCTGCCTGCCGTTTGCACTGCCGATTGCGTGCTGCGCACTACTGAACTGTTTGCCATGAAAGTTCGCTCCACGACGATTCTCACCGTGCGGCATAAGAACAAAGTCGCCATCGGCGGTGACGGACAAGTGACTTTGGGCACCGCCGTGATGAAAGCCGACGCGGTGAAGATTCGCCGCTTGGCGGAAGGCAAAGTCGTTTGCGGATTTGCTGGTTCCAGTGCCGATGCCTTTGCGCTCTTGGAGCGATTTGAATCGAAGCTGAAAGATTTTCCGTCGAACGTACCCCGTGCCGCGACGGAACTCGCTAAAGAGTGGCGCACCGACCGAATCCTGCGGCGGCTGGAAGCGTTACTGGCAGTGGTCGACGCCAAGCATACGTTGCTAATAACAGGCACGGGCGATGTGATTCAACCGACCGACGGCGTGCTGGGAATTGGTTCGGGCGGTTCGTATGCCGTGGCGGCTGCTCGGGCACTTGTCGCTCATTCACCTTTGGGTGCCGGTGAAATTGTACGAAAGTCGCTGGAGATTGCTGCGGGAATCGACATCTACACCAACACGAATATTGTCGTCGAAGAGTTTGCGAGCGAGTAGAAGAATCTTTAGGTTTCCGTGTCATGGTTTCTGGTTTTTGACATTCACCACCATGCAAGAGTTAACACCACGTCAAATTGTCGCCGAGCTGGATAGGCACATTGTTGGGCAGGCCGACGCCAAGCGGGCCGTGGCGATTGCTATTCGCAATCGCTGGCGAAGGCAACAATTGCCCGACGACATGAAAGCCGAGGTCGCGCCGAAAAACATTTTGATGATCGGCCCGACCGGGGTTGGAAAAACGGAAATCGCCCGTCGGTTGGCCAAGTTGACCGGGGCCCCGTTCATTAAAGTCGAAGCGACCAAGTACACAGAGGTTGGTTACTATGGTCGCGATGTCGAGAGCATGGTGCGGGAACTGGTGGAGAACGCCATCACGCTGGTTACCGAGCGAGAGCGGAAGAACGTAGAAGAGGAGGCGAAGCGCCGGGTCGGCGAACGATTGCTCGATCTCTTGGCCCCTGCCCCGCCCAGTTATGACACGACCTCCGATGACCCCGATTCTGCGCAGCGGCACGAACGCACTCGCGAAAAAATGCGGGCCATGCTTGCGGCTGGCGAGCTGGAGCAGCGCAAAGTAGAACTTACGATCGAACAAAAAGCCGTGCCGATGATGTTTACCGGCATGGGCATGGAACAAGTGGATTTCGATCTGCAGGGTATGTTCGAAAAAATTCTGCCGAAGAATACCACCCGCCGCGAAGTTACTGTGGGCGAAGCTCGCAAGATTCTGTTCGATCATGAGTGCGACGCTCTGTTGAACAAGGAGAATGTCCATCAGCAAGCCATTCAGCTTGCCGAAAACTTCGGGATCATCTTTCTCGATGAAGTCGACAAAATCGTGGCCAGCGAAGGCAAAGGAGCGGATGTATCGCGCCAGGGTGTGCAGCGCGACCTGCTGCCGATTGTCGAAGGAACGACAATTCAAACTCGCTATGGATATGTCCGCACCGACCACGTGCTGTTTGTCGCTGCCGGCGCATTTCATCGGGCCAAGCCAAGCGATTTGATGCCCGAGCTGCAGGGACGGTTTCCGATCCGTGTGGAACTCACTGATTTGACAAAGGAGGACTTCGTTCGCATTCTGAAAGAACCAAAAAGCGCACTCACCAAACAATACATTGCGCTATTAGGAACCGAGGGAGTGGAAGTGGAATTCACTCCGGATGCGGTTGATGCGCTGGCTGAATTTGCTTTTCGCGTAAATCAGACCACGCAAAACATTGGTGCTCGGCGATTGTACACGATCATGGAACGGCTATTGGAAGAATTAAGCTTCGAGGCGCCGGACATGCAAAAGGGACACGTTCCGATCAATGCGGCCTATGTCAGCCAAAGGTTATCTGCCTTGGCCGAAGACGAAGATTTAAGCAAGTTCATATTGTAAGTCGGCACGTGATTTGCTGCGTTTAGTGGCAGTCGTCCCCCATATTAAGACTCACTATTCGGAGCCAACATGATGAAACGATTTACTTACGCCGTATTAACAGCTGCTTTGCTGCCGCTGGCAGCTTGCAATCAACCGAACCCGCCGAATCCAACACCTTCGCCGCCGAATAAGCCAGCGGTAGACGTGCAGGCGCCGGGTGTTAACGTGCAGTCCGACAAACAAGGGACAACGATCCGCACGCCTGGCGCGGACGTTGATGTGAATAAAAAGTGATTGCGATCGGGCGTGACTAAGAAAGTCGATGATTTAATTCGACGAGCGCCTTTTCGTGCAACGGTCCCCAGGCGCGGATGTGGAATTGTCGGGAGGTCGGATTCCTGGATTCGATTGAAATTTCCAATCGATCGGCCGGAAGGCAATTGGCAATACGATCCGCCCATTCGATAAATGACCAACCTGATCGCGCAAAGTACTCCTCGGGACCCAGGGCTGAAAATTCGGCATCGCTTCGTAGCCGATAAGCGTCGAAATGATAAATTGGCACTTGGCCCGTATATTCGTGAACTAGCACGAATGTTGGGCTGGCGACGACTGTGCCTTCCACACCCACGGCCATTGCCACGGCTTGAACAAGCCGGGTTTTGCCCGCGCCCAGTGGGCCAACCAGTCCGACAATTACTGGCTCGTTCGGCATTGACACTAGGAGCGCTTCCGCCAGCGCCGCGCCGAGTGCGGTAGTGGATTGTTCATCCGACGCGAAATATTTTAAAGCGCTATCCATCTAGATCATGGCCGGAATTTTCCAATGTGCCGAAGGTTACCGGAAGAACAACGGCTTCCGCTAATCGTGGCAGGTATTCATCGCGCGGAATTTCTATGGCCCCCAGGCTTGCGGTATGGTCGGTAAGTTGCTGGATGTCCAACAATCGGTAGCCGCGTTTGCGTAGATGTTGAACCAAATGAAACAGCGCGACTTTCGATGCATCGCGCTGCAGGTGAAACATCGATTCGCCGGCAAAAAATCCCCCGATGGCCACTCCATAGACTCCTCCGGCCAACTGGCCCTCGCACCACGCTTCTACACTATGGGCATGGCCCAGGCAGTGTAATTCTTCGTAAGCGGCAATCATTTCGGGCAGCAGCCATGTTTTGCCACGCCGATCGCCGGTAGTCGCGCAGGCACGAATGACGCCAGCGAACTCGCGATCGCTGGAGAGGGTGAACCGATGGCTGCGCAGCGTTTGAGCAAATCGCCGCGAAACGTGAAATCGATCGAATTCGAAAACTGCTCGTGGATCAGGTGACCACCATTGTGGTTCTTCCACGCCGTGAATGAGCGGCCAGGGGAATAATCCGTGACGGTATGCATCAAGCAGCCAGTCGGGCGTTAAATTACCGCCGATGCACACGAGGCCAAACTCGTCGGCTGTTTCGGCGGGGGGAAACCATCGAGATGGCGGCAGGACCGGCATAAATTCAACATTAATCGAGCGGCGCCAGTCAGACAACGAGGTAGAGGAGACTCGACGAGTACAACGGAGCCATGGACGGCACCATGCCGCCTGAGAATTGTCTAGCCGGCGTAGCATGCGGTATACTGAGCCCTACTCCCTGGCACTTCTTCCGACAAGTGTTCCCAATAAATCTGCAGCATTGCCGCTATGGAACCATTTGGCAATCCCGTTTATCCGGCATCTTCGGTTGACCCGCAACAGATTCAGCGGGAACGCCGGCCTAATAGGTTGCCGTTTTTGCTGCTCATATTGTTGAGCGTGATCGTGCTGGGCGCGCTGCCCATGTTATTGGGTGAAATCGAGTACGTGCGGACTAAGAAAGAAGTTCAGGCGATCAAGGAGTCGCTGCCGGAACTGAATTTGAAATCGCTCAGCAAAGCTTTCACGCTGGTGTATCGGAAAGTTAAACCGAGCGTGGTTCACATCGATACGCACCGTGAACTGCGTGCCCGGCGCGATTTGTTTAATGGAATGCTGGTCGGCCAACCCCGATCGTTCGAAGAAGAAGGCGAAGCGTCCGGGTTTGTTGTCGATCCAGCCGGATATTTGATCACAAATTTGCACGTGGTGGAAAACGCTAACGAAGTGACGGTTGCGCTCGAAGATGGCAGGACGTTTACCGCCGAGGTGGTCGGAGTGGATCCAGCACTAGATTTGGCCGTGCTTAAAATCGACGCATCCGGACTGACTGCAATCACTTGGGGTAATAGCGACACGCTTGACGTGGGTGAAATGGTTTGGGCGATTGGAAATCCGTTTGGTCTGGATCAGACAATTACGTCGGGCATTGTCAGTGCCAAAGGACGGCGGGATTTAGGCAGCAGTCCCTTGCAAGAGTTCTTGCAGACGGATGTGGCCATCAATCCCGGCAGCAGCGGCGGCCCGTTGGTAGATGTGAACGGCGACGTGGTAGGGATCAATTCCGCCATTTTTGGCCACACATATCAGGGGATTAGTTTTGCGATCCCCAGCAATACGGCGAAAGAAGTGTATGAAAAAATTCGCGCCAACGGCAAAGTTGTCCGAGGCTATTTGGGTGTGAGTTTGGGAACAGTTACGCCTGCAGTTGCCGGTCGCTTGCAATTGCCCACCGATCGCACCAACGGCGCCGTGGTCATGGCTGTTACCGGGGGTTCGCCTGCAGAAAAGGCGGGACTGGAGCCGGGCGACGTGATTGTCCAATGGAATGGCCTAGCGGTGAGCGAAGATCGCGAGTTGCGATTATTGATTGCGCGCAGCCCGGTGGGATCAAAGGTACCGGTCAAATTGTTTCGCGACGGAAAAGAGATGGCGCTAGATGTCGACGTTGTGGAACGACCGGCGCAGTTGAAGTGATCGGAGTGCTTCTGCGCTCGGGCTGTTTCTAACGCGCGAAAGATCGGCACCTCAACTAAACATTTTCCACCGGCAGGCGTAAATTGAAGCGCTGCTGCACGGTGGCGAGCCAATCCAACGGGGGCCACGCATACGGACGGAACTTTTCCAGACGCCCTTCCTCCTCGTTGTGATAAATCGATACGTTGGGGCCCAATTTGCTGGCAATGGGCGAATCGATCAGGTGACTGCTGTCGTTGGCGCTCATCTGCATTAGTACTCGCAGCGCGAACTCGCGTAGCGATTGCCGATCAAAGCTTCGCTGCACCGCCGTGAACGAATCGCACCAGGCTAGCGTGTATACTCCCACGGCCGGACCATCACGCAAAATAATGCTAAGCAGTTGGGCGGGTGAAAGCGATTTTTCTTCGCGGAAGGAAAAACCCATGTCACTTTCATCGCGCCTCAGATCCCGGAAGCGGCCCAGATCGCTAATGAATAAGTAAACAGCTCCGGTCTGACGGTTTGGATCGTCGCTGGTTTGCCGCCGTTCGACCTCTTGCGCCACTTCCGCCAATAGCGCCGGCAGTTCGCGCCGGCTAGCCGTCTGAACCGGATGCGGCAAAATGGTGGAGAACGCTGCCAGACCGCCGCGGAAATCCACGAGCGGCTTATCGAGCGGTAAATCGGCCGGTCGATCGTGTTCCAAAATATAAAACCGCGCCGCGCTGCCGGCGGCAACACTGGAAGTTTGCGATTCCGAGGCGCGTGGACGATGTTGGGCCGCCAAGCTGAGCATTGCCGAGGCGAGCATTCCAACGGCGCCCTCGGCGCGCTGACCCACGATGAGCAAGTTGTCGCCGCTTTGTGGACGGAACACAGCGGCCGTGGGATCCTTGATGGCAATGGCATCGCCTAGCCACGCATGAACCGGTGTGGACTGCACGGGCCAATCGCTGGCGCGGAGCAAATCGGCCAAGGCGCGATTGTTGCGGATGTCGGCCGGCTTGTTTCCTTCAAATACGATCGGTAGCGGCGGAGAAGCCAGCGATTTCGCGGCAACGCGTTCGTCGGTTAATTGGCGAAGGCCTGCCAGGTATTGCTCGCGACGCTCCTCTCCCAGCCAGACGACTTGGAATGGATGGTTGCCTTGCACGGTTCCGTTGGAATCGTTGTAGATGGCTTCGCCGGGGCGCGAGAGCAAACGGGCCGCGGAGTTTTCTTCGCTCAAGATAAGATGGGCATCAGCTTCGCTGCATTGCAGGGCAATTCGCACCGCCATTTGGCCCAGTGTGCTGCGGGCCAAGCTGTAGGCGCCGCCTAAAGTTTGTGAACCCAAGAGCACATGCATGCCGAAAGCACGGCCCTGGCGCACCAAGCGATCTAACAATAGGGCGGCGTCTTGGGCGAGTTTATCGTCTTCGGTGAATAATTCCTGAAACTCGTCGACAATTAGCAAAATCCGCGGCATGGAATTAGGTCCCACCGCGATTCGATACCCGGCCACATCCTGCACGCCGGCCTGGCGGAACAAATCACCCCGGCGCTTGAGTTCGCCATCTAATTTCTCAATCACGCTGAGGCCGAATTCGCGTTCGCTTTCGATGGCGATGACCCTGGCATGCGGCATATGGTGTGTGGCGTAGGTTTTGAATTCGACCCCTTTTTTGAAATCGATTAAATACAGCTCGATTTGATCGGGGCTGTAAATAAGTCCGAGATTGGTGACCAGAGCGTGCAGGAAAGTTGATTTTCCAGAGCCGGTTTTGCCGGCGATGAGTGCATGCTGCGACGTTCCTTGGCCTAAATCTAAATATTGGAGTTTTGTGGCGCCGGCGCGACCCAGCGGTACGCGGATGCCGCCGGCAGTGTCGCCCATCCACCAGCGATCTTTGGGCGGCGCCACATGATCGAAGGGAACTTCCACGCGCTTGGCAGCTTTGGCGCCGCGGCCCACGATATGCACAAGCTGATTGAATTGCTCCTCGGCGGGCGGCCGGTCAAGTTGCAACGGGCATTTCTCGAAAGTCGGATCCTGCCAGACGAATTGCTTGCCATTCCAGTTGAGTGTGACGACGTTGCGCTCCACATCTTTTAGGTCGAACTGTGGCGGAAATGGTAATTTCACATCATTCACCATCAGCACGTAGACGCCGCAGCGGGCTCCGCTTGTGGCAATACTGGTGAGCCGGCGGGCGGCGGTTTCGGTGAAATTCACGGGAAAATTAGCCACCACGAGCACGCGGAATGGCTCTGCTACTTCGCCGGCAAATACGTTGTATTCGTCGATCGAGCGGAATTCGTTGCGCAGATATTTTTGGATGACGTTTTCCATTTGCTCGGTCAAATCGGACAACCGGGCTTCAATTTGATTCGGTTCGGTCCAAATGCGATTGGTCACCAGTTGTTCGTCGTAGTCGGCCAGGTGCATGAAGCCGGCAAAGTTCTCGCCCAGCCCGACGGGGTCGACAATTGTGAACCGAACCTTTCCGGCCGGAATGCTGGTGAGCATTCGCAGCATGATGGCCTGTACGGCATCGATGGCGTGGCGGCGACCTTCGCCGGAGGCTTTGAACAGCAGTGAAGCGTTTTGAGGGAACGGCAGCAAAGCTGGCAGATCGATTTGAGTGGGGATCAAACCGTTCAGCTGATCGTCGCTCGAAATCGCGCCGGGAATGGTGGCCAGATCGACATGATATTGCCCGAAGCGCAGCGCCGGTGGAGCGGCGGTCGCCGGCTGCCACGTGTTCCACCCCGGGTCGTTCCAGGCGGGAAAAAACTGCTTGTTTTGACAGAAGTTTTCCTCGATGCCGGTGCGGGCTTTTGCTATGCCGGCGCGCCACGCTTCAGCCAGGTCGTTCCAGGCCTGGTCGCGCCGCTGGCGGGTGGAGGTGGTGTCGGCTTCAAATTGCGCTTGAGCGGTGCGCAAAGCGCGCTGGTAACGCTGTTGAATTTCGTCCAAGCGTTTTGGATAAATGTCGTTCGCTTCGGCCAGCGCAGCGTCGCGGGTTTGCACAAGTTCCGCCTCGGTGCGAGTGCGTGTTTCATGCGCGGTAACCTGGGCAGAATCATGCCGCGTTGTAGATTCCGACATGCTACTTTCGAATTTCTCTCGCGCGAGTTTGAGATCACGATCGCGGCGTTCGAGAATTCGCTTGGCTTCTTCCAGGGCGCGCTGGTTGGCTTGTTCGATGGCGGATCGGCGGAGGACATCCGCTTCGGCGAGCATGGTGTGAAACTGCCGATAGGGCGGAGTGACTGCGCGAATGGCCTTTTGATACAGCCAATATCCGCCGGCAACTGCGGCAGCAAATGCAGCGACCGTTCCAACAATCAACCAAGTCCAACTGGTCCATTCGTGGGTCCCGAAAATTGAATAGCCGGCGCCGCAGCCGACCAACCACAACAGAAATGCGAAGCCAGCCGGCCGATTGTCCATCCACAACCTGGGCAGGCTCAATTGTTTGAATGATTCCAAATGGTTGACCGCTGCCATGGCCAGATCGTTCAGTTGCAAAGCCGGATTTTCTTTCCAAGGCGATTGCGTGCTGATGCCGCCAGCTTGTTCTGCCGGAGGAGTGCCCCACGCTCCTTCGGTGGGCTTTCGCTGCACGCGCTTTAAACGGCAGTCGGCAAGGTGCCGGTTCGCGATATCAATGGCTCGTCGCACAACGTCATACCGGGCGACAATTTCCTGCTGATCTTGCGCGAATTGCAATTGCGGGGCGTTTTGCGTGGCCTCAAAGACGGTGTTAGCTTCCCAATTCTCTTCGGTGAGTCGCTTTTTTGCCTTGCGCTGGGCCGAGACGAGTTCCGATTGAATTTGCTTATGCGATTGTTGCAGATCGCTTTCGGCGATGTCGTGCCGGGTGTCGTAAACCGACTTGGCACCCGCCACCGCCGAATCATACTCGCGCTGAGTGGAATCGCGTTCCAATTGAAACTTCATGATGGCCGCTTGCCGAGCATCGCTAAGTTCGCGCTGGATACGTGTCGAGACGGTTTCAAATTCGGCGCGCATCTGCCGCTCGGCCTGCTCGCGCTGGGTGGATAAGCGCTGCAAGTCTGCGAGAATTTCGCGTTGTGCGACAGACGAAAAACTCATGTTCATTCACATTCCCGTTCGGCACGGCCCATGACATCGGCCAGCGCGGAAATAGCATCTAGCGCGGAGGCAATTTGCGGCTCCAAAGGATCGAGATAGTTTTTTTCGAAGTTGGCCTGATTCTGATCGTGCCAGTGCTCTTTCGTGGCTTCCCAATTAAGGCGCATTTTTTTGTAGGCCGATGCGATCTTTGCGGCGCCGCTGGTGAGATCTGCAATTTTCATGACACGATAGACTCCGTTGTACTCGCGCCCGTCGCTTTTTTGTCAACAGATGACTGTCGGTGAGAATTCTCCAATGGCGTCTCTGCGGCAGACGAATTTTCGGAATCGATCGGCTGGGCAACCGATTGGCTCGGCTTTTCACCGACCAATTCTTCCCATGTAATGGCCGCAGGAGCGGCGCCAGAGGCATATTGTTCCAAAGCCATGCTCATGCGTTCCAATAGCACGATGGCGCGGGGAATGTCGCCATCGAGCATTCCCATAAGCTGCTGCACCGGACCTTGAAATTCGTCGACTGCGTGGCGGCTGGCAATAATCCAGTGCCGGACAAGTTCAATTTTTTTCTCAGCATGCTGCACGCGGCGTTTCGCCTTTTCAACCGCCTTTTTTTCTTCGATACAGGCGGGAATGTAGTCCCCAATTTGCTTGTAGGTGCGGCTATGGGCCAGCTCGTCTTTGGCATGCGCCAGGGCTTCACCTCCGCGACGAGCTTCCAATCGCCAATGGGCTGGACGGTCGACCGTGATCCATTCCATTGCTCGGCGGACTTCCAATTGGATATCGGTTAGAGCTCGGCGGACCTCGCCTGTAAATTCTGCCAAAGCGGCGCGAAAATCGGCCAATGCGACGACTTCGGTGACGTGGGCTTCAGACATGCGCGGGCCTATTTGTCCTTAGTTCTTTGTCACTCTTCGATATCGGCGGCAGGCGACAATCGCAAGTGACAAAGAACAAGGGACCAATGACAAAGGACAAGGTACTCAGCGCTGCTGCAGATATTCTTCGATTCTTTCGGCTTTCCGCAGCAGGTAGGGAACGTACTGATTGGTGATGTCAACAAATCGTGATAAAGTGCGCAATTGTTGTTCAAATTCTTCGAGGAACCGTTCGTGTTCCTGATCGCGCCAGGTGGCGCCCAGCCCGACTAACTGTCGTTGCGTGGACTGCATCTGCTCCAGCACTTCGCCGTTGAATTTCTTGAGATGCTGGATAAAACGGCGCAACTCGCCAGGATCGACAATGGCTTGAGGCATGGGAAATCCTTGAGAAGCTTTGAAATTCCACCTTACTGTATAATACTCACTGTAAGGCGGAAAAAAGCGACGCAGCCGCGGCTTTTTCCATGCTGGCACCTGGCTTTTTGTCGGCTTGACCCCAGCGCGAAACAAGCGCTATAATCGGCTGCGTTGTCACGGATGGCAACGGTCGGCTGTCTTGCTGGAGGGTTAGAAGCCGGCAAATTTGGGGTCAGGGTAGGCCCTGGGACCGGGAATTCTTCGCCGCTTGTGGACCCAAACACTTGGGCGGCACCGGATCGCGTCGCTCCCTTCCCCAGTAAAGCACCGCAAAGGAGTTGCCGGTGTCTTCGTCCGCACTGTTCGATACAAAAGAGCGAGTTCGCCAAGCCATCGACATTGTCGAGTTGGTGGGCAGCTATCTACAGTTGCGGCGTGAAGGGCGAAATTACAAAGCCCTTTGTCCTTGGCATGATGACACCCGACCCAGTCTGCAAGTTAACCCAGAACGACAATCGTTCAAATGCTGGGTGTGCAACGTCGGCGGCGATATCTTCAGCTTTATGATGAAGATGGAAAACGTCGAATTCCCGGAAGCTTTGGCCTTGTTGGCCGAACGGGCGGGCATTCAATTAAAACCGCAGCGATCGGGTACTGCCGGCAAAGATGACGAAAAGCGAACGCTTTATCAGGCCATGGCCTGGGCCGGAGAGCAATTCCACCGGTGCCTGACCGATGCGCCGGAAGCTGAACCCGCGCGACGATATTTAGCCGATCGCAAAATTACGACCGAAAGCATCCGTCGTTACCGGTTGGGCTTTGCGCCGGATCGCTGGGATTGGCTACTGAAGCAGGCGCTTGCTACCGAAATCTCCCCAAAGGCGTTAGAGGCCGTGGGCCTGATCGTCCGCAAGCAGGACGGGTCGGGGCATTACGATCGGTTCCGCGCCCGGGTGTTGTTTCCGATTCATGATCTGCAAGGGCGGCCCGTCGCGGTTGGCGGAAGGATTCTGCCACAATTGGCAAACGACAACGCAGCCAAATATGTCAATTCGCCGGAAACCCTGCTGTTCTCTAAAAGCAGTATGCTCTACGCCTTGGATTCGGCCCGCGATGTCATAGGCCGTAGTCGTACCGCAGTGGTAATGGAAGGATACACCGACACGATTGTGGCGCGACAGTTTGGATTTGAAAACACCGTAGCTGTTTTGGGAACCGCATTGGGCGAGCGGCATATTCGCCTGCTGCGCCGATTTGCTGACTCGATAACGCTGGTGCTCGACGGCGACGAAGCCGGCCAACGCCGGGCCAACGAAATCCTCGGCTTGTTCGTCGCAGAGCAGGCGGATCTCCGAATTGTGACACTACCCGACGGATTGGATCCGGCTGATTTTTTGCTCCAGCGCGGCTCGGACGCTTTCCGCGAGTTGCTCGAGGGCGCCGTCGATGCGCTCGAGCACAAGCTAAATGTGATGTCGAGCAAGCTAGGTTCCCGGCCGGCGATGCATCAAATCAATCAAGCGCTCGAGGAAATGCTTACTACGCTGGCACGGGCTCCAAGGTTGCAATCGAGCACTACGGCGCAGACGCGGCTGCGAGAGCATCAAGTGCTGGCACGGCTGTCGCGGCAATTTGGCGTGGCGGAGGAAGAATTGCGATTGCGTCTGCGAGATTTGCGCGATCGAACGTCGTCGTCTCGGACGACTCAAAACGAACAAATCGGTTCATCCATGGCCGCAGCTGCGCCGATTGCCCAATTGCCCGTTTGGGAGCGCGAATTGCTGGAAATTATGCTTTTGGAGCCGGAGGGAGTGGCGGCAGCTGCGGAAGTGATCGCGCCGGAAAAATTAGAATCGCGGTTGGGTCGAATTATTTTCACCCGCTGCTGTCAGTTGAACCATGAAGGCATCACGCCGGATTTCGACCGTTTGCTGTTGGAGTTCGACGAGCAGGAGATTAAAACTTTGCTTGTCGATTTGGACGAGCAAGGGCGAGCTAAAACGTATAATAAACAAGGAAACATTAAGCCGTCGGCGGAGCCGGCAGCACGTTTGCGCGATTTATTGGCCACACTGCATCGAGGCGAGCAGGAGCGGCAGCTCGATCAGCAATCTCGGCGGCTGCGCGAACAAAAACTCGGAGCCGACGAAGAGTTGGCCCTATTGAATCAAATGATCGAACATGAACGAACACGGCAAGGCATTTCTTCGCCCATGGAGGGGTGAGAGCCTTGCCTCGGTAGGTCACGCAATTCCCGCAAATGTGTTGTGTGCCCGACTGGAACGTTATCAGCCTAGCGCGCTAATGGATTGTGGCGCGGAGGAGGGAATGGTGGACCACATCATTACGGATTTGAATCAGCTTGTTGCCAAAGGAAAAACTCAAGGTTATCTCACTTACGATCAGGTGAATGCGTATTTGCCGGATGAAGCCGTCAATCCGGAAAAACTCGACAACCTGCTGATGGCGCTGGATGAGGCGGGGATCGAATTGCTAACTGACCCGCCGGCCGACGGACCGCAACCGCTCGATGGCCAATCGCCCGCTGCTCTGCCCGCTGAGGAAGAAACGCTGACGATTCCGGCCGGTGAGCTCCCAAAACTGAGCGACGATCCGGTGCGGATGTATCTGAGTCAGATGGCGATTATCCCGCTCTTGACTAGGGAGCAGGAAATTTCGCTGGCAAAAAAAATCGAAGTCACGCGGAAGCGATTTCGTCGCTCCGTGCTGGGCTGTAACTTTGCCATGCAGGTGACCATCGACACGCTTCAGAAAGTATATCAAGGTGCTTTGCCGTTCGATCGGACGATTAAGGTTTCGCTTACCGAGCGTCTGACAAAGGATCAAATTCTAGCCCGCATGCCGCACAACTTGAAAACGCTGGGACAAATTCGGCAGCATAACCGGGACGACTTCCGTAAGCTCATTCGCCGCAGCACGTCGCGCACTGAGCGGCTGGAGGTACGCAGCCGGTTTTGTCGGCGGCGGCGCAAGGCATTGCAGTTGGTAGAAGAGCTAAGTCTGCGCACGAGGCGAGTGCAGCCGCTCGTGAAGCAATTGCGAGAATTTTCTCAGCGGATGGATTTTGTCCGTCGCCGGATGAAGGATTTGGCCCGCGATCCGAATGCACGCGACGAATGGGCTAATTTCAGGAAAGAGCTGCGCAGTTTGATGATGCTCACCTGGGAAAGCCCGCGCAGCTTGCGCAATCGACTGGCGGTGGTGAATCGGCAGTTCAACGATTACGAGCAAGTCAAACGGCAACTTTCCAGCGGCAATTTGCGGCTGGTGGTAAGCATTGCCAAAAAATATCGCAATCGTGGATTGAGCTTTTTGGATTTAATTCAAGAAGGCAACACCGGATTGATGCGGGCGGTAGATAAGTATGAATATCGCCGCGGATTCAAATTCAGCACATACGCCACGTGGTGGATTCGTCAGGCGATTACTCGGGCTATTGCCGATCAGGCCCGAACCATTCGCATTCCTGTGCACATGATCGACGTGCTTTCCAAGCTGCGGAATATCGCCAAGCGCCTGCAGCAGCAGATGGGAAGAGAGCCAACGGCGGAAGAAATTTCCGCGGCTTCGGGCATTGTTCTGGAAGAAACGCGTCGGGTGCTGAACATCGGGCGGCATCCGGTTAGTCTGGATCGACCGGTGGGCGAAAGTGAAGACGCCAGTTTCGGCGAATTCATTGAAGACGCCGGCACGGAAAGTCCCGTTTATTCGGCGAGCAATAGTTTGCTACGGCAAAAGATTGAATCGCTGCTCAAAACGTTGACCTATCGAGAACGTGAGATTATTCGCCTTCGTTATGGCTTGGGCGATGGTTACACGTACACTTTGGAAGAAGTGGGCCGCATTTTCAAAGTCACTCGTGAGCGAGTCCGGCAAATTGAAGCCAAAGCGGTGAAAAAGTTGCAACATCCGGTGCGCAGCAAGCACTTAGAGGGTTTTCTCAGTGGTCTGGTAGCGGTCGTGCCGCAAGAGGCGGCCATTCCGATAGCTGGATAGTCAATTCCACGAACAAAACCGCCGGTCGCTGGACCGGCGGTTTTTTTGTTTCGATATTCGTGCTACATTATTTTGACTGACCGCAAGTGCGTGACTTTTGGCAGGCTGATCTTTGGCACATCAACTTTGACTATTGAATACCATGGCCGTTAACGCTGCCGCATTGCGTGAGTTGCATCGCATCCACCGGCAACTATCTGATCTGCGCGAACGGCTCGAGCGCGGACCCAAGCAAGTGCGAGCTCGCACCGCCGGGGTGGCGCAAGTGGAAGAGCAATCGGTAAAGGTACATGGCGATCTTAAGGCCGGTCGAGTGGCGCTCGATCAGAAGCAATTGCAGCTTAAGGCGGCCGAAGGAAAAATCGCGGAACTGAAAGTCAAACTGAATCAGGCCAATACGAACCGTGAATATCAGGCCTTGAAAGATCAGATTGCTGCCGACGAAATGGCTTGTAGCGTGTTGGCCGACGAAATTCTGGAAGCGATGGAAAAGCTCGATGTGATGAAGGCCCAGATACCTGAATCGGAAGGCCGCGTAGCCAAGGCGAAGGAAGAATTGGGAAAAATTCAGCAGCAAATTCGCGCCGAAGAAGAATCGCTACGAGCCGACATTAAACGGCTGGAAAAGGAACTGGCCGAAGCTGAAACTGCTTTGCCCGAAGATTTTCGAGCAATGTATCAGCGCGTGGTAAAGGCAAAAGGGGAAGACGCCATGGCCGTTGTCGAAGGAGGCAGCTGCGGCGGTTGTTTTCAGCAGCTGACGACCAACATGCACAATGAAATCAACATGGGCCGCGTGGTGCTTTGCAAATCATGCGGCCGCGTACTGTATTTGCCAGAGGATACGCGGCACGGCTAAGCTCGATTGACGCCCGAGTTGTCCCAGAAGCCACCTTTACAACCAAAGTTTCCAAGGCCACAATGATTTCATCGGTCTCCCCCCTGGGAGGCCGCGTTTTTTGCGCCTCTTAGATTTGGCGGAAGGATCGAACGATGTCTGATCTCATTCCCATGACTCGCACTGGTTACGACAAGATTAAGGGTGAATTAGATCATTTGGAGCAGGTCGAAATGCCGAAAATTGCCCAGCGCATTGCCAGCGCTCGCTCGGAAGGCGATTTGAGCGAAAATGCCGAATATCATGGGGCTCGTGAATCGCAGGGGCTGTTGCAGGCAAAAATTAATTTGTTGCGCGATAAGTTGGCCCGGGCATCGCTAGTCGATATTTCGAAAATGCCCAAAGACCAAGTGGCTTTCGGGGCGACGGTGATCGTGAAGGATCTGGAGTTTGGCGACGAGGAAACGTTTGTTCTGGTTGGAGCCGGCGAGGAAGATTACGACGCCGGTAAGATTAATGTCACCAGTCCGTTGGCGCAGGGACTGATGGGGACCAAAGTGGGCCAGAAGGTGGAAATTCCCGTGCCGGCGGGGACTATGAAGTTTCAGATCAAAGAAATTCGCTACGAAGACTGAGAGATTCCTTCGAAGAGCGCTGATCCGATGCGTACCATGGTGGCCCCTTCTTCAATGGCCACTTCAAAGTCGCCGCTCATGCCCATGGAAAGCTCCCGGAGGACTATGTTTGGCGGCGCCATGGGGCACAACCGATCGCGCAGTTCTCGTAGCGCGGCAAACTCGCGGCGAGCTTGGTCGAGATCCCCTTCTCGGCTGGCCATGCACATCAGGCCTCGGATTTGAAGCGACGACAGTGCTGCTATCTTGGCGAAAGCGGGTTCAACTTCGTGGGGTTTGAAACCGTGCTTGGTCGCATCGCCTGAAACATTCACCTCGATTAGCATCGCAGCGCGGCGGTTTAGCCTAGATGCCGCTTGATCGACGGCTTCCAATAGCCGCATGCTGTCGCCGGAATGGATCAGCGAAACTATCGGCAACGTGCGTTGAATTTTATTTCGCTGCAAATGGCCGATTAAATGCCAACGAATAAGTGATCCAGCCGAGTCGAAGTGGGTCGATGTGTTGTCGCCCGCGAAATCTCCGAGCACTTCAGCGTTGGACCATAGTTCCTGCGGCCGGCTTTCGCCTAAATCGCGGCAGCCTGCGGCCACAAGTTGCCGCACTACGTCGGAAGTCACATATTTGGTTACTGCCACGAATGTAATATCGTCGGCCGTTCTGCCACTGCGGCGCGCTGCTGCATCAATTTTGCAGTGAATGAGCACAAGATTTTCAATCAGTTTGGACTCAGATGCCATGATGGTTTTTTTGTTACTTCTAATGGCAGTATTGATCGATGCCGTGTGATGGCGTTATCTTAGCACCTATTCTTGACGAGCGAACTTTCTCAAAACGGTTAACTCCCATAGAATTGAGCACTCAGCCGCGCCTGCAGGAGACATATTGATGAAGGTTCGCAAATACAGGAAGTTTGCCATTCAGTTTCTATGTGCGTTCAGCGTGATTCTGCTTGCGCGGCATTTACCCGCGGAGGAACCAAAAAACCCAGCCGATCCCGCCGCCCAGCTCAAACGCTTGACGCCCGATTGCGACGTGTGGATCGATTCTAAAAACAAACAGGTCATCATGCAGGGTGAGGTATGTCTGACGCGCGGGCCGCTGGAAATGTTTGCGGTGACCAAAGGCACCAAAGAGCACGAAGCGGTTGTGGCGGTTAATACCAAGGCGTTTGTCGTCCATTCGGCGCTATTGGCATTGGGGGCCCAATCGGGCAGCACGGTGAAATACGAACCCAAGTTCGCGCCGCCCACGGGCACGAAAATCGAGATTTGGGTTTACTGGACCGACGACAAAGGAGAGCAACACAAAGCTCGCGCCCAAGATTGGGTGAAAGATGTAAAGACCAAGAAACCCATGACCTTTCCGTGGGTATTTGCGGGGAGTGGTTTTTATGTCGACGAAACGACAAAGCGGCAATACTACATGGCCGAGGCCGGCGATTTTATTTGTGTATCGAACTTTCCTGACGCCATGCTGGATGTTCCCATCGAAAGTACTTCGGATAACGACGATCTAATGTTCGAAGCCTTTACGGAAAACATTCCGCCGCGCGGCACGAAAGTTACGGTTATGCTGATTCCGGAAATTGAAAAAAAATCGGCCGAGAAAAAAACCGACGGGGGCAGCAACTCTCCCGGCAAATGAATTATTTCGGCATGATGCGGCAATGTTGGAGCATTTCGGTTGGGGTCATTACGTAACTGACGTAAAAGGGTCCGAACTCAGCGTAGCGGGCGCTGGCTTCGTCAAATCGCATTGTGTAGACGATGTCTTTGAGGAATTGCGGATTGCGGGCCCAGAGGGTGACGCCCCATTCCCAATCGTCGAAGCCGGTGGATGCGGTGATGAGCTGGGTTACCTTGCCGCCGAAGGTCATGCCGGTGCGGCCGTGTTCGGCCATCAGGCGGCTGCGTTCGGCGAAAGGGAGCAGGAACCAATTTTCGCCGACCTTGCGCTTTTTGTTCATCGGATAGAAACACGTTGATGGCCAGGGGGGCAAGTCCGGCGTGAGGCGTTGGCGGCGCATCATTTCTTCGCGATTTTCATAGGCCTTGAGCTTGGCCTTGTAGCTGGGGCTATCCGGTTGTTCGCCTTCTTCCACAAGCCGTTTGCCGTACTGCTCCAACGTGGGAACGTATTCGGACACTTCAGTGATTGAAGTGAACGAATACGCGGGGACAATCGCCGGACCGAGGCAACTGGCAAGTAGGCGTTGATGAATCGTGCTGATCTTGAGTGGATCGGCGTCGAGCAGCATCACGGCAAAGTCGGCCTTGTGACCGCTGACGGCGCTGGTTTGGATGCGCGCCGGGGTGCCTGCGCCCGCGGGATCGAGAATCGCGATCACTTGATCGCAACCGCCGGCGATTTGCGCCGGGTTCATGGTTGGAAGCCGCGCGCGATCGAAGCGGTAGAACAGGTGGCTGCAATGCCAGCCTTCGAATGGCTGAAGCGAAATTTCTTGAGATGGGGATTTCATAGATGTCGTTAAGGGATTGTTTTGAATTTTGCGCGGCGGATAGGGGTCCCAGTTTGTGGTACAAAATTCGGCGAGTTTTGCGCGCTGCACGGCGATTTCCGTCCTCGAATTCTCGAGTGAAATGGTTTTTGGCGGGCGCAAAAGTCGGCGAATTTACTTTCATTTCCGTCAATTTTGCGCGAGGTTTGAGACGCGCAATTTTCGGATGTCGAGCGAATTGAACAAGAATAATCCATGAGCGCACTGTAGCGTAGCGCGTGGCTCGATTTCAAGGGTTTTATCGAGGGCAAAAGTGCGGGGAATTCCGAGACGTTGTTACGCTTTGTTCCAGGCATCCGGCGGAATCATTTTCCTCTCGGAATGAACCCGGGAACGCCGGTCTTCACAACAGCATTGAACCTAGCTCGAGACTTGATACCGTCGCTAATCTCCCGCATCGCATCTTCCGGAAGGGCGGAAACATCAAAGTTCTCTTGGATACGGCTGGGGGTCTTCGAGGTGGTTAGGGGCGCCGTCCCGCGCTGGATAGCCCAGGCGAGCAAGACTTGCGCGGGGGTTTTATTCACTTGCTTGGCGATAGCGATGATAACAGGGTCTTCCAGCAAATTGGGCTGGCTACTATGGCCCAGGGATGCGAACGCTTGAAGCACGATTCCGTTGTTCTTGCAATAGTTCAAAAGATCCCATTCCGGGAGATACGGATGGGATTCGACGTGAACGACTGCAGGCTTGATGCGCGCTGCTTCAAAAATCTGTTGCGTCTGCTCGAGGCTGACATCGGACAGTCCAATGGCCTTACACTTCCCTTCATCGACCAAGCCCTCCAACACCCTCCATGTATCGAGCAATGTCACCTCTGGGTCATAAATCACGTTGCCGTTTGCATCCCTGGGGTCTTGGTCATTTCCGGGTTGGAATGCGAAGGGGGTGTGGATGAGATAGAGATCGAGGAAGTCGAGCTGGAGTTTCTTGAGACTGGCCTCGAAAGCGGGTTTGACGCGCTGCGGACGATGATTTGTGTTCCAGAGCTTCGTGACGATAAAAGCTTCCTCCCGCTTGATCTTCCGCTCTTTGAATACCTCCTGCATCGCTTCGCCGACCTGACTTTCAGTTTGGTAGCGTTCTGCAGTGTCGAGCAGGCGAAATCCTACTTCTAGCGCCGCCTTGGTCGCGTTTTTGGTTGCCACGGGATCGGGAATGAGTGTGCCAAAGCCGAGCGCGGGCATGGCACTGGAGCCATTGTTGAGGGCGATCCTCGTATCGCGAAAGTCGTTGGGATTTAACATTGTCTCGCTCCTTAAACACTGATTGCATAGCGAAATCGGCACGCTCATGACCGGAACAGAACCGATCGGGGCATTCCGGGGTGGCACCCCATTAACATGCGATTCAGTTCCAATCCCTCGCCCATAAGCCCGCTTCCAAACTCATCGCCATCAATGCCGCTGTTTTCAAATGACATAGTGTTGAGTCACTCAGATTTTTTAGGGCTTTTTTGTCCAGCAACTTCCGCATTCCCGACGTGAATTGTTTTTTGGCCGCTTTGTTTAATTCAACTTGCTCGATTAAGAAAGTCAGAATCTGCCTTATGGTTTCGGCCTGTTCCAAGCACTCCTCGTCGGATTTTGCGTGCAATCCCTCACTAAGTGCCGAATGGAGTGTAGCTAAGGGATTCAATTCTTCGGGTCGCAGGACGGACGGCAACAAGTCCTTTACAAGATTAATCTTTTCCTGAGCCACAATCGTCTTCTTTGTCTGCTCGAGTGCAGCCTGATATCTGGCCAGTTCTTCGCCGGTCATTAGGCCAGCAATATCATCAAGCAGTTCGCCAATGATTTCTTCTACGATGCGGCGATAGTACCCAAACGCGCCGATACCGTAACTTTGGGACTCACACGTCAGCCCCTTCTTCCAATATGATGCTCGGTCTCCAAGCATTTTTTCGATTTGTGTATTGCTTTCAATTTCCCACGGCGGGAATTGACCAATCTTCATGATCCATTGCAGGGAGTGATCGATGTAAATGTAAAAAATTCTTTGAAATCTCTTGCAGTGTTGGCATATGTATTGTGTCCGGACAAATCTTCCTGCGATTTGAGCATTTACAACCCGACCCAGATCACTCTGATATTGGTTTGTCATCCCAAAGGTTTGGTCAGTCTTGCATATAGGACAGAACATCTTTATGTGGATTTGCTTAAGCTGATCTGCGCTGCCTATGAGGGGAAAACTGAACTTCCGATAGAGCGGATACGTTTCGAGAAATTCTTTGTTGGGCATGGAAATTCGACAGCCAGAGCTAGTTTGTTTTCGCGTTTACATCCTACAGCATCTGAACAGATGTGTCGAAACCTTGCGAAACTAAGCGGGCGCGCTTCTCGCTGGCGCCGTGAATGAAGAGGCCCCGGTATATTAACGGGGCTAAGTGTACTTAGGGTAGAAAGCCGCTGAGACTTTTACTTGGCGGTTTCGGAGAAGTCGCTCACGAGGCGCAAAAAGACTTCCCGGGTAACCTCAGCCGGGACGGCTTCTCGGATGCCGCCGGGTTGTTTTTGGAAGCGGCGGAGGCTGATTTCGCCGCCGCGGCGGACAAGAAGTTCGTAGTAGCGGGTGCCGTTGTCGTCGCGCTGAGGCGGATTGGAACGGAGTTGAACGATGCACTGGTCGGCGTCGACTTCGATCGGGCTGATTGGTTCGAGCAAGTAGGTGAGGCGTTTGGACAAGGCGTCGGCGACGCGTTTCAATTGTTCGATGGGGGCTGCTGCGAGTGAATCGCTGAGGAGCGTCAGATGCTCGAATGCAAGCGCCAGGCCGTCCAGGGCCACAATGTTTGCGGTTAACCGTTGGCCGGCGTCGGCGGCGGTGAGTGCCTGAGGAGCTTGGATTGACGGACTCAGATTCGATAGGGCGGTTTGAGTTTGCGATTTCAGTGTCATTGGCGAACCTCACACGCAGCTAAGAAAAAATCAAAGGTGTTGGGCTAAAGTTGTTATCGTCGAGCAGCATCGGGAGTTATTGCAAATTATGGGCCGGGGGAGCGTTGAAGGGTCCAAAAGTCTAAAAAGTCGAAGAGTCTAGAAGTCACTGGGAACTGTTAAGTTAGTTGCCGGGATGGTTGAAGGTCGTCACCAGTTAGCGGTTCCTGCTAAGCCGCAAGCGGACAGGGCATTGAATTGTGTTTCGCGCGACCACCGGTCGCGGCTTTATGATTATTTGGGGGTTTCGGATTTGTGCTCTGTGCCGTCAAAGGAAAACGTGGTTTTTTTGCCTTCCACGATCGTTTCGAGGTGGACCGGCCGGGTCCACAGGCGGTGGAGGTTGGCCAGCGTGTCGCGGGCGTAGTTGATCTGCAGGTCGACGCCGTTGTGCTGGTGTTCCAACAGCAGTTCGCCGCGGTTTTTGTAGTTGCCTTCCCGCACCTGAATAATCGGACGGCCGACGTTCGTCAGGTTGTACAACAGCCGTTCTTTGATTTTGGGAAATTCGCGGCTTTCGATATTGTAGGTGTCGGTGTCTTCGTGATAGTCGAACGAAAACAGCTTGTGCTGGCGGCAAAAGTCGAGCGTCAGGAATTCGTCGATGAACATTAGATCGTTGTAAATCCGGCGGACTTCAAAGATTTTTTGGCGGCCTAGGCCGGCGCCCGTATCCCATTGGCGGCGCTGGCGCATGTCGTCGCATTCGTCGAAATCTTTGCCGAAGCGGCCCTTGTTCCAGCGATCTTCAATATCGCGCAACAGCTCGATACCCAACTTGTAGGGATTGAGCCGCGTCGGGCTGCTGGCCATGGTGCCGCTGTGATGGTCGGCGTAGTTAATGACGTCGGCCGGATCCAAGCCTTGCCGCGTCATAATGGTGCTGTGCCAGTAACTGGCCCAGCCTTCGTTCATAATTTTGGTTTGGGCTTGCGGGGCGAAGTAATACGCTTCTTCGCGGATGATAGAAAGCGTATCGGCCTGCCACGGCTTAAGCGGTGCGTGGTCGAGAAAGAACTTCATTACGTCGCGTGCCGGGCCGCTGGGACGCTTTTCTTCTAGTTCTCGATCTTTGCGCATTCGTTCAGCCTCCGCCGAGAGGATTTCCGGCGGGTTGACATAGGACTCGAGATATCGCTTGGCGGCAAAACGGCCCGGAGTTGGCGCGGGCTCTTCGTCGTCGGCGCGTTTAAACTCGTATTTGGGCTTGTCGTCGGTGCGTTTAATGAACGGCGAGTGCAAATCGATCAGGTCTTCAATACTCAAGCAGCCGTCGATAAAGTTTTCAACTTCCTCCACACCGAACCGATCCATATATCGCCGCACGCGATTGCCGTGGTTGGCCATTTCGTCCATCATTTTGCGATTGGTCTGGCTGAACCAATTGTTGTTTTTGAAAAAATCGCAGTGGCCGTAGACGTGGGCCATGACCAGTTTTTGATCGGTCGTATGGTTGGACCGCATCAGGTAGGCGTAGCAGGGATCGTTGTTGATCACCAATTCGTAAATTTTTTGCAGGCCGTATTCGTAGCCTTTGACCAATTGCTCGTATTCCATGCCGAAGCGCCAGTGCGGATAGCGCGTAGGAAAACCGCCATAGGCCGCGATTTCGTTGAGCTGGTCGTAATCGACCACTTCAAAAAACGTGGGATAGAAATCCAGTCCGTACCCGCGCGCGTATTCCTCCATTTGCCGTTGGATATCGGCGAGGTAGCTAGGCAGCGGATCGAAATGGGTGACGGTGGCCATGGGGGAAAGAGTGAGTGGTGAGGGGTGAGGGCGGAGCGCGACCAGCGGTCGCGGCTTTATGTCACTTTCCTTTTCCGAGAAATGCTTTGATTGATTTGTAAATTCCTTCTTTGTCTTCAATTTCCGAAAGCACGAGCTTGTCGTGCTTGTCACTGAAGCGGCTTTTCAACGCTCGAATGTATTCGCCGCTGCCGTACGGGCTTTCCACCTGTCCGTAGCAAAATAGATTGACCGCGGGCAGCAATTCTTCCCCGAGCAACCGCAAGCTTTGGTCGTTATCTTCGCCCCAGTTGTCGCCGTCGGAGAATTGAAAGCCATAGATGTTCCATTCGGCCGGATTGAACTCGCGACGAATTAACTCGCTGGCGGCTTTGTAAGCGGAGCTGATGCGGGTACCGCCGCTTTCGCGAGTGTGATAAAACGTATCTTCATCGACCACGCGGGCCACGGCATCGTGAATGACGTAGCGCACTTCGACGCCGTCGTATTGGCTGGCGAGCCAAGCGTCGATCCAAAACGCCTCGGTCCGGACGATTTCCTTTTGGTCGTCGGTCATGGAGCCCGAAACATCCATCATGTAAATGATGAGAGCATTGGCTTGCGGTTGCAGTACGGTGCTCCACGAGCGGTAGCGTTTGTCTTCCGGCATCGGCACGATGACCGGCTTTTGTGGATCGTAGGTGCCGGTGGTTATTTGCCGGCGGAGCGCTTGGAAATAGGTGCGTTTGCGATGGCGTAAGGATTCGGGACCGGTACGGCGAATGCTGTCGTACTTGGCTTTTTCCTGGCTGATGGTGGCACGGCCTTTGGGCTCGATACGCGGCAATTCCAGTTCGTCGCCCAAAATGGCGGCCAGTTCCTCGAGCGGAACATCGACTTCCATGATGTGCTGGCCTGGATCGCTTCCGGCGTGGCCTTTGCCATCGCGTTGCTTGCCGCCACCGCCGCCTGCAATCGGCTGGCCGACTTCACCGTCGCCCTGCCCTGCCCCGCCGGAGCCGTTTTTTCCGTAGCGGAAATGTGGCACATCGAGTTGCGGCAACGGAATGCTGACCAGATCGCCGCCTTTGCGGCCGATCATTTCGCCATGCGTAATGTATTTACGCAGATTTTCGCGAATTTTGCCGCGTACGATTTGGCGAAAGCGACGATGATCGTGATCAATGTTGAGAACCATGGCCCGCAAACCCCTTCAATTGCTATCCATGAGCGGCCCTTATTGCTTTACATCGCCGCGGGCGAAAATACTGGCCACGTAGTTCAGTATGTCGGTTGCGCTTTCCTGGTCGTAGCCGAAATCGCGAATCAAGCGGCTTTTGACGACGTCGATCTTCGCTTGTGTATCGGCATCGACCACGTTGGAAACCAAACTGGTGAGTTTGATAGTGTCTTTCTGATCTTCAAACAGCTTCAATTCCAACGCCCGGTGGAGGCGTTCGTTGCTTTTGTAATCGAACGTGCGGCCATCGATCATCAGCGCGCCGAGGTAGTTCATAATTTCACGTCGGAAATCGTCTTTGCGGCTGTCGGGGATGTCGATTTTGTCTTCGATCGACCGCATCAGCCTTTCATCGGGTTCCTCGTACTGTCCGGTGAATTTGTTGCGCACTTTTTCGCGCTGTGTGTAGGCCTTCACGTTGTCGATGTAGTTGGAGCAGAGCCGCTTCAGGGCGTCTTCATCGGCGGCAATGGCCCGTTGCACTTCGTTTTTGACGATGTTGGTGTATTCCTGTTTGGTCACGCCGATCAATTCGCGGTAATGATTCCGGGTTTCCTCGTTTGTGATCAGGCTGTGATGCTTTAATCCGGATTCCAATTCGTTAAGCACCATAAACGGGTTAACGCTTGTGGCCTCCGGATGCGAAACCAAGGCATTGGAAATCTTGTCCTGAACATAGCGCGGCGAGATGCCGAGCATGCCTTCGCTGGTGGCTTGTTCGCGGAGTTCCTTGACGTTGTCTTCGGTGAAGCCGGGCAACGTTTTGCCGTTATAAAGCTTGAGCTTTTGCAAGAGCGACAGGTTCGCGTTCTTGGGTTCTTCCAGGCGGGTGAGAATTGCCCACATGGCCGCCATTTCGATGGTATGCGGAGCAATGTGTTTACCAAGAACTTTTTGTTTGTTGTAATCCTTTTCGTAAATCTTGATTTCGTCGGCCAACGTTGTGACGTAGGGGACGTCGATTTTGACCGTCCGGTCACGGAGCGCTTCCATGAACTCGTTATTTTGCAACCGACGATATTCGGGCTCGTTCGTGTGCCCGATAATGACCTCGTCGATGTCGGTTTGTGCAAACTTCTTGGGCTTAACCTTATGTTCCTGGCTGGCGCCTAACAGGTCGTACAGAAACGCGACGTCGAGCTTGAGCACTTCGACAAATTCGATAACGCCGCGGTTGGCGATATTGAATTCGCCATCGAAGTTGAAGGCCCGCGGGTCGCTATCGCTGCCGTACTGGGCGATTTTTCGGTAATTCACGTCGCCGGTGAGTTCGGTGCTGTCCTGATTTTTTTCGTCCTTGGGCTGGAAAGTGCCGATGCCCAGGCGATCCTGCTCGCTAAGAATCAGCCGCTTAATGCGTACGTCGGCAATGACGCGGGTCCAATCGCCGTCGTAGCGCTTCAGTCGCTCGCCGTAGACGTATCGACAGAACGGGCATAGTTCGCCGTGAATTCGCACTTGAAAGTCGTTGGGACCACGGTTGGCATTGAGCCGCGTTTGAATTTCATCGCGGAATCGGTGCGGGATCAAATGCAACGGTTCTTCGTGCATTGGGCACCAATGCACCTGATCAGGATTTTCCAGATCGACCCAACCGAGCGTGAACAGGGCACCATCGTCGCGCTGCGAGTATCGCTCCAGACCTTTTTTCAATTGCCGGGCTAACGTGCTCTTGCTGCTTCCAACCGGTCCATGTAATAGGAGAACGCGTTTTTCAATGCCGTAGCCTTGGGCCGCGCTTTTGAAAGCGTTGACCAGTTGCGTCAGCGCTTGGTCCAGCCCGAACACGGCATCGCGGCCGTTATTATCCGGATCGCCGAAGAATTTGAAGTGCAGCCGTTTTTCGCGGGCGACTTCGTACGTTTCGGTGCCGTACGAAAGAATCATGTCGTAGACGCGCTGGTAGGCGTTACGGGTGACGCGCCCATCTTGGGCGACCAGATCGAGATATTGGTCGAAAGTGCCTTCCCAATTTTTTTTTCGGAATTGTTCCAGGTCCTGTCGCTGTCCGATCAGCGAGACGATTTCGCGGCCGCCGGTCATTGGCATGTCCTCCGCGCCGCAGGGTGCAGCCAAAGCGCGGAGTTTGCGGCGCGAGGCCCTCCACGCATCCTAGGAGATCAAGAAGCAGTCCTCCGACAGCCGGGGCGGGTCGCATCACTTCCTGCCCGGTAACCGCTCCCAATACGCGCACTCCATCGGCCTGACAGAACGCATGGCAAAAGCCTTAAATTCCGATGGTGGTGTTTCGCTCAGCAGGCAGCCAAAACGGCTACGAAACATCCAAAGGATTCGCAGAGCTTCTGCAAGCACGGGAGAAGTTGCAAAAGAGCAGAAGAGTGGTATCGAGGCGGTTAACCGGCGGGAGCCTACTTCTCGTTCGTCGCAACCAAGGCAGCGGGTTTGGAGCGGCCCTGGTTGCTCAATCTCCACTATCATTAGTATTTCTAGAAATCAGGATTTAAGCAATATCAAATTCTGTGCCAAGCCGTAAGAAAATCACATTCTGGGATGACCCAGTTTGTGGCGGCACAGTTCTGAAGGGGCCGGGCCTGCATACCAATTCGCCCGAGGCATCGATTTAAGCCAACAGCCGCTCGACGCTGTCCATCAGCCGATCCATGGCAAAGGGCTTGCGGATGTAGTCGTCCACGCCGAGCATTTCAGCATAGGCTTTGTGGCGGCTGCCTTCGTTGGCGGTAATCATAATTACACGCAACGGGACCGGCCGAGTTCGGCGTAGCTTTTCCAGCACTAAGAACCCGCTACGTTTGGGCATCATCATGTCGAGAATTACCAAGTCGGGGTCTTCCCGTTCGCAGAGCACAAGACCCTGGTTGCCGTCTCGAGCGATTAGCACCTGATAACCTTTGGCGCCCAACGCCAAACGCATGGATTCGACAATTTCCTGATCGTCGTCGACCAGCAGAATGCGCTTGGTCGAGGCGGCAGCCTTTTGCGAAGCGGCTTCCGATTGATCCGGCTCGCCGGCTTGTTTGGTTGGGGCTTTCTGCGGCGCGGATTTAGGACTCGCAGATTTTGACTTCGCAGCTTCCGTCATAAACTTGGCCTTCAGGTTGCCATCGTCAGCATAGCCGAACGATATCTTTCATTCGCAAGCAAACGAGGTCGAGACGAAGTTGATCAGAAATATATGAAAGCATATCCCTATCGCGCCGGGATGGGAAATACAAGCCGCAAGCTTAATTTGGCAGTTTGGGAAAGATTGGGACCGCAATCCAAAGCGATTCTTTATTGCAGCTTCAGCCAAACATTTAGAATTCGCCCGCTTCCTGGAAAGGTGCTGAAATCCATCGGTCGCGGTTGTCCTGGGGGCGCAAAGCAAACTCGCTGGACTGATCCGACCACGTCGTAAATACCCAAATAGATTTGGCCGGCCGTCGGGCCCGTGATGGGCATGTAATTAATCTGCCGGGGCCAATTCATTTGATCCTGAGCAAATTCGCCCAGTGTGGCCCCCGGTGTGTTTGGTGCGAGCAAAAATCGGTTTCCTTGAACAAGCAATTGCACGCTTCCACCGGGCAGAAAACTGGAGCCATCTTGCTCGGCGTAGTAAAGCGTCCACGCACCCTGCAGCTTTTGAAAGTCGTTTTGGAGTTCGTCCGTCTTTGCCTGTTGGATGGGCGAAGCCGCCAGGATCAAAAGTGAGATGGTCCCGATTAGTCGTATTTGCATGTTGCGGTTTTCATGAGCCAGGTGCAGAAGGTGGTCGCTGCGACAGAGTTCGCACCCACGGAAACTTTAGCATGTTCTGGCGACTAAGTAGCAGTCACCGATTTGGGACATAATTGCTTGCCCAGTTAATCAATAACGCCCTTTCCAGACATTAAGTCGCACTTTTACCACATCGTTCAGTGCCTCGAAGTATGCCCGCGGGGTGACTTTGGAATGGATGTCATTAACCCAACGAATTGGGCACTTGGCAATTTTGCAACCGCGCCGACGTGCAACCGCTAGCAACTCCACATCGAAGGCCCAGCGGTCAATGGTCAGCAATGGAAAGACGTTTTGCGCCACGTCGTCACGGAATGCTTTGAATCCGGCCTGCGTGTCTTTAATGCCTGGAACTGCCCAGAATCGAATCCAACGGTTCCCAATTTTTCCTAAGAATTCTTTCCACCATGGTTGATGCACGGCGATTTTTGCCCCGGGAACGGCGCGCGATCCGATGACAATGTCGTAATCGGCTTCGAGCAGCGGTAAAAAATGTGCGATGTGATCGATCGCGGTGGAATTATCGGCGTCCATGAACAGGCGATATTTTCCGACCGAGTGCAGCATGCCGTACCTGACGGCATAACCCTTGCCTCGGTTTTTTCCATATTGCAGCAGCCGCACTCGAGCGTCGACCTTGCCGACGTTTTCCACAATCCGGGCCGTCTGGTCGGAGGAGCCATCGTCGACCACCGCCAATTCCCAGCTGTATGATTGCCGCTTCAGGAAACTGCAAGCCGCGTCCAATGTGTGATCGAGGGATGCCTCCTCGTTATATGCCGGGATGATGACCGACAAGAAAGTTGCGGTTTCGTTCTGCGTCATGAGCAAGAGATTGGTTGCAATCGGCCAGCAAGAGTTTTCGCATCTTGGCAATCATAGCTCAGTGCGCGAACTTCTCCGGTAAGCTTATTGACAGCCTAAGGATACGCAAGACAGGATGATAGAGTACGATGACGTATTTATGTAACAGGTATCCGGGTCGATGGACGCAAATTCGCCACCACCGGCTCGTTTGATTCCGGCTTTTCTTAATAGTTTGTGGCTGGTGGCGCTCCTCTTGGGGTGTCATCTCTTTATAGGGCTGAGCGCAATTGCCCGGAAATCGGCCACGAGCGATGAAGGCGTTCATTTGCTGGGTGGTTTAAGCTATTGGACGACCGGCGATTATCGGGTCAATCCGGAAAGCGGTAACTGGCCTCAACGGTGGGCCGCTCTGCCTGTGTGGGTGAAAGATCGCCCGTCGCTTCCCGTCGATATTCCAGCTTGGCAAAGCGGAAACGAATGGGATCTTACCAAGAGTTTTTTCTATGAGTCTGGAAATGATGCGGACGCCATGTTTTTCCAGGGACGAGCGATGATTGGATTGCTCAGCGCGGCACTCGGAGCAATTGTCTATTTTTGGTCACGGCAGTTATTTGGCCCTGTCGGTGGTTTGATCAGTCTGACGCTCTATGTCTTCTCGCCGACGATGCTGGCTAACGGTTTTTTGGTGACTGCAGATTTAGCCAGTGCGTTATTTTTCAGCGCCGCGGTGTGGGCTTTATGGGCACTGCTGCACCGAATTTCGCCGTTCACCTTAACGGCATGTGGCTTTACATCGGCTGGCTTGCTGTTGTCGAAGTTCTCGGGGGTGCTTATTGCGCCGATGGGCTTGCTGTTGCTATTCCTACGACTGTGTAATCCTCAGCCTGTGGTTTTAGAGGTGGGTAGCCGGCGAGAAATTTACGGCCGCTTAAAGCAATTGGCAGTATTATGTGGGACGATGCTGGTTGAAGTTGTGATCGTCGGTCTATTGATCTGGGCATCGTACGGATTTCGATATGGCTCGACGAACTCTAGCGCTACGACCAGCGAGGCCTCTGTCGTATCGACTGAACGACTACCGAAGAAATTGGGTGCTGTCGGTAAAATCGTTCAATTCATCGCCGTTCATCGCTTGCTGCCAGAACCTTTTTTGTACGGCCTTGCGTATACCGTGGCTTCGACGGAAACCCGTCGAGCATTTCTAAACGGTGAATTTCGTGTCCATGGCTGGATCGGGTTTTTCCCATATTGTTTGGCTGTTAAAACTCCGCCAGAAGTATTTTTGATTTTGATGCTGGCGGCAGCCGGAGCATGGTTCCGGCACGGCAAAGTAAGAGGTTACGACAAGTTTTCGACGGCGCCTGAGTTTGTTCGGGGAATGTATTCTCTGTCACCCCTACTGGTGCTGTTAAGCGTGTACTGGATCGCCTCGTTGTGCAGTCATTTGAACATAGGCCAGCGGCATTTGCTGCCGACGTATCCGCCGATGTTCATTCTGGCCGGCGCTGCAGCAGTCTGGCTGCAATTTGCAGCGCCGCAGCCCTCGGCTAGTTGGCAAACAGATGATAGAAATCAAGCCAGTTTGGCTCGGCCAGCAGGGTATGCAACTAAACTGGTTTTAGCCGTCCGCGTGTTATTAGTCGGCTCGGTGGTGCTGGCAGCGATCGAAGCCGTTTGGATTTGGCCAAACTACTTGGCATATTTCAATGCTCTGGCCGGCGGGCCTTCTCACGGGTATCGGCATTTGGTCGACAGCTCTCTGGATTGGGGCCAGGATTTGAAAGAATTGAAGCATTGGCTGGATGCGCATTCGTCGGATGGGCGTGATCCGTTACGCCTTTATTTAGCGTACTTTGGCCCGACGCCTCCCGAATACTACGGGATTAATGCGACGATATTGAGCGGCATTTTTGATCCGTGGCAGCCGCATGTCCCTCAGCCACTCACCGGGGGCACTTATTGTATAAGCGCGACTATGCTGCAAGGAATTTACGAATCGTTTCCGGGTAAGTGGAACGCGCATTACGAATATCTGTATCAACAGCTTTGCCAATCGGTGCTAGATTATCGCCGGGGCGGCGGCGATTTGTTTGCGACTTCGCAGATTGTAGAAAGCATCGGCGCGCAGAATATCGATCGCGTGTTTCAAGCCTACGAACAATTGCGGGCGGCCCGGCTATACTCATTTTTAAAAGAACGAGAACCTGACGATAATGTCTGCCACTCGATATTGATTTATCGACTGACCGACGACGACCTCCGAAACGCCCTTGATGGCTCGCCGGTCGAAATGCTGCCGGATTGCGAGCCAGATGCTAAAGAAACGTTGCCGATCAAGATGGCAAGATAGCGGAAGTTATCGACAACTGCTGCCCAGCGCCTCCTTGGACAAAAATCTATTAACTCGCTGCGGTTCGTCCAGTGCAACATCAGGGCACCGCTGTTATTTACGCCGCAGGGCGAAAGCAAAATAGTGGATGCCGGAATCGTCGTCGGTAAACATTGCACCTTCTGGAGCCAGATAGCGGGAAATCACTTCCCAAGGCGGCAGCGGATTTTGATCTAATCCGTCGTTTAGCGCGGTAAAAAACGGATTGCTGCCGGCGCGCTGCTGAAGGGTTTGGCGGACCTTATCGGAATTGGCCAGATCGTACAGAAACTTCCAGCCTTGTTCGGGGCGATTGAAGCTGAGCCAGCCGGGTTTGTCGCCGCCCGGCTGTTGGGCGATTTTGCTGGCGATCAATTTGAAATCCAACGCAGAAGCGAGATTGTTCTCCGTTTCATCACGCCGCGAGAGCACGTGTTCCAAGATCCCCGTCCGATCGGTTAACAGGACCCAATCGTTTAGCATGGCCACGCATGGCGTTGGTCGCACATCGTCCGGCCCGCTGGGGCTGCCCAATTGATAATAATCGATTCCGGCAAAGTTCTTTTTCTCCCATTTTTGTCCAAGATGGGACGTGATTTTTTGAAAGTTGTCGGCGAAAGCGCGCGGATCACGCACTTGCACCCCAACCAAATTATGGGCGCCCACGCCCGGCTTCAACGGTTGCTCGTACCAATTTATCAGCAGCACACGGCCGGTAAGCGCGGGAAGAATATCGTGCTCGACGTCGATGCCAAACCAGCGCTGCGCCCGATCGTTGATATTTTTAGCCAGTACGCCTTGGCCCTGGAAGCTATCGGCCAGTTTTGTACCTTTGTCAAATGTTTGCTGAAAGTTCCAATGCAACGAATTGTATCCGGCCATGTCGCCAGGAACCCACGGCGGAGGCGTATCATCGCCCGAATCGAGCGCGAGGAGTTCGAGCACGCCCGATCGCGGATATCCAAGCAGGAGATGAAGCTGCATAATGCCGTCGAAATCTTCCGAAGCCAGCACGTTGCTGCCGCCGACGGCCTTTACGCCGTCCAATCCAAGTGTCGGAAGGAGAGCCATTGCGAGCTTGAGGGCAGGATTGGTTTTTGCCATTTCTGTGGCGAAGCCCACGGGATCGGCATAAAAAGTGATCTGGGGTTCTTCGTCCTTGGTGCCACGACAGCGATTCATAATCGCGGCAAACTGTGGATTTTCGGCTAGGCAGTCTTCATTGGTTGTTGTCCAGCGTGCCAAAAGCTGTTTTGCGGTATCGACGCTAGAGCAAACCATGATGGCGTTGTCGCGCTCCAGCGAAACAAACGGCGAAGGATCTTTGCTGCCTTTTTCATAAACTGCGATCGTGATGCCATCGATGTCCTCTTCGCGGCCCGTGAAGCCTTGAGCCCGCATAGCCGTGTGAATGGTGTCGACAAATTTCCGAGCCGACTCAATACTGGCTCCGCAATCGACCATCGCCACAAACGAGATTGTGGTATCGGCGAATTCTCCATTGGGCGGAGTGGACTTGGGGACGAGTGCGAACGTAATTTCGCCTTGTGGGATGCGGGCAATCTCGTCAAGCGACAGACCGGTCGCCTCTTTCACGCGGAAGAGCGCTTTATTAGCGGCATCGTAGAGCTTGGTGACAAACGGCTGTACCTGCGGATCGGCAAACAGGCGCCCAATATTCGTTTGCTTGAACCCGTCGACCAGATCCGGCACGCTTGCCACGTGCACGTACGCTAGGGTGTTTTTTGGCAGCAGTTTTTCAGCAGTGGATCGCTGTGCTAGCGCGCTGGCTGGCACCACCGCACATGCCACCAGTGCAAGCGCGAAGAATAGCTGTCTGGCATGAGGCAGAGCGGATTTCATTGATCAGGGCTCTTAAGGAGTGGGAGTGGGCCTGCTGCTGGCCTGGGATTGTACCCAGGGCCAGCCCGGCAAGTTTCGTTCGGGGGTTGGATAGCTTGTAAGTGATTCGCGGCTCCGTTCGGCTTATTGAGATTGAGACGAGTAAATTGCAGATTGCCCATTTTACCAATCCATATGTGACGTTCAATGCTGGCATGGTCTTTTGAGTAGAAATGCGGATTTCATGGAGATTTGGGAAAGATATTCCGATTATTCGCATTGCGCAGAGTTTGCGGGCGCTACCGGGCTGCCGTGCCAATAGCTCTGTGTTGTGAACTGCCCGGGATTGTTGCCGACCGAAAACGTTTGCCCCCCAATGAACCGCCCTCCAATGGCAATGTGTTTAATGCTCCGTTTGGCGATGGCCATAACGGCGATTGGGCCCTGCGCGGAGGTTGCCATCGCTCAGGTGATTGAACCGGCCGCATCTGGCAACGACGCTGCATCAACAGCCGGCGCGAGTCAAAGGCAGGATCAAATCGTTCGAGCCTATGCCGTAACGCCGCCATCCAGCATCGATCAGGTCGCGCAGCAACTTGCGCAGCGATTTCCGCCCTCGACCGGAGTGCGCATATCGCCCGACACTCGCACTTCGCAAATTCTTGTGGTGGCGCCGCCAGCCATCCAGCAGCAGATCGCCGCGTTGATGCCGGCAATGAACAATCCTGCTGCCAGCAATCCGCCAGATTCCAAATCTGGACTACCGCAAAGCGAAGCGCAACGCGGCCCCAGAGTTGTGCCGCTTTTGCATCTTACGTGGCGTGAATTCGAAACAGCGCTGGGCAGCATATTCGGCAAGCCCTTGCCGGTGACCGTGGAACATGGCGGCGACTGGGCTCGCTACGTTTTGGAAACGCGTGGCGGCCGTGTGAATTTAATCGTGGATCGAAAAGCCGGCCAGGTCGCGCTGGAAGGTCCTGTAAAATTGGCGGACGCCTGGGCGCAGATTGTTCAATCGCTCGACAACCATCCGCCGCAACCGAACGACGATACACGTCTGGTCCGATTGAATGTAGCGAAAACTAACGACGTGCTTAAAGCTTTGTCGGCTTTGCCTGGCAATACTACCACCACGGTCGGCAGCCCCCGAACTGCGACCGGCGGGGCGTCCACAGGACAAAATGCGGACAATGGCGGCGCCGGACGGTTCATCAACATGATTTTTCAACCGCCGGCCGATGGCGACCAAAGCGGCAGTAGCGCCGCACAGCCGGCACAAACGCCATCCTCGCAGTTGGCCCAAGTGCCACCGCAGCAGGTTCCTCCGGCCGGCACGAATCCGGACCAACCAGATCAAAACCAGCCACAACAACCAGCCCAGCCGGCGCCTACCGGCGCCGATTTAATCGGTCCAGTGCAGATTGAGTTTCTCGAAGGACTCGATGCGATTGTCGTGCGCGGCAATCCGCGCGACGTGGAGCGCGTGATGCAGATTATCAATGAGATCGAACAACTTAGCGCCGTCACGCAACCGCGCATCGAAATTTATCCGTTACGATTTGTCAGCGGCCAAACGCTCTACAACCTCGTCCAATCGATCTACGATCAGACACTGGCCACACGGCAAGGTCGAGTGAGCATTACGCCACTGGTAAAGCCCAACAGTTTATTGCTAATTGGCCGCGACGAGGCCGTGCAAAGCGTGATTGACTTGATCAAACGACTCGATCAACCGGTCAATCCGGCGTCGCTGTTTCAGGTGTTTCCGATCAAGCATGCTTCGGCCACGGCGGCGCAACAGACGGTAAATCAATTTTTTGCCACGCGCGGCGGATTGGGCGGCAACGCGCTGGTCGTGGCCGACTTTCGCAGCAATTCGCTGATTGTGCAGGCCAGTCCCCGCGACCTGCAGGAAGTGGATGCGCTGCTGAAGAAAATCGATGTTCCCAGCAGCTCGGCAGTCAACGAGCTGCGCATTTTTCCGCTGAAGAATTCCGTCGCGGAAGAATTGGCAACCGTTCTGCAAAACGCCATCAGTATCCAAGGACAGCAAAATGCTCGGGGGCAGCAGAACGGCCAGCAACAACAGCAAGGAGCCGCCGGAGCCGCCCCAGGCGGAGCCGGATTTGGCAACGGTTTTGGCGGCGCCGGCTTTGGCGGCGCGGGGTTCGGAGGCGCGGGCGCTCCGGGTGGATTCGGCGGCGCCGGCGCAGCGCCGGGCGGATTCGGAGGAGGTGGCGCAGCCGGGGGCGCGCAAAACGCCCAAACTCAGCAACAACAGCAATTGGCAAATCAGGTCCGATCGACGATGCTCCGCTTCGTAACGATCGATGGCGACTTGAAACAGGGCTTCCACTCCGGCATTTTAAGCGACGTGCATATCACGGCCGACTCCCGGGCCAATACGCTACTGGTTTCGGCCCCGTCGGAAAGCATGGAATTGATCGCGGCTTTAATTCGGCAGTTGGATCAAATGCCGTCGGCCGAATCGCAAATCAAAGTGTTTGAAATCAAAAATGGCGATGCGGTAAATCTGATTCAGATGTTGGAAACGTTGTTCGGCCAAACGGTGCGAACCGGCGGCGGTGGAGGTGGCGGAGCCGGTGGCGCGAACTCGCTGATTCAAGGCGGGGCCGTTGAAGTCGAAAACGTTTTAGTTCCCGTGCGTTTTTCCGCCGACGAACGCACGAACAGTATTATTGCTTCAGGCTCGACCAATGATCTGGCAGTGGTCGAGGCCATTTTGCTGCGGCTCGACGAAAGCGACATCCGGCTGCGTAAAACGACCATTTATCGACTTAAAAATGTTTACGCCCCAAACGTGGCGACTTCGATCACGCAGTTTTTAACCCAGCAGCGGACGTTGAATCAACAGTTTCAACAGCAGGGCGCCACCAATCCATTTTCGGAAATGGATCAAGAAGTGATTGTGGTGGCCGAACCGACGAGCAACAGCCTGATTATCAGCGCAACGCCGCGCTATTACGACGAGATTATGAAAATCGTCGAGCAAATCGACCGCCGGCCGCCGATGGTGATGATTCAAGTGCTGATTGCCCAAGTAACGCTGGATAACACCGACGAATTTGGCGTCGAAATGGGTTTGCAAGACTCCGTGCTATTCGATCGCAGCTTGATCGGCAGCCCGACGTTTGTGACGCGTGCTATTACCACGAGCAACCCCGCAACAGGAATTCAAACTACCACCGATGTCATCGTGGGTGCCGATAACATTCCGGGTTTCAACTTTAATAGCGCGTTACCGCTGGGTAGCAGCGGCAGCGATAGTGCGCTGGCAAATCCGGGCGCTGTAGGTGGACAAGGGATAACCAACCTTGGGCTGGGACGATCCAACAGCACGTTGGGCTATGGCGGATTGGTCCTTTCGGCCAGTAGCGACAGCGTAAGCGCGCTCCTGCGGGCATTATCGGAATGCCGGCGGGTTGACGTGCTTAGCCGTCCACAGATTATGACGTTGGACAATCAGCCGGCTTTTCTCCAAGTGGGTCAGCAAGTGCCACGAGTGACGAGCTCGTCGGTCACAGCAACGGGCACGATTAACACCGTGACGCTCGACAACGTAGGCATCATTCTTAACGTTCAGCCGCGCGTCAGCCCCGACAATTTGATCGTGATGCAGGTGGACGCGGAAAAATCGGACCTTGGCCCGGAAGACCAGGGTATTCCCATTTCGATCAGCACCAGCGGCCAGGTGATCCGTTCGCCGTTTTATAACACGACCTTGGCTCAAACCACCGTTCAGGCTGTCGAGGGACAAACGATTGTGCTGGCGGGCTTGATCACCAGCAATAAGAGCCAAGATCACCGCCGCGTGCCCTATTTATCCAACATTCCACTACTGGGGAATTTATTCCGCTACGACTTAGTAACCCAGGAGCGGACGGAATTGCTGATCGTCCTCACGCCGCACGTTGTGCGAAACGAAGACGATGCTGATCGCATCAAGCAGGCTGAAGCTGCCCGAATGAGCTGGTGCCTGGGCGATATTATTAAGATAAACGGTCCGTCGGGTCTGCGAAGCCGCAAGGATGATTTCGCCGATAGCGAAACCAACGTGGTCTATCCAGACATCCATCCGGATGGCAGCCCGGTGGGAGCCGATCTACCGAAAAACTTCGGCGAAGAGTTGCCGGCGCCGAAGGTCGCGCCGCCGATACCTAAACCACCTGCGTCACAACCCACGCCAGCCAAAAATACGCCGGATCAACCGGTTAGCAACTAAGTCGTTTCGTTGCGAAGCATACGATCGAGGGACTCATGTCAACACATTGCCAGAAATTTGCGACCATTGCCCGATGGTTCGTTCCACTGGCTATGGTTTTGCTGCCCGGCTGCGCCACCGAGTTCGATCTATCGAAGAGCGTTCCGTGGGAGATCGGCAAAGAGGGCAAATTTGAAGCGCCGATGCAAGTGGTCGCGTTCTGGACCGATGCGGTGCAGAACCAATCGGACAAACCGAAGGGCATTCGCGGCTTTGGCGGACGATTGTATTTCTACGGCAAAGACCCGAATAAACCTGTCAAGGTAAAGGGGAGCCTGGTCATCTACGCATTCGACGAGACGAATCGCGATCCGAAGAATGTCATTCCCGATAAAAAATATGTTTTTACTCCGGAACAATTCCAAAGGAAATATAGCAAGAGCACATTGGGTGATTCCTACAGCGTATGGCTGCCGTGGGACGAAGTGGGCGGCCCGCAAAAACAAATCAGCCTGGTGGCGCGTTTCACTGCGGACAAGGGATCGATGATCACCAGCGACGAAGCGCACCAATTGCTGCCCGGTACACCGCCGGAAAAGAAAATCGCCGCCGATGATTCAAGCAGCTTGACCTTAGCCGGTCAAAAGATTTCGTTGCCGGTGGTGCCACCCATGCCGTTTGGGACCAATCAGTCTGCTGCGAACGGCGTGCAGCCTGCCGCATATCCCTCGCCTATGGACGCGACGGGATCTGCGCCCAAGACGTTTAGCGTAATGCAGGCATCGACGGCGGCGGAAGTCTCGCAAGCGCCCGGGGCGCAATTCCCAGTGCAGAATCAGGTGCAGGAATCCTACGGCGCGGATCCCACGATGCAGCACATGAGAACGACGACCATCTCGGTGCCGCAAGTGCCGCGGCCGCGATTCAGTTCGCCGGCTTTAGAAACCGACTCCGCTGGCATGAATATGCAATCCGTAGGCTTCAATCCCGGAATGCAGCAGCAGGTGGCCGGCTTCAATCAGCAATACCTGCAGAATCAAGCCATGCAGAACCAGATTCCAGTGCAGGTCCAACAACCGATGCAAATGCAGCAGGCAATGCAAGTGCCCGCAATCAATCAGAGGCAACTGTTTCCGCCAGCGCAGATGCCGATGCAAAGAACACCGGTGCAAAATCTGAACTTTATGGGCCAAAACGGAGCCGGCAATATCACGGCGCCGACAGCGATGGCGCAGGCAGCGGCAGCGCAGCAGGGGGCGATGAACCCGATGGCGCTGAATCAGACGGCAATGAACCCGGCGACAATGAACCCGGCGGCAGCGACTGGTCCTGCGGCGCCGGGGGCGACTGGTTCTGCGGCGACTGGGACGACTGGTTCTGCGGCGACTGGGACGACAAACGCAGTTCGTTCCGAATTTGATAAACTCCGGGTTCTAGGAGCGCCAATCGCTCGGCTAGATTCCGATCGTGGTCAGTGGCCACAGTCCCATGCAGAACAGCCGTCGAACCTTCCATCTGCACCGCAATCGGCCCCACTGCAGTAATACCGCGCGACTTCGTAAGTTCTGTGGAAAGCTTCTGGCTCAGCTTCGATGACGGTTGATTCGGGTGGTTGAAATCAACGCTGTACGTCGTCCGAACATACGAGTTCGATCGCGAATTATTTCCTTGTCCGCCGAAGTTTTGACCGCCACCATTCTGCCGATTGTTTTGCTGACCAAATTGGCCTAAACCGGTATTTCCGCCGTACGCTCCGCCACCGTATATGCCACCTGACCCGTTTTGACCGTTCGTGAGTCCCGGCAGCGCTCCGATGAAGCTTCCAAGGTTATTGGCGCCGACGAAGGATTGAGTTTGAAAGTTTCCACCGCTAGTGCCGACGCCGCCGAGGTTTCCAAAACCAACTCCGCGGCCCGTGCCAAAATTGCTTCCGCCGGTTGGCCCTCCGAAACCATTCGAGCCGCCAGTCAGACCGGCACCGCTGCCAAGGCTTCGCTGCCCGAAGGCGCCACTAGAACTCATACCGCTCATGTTTCCGCCGCCGAAGCCACCGCTGCTGCCGCCGAGGCCCGCCGTGCCCCCGCCACCGAATCCACCCGTCGAGCTTCCGCCCCCGAATCCCCCGCCGTATTGTGCCGAGGCGGTTCGAGCGGCCAGCAACCAGCCGGCCATTGCGATGAGAACGAAGGTGAGAGCGACTTTTTTCATCAATCAAATTATAAGGCTGATTCGACCTTACGCAAACCGCTATCTTGAAAGACGAGTAATTCTCCAGGCAATTTCACTCTTGCGCCTCTATCCGCTCGCCAACCGGCCAAACGTTAATAAAACGTCAACATTCGCCGATGGGGCCCCGACAGTCGTTTTATTCCAGCAAACTTAAAGCTCTTCGGCAGGCATCGGCGTGGCATCGCGGAGATTATCGCCTACGGAAACTTGCACCTTTTTTCCTTCGGCGGTAATCACGGCATCGCGAACCCCAATTTTCAGGACCTTGCACTTCAGATCGCCAACCGTGAAATCGTCGCCCTCGCGGAGCTTAAGCAACTCGCCCGTCGTTTTCACCAGCACCCAAATTTGCGGCTCATCATTTTGTTCAATAATGCCCGTGACTGTGGCATATTTTGCCACGTCGAGGGGCTGACGCTTAGGAGCTTCTGTTTTGACAACTTGCGCTTTGGGCGGCACAAATTCGGAAAACAAATTGCGATCGCCGATCGCCTTCTCATAGGCGGCGATATCGCCCAGCGATAAATGGTCCAGCCGCTGGCTGCTGAGCTTATCACGCCGGTCGGCCCCGGGGAGCAGCAGCGCTTCGATCTCGATATTTACTTCCAGCCCTTTGCCGTCGCCATGCGGTTTTAGCAGCAACTGCCGAATCTTGTGCAGTTGGTTTGAGCAGTAAAATTCATACAGAAATTGCACCAATGGCTTCATCGAAACATCGGTGTCGGCCTTGATCTGGAAGTCGTACTTTTCAAACGTGGCGGTGTGGCCGACCGCCGACTGCTGTTGCACGGTGGCCGATGCCAGTTTGGCATCGTCGACCCGATTCAGGAGCCAACTTTCATAAAGTGACGGCGCCTGCTTCGTGTCGCTGGGCAGCGACCGGCGGTTCCAATCGGCCATTTTCTTTTGGGCGCGATTTCCGGCATCGATTTTGTCCTGCTTCTGCTTGATTTTTTGATCGAGATCCGCAAGTTGCCGATCGCGGTCGGAAAATTTACCGGCAACGGTGTCAAACAGGTAGTACACCGCCAGCAAGCCTACCAGAGCCGCCACGCCAAAGGCCAGAGTTTTTTCACGCTTGTTCATGGCGTGCTGGCCTCCGTACTGGACGCCGGCAGTGGCGCGGCTGTTGCATCGTTACCGGCGGCCGGCATATTGGTCGCGCCGGCAGCGGACTGTTTGGTCGGGGCGGGCGCGGCAGATTTGACTGGATTGATGCGAATGTCGGTTTTCACTTGCCATGGATAATCCTTGCGCGCGCGATCGTCTTGCACAGCACTTCGGGGCGTTACTTCATGCTGATCGTCGCGCAGAGATTGCGGCAATTGCTCGACAATGCTGGTGTTGCGCGCGAGGCCTTCCAAGTGCATATTGCTCGTGTTTTTTAAATAGTCGTTGGGCGTACTTAAGAGCGTTAGCATGAGGTCCTTGGCAGGCGGCGCTTTGGCTGCCAACCGGGCAATTTCGTCCAGCCAGTTCACGTCGCCGCCCAACCATTTTTCAACTTCCGCCGCTTTTTTGAGATTCTCGTCGGCAATTTTGGCCGCGGGTTCCATTTGGCGTAATTGTTCGTTGGCCTGCGCAATTTGACCGTCCAAGCTGCCAAGTTGCAGCCATATCCACAGCAGTCCGACGCCGACGACCAGGGCCGCCGCCGCCGCCGCAATTGTCCACTGCCGCCGTTTGTTCGGGGCTTCCGGTCGGCGACGGGGATTGAGAAAATCGATGGTGGCGATGCCCGGCTCGCCTTCGTCCAACAGCATGCCAACTAACGGAGCAAAACGGCTGGGGTGTTCCGGCATACTCCGCCGCAAATCACCGGCGATCGTGCAGCAGGTGAGCGGATTGAACACTTCCGTCGGGAGCCCCAATTCGCGGCCGATTTCGCGGGCCAAAATTCCTTGCGATGATCCCTCGCCGCAAAGAAATACTTCTTCGATTTGTTGTCCGTGACCGCGCGCATGAACGGCGGCAATCGTGCGGCGAATTTCCGGCAGCAAAGCCCGTAGCGGATCGCTCTGAAATGTTTCCGATGGCAACCGCGCCGTCCGCATGAACACGACCGAATCGCCGGCCAGCACCGTCAAGTCGGCTTCTTCTGTGAGTAAATCCACCAGCAGCCGTAATCGTTGATCGCTGCCAGGACGGACCCGAGACAGCAGCGAAGCCGCAGCACAAGGCCGCAAGATCAACCTCGACGGCGTGAGATTGGCCGCTTCGCAGGTGATATGAATTTCACCCACCAATTCCGGTGAAATGGCGGCAGCCAGCACCGTGAGCGCTTCGCCACTTTCGCCCGGCAACGGAATGAAATCCAATGGCCAATCGTCCGTCAGAGTGTTAAATTCGCGCTCGGCCTGAAATCGTACAAGTTCCGGCAATTCTTCCGGCGGAGCGGGGGGCAGCGTAAGATTTTTCAGTTCGATGTTTGCCCGACCGACGGCCACCAAAGTTTTGCCGCGGCGGATTCCCCGAACGGCAAGCGCTTCGCTGATTCGCCGACCAATGGCGCCAAGATCGTGTTCGCCGCTCATCGACATTGGGCCGGCGACGTCCGGCGACCCGCCCGGACGAACGTTCGGCAACGAAACCGCAAACGCCTGCTCCAAGCTCACGCTGCCGCGCCGTACGTCGGCGACGGCTACGCGAGCTTCGGCGTCGTCCCATTCAAGTGCGAGTAGTTGCGGCATGAGCTACGGTACGTGGTTCGAGATGTTTGTTTACTGACTTGCGCCGACTCCCAACGTATCCAGTGGGAAGCCGCGACCCAAATGAGTCATATCTCTCCAGAATACTATACGGGGAAGGCTACTTGTAGTTTGGCCGGTGCTACCTGTCGTTTGAGCCGTACTGCTGTTATTTGCGGAACTGCTGCTGCCGCTTTGAGATCCGCCGCTAGAACTCTGCGTGCCGGAACTGGTTGAATTCTGGGAATTGCTGCTGCTTGACGCCTGTCCGCTACTTCCGCTCTGGCTTGAACTCGAGGGCGGGGTAGCATCGATAATTACTTGGACTCGGCTGGACGTGCCGCCTTGGTCGAAATACCCGACAACCTGAGCGCTATAAACGCTGCCGCCAGCGGTGATGTATGGTATGAGCGATTTCATCTCGTCGAGCGTTACGATGCCATCGGTATAGAGCCATGTTTCGGAGCGTTGCTCGGGATGCTGGCCCGTGTATTCCACTTCACGATTGGCGATGATCGAATCAACCATATCGCTGGTCATGCCGGGAATACCCAACATCAATGTGCGCGAAGCCTGGTTGATGTTGATCCGGCCCGGGAAGGAAGCCGCCGACGTGGTGCCTACGTAATCCGTCAATTGCGGTAAGTACTGCATGGCCTCCGTCGGGTCGGAGGAAAATGGACATTTCAAGGTGACCGTGGTCGAAACAGGTTTGCCGTTGACCGTGGCGGTTTTTTGAACCTTGACCGTCGCGCCGATCAAATCCATAACACTGCTGATCGTAGCTTTAGGTTTCAGCTTGCTGAGATCGCCCAATTCGACATCGGCAGCCGAAACCTGATTGGCGCCACTGGAGCCGCTGAGTAGGCCGCCGCCACCTCCAATACCACCACGACCGCCACGACCACCCCCGCCAAATTCACCTTTTCCACCACCGCCTTTGCCACCGAAGCCCTTGCCGCCACTCCCGCTGCGCCCGCCAGTGCCCGGGGGAGGACCCTTACCGAGATTCCCGTTGCCGCCGGGCTCTGGGCCCTTACCACCTTTTGGACCGCCGCCTGCTGGTGCGCGACCGCCGCCGCCTTGCGTTTGGAAAAAGGCGAATCGAAATGGCGAGGGGCGCCGGTATACTGCTGGACCGGGCTCCGGATTTGGAGACGAATTTGGCGACGTGGTAGCTTTTGGCTGCGTGCCGCCAAACAGCCGATATGCCAGAATGAAATTCACCCATTCATCGCTAAATTGCGCCGTCTGCGACAAATCGTCGTGAAGCTGCTGTAAATTGTTCTCGTTAAGATTGATTTTCGGCGTGACGCCGTCGGGTTGGACATTAGCTTCCTTGCCGTGCAGCGTAAGATATGCGGCCCAACCGCGATTCATTTCTGGATCGGCCCCACTGCTTTGCGCTATTTGCGCATTGGCCTCCTCGTTGGGATCGATCATGCCATTGCGGTTGGCATCGGCGCCGAAAAGCAACTGCGGAGTGACTCCACGGACCAGCAGCAATTCTTCAATGGTATCGAGCGGGCCATTCTTGCAAGCGTAAGGCGGATTCTGAGCCGCGTAATAATCGCTTTCTGCGCCGTTTTCGCGCGGCGTGTCGTCGGCGTCGATCCAATCTAAAATGGCGTCGGCAATGTTTACGTCCATTCCGGGCAGCGTCATCAGCAGCTGTTCTCCTACGCCCGGATTTTGTTGATCCATTTGCACCAGCGCGTTGAGGTTCAATTTGGCGGATTCGTTTTCCAAGCCGAAACGCACTCCGGTAACGGCGCCATTTTCAATCTTGGGGGCGATGACGCTGAACCGGCCACGGCCCCGAGGTGTGCCGTCGTCCATGACAAGCACGCTTTGGAATTGACCGGCATTGTCGTAGCAGCCGCCGGCCTGGGTAATTGTGTCCGGCGATTGCGCCAGATAAACGCGCAGCATGTCAGCCGCCGATTCCGCCAAGGCCCTGGTTTGCGCCTGCCGACCCACCACATGCGCGGCCTGATTTTCGGTGAGCATCAATTCGGTGAAGCTATAGGCGGCCAAACTTAGCACGGCGATAACCACCAGTACGATGATCAGAATCAAAGCGCTGCGCTCGGGATGCAACACCACCGCCGTGCGCGCCAACGAACCGATCTGCCGGTTCGCCGATTTTCTGTTCAGATTTAATTGCCGATTGGGTTTCATTGGATCGTGCAAATTACTGTCCCTGCTGAGTGCTAGTTCCACCGCTTGTGGAACTGGAAGTTGAACTGCCGCTGGAACTGGACGATTGCGAGCTGCTGGGAGGCATTTGGAAAGGATCGCTGGCCGGCAGCCGCACCACCGTACTATATACGCTGTCAGGATCCTGCGCGGCTGCGTCTGCGACCGACGCATATTGCGGGGCTGTGTAACCAGCTTGGCCGGCATGCGTCGGGTCAGCCAATACCATCGAAATTTTCACCGCTTGCGGCAGGCCGCTGTTTTGCGTTGTGTCCCAGGACGTATCCCACTGGGTTCCATCGAAATATTGAAATTCCAACGCCAGAACTTCCGGCGCGATGACGGCAGCATTCTGCAATGTCGATTGCCCTTGCTGGGTGGCATATTGCGACATTGCCCGATCCATTTCGCATCGCGCCAGACCTGTACCGTCCACTACGTTGGTGGACGAAACGACTTGCGAAGCCGGAGCCGTATTGCCGGCCAAAAAATAAGTTACGGTTCGCACATCACTGGGCATAATCGCTGACGAGTTATTGTTGGACGTGTCGCCGCCGTATTCATCAATTCGGGGCAGCCGTCCAATATCGATAATCAATCCGTATTGATCGCCACTCAGGCCGGCAATGGTTTGCGTGGTCGACGAACTGCTACTGCTGTCGCTGGAACTTGAATCACTGGAGGAACTCGAGGAAGAACTGCTGCTCGTGCTGCTGGTGCTGGAATTCTGCGCGGTGGTTGAAGAACTGGTGGTTGAAGAGCTGGAGGAACTCGTCTTGGGATACTGCATCATACCGCTGGAATCGAACGGCTCGTATCGCACCGTTGCCCGTACATCGCCGGCGATTTTGGACATGATCGCCCGGGCCAATTGGTCGCGCTGCGTTTTGGTTTGCCCGGAATCGACCAGGTGCAGCGTCGTGTTCATCGCCGCGCCAACCAGCGCCATGACTATTACCGTAAGGCCCAGAGCCAGGACGATTTCCAATAGGGTGAATCCAGTTTTGCGGCGGCAACGGTTGTTCGTCATGGTCCGGCTCCCGATGTCGAGCTTGAACCGCTTGAAGTCGTGCCGCTACTGGTTGTCGAGCCGGTTTGCGATTGCTGATTCACGTTAGATTCCGGCGCCATGTTCGGATCGATCATCCAGCGCCACAGGGTGAACTGCGCGGGATGTTGTTCGGCCGGCACATCTTTAGTCACCGTAATCTGCAAAATCAACAAACCCGATTGATCGGAATCGCAAGCCATGGAATACAACCATCGCGGATCGTCGTCGCAAGGAGTATTGGAAACGGCCGTAGGTGCAATCACGCCTGCCACCACTTCCGCTTCGATTTCCTCGCACAGCATTTGGGCCCGCGTAAGATCGCGGGCGGTTTGCGCATTCCGAACGCCCATTCGCAGCAATTCTCCGAGCACGGCAACCGCGCCCGCCAATATCGACAGCGCCAAAATGACTTCTAATAAACTAAAGGCGTTTCGTGCTGCCGTATTTGCAGGAAGTTTCCCGTTGATTTGAACTGACCAGTGTTTTTTGCTGTGTCTCATTGCGGCGCCTCTCCGCTGAACACATCGCCCATTCGCGCGACCCCGGTCAGGCCGCGCAGCGAGACGGAAATACTGCGGCCGGTTTTATCGGAAACAGTCACGACTGCTTCCGATGTCGTGCCATCGGGATAAAACAATATCGCTGGGGCACTATCCGACGCGCCGGCGGACGATGCGTCTGTCGGCAGCGCGCTTTCCGCCTGCGCCGCTCGAGCGTCCAAGGTCCGCTCGCCTTTGGCGAAAACAAACCCGTCGTTCAACTGATACGCACATAATCCTGTCGTATTGCCCGAAGAACTGCCGCTCGAATTGGAAGCGCTGGGATCCGTCGAATTTGCTGCAGAGGAAGAATTAGCGTTCGGATCAGTGGGGGCCGATGAAGCGTCTGACGACGACAATCCACCCTTGGCGGTCGATCCCGCCAGGGCTGAAGCAGCTCCGCTGGCGTCGGAATCGACCCCTGCCGAATCGTCCTGCATGGCCATCATGGTGTATTGACCCGTTCCGGCTTGAAAACGGAACGTTTGCGTGACACCGGTCGACATGGCCAGCACGCGCGCATGGCCGAAGGCGGCCATCACTTGCTCGGCAGTTTTCTTCAGGCGGATACCTTCGTACGACCGCTGAATCGCTGGCCACGCGATCGCGCCGACCATCACGAACAACCCGAGCGCCAGCATCAACTCGAAAAGTGTGAAGCCGCTCCGTAGCCGGCGCGAGTTTTTCAAACGGCGTCGCATGAGACGACTTTAGTGATTGTAGATGGGCTGATTTGTATCCGGCGGACCGTTGGACCAGATATCGGGCTTCTCGTTGTGATGCTGCGAGCCGCTCGGATCGTAATTGTATTGATTACCCCAAGGATCCGGACCCAAGTCGCGATCGGAATACGGGCCGCTCCATTTGTCGGCATTTTGCAAGCCAGGGCGAATGCGCAGATCCTGCAGCGACTGCGGCCAGGTGTTCATGTCGTTGTAAAACAACAGACATTCGTCGCTGAGCGTATCGACCTGCACTTGCGCGGCATTTTTGAGAGCCGTTTTGCGAATGCCGGTATACACGCCCACGGCCAACGAACCGAGTACGACCAAAATCACGAGCACCAACAAAACTTCCATCAACGTGAATGCTGCTCGCCGATTGCGGCAGCGCAAGTCGTTTCGACGCATGCTTAAATTCTCCCAAAAATTGAAATGGCAGTGGTATTTGAGCGTGTGTTGGCTAGCGAAGGGATGAGACGCGTTTTCAGCCCATAAGATTAAACCGCCCTGTGTCGCCTATGATTTCCCATCTTACCGCTTCTTGTCTCTCGATTGTGTGATCTTTCTGGCCTCCACTGAATGTTAGATGGTCGTGCTCATTTTCATGACCGGCAGCAGCAACGCGACCACGACCAGCAGCACCACGCCGGCCAGCAGCAGTAACATTACCGGCTCCAACAGCCGCACCATCAAATCAAGCCGCCGGAAGGTACGCCGCTCCAGCGAATCGGAGATGCTAGTGAGTACGGTTTCCAGCGTGTTCGATTCCTCGGCCACGGCGATCATCTCGACCACTTCGCCTGGAAAGTATCCGCTGGCCCCCAATGGCTTGGCCAGCGACTGGCCAGCCGAAATGTTTTCGGCCGCCTCGGTAATGGCCGACGCGAGCACGCGATTGCCGGTCGCGGCGCTGGAAATTTCCAGCGAGCGCAAAATCGGTACACCGTTGTGCAGCAAAGTGCCCAGCACGCGACAAAATCGGGCGACGGCTAGATTTTGGAAAATCGGGCCAGCCATCGGAATTCGCAATTTCAATCGATCGCCCCAAATGCGCCCCTGCTCGGTGGCCAATTTATTTCGGGCGACCATCACGCCGGCAATCACCCCAATTGCCACTAGCCAGCCCCAAGCGGCGGCCGCATGACTGACGGCGAGCAACCCGGTCGTCACGGCCGGCAATTCGCCGCGCTCTTCGAGGCGTTTGAACAGGTCTTCAAACTTGGGAACGAAGAATATGATCAGCATCGCCACCACTGAAACGCCCACCACGGCCAAAAAAGCCGGGTACGCCAGTGCCCCGGTTGTGCGGCTTTTTAAATCTTGTTGCTGCTCGGTGAATTGGGCCACACGCGCCAGTGCGTCCTCCAAGAACCCGCCTTCGGCTCCGGCTCGAACCATACTGATAGCCATTTCGCTGAAGGCGCGCGGATGCGCTTGCATGGCGTCGGCAATATTCGCTCCGTCTTCCACTGCGGCATAGACGTCCTCCAATACTTCCTTCAAAGCGGCATTCGAGGATTGGTTTTTGAGCAATTCCAGCGATCGCAACAGCGGCACGCCACTTCGCAACAGATCAGAAAGTTGATTATAAACAACCGCCATCATCTGCGGTTTAACCTTCCGGCCGCGCCGCACATGGACAATAGTTCCCGCGGGCGCATCTTTCACTTCCACCGGAAACAGCGATTGCTTGCCCAGCGTGGCAACGACTTCCCGCCGACTGGGAGCCGAAAGCGTGCCGCTAACTTTGCGGCCGGTGTTGTCGCGCGCGATGTAAGCAAAGTCGGGCATGATTTTTCTTTAGTCCTTAGTCACTTGTCCTTAGTTCTTCGCCATTCGGGGTCCGAACTAAAACAAAGGGCAAGGAGAAGTGACAAAGGACAAATAAGATTTATTGCTTTGGTTGATACGTCGTAATATCGCCCTTGGTGACTTGCGCGACTTCGTCGATCGTGGTGCGACCGGCCAATACCTTGCGCCAGCCGTCTTTTCTTAGTGTAATCATGCCGTCGTCCGTGGCGGCCTGGGCAATTGCCCAAGTGCTGGCCCGATCGTGGGCTAATTGCCGGATTTTGTTGGTCGTCAGCAGTAATTCGTAAAGGCCAACACGGCCTGAATAGCCAATGTTGCGGCACGCGCGGCATCCCCGCGCGCGGTACAGCTTGCCGCCCGCCTGCTGCAATTGATCGCTGGGAAAATCGGACGGCAAATCACTTTCGGTCGGCACATAAGCTTCCTTGCATTGGCGGCATAGCACCCGCACTAGCCGCTGGGCCATCACGCCTTCGACCGTGCTGGCCACGAGAAATGGCTCGACGCCCATATCGATCATGCGCGTGTATGCGCCGGCCGCATCATTGGTATGCAAGGTGCTGAACACCAAATGGCCGGTCAGCGATGCTTGAATAGCGTTCTCCGCCGTTTCCTGATCACGAATTTCGCCCACCAGAACAATGTCGGGATCATGACGCAAAATGCTGCGCAACGAAGCGGCAAACGTCAGTCCGATTTTCGTGTGCACTTGAATCTGGTTGATGCCTTCCAATTGATATTCCACCGGATCTTCGGTGGTGATGATTTTGGTGTCGTCGCTGCGGATTTCCAAAAGCGCGCTATACAGCGTGGTCGTTTTTCCCGAGCCCGTGGGGCCAGTGACCAGAACAATTCCGTGGGGCAGCGTAATGAGCTGCTTAAAGGTCCGATACAAATCTTCTTCCATGCCCAGCTTTTGCAGCTTGAACTCCATCGAGCCCTTGTCGAGGATACGCATGACGATGCCTTCGCCATGGATCATGGGGATAACCGAAATGCGGACGTCGATTTCGCGCCCGCGCACGCGCAACTTGATGCGGCCATCTTGCGGCAGCCGCTTTTCAGCAATGTTGAGCCGGGCCATAATTTTGAGCCGGCTGAGAATCGCCGCTTGAAAGCGCGTGATCTCCGGCGGCGTCGGTTGCGGATGCAACAGACCATCGATGCGATAACGGATCCACAATCCGTGCGCCTGCGGCTCAATGTGAACGTCGCTGGCCCGCGTTTCGATGGCCTCCAGCAGGATTTCATTGACCAGCCGAATCACGCTGGCCTCCTGCGCCATCTCTGAAAGTTCTGAGCCGTCGGTCTCAATCTCGCCCAGCAGTTCCACATTGTCGTCGCTCTGGGAAACCAGACTGCTGACTGTTTCGCTTCCCACGCCCAGATGCGTTTTGATGAGCTTCGAGATTTCCGCGCGGCTGGCCAGCACCGGCACTACGGTTAACCCTGTCGAAGCGCTCAGCTCGTCCAGCGGGTACAAATCGAAGGGGTCCGCCGTGGCAACGACCAGGCTCCCATTTTCTCGGCGTACCGGAAACAGGGCCTGGCGGTGAAGCAGCTTCGGCGGAAAATCTTTTAATAGTGACAGATCGACCGGCGTTTCCGCCAAATCGATGTAATCCAATCCAACCTCCGCCCCAAGTGCCTTGAGCACGGCTTCCTCTGTGCAATAGCCCATCTGCACGGCCAATTGCTCGACCTGGGCGCCGTTGGATTGCGCAGTGCGGACTTCGGCCAATTGGTGTTCTGAGAGCAAACCCCGTCGCAAGAGAATATCAGCAGCGTCCATGATTTTAGAGAGATCCAAAAACGAGCTTGAGAGGCGAGGCTGCGAAACGATCCGCGAGCGCTGTCGGCGATGCCACCAATCGGCGACACCAAATCCTCATTATACCGTCTAGTTCTCACAGCCCATTCCCCCACGGGAAAGTCCGAGGAAAGGCACGTTCGGTAGGCACATCCATCCGATTCAGTGGACTTGATCACGCGACTCAACGTGCCTAATCAACCGATTATTCGCTTGGGCAGGCTATAGTCTTGCTTTAATTTTGCAAGTTTGAGTCCAGGCCGATCAGGCATCGGGCTGGCCAGTGCCGCTGTTTCCCTTTCCGCCATCTCCACCGCCATTGCCACGGTTACGGCCACCGCGGCCACCACGGAGTAGTGACGGATCGATGTCGATGGTTTTGCCTTCCAATTTTGTAAGCTGGTCCTTTTGATCAGAGGTCAGAACGGCCATTGCCTTGTCGCTTTGTTCGGTGCGCAATTTCGCCATGGCATCGGGGTCCGGCGGGCCGCCCCCCTGAAACAGGTCCATTATTTTTTGCCGATAATCACTCGATAGATCGGCCAATTGCTTTTTCTGATCGTCCGTCAGTTGCAGCTTGTCGGCGACTTTGGAATCCGCCAGCGCTTGGGCAGTTTGCATTTTCACCGAAACTTGCAAAACGATTTGCTCCAGCCGTTCTTGTTGGTTGGGGAGCAGAACTTCGTTCACTTTTTTCTGCATAGCTTCGCGCCGCTGCTGGCGTTCTTCCTGCGACATCTGCCCGCCGCCACCGCCGCCACCACCACGATTTTCATCCGCCAATTTAGTCAACGACGATTTTTGATCCTCCGACAATTCCAGCTCTTTTTGTACGGGCTCTGTCTGCAGCAATATCAGCGGATTGGTTCCGAAACCACCGCGGCCGCGAAATCCGCTGCGACGTCCACCGCCGCCTTGATCTTGGGCCAACGCATTGGCGGCCGTCGCGAAAACGGCCAGCACTATGCATACTTTCAACACATTTAAACTAATTTTCATGACGATGAATCCTCCGATGAGTATTGGGAAGTCTGTTCGGTTTGCGATCCGCTCGAATAGCTTTTCCAACGCGACTTGGCAGCGAAAGAATTGGCCCAATTCGCCGCGCAACTCAGCTACCGAAAGTATTAGCGGACAACTACTTTAACCCCACCCCACCCCAAGAGGTTCCGGCGGCTAGCATACGTTTTCCATCGCAGCTTGGGCAGTCCAGCAGAACAGAAACCGCTGTTAGGTGGTTTAGTCTTTTGGGGTTACAATCGGATGAAGATGACACGTTTTTATCGCATTTTGATTGTCTTGGTATTGGCCGAAACGTGCCTGGCTGGGCGCCCCTTGTTTAGCCAGAACTATCCGTCCGGCGATGCGCAAGGCGGCCGCGGTACAGGAGGCGGCTTCCCCGGTGGTGGTTTCGGAGGCCGTGGCGGCGGATTTGGAGGGGGTGGGTTCGGAGGCGGTGGGTTCGGAGGAGGTGGGTTCGGCCGCCGAGGATTTGGTGGAGGCGGTTTCGGAGGTGGTGGATTTGGCGGCCAGGGAGCGGATGGCTTAGGCAATATTAATGCCGCCGACCTAGTTCGCCGCCTCGACACGAACCATGACGGCGTGATCGAAACCAGCGAAATGAACGATCGCATTCGCCCGCTATTGCAGCGGGCCGGCTTAAAAACCGACGAGCCAATTTCCAACGATCAAGCCATTGCGGCCTTTGAGAAACTGAAGAATCAGAGCGGACCCGGCGGCCGTTTTCCTGGCGGCGGCGATGACGATTTCGGCTACTCCGCCGGCGCCACTAGTTCCGCACAAACCGGTAGCAGCTCGTCTAAAAAGCAGGACAGCGCCGTGCCGGCCTTGGTTCCTGCCTTCGGCGAACCGAATGATCTGACCCCGGTGCCCGGCTTTGGCGAAGGTTTGACGATGGCGACTGCATCCTTTGGCGGTGACGCTCAAAGCATAACTGCATCGACCCCTTCGTCCTCGGGCAGTACGCCATCCAGCGGCTCTTCCTCGGCAGGTTCCAGCGCAGCCGGCGCGGAAGATCCAAAAATTCGCAGTTATGCCATGAGTTTGATGAAGCGATACGACAAAAACGGCGACGGCGTAATCGACAAAAGCGAGTGGTCGCAAATGAGCGGCGATCCGGAAAAGTACGATCGCAACCATGACGGAAAAATCACCCTGGACGAACTGATCGAAGGGCTAAAAAACTGGAACCGCAGCAGCGATGACAGCAGTTCGGCTTCCAAACCCGCCAGCTCCGCCGCTGCATCCACAACGACCACGGGCCGCCCGCAGTCAAATACTGCCGCGCCAACAGCCGATTCATCCTCCAGCGGCATTCAAAGCGGCCGCGGGGGCGTGTTCGCCACTCGACGCCCAGATTCAGGAGGCGGACGCAACACTTCATCCGCAAGTAACGGCCCGCACTATCGAAGTCCCAAAGATCGCCTGCCCGATGGTCTGCCAGACTGGTTTACTTCCGCCGATGCCGACGGCGACGGGCAAGTGAGCATGCACGAATTCGCGAACCCCATGACCGAAGAGAAAATCGCCGAATTCAACAAGTACGATCTGAACGGCGACGGCTTCATCACGCCGGATGAAGTTCTCAAGGTTTCGCCGCCGAAGAAGTAATCGCGGTTTATCAAGCCGCGATCGTTGGTCGCGCTAATCAAGCGCTCAATTCGATCTGGCGGCGCCAGAACCCGGTCCGCCACTTCCACCGCCGCGATTAAATCCTCCGCCCCCTTGGCCGCCACCGCCTCCATTTCCACGGCCGAATCCTCCACCGCCACCGGGGCTTCCAAAGCCACGGCCAAAACCGCCGCCGCCGAGACCAGGTCCAAAAGCGCCAAAACCGCCGGGACCACCAAATCCGCCGCCGCCAAAACCTGCCTGGAAGGGGTTAAAGCCGCCGCCCGGTCGAAAGCCGCCGGCGCCCTGTCCAAACCCGCCCTGATTATTTTGGGCTGTGCGTGAAGTCGATGATGTCGGAGTAGGGTTGTTTGTTGACATGCTGGTATGAGCTTGATCGCCCAACACTGAAAGCAACATGGTTTTCATCGATTCAGGATTTGTCGCTTTCAGCGTCACCAAACGAGTGGTCTCTCGATCTTCTGCTGACGGCATGTCGAGTTGCCCTACGAGTTCTTTCACTTCATTGAACAGCGAATCCGGAGCGTCGACGACTAGCGCATTGTTGCGCTCGTCAACACCGATGCTCATCTTGGGCAAGTCTTCGGCCGGACTTTGATTGTTCCGACGCCCGCCACGAATCGCGGTAAAGAACTCCACCGGCGATATTTGCCGTTGGTCGCCGGCTGCACCCGTGAGCCGGTCGGCATAAATCTGTTTCACAACGTCGGCCACCGAGTCGGCGGTGGTATTTAAGACAGGAATCATCCGCGGCCGAGTGACCAGAGCTACATCTTCCGGACTGGCCGACTGATCCAGGACGTGGAGCAATTGCTCGATGGTGTCGACGTCGGCCGGGCTGGCCTGCACGGTCAAAGCATTCAGCCGCGTGTCGGGCACAATATCAACAGGTCCGCCGGTCCCTTTGGCGCCGCTAACCATTCCCGCCGGTGCAGTACTGTTGCTATCGCCGCCCAACAATCCGCCGATGAGGCCGCCACCGATTCCGCCGACGGCCCGCTCGGCCAAATCGCCCACCACATTTCCGCCGCCACCGGACGAAATTGTGCCCCCGCCAAAGATTTGCCCCAACAACTCCGCAGCCGTGGACGCCCGAGTGTGCTTCAAATAGAAAACCGTATACTCGCGCTGTCCTTGAAATTGCTTGCTCACCAACGTGGATAGCAGCCGTTCAAATTCATTGAGTGCGTCCTTGTCCTCCGATGCGATCAAGATGCCGCCCGCGCCTTCGACAACGACAATCGGCGCGCCGGGAACATTGACCTTTTCATTTGCTTTCGGCAGGGTGCTGATCGCTTGATCGCCCGTGGATTGACTGTTTTGATCCTTGCTGGTTTCTAAATTCTCAGCTGCTGAACTGCCAGCCGCTGGTTTGTTGTTAGGTCGATCTGTCACCGCTTGATCTATTGCCGGTTCCTTGGCCGATGGTTTGTCCTGCGGATAAGCGGCCAGCCGGAAATGGACTTTCTTAGCATCGGCGCCGCGCTCCATCGGCACAGTGATTGGTTTTGATTCGTCAGATTTGATCGAATTAGGAGAACTGTTGCCGCTGGGCGATATCCGGGGGCCGTTTCCGCTGGCAGCAGGTTGCGCGCGGGTCGAACTGGGAATACTCGACGAAGAAGACGAATCGGGGGTAGTCGCTGGCGATTGCGATGACCGGCGCTCATCAATTATGCCGCTGCCGCTACTGGGCGGAGGCACTGCCCCGCCGCTACCGGAATTACCACTACCCGAATTACCACCGCCGGGACTCCCAGTGCCCGGCCGAATTTCCGGATAACCCCCGCCAGGGGTCACGATGTGAATTTTGTTCTGATGGGTGGCCGGCCACAGTTGTTGCAGTTGCTCCAGAGCCACACGGGCCTGACGGCCGGTGAGCGGAACCATGCGAATGTTGCCGCGATCGCCGTTGCCGGCAATATCGGTATCGGGCCCTTCCATTTTAGAAACCATCGCCCGAATTTGCGCCACTTGCGCGTCGGTTCCGCGCACCAGCAATCGTCGCAGCGTGGTCTCGGCTTCCACTTTCGGAGCGTTGCTGGAAGCCTTTTCGTCAGCGCCCGCAAATAGCTTATTGATCGCCACCACGGCCTTTTCCGGATCGACCGCACGGAGCTGAATGACATCGATCTTTTGTCCCTCGTGCTGCATTTGATCGAGCGTGGCGCGAATGGTGGCGTGTTCGCTGGGTCGGGCTAATACCATCAACGAGCCGGTCTTGGCGTCCTGGCTCAGTTTGACGTCTGGATGGCCCGACAGCAGCGTCTGCATGACCGACATCGCCAAGGCAGGATCGACTGAAGTGATTGGATAAACTTCGAACTCCAATTGCTCATCGGCATACGACTCTCCGCCCCGCCCGGGAACGTCCAGCATTTTGATGATGTCGGCCGCCCGATCGATCATCTCCGGCCTGCCGCTCGCCAGAATCCGTTTTCCGCCCGGCTCCAACATCAGCCGCAAGGTATTGGCCGCGTTGCTGCTTTGATCGCTGGGAATGTTCAGCAATTGTTTGACAATCGTAAGCACGTCGGCGGGGGCAGCGTAGCGCATTTCAAAGTGCCGTAGATCATCCCGGCTGCCGAGCTCCGGATTTTCGCTTCGATCTAGAATCTCTTTGATTGTGCGCAGCTTTCCGCCGGTATCCGTGATCAGTAATTCGCGCGCTTGCGGCAACGGCACCATGCTGCCTTGCAGGCCGCCTTGCATCGTCAATAGCGGCTTCACGATTTGCGTGGCCTCGTCGATGCTTAGCTTGTTGATCGGAAACGGCACGCACACCAATTCGTATTTGCCACGATTAGGCAGTTCGGCCAAGGAAATGGTAGGGACCAAATTCGGCGGAATGCCGTCTTTCAAACTGACCACCATCAACATCCGATCGCGTCGGACCAGCGCATAATCGCGAGTGAGCAGTACGCTATTCAGTACGTCGATGGCCTGGCCAATGTCGTACGATCGGTCATCTTGATAGTTAAACGTGCCCGGCGGCGGCGCATCCATCACCAGCGACAAATCAGCCTTTTCGGCGAACATTTCCAGCACTTCTTTCCACGGCGCATAACGAAAGTTGAACAGCAATTTTCCGCTGTCCGATTTCTTTAGCGAAGTAGCAGCCGCAGCCGATTTTCCAGCGGCGTTGCTGGAATTGGACGAAGCGGCCTCGGAAGGATTGGCAGCAGCGTGGCCGGAGTCTTTGGCGGTGGCTGTCGTGCTGTCCGATTTGGCAGTTTTACTCTCGGATATAGGTGTTACTTCCGATGCGGCAGGGGACGCTTTGGCCGCACTGTCTTGGGCGACACTCTCCGCCGATTTCGTAATACTATCGGGGATGCCGCTGTCGTTGCTGGTTGCGGCGCCGTTCTCGCCAACGCCGCCCGCCAGCAATTCCCACTTTGTGTGCTGCTCCGGTGTAATTACATCACCCAGCGCGCGTTCGTAATATGCCTGTTGGCTTTTACGCTGCGCGGGCGTGGCTTTGGCCAGCGCCTTTTCGCGATCTTTCATAATGTCAGCAATTTTTGCTTGCTGATCGGGCGAAAGTTGCAATTGCTTGGCGATCGACGGATCGGATAGCGATGCCAAACCGTCGCGCTCTAGCCGGAGCTGCTGCAAACGATTCCGCTGCTCCTTGGTGAGCAGCTTCAAACCCATCTGTTCCGATTCTTGGCGGAATGGAGCGAGCTTCGCTGCCCGTTGGTCGGCCGGCAAATCTTTCACCTCTTGCCACAATTCCAGGGCGTCCCCTTCGCGCTGGTTGATCAACCGATCCAGTGCTTGGCGCGTGTCGTCCGATAGGCCGATCTGCTTAGCAACCTGGTCGTCATCGGCCAAAGCCAAGGCGCCGACGAAGGTGGCATCGGCCCCGCGCAGCACAGGAGCCATCAAGATGATGGCGGTTCCGAATACCACGCCGACCAAGATTCGCATTTGTTGCATCACGCCACCGACACAAGGGTAAATGGTTTACAGCCCTAGCCCATCAAGGTCCAACGTGCGAATCCGTCAATTATCGATCCGCATCGAATCTTCCCACTCAAAACTGCTTTTGGGGTTATATCCTCAGTATATTCGGCGTGGCCAAAATCCGACCCAGCTGAACCGCAAACATTATACCGGGCAACCCATTTAACCCCACTAGCAAGCAAGGGTTACGACAGAAAAGCACGATTGCGCGACCTAAATAACGAAAAAAGCCCAGGGGTTGTAGCCCCTGGGCTTTGGATGACTTCGATTCATTTAGACGCTATGTACGAACCATGTCGGCTTCGCTGCCCTTACCGTTTCAGCCTGGAAGAAGCCTCGGTATTCGTCGGTTGCGCCGTTTCTAAATTAGGCTGACTGTCGTCGCCGCTTGGCAGTGTGTGAGGCTCCTGAGCCAGTTGCTTGCCGTCGGCCGTGTAATCGCCAACTTCGACAACGTGCCCTTCGGCGTTCCAGCGGGTCCATTTTCCGGTCAGCACGCCGGCCACGTAGGCGCCTTCCAACTGCTTTTGGCCGGTCGGGTGCCACCACGTAAACTTGCCCTGTTGCTTGCCGGCGACATATTCGCCTTGCAATTGCTTTTGGCCATTCGGATACCACCAGGTAAATTTGCCGACGGGCTGATCGGCCTCGTAACGGCCTTCCATTTGTTTCTGTCCATTCTTGTGCCACCAGGTCCACAGGCCATGGCGCTGATTGGTGCCGTCGGCGCCAACCACTTGGGTCGTGGCAACACCTTCCCAGAAGTCATAGTTTGACTTCGTGATTTCCTTGGCGTAAAGAATCCAACCCTCGGCACGTTTTTGGCCAGGTGAATAGTAATCGACCTGAGCCGCCAGGCGTCGACCATCCATATACTTTTCACGCGAAGCAACTTTGTTGTCGGTGCCCCACTCGACCACCTCGCCGTCGATTTGCCCTTGCTTGTAATCGACTTCACGGCGTTTCTGGCCAGTCGTGTAGAACCAAACACTCTTACCGTTGCGGTCGCCGTGGTCGAATTCCCATTCGCTGACCTTGCGGTTCTTTGAATCGAAAACCTTCCACGTGCCGTTCAGCACGCCGTCTTCAAACGTTGCCTCGCCGACAAACGGCGGTTGGAAATCTTTGTACAACGGGCCATTGAACATCGAATTTTCCGATTGCCCGTACCAGCGGAGCCAGCGGCCTTGGCGTTTTCCATAACGGTATTCGCCGCTGCCGATCAATCGGCCTTTTTCATCCCATTCGGTCCACAAACCGTGGTTGTAGTAATTGCCTTCTGAATCTTGCGTAACGTGCCGCTCGACTTTCACCGTCGAGTTCGGATACCGTTCCCGAATCACTTCGACGCCATTTGCTTCGTCGGAGCTGGAATCGGCACTGTCTCCGGCATTCAGCGGCGCAGCTTCCGTCGGATGACCCATGACCGACGGACTAGCCTCTTGCGCCGCAGCGTGGGTCACTGCGAGATCAAGGCCCGCCGGCAACGTTGCCGGGCTGGCGGCATCTTCCGCGAGAGCGATCGATGCGAAAACCGGCAAAGTTAACCCCAATGCCGTTCGCAGAATCCAATGAATTGGCTTCCGTGCCATATTTTCTCACTCCTTCGAGTACCGCGCACCTTAATTTGTATTTGGGCAGAGTGGCTGGCTGTTGCCTCGTCGCGGCGGGATCGACCGGCAACACCTGCAAGTCCGCTACACTCATCATTGGTTATCGGTAAGGAAGTGGCGGAATTGTCGATTTTTCCGTGATAATTCCTCGACCCTACAAGTAACTTTAACCCGTGATATGGCCGTGAGTTACAACGAGCCCGTAAACCCTTCGAAAGCGGCAAACTCAAAGCTGCTTGCGCAGCTTTCCATTTGGCCGGCGCGCGGGAGTTTAACGCCAAGAAAACAAGAGTCCCGCAGAGCGCTTTCTTAGATGGCGGCTAACCTCTGCTCGACCCGATCAAACGGTCGAGCGAGCCAGCCACCCGGCAAGAATGCAAAAGCGACCATACAGCCGATCGCGGCGCCCCACAAGGTGTCGCTGGTGAAGTGATACGGCCCGGCCATTCGCTGCACGGCAACTAACGCGGCGAATCCGACGAACAACCATTTGCCACGCGGAAACAGCCATGACAAACCTAGTGCCAATCCCACCGCGGTCGCCGTGTGTGCCGAAGTGAAACTTTGGCTCGCGCTCTCGCTGGAAAACATCGGAAACCAACCGTGGAACGTGCCCCATACACTGTTGATCGATGAAAAGTCGGTTTTGTATGGGCGGCCACGCGCTAGCAGCAATTTCATGCCGTCGGCAGCCAGTCCGGCTAAATAAGTGCAACAAATGACTCGCGGCAATCGCCGCCGCTGCTCTGGAGCTAAGACCCACGCCGTCAGCAAAATCGCAGCCACACCCGCCCCGTGGCCAAACACTTCCGCCAAATCGCATGTTTTTTTGATGAAGCCGGGGAGTTTTTGCGATTCAAACCACCGCGCAAGGGGAATGTCGATGGCCAACGCCGCACAACCCAAAATTATTAGCACAATCGGAAGCACATATCGCACTGCTGGAGAACGCCGCGGCTGCCCAATCGCGCTGGCGACAATCCTCGGTTCTTCTTGCGATCGTATTTTTCCAGAAGATGCTCGGTCGATCCGCGCGGATATACTCATAATTCGCAATCCTTTGCACTACCGGCTAACAGGTCGCACCGAAAGTTCGCGAAGAATACCAAGCTTTTCTGCAGCCGTACATGCCAGCTCAGGGCTGTCGGCCGTTGTAAGCGGGACGGCACAAATTGCTCGCTCAGTTGAACTTACATCCACAGCCGGTTACGATGTCCGCTAGAGACAAAGCGGGCGATGAGATAGTGATTTAACATCTCAGGGGATCTCACAATGTCGCGGACCGTAATCATGCTGCTGTTCGTCACCCAAAGCTTCACGTTCAAACACACCGTTGTAGATCGCAAAAATGGTGAGCTATCGTCCGCGGAACGGGCAGTGACCGAATGGGGCGATTCCAGCAAGCTATATCATGCCGACTGCACTCAGGATGTCGCCAACGATCTCACCAAGGAAAATTTGCAGAAATATGACATCGTGATGTTTTATACGACCGGTCCGCGTTCCAAATGGCCCGTCGATGATGCCACGCTCGATTATCTCTGCAACGATTGGGCGAAACAAAAAGGGCATGGTTTTGTTGGTGTGCATTCTGCGACCGACACCTTGGCCGATTACGAGCCGTATTGGGAGATGATCGGTGGATCGTTCAACGACCATCCTTGGAATGCTAAAAGCGACGTGACGATTGTCGTCGACGATCCCGATCATCCGATTTGTAAACCCTGGGGCAAGGAATTCACGATCACGGATGAAATCTACCAATTCAAACATTGGCAGCCGGATAAAGTGCACGTGCTAATGAGCCTCGACATTGGCCGTTCTGTATTCACCCCGGAAGTAAAGAAAAAGATCAGGCAGCCCTATCACATTCCGATCGCCTGGTGCAAGGAATACGGCGACGGCAAAGTGTTCCATATGAGCCTCGGCCACAATGAGGCCGTTTGGGAAGATCCGCGTTTTCGCGATTCTATGCTCGGCGGTGTCAAATGGATTCTCGGGCAGGAGCCTGGCAGCGCCATGCCGAACCCGGAAGTTAGCGCGGCTGAACTGGAAAAAGGCAACGCCGACGTCGCCGCCAAGATGGCGGAACTTTCCGAAAAATAGCTTTGATCAGCAGGGGGGCATGTTGCACCAATACCAAATCTCGCTTGGCTTGACCGCTTGCTTAATGGTGGCTGGTTGCTCGGCGCGTCCTGAGACGAACCAACCGTCGCCGCCATCGGTGAAGGAGGAAACCGGCGCCGATCGCAAAAAGCTTGAGCAATTTATCGCCGAGCTAAAAACCGACATTTATCACAAACGAGATCAATTGGTTGAACTGCAAAAGCACACAAATTCGTCCGTTTTAATTCATCTGCTCTTTCGCGTGCCATCGCCCGAGGATCGCGAGCAAAAGCGGATCGTCGCAGAAATTCCTCATCTCCTCGAGGAATTGGCACGTGTCGCGTCTAAATTGGCGCTTTTAAAAGGGGCGAATGGAAACGTCCTGGATTATTCCATCCAGCTCAAGTTTTCGCAGGACAAAGAAATAGTCGATTTGACAAAGCAAATCGCTCAAATCGAGCTTGTCGTCGACTATTTAAAGAAGACTGCAGGGCCCGAAGATAACACCGGGGTGATTAGCGACTACACCGAAAAATTAAGATTGCTGCAAACCCGGCTCGATGATCGGCGTCGAATATTAACAGCAGAAGTGAAAACTGAGTTTGCGCAAGAAGACGGTAATCCTGTCGATCGAGATGAACTGGAACACCAAAAAGCCGATCTGCAAAAGAAATTGGATACCTTGGAGCGAAGACTTGACGAGTCTGATCAAATCAACGAATGCCCTGATGGTTCGCAGCAAGTGGACGCTTTAGAGAGAGAAATTCGCCAAGAAGAAAAAGATCGAGAGTTTCTGCAATCGCGGTTGGACGATCTCAATGCCGCGCGGTAAATACGCGGTTTTTGGCAACAAGTAGGGCATCTCACCACTCTTGTTATACGCATTCTAATCTGAACTAGCGCGTTTGAGATCGGGAGCGGCACAGACTGACTGCATTCGTTCCGGATCCAGCACGGCGTGTTGCCAAGCGTCCAGGGCGGCTTGTTCCAGGGCGTC
>Ga0182024_10000140_pt1 | contig 160752 bp, 156 predicted proteins | sample P32metaG_FD_120480 | JGI IMG/M metagenome (GOLD analysis project Ga0182024, IMG submission 120480) | Permafrost microbial communities from Stordalen Mire, Sweden - P3-2 metaG (Illumina Assembly) | ecosystem: Environmental > Terrestrial > Soil > Wetlands > Permafrost | place: Sweden: Stordalen... | reverse complement strand
TGTAGACGTACAGGTTCTGATCCTTGCGGAACACGCGCGTGATGCCGGGCACCAGTTGCTTTCCCCGGCCGCAACGGCGGCCGATCACTAACTAACTAACCCCGCAACGCGAGGGCCATTTATGACCTTCCACCAAAAGGACGTAACAATAAATAATCGCTGTTACAGGGCGGACATGCGGTTATCCGGGGAGATCGTGATGAACGCTACTGTTGACAGAGTGGCTTGTAACGGAGGGATCCGAAACAGAGCAGGATTCGCCGTGAATGTAGCGAATCCTCACAAATGGATCCCTTATGCCTCTCGGGGAGAGTAACTTAGTTGTCTACAGCCCGTCTTATTCAGCAGGAGATCTATATCTATGACAATTAAGTCACTGCTCATAACATCCGTATTGGCGCTATCGATTGCAGGCATTGCCAGCGCGAAGTCTTATTACTTCACTTTGACGGGTCCGGCCGTAGCGGGAACAAATCAACTGAAGCCCGGCGAATATGAAGTTAAGCTACAGGGTTCGCAGGTAGTTCTGACCGATGAAGCCCATGGCAAGTCCATCACGGTTCCGGTCACGGTTGAACAGAACGCGAAGAAATTCGACGATACGCAAGTCGAAACAACGACGAAGAACGGCACGGATAACATCCACTCGATCTCGCTGGGCGGATCCACAACAAGAATTGTGCTGGGGCAATAGCGAGCCGCTCCGACAGCAACGCGCGACAACGCGCCCGAAGGATCATGCAACAATTGCATGATCCATGTCATCCGCGATTCTGGCCCCGTCCGAAGTTGCGCGGGAGGCTCCCCGCGCAGGCCGGAGTGTGTGGAGACGCAGTGAACTCGCTGTCGTTCTGTTCGCGCTTCTGGTTTTTCTTCCCTCGCTTTTCAGTCCGCCGCATCTGATGGACGACGAGGATGCGGCGCGGGCTCAGATTTCCCGGAACATGATTCATTCGGGTGACTGGGTGACGCCGCGCCTCGACGATATCCGGTACTTTGAAAAGCCGCCGCTGATGTACTGGATGGTGGCGGCTTCCATGGAAGTCCTGGGTGACAACGAGACAGCAGCCCGGGCGCCAACCTTCCTCTGTTCGATCCTGATCTGCTGGCTTGTGGCGTGCATGGCCCGCGATGAAATCGGAGATCGGGCGGCGCTCTATGCAGGACTAGCCCTTGCAACCTGCTGCGGGTTGTGGCTCTTCACCCGAATCCTGATACCGGATGTGGCGCTGACGCTGGCGGTGACCGTTGCGCTGCGGGGGTTCCATCGTGCGACCGGCGACGAAAACGCCAAGGCGCGCGTCTGGGCGGCGGGCGCATGGGTTGCCCTGGCCGCGGGTCTTTTACTGAAAGGGCTGATCGCGGCGGTGTTCACGATCGGGCCGCTGGTTCTGTATCTTGTTGCGACCGGGCTGTGGCGTTCACGACGAGTGCGGCGAAACCTGATGCCGGTTGCCGGGATCGCCATCACGCTGGCGCTGGCCGCGCCCTGGTACATCCTGGCGACGGTGCGCAATCCGCCGTCGTTCGATTTCGCGATGCACAGCACGCCGGGAATTTATCGTGGATTCTTCTGGTATCACTTTTTCAACGAGCAGATCCTGCGGTTCATGGGGCGCCGCTACCCGCACGATTTTTCCAACGTTCCATTGCTGTCGTTCTGGCTTCTGCATCTGGCGTGGCTGTTCCCGTGGAGCGTATTTCTGGTGCGGGCTATCCGGCTTCCTTACCATGGCGGCGGCGCGGCGTCACGAATGCACCTGATGGCGCTGTGCTGGGTGGGGGTCGTGATGGGCTTCCTCGCCTTCGTGCCCACTCAGGAGTACTACTCGATGCCTGCGTATCCGGCGCTGGCGATCCTGATTGGAAGCGCGATGGCACAATGCGGCGAGCAAGCCTGGCGATGGTCGATGCGGACGACCGGGGTGGTGGCGGCGTGCGCCTGCGTGTCTATTGCAGGCGCGCTCTGGATCTGCCGGGGGATACCTGCGCCGGGAGACATTGCGCAGGCGCTCAGCCGGCACCCGGATGCTTATACCCTGTCGCTCGGCCACATGGGCGATCTTACGGCGGCATCGCTTGCATATCTTCGCGTGCCTCTGGCGATTGCGGGCGTGGCAACGCTTTTCGGAGTCGCGGGAGCGCTTATGCGTCGGGGGTTACATTCCGCTCTGGCGCTGGCGCTGATGATGGTCCTGTTTTTTCAGGCGGCGCGAGGCGCTTTGGTGGCCTTCGATCCTTACCTGGGATCGTATCCTCTGGCGCGCGCGCTGAACCAGGCTCCCCCGGGGGGCCTGATCATCGACAATCCGTATTACGAGTTCGCGTCGGTCTTCTATTACGCCAATCGCACGGGATTGATTCTGGATGGCCGCATGAATAACCTCGAATACGGTTCGTACGCGCCGGATGCGCCGCACATTTTCATTGAGGACGCGGATTTTGTTACGAGATGGCAGAGCGCGGATCGCTGGTACGTTGCATCGGACGACGAGAAGGCCGCACATTTGCGCGCGCTGGTTGGACCGGCGGCATTGCACCCGATCGCCAATGCAGGCGGGAAGACGATTTATACGAACCGGTAGGCGCGGCTTTAGTACAATCGAGGCTGGCTTTGCGGATGTCTTTGTCCATCCAGTGCCTGCTCGCTCTCGGCGCACTCATCGCCGCTTCCGGTGCGGGCCTCGCGCAGTCACCCTCGATTGAGAGGCCCGGCGAACCGCGTTGCCCTGGTGGTTCACCCGCCGTCATACGTTCCGTGGCCCAGTCGTGCCTTGCGCCCGCGCAGACTTTAAATATTCCCTGGAGCGGGTATGGGCACGATGCGCAACACACCGCAGTTTCCGCCGTAGCGGCGCAGAATCTGACGAAAGTTCACTGGAAGACACCGGTGGACCAGAATCCACCTGGCGGTGGCAGCGGTCCGCTCTACGTCCATTACGGTTCGCTGCTGGCGACCGCCGGAAACACCGTGATCGTGCCGGTGACGACCTCGGCAGGGGGATATCAGCTGGAGGCCTTTAACGGAGCGAACGGGACGCTGCTCTACACGCTGCCGTCCGATTACGCGCTGCCTCCCCACGACTGGACACCGCCCTACGGACCCGCGCTGGCGAATGGCACGCGGATCTATTATCCCGGCGCCGGGGGAACGCTCTACTATCGCGATCTTCCGGATTCCGCCACGGGTCCGAACGGGCAAGCGGGCGCAACCGGGCAGCTGGCATTTTATGGAATGACCGGATCGACTGGCTACACGAATAATCAGGCGACCTATAACAGCGCGGTGCAAATATCGACTCCGTTGACGACCGATCGCTTTGGCGACGTGTTCTTCGGTTTCACCGTGACCGGGTCGAATCCGGCGAATCTGGTGAACGGCATCGCCCGGGTGAACGGCGCGGGAAGCGGAACCTGGACCAGCGCGGTATCGCTGACGGGAGACCCGCTCGCGGGGCAGATCGCGCTGAACTCCGCGCCCGCGCTCAATAGCAGCGGGACCACGCTCTACGTTGCGACGTCGAACGGAATCGAGTATGGAGCAGGATATCTGGCTTCCGTGAATGCCACAACGCTGACGCCCGCAACGCATGTGCAGTTGTTCGATCCAAGGGGCGGCCTGGCGACGGTTTCGACGGACAGTTCGGCATCCCCCATGGCAGGACCGGACGGCGATGTCTACTTCGGCGTTCTGGAAGAGAGCCCGTGCTGTAGTTCACACAACGACCGTGGCTGGCTGCTGCATTTTAATTCCACGCTCACGCAAACCAAAACGCCCGGCTCGTTCGGGTGGGACGATACGGCGTCGGTGGTGCCTTCGACCGCCGTGCCGTCATACTCCGGCGCGTCATCGTATTTGATCCTCACGAAGTACAACAACTACGCGGACGTTGGAACGGGCAACGGCGTAAACAAGATCGCAATTCTGGACCCTTCGGCGACGCAGCAGGATGAATACGCCACGTCGCCCGTGACGGTTTTGCAGGAAGTGATTACCGTGACGGGGCTCACGCCGGATTCTGCTCATGGCGGATTGCCTGCCGTGCGGGAATGGTGCATCAATACCGCGGCGATCGACCCGTTCACCAAATCGGCCGTCATCAACAGCGAGGATGGGACGCTCTATCGCTGGAATTTCACGACGAACACACTGGCCCAAAGCCTGAACCTGACGGCTGGCCGCGGTGAAGCTTACACGCCGACTGCGATTGGCCCCGACGGCACGGTGTATGCGATCAACGATGCAATTCTGTTCGCAGTGGGGAACTAATCGCATGATCCACCGCGTTCTCGCGCTGGCGGCTATTGGCGCGGCGCTGGTGTGCGGGGAAGATCCGGTCGGCATACTCAGCCATCGCATGGAGCAGGGTTCCGTGCAGTTGCCGTTCGAGGGTAATTACGGTTATCTTCCCGCGCTGCTCAAAGCCCTGCACGTGCCTGTGGAATCGCAGATGGCGGTGTTCTCGAAGACGAGCATCCAGTCGCTGCGCATTGAGCCATCCAATCCGAGAGTTCTGTATTTCAACGATTCCGTCTCCGTGGGCTGGGTGCGCGGCGGGTTTATCGAACTGGCCGCCCAGGACCCGGGGAATGGCATTCGGTTTTACATTTTGCAGCAACGGCCGGATGAACACCTGGTTCGCCGTGAAGACTGTGTGAGGTGCCATCAATCGGCGACGATGCAACTTCGAAGTGTTGTTTCCGCGGTGGACGGCGTACCTTCGGGCGGGATCGACGTGGACAGCCGGACCCCGTTCAGCAAACTCTGGGGCGGATGGTTCGTTACCGGCGACGCGGTGCCGGGGGGCCATATGGGGAACGCATTTTTGGCGAGCGGCGAGCGGTATCAACTCACTCCCGCTCTGAATTCAAAAGTTTCGCCGGCGTCTTCGAGCGATGTAGTGGCACTGATGGTGTTCGCGCACCAGATGCGCATGATGAATCTGCTGGCGCATCCGGATAACATCGACGAACTAGTGGACTATCTGCTCTTCGTGGATGAAGCTCCGCTGCCCGGTCCGATTCGCGGCAATTCGGGATTCGCCGAAGAATTCTCAGCCACCGGCCCCCGCGACCATCTGAGCCGATCGCTGCGGCAGTTCGACCTGGAACACAGGCTGATGCGCTATCCGTGCAGCTACATGATCTACACGGCCGCGTTCGATGCGCTGCGGGCGGCCACGAAGGAAGCGATCTACCGGCGCATGTGGAGCATTCTTTCCGGCAAACTGGATGAAGAAGCTGGCGGCCGTTACCGGAAGCTATCGGCTGGCGACAGAGCCGCGATTATCGGGATATTGCGGGATACGAAGCCGGATCTGCCGTCGTGGTTTGGCGGGGGCGGATGAGGCGGCCTCAGCGGGTCTCCCACTCGGTTTCGAATTTCTGGTCGAGCACGACCTCCGGGTCGTGGAAGATAAAATAGCCACCACCGGGAGGACGCATCATTTGCAGATCCCCCGGGCCGGTCGCTTCATCGTGCGGGACGCGGTCTCCGTCATCGATCGGAACGAGCGATACCGGCTGTTCCACGCCCTGGTCGATGCCATGTTCGCCGACGCCGCGTTCAATCGTTTCGAAGGCGATGGCGATATTCCAGCGCGGCTGCGGTGAAAACGTCTCCTCTATCGAAGCGATTCGCCCATGCAGACGGTCGCCCACGTGAACGATGATTCCGTTTTGCCTGTCCTTAACGGTGGCGCGTACGACGCCAATCACGGGATCGCCGGTGGCGGCCGTTGAGCTGTCAATCGGAGGCTGAAACCGCACGCGAAATCGCACTTTAGACGGCAATGGCTTCGGCGCATTGCCACCTGGAGCGGCAGGGGCAGCGGCGACCGCGACGGGCCTGCGACAGCCCGAATAATAAGTTTCGCTGCGGAGCTCCGTTCCATTCTTCGAGATGACTTCGAGAGTGGAACTCTGCGGCAACACGATCTCGCGGTCGCCGATTCTGGTATTCGTGTAGTCGGTGGTGTATTGCACGCGACAGGCGTCACCGGCATTTTCCGCCTCTATGGCGAGCTGCTTCAGTTCTCCCGATTCCGTTGTGAGCAAAGAACCTCGATAGGCTATGTGGATTGCGCCGTTTCCACCCCAGCCAAAATGGCTTTTCTCCACGGGAACGGTAAATCCGAAGGACAGAAGTTTGCCCAGCGGTGTCTGCTGCAACCCGCGCGACTGAAAGGGCGCGCCGTCTGAAGCGATCAGGTTGCGAAGGAAGGTGCTGAACTCGCCACTCCCGGCAGTGGCGGAGCCCAGCATGCCTCCGACATCGTTTCGCTCGAAGGGACTGGCATCCGTCAGAGCAAACTCTTCCGCCGAAGCGCCCGCAGTCACATTCAGACGCAGGCGGCTACGCCACTCGACGGAGCCCTGGGGCGCGCCTGCCACCGCCGCAAGCAATTCGCCGCACGTTCCGTTTCGATTCGGCCGCCGAGGCGCATAGCGGGTGCGCTCCACCGATTCCATGCAGGCTACTCCCCGAAAATCGGCAATGTCAGCGGCGATCTCCGCATGCACTTTGCCGAAGACCAGATCGGCGGCAGTATCGGCCGCAAAAGCTGCCGCCGCGACCGAAACGATCCCGATGCAAAGCAGGAGTAAATTTTTTCGCCAATCGCGACACCTGAGCCCAAACATGTTGAATAACAATTCTAGACCGGACCCCATCGTTAACTAGGCGTCAGGAGCAGGCGGGAGGTTGCGTAAGTAATTCGTCGAGATTTGGGTGAATTATCGCGAGGCGGACGCGTTGAGGGCAGCATCGGGCTTACTCCACGGGTCGAAATGGGGCAGGAAGGCGAGGCGGCGCTCGCTTTTTTGGATCAGGCGGTTCCACAAAGTGTCGGGATGGGGGTCGAAAATCGAGTCGTCGTCGTAATTGAAGATAATCCAGCCGGAACGCCGGACCTCGCGCTCCAACTGGCCGGGGCCCCAGCCGGAATAGCCGATGAAAACGCGCAGGTCAGACTCGGGACGGCCTTCGGTGAGGGCGGCTTCGAGGCCCGGCCGTCCAGCCATCAGATAGAGATTGCCGGTGACCCGGCCTCCATCCTCTGGCGTCGATTTCGAGCGGAGGAGCGCAAGGACAACGGAAAGATCGACTGGACCGCCGACATAGACAGTATCCGTGCGCTTCTCCGCGCCCTTGATGCCGGTGAGGGCCTTCTGAATGGTGAGGTCGCTCTTGTAGTGGAGCATCAGGCCCAGGGCGCCGGTGGGGCCGTAGCGAGCCAGAACGATGACGCTGTTGGAGAAGTGCGGATCGGGGGCGTCGCGGGGCGTGATGATGATTTTGCCCTGGGCCAGATCCTCGGGGCGCATGGATTGGGCCGGAGAGGTTGCGGGCGCGAGCAGGAATCCGGCAGCGAGAGCGAAGAGACCGGCCCGGCGGATGTCCATGAATCTATTTTCCACCCTGGAGGTTCTGAATGGGGTAGCAGGGTTAGATTAGAAGAAGCGCCTCACAATTGTAACGGACCAGGGAAAGACAGAAAAAATGCTGGATTCAGACAAGGGCGTCCATGATGACGCCGACGCAGACGCCGCGCCGGACCACTGGAAGCCTTCCCGTATTTTTCTGATCGTACTGCTCGTGGCGGCGGCTGTTTACGTGGGCTGCATGATATCTCCGCCGTCGCTGATGGACGATGTGGACGCGGTGCAGGCGCAGATCGCGCGCAACATGCTGATCTCCGGCGACTGGGTTACGGCGCGCCTCGATGGCGTTGCTTATCTGGAGAAGTCGCCCCTCATTTACTGGATGATCGCCGGGACGTTTAAGGTTTTCGGGGCCACGGACGTGGTGGCGCGGATTCCCGTTGTTCTTTCGGCGCTGTCTCTCGCGTGGCTCACCACGGCGTTTGCCATGTGGGGATTTGGCCGCCGCGCCGCGCTGTACGCCGGGCTATGTATCTCGACATGCTTCGGCCTTTTTTTGTTCACCCGCATTCTGGTTCCGGACGTGATGCTGACCACCAGCATCGCGCTTTCCATGTGGGCCTTCCTGCGCGCGATCGACCCGGCGGAGCTAAGGCCGCGATGGTGGGCTTTCGTGATGGCGGCGAGTCTGGGCACCAGCCTGTTATTCAAGAGCCTGATCGGTGTGGTGTTTCCCGTGGCGGCGGCGTTGATCTATCTGGGGATTACGAAGCAGTTGTTCGACGCGCGGGTGCGCAAATCGCTGCATTTGTGGAGCGGCCTGCTGGTGGCGCTCGCGATCGCGGCACCCTGGCACATTCTGGCGACGCTGCGCAATCCGCCGTACTTCGAGTTCACGATGCGCAGCGCGCCGGGCGAATATCACGGCTTCCTGTGGTTTTACTTCATCAACGAGCAACTGCTGCGTTTCCTAAATACCCGTTATCCGCGCGATTACGATACCGTCCCGCGCCTGTACTTCTGGCTGTTCCATCTGCTGTGGCTGTTTCCCTGGAGCGTGTACTTTCCCGCTGTCGCGAAACTCAATTTTAAGCCGACCGACCGGGCGGGCCAAACGCGGCTGCTGGCTCTGTGCTGGACGGGGTTCATGCTCGTGTTCTTCACGTTTTCGACGACACAGGAATACTACACGATGCCCTGTTATCCCGCGCTGGCGTTGCTGCTGGGATCGGCGATGGCGGCTGGCGGCAACCGCATCCGATACGGCACGCGCGTATTATGCGGGGTCTTTGTCGTGGCGGCCGCGGCCGTCATCACCCTGGCTGCGCTGTCGTGGAATCTTCCCACACCCGGCGATATTTCACAGGCGCTGAGCGCGCACCCGGGCGCCTATAAGCTTTCGCTGGGGCATATGGAAGACCTCACCATCGCATCGTTCGCCTATCTGCGGCTTCCGCTGCTGGTGGCGGCGGCGGCTTTTCTCTTCGGCGCCATCGGCACTTTCCGGGCGACGGGGCGGCGCGCCTTTTTCGCCACCGCTATGATGGCCGTGTTATTTTTTCAGGCGGCGCGAATCGCGATGGCCGATTTCGATCCCTACCTTTCGTCGCGACCGCTGGCGGAGGTATTGCGGCGCGCTCCGGCCGGGAAGCTGATTATCGACCACCATTACTACACGTTCTCTTCGATCTTCTTTTACACCAATCGCACAGCGCTGCTTCTCAATGGCCGGTTCCAGAATCTGGTGTACGGATCGTACGCTCCGGGCGCGCCGGATGTCTTTATCGACGACGCCCAGTGGAAAACCATGTGGCTACAGCCTGCGCGATGCTATCTGGTGATCACGCAGACTGCAGAGGGTCGGCTGAAAGGTCTGATCGATCCGAAACTGCTTATCGTGGCTGCCGAGAGCGGTGGCAAACTTCTTTTGACTAACCACCCACTCGCGATGAATTAGCCGACGCGAGGCTTACGAATAATTTATAATTCCCCGGTCTGCCCGCCCCTTGTAAGAATACTTACTGTTTGCTTATAGTTATAACGGTAAAGTGTACTTTTTGTGACATTATTTGATTGATGCAGCTAACTGCTTTTTTAATGCTCCGATAGACTTAAAGAATGCCAACTGGCCGCGAGGTTTTCCTCGCAATTGCGGCGATTCCGTTCATCTATTATCTGATCGCCCTGTTCAGCTCATGGCGCTATTTCGGACAGCCGGAAGTCATGCCGGACGCGTCATTCACGCCGCCGGTGAGCGTTCTGAAACCGGTCAAGGGACTCGACAAAGACGCATACGAAAATCTGGCGAGTTTCTGCCGCCTGGATTATCCGGAATACGAAATTCTTTTCTGCGTGGATGCGGACGATGAGTCCGTGTTGTCTGTACTGGCGAAGCTGACCGCAAATTTCCCCCTGTGCAACATCCGCGTTTTGTACGGTTCGGGACGGCGGGCGACGAATGACAAAGTCGCCAAGCTGGCGCGCCTCACGAATGAGGCTGCCTATGAGTATGTCGTCATCAGCGACAGCGACGTGCGGGTGCGGCCGGATTATCTCCGGCAGGTGGTCGCACCGTTGCGCGATCCGAATGTTGGCGCCACAACCTGCATCTATGTGCCGGCCGAAGTCAACACGCTGACCGACCGCATCCAGACTATCGGAATGATGTCAGATTTCTATGCGGGTGTCCTGGTCGACTGGCAGCTGGAAGGAATTAAGTTCGCACTGGGGCCGACAATCGCCACCACACGCGCGCGGCTGAGTGCGTTTGGCGGCTATGCGGCGCTGGAAAATCGCCCGGCGGACGATCTGCTGGTGGGACGTCTTATCGCCGAGCAGGGCTGCGAGGTGATGCTGCTTCGTTACGCGATCGAAACAGTGTGCGATTACGGTTCGTTCCGCGAGTTGCTGCATAAGCGGCTCCGCTGGATGGTGGTGATGCGGAACGTGCGGGCATGGGGACACTTCGGTTTGATTTTCACGCTGGGCTTGCCCTTCGCGCTGCTCGCAGTGGCGGTACATCCCACATGGGCGACTGCCGGTTTCTATTTGGGCGGCTATGCGGTATTGCGGACGGCGATGGCATGGGCAATCGGGATTCACGGTTTGCGCCAGCAGTTTTTGTGGAAAGACCTGCCGCTCATCCCGGTCTGGGATGCCGTCGCGGTCGCCATCTGGCTGACCAGTTTCGCGCGCAACACGATCCGGTGGCGCGGCGCGGATTATTACATCCGGCAGGGCTGTCTGGTGCCGGTGACTCCCGCGGCGTCCGAGGTTCCGGTTCGGGAACTTATCCGCCCACCAGCACTACGCCCGCGAGCACAATCAGCGCGCCCACGGCTCTCCGCGCGCTGATCCGTTCGTGCAGGACGAATTTCGCCAGCACCGTTTCCAGCACGAAACTTGCCGACGACGCGGGCACCGCGAAGCTCAGCGGTTCTCTCTGCACCAGCGCCATAAACGCGAAGAATGAGACCGCGTTGCCTGCGACGCCGAGAATCAGGAGACGACGTTGCGCGATTTCGCGCAGCAGGCGCCTGAAGCCGCGTACGCTGACGGATTGCTCACCCGCGCGCTTCATTTCGTGGCTTTGCAACAGGTCGCTCGCGACGGTTGCGAACACGATGACGACCACAAGAACCCACTTCACTCGGTTTCTCCGCCCGACGGACTCGGGCTGGGGGTGCCTCCGCCCGATGGAGTTGTGTTGCGCGAAGTAGTTCCCACAAGCACCGCGCCCGAAAAAATCAGGAGCGTGCCGAGCCATCGCTGGTGGGTAATCGTTTCGTGGAGAAGCATTTTTCCGAGAAACACGGAGATCACGTAGCCGATAGCGGTCACCGGCAGCACAAAACTGAGATCCGCCAGGCTGAGGAGCGCCATTCGCGTCAGCAGAGACAGAATCAGTGCCGCGACTCCCAGCGCGACGAAGGGATTCAGGAAGGCATGCAGATAGAGTGTGGGATCCATCGACATTTTCTCGGGAACATGCTTCATCCCCCAGGCCATGGCGGTATTCCCTCCGGCCTTGAACGCGAGGAACAGGAAAAGCACCGCGTATGTTTTGAGGACGGTGGGGAGCGACCGGGCCGGCCGCGGCGTTCCGCTCATCCGCCGGCCCGCTTGAGAAGTTTTTCCGCTTCCTGCCGTGTGGGATCGTCAGGCGTGAGGCTGGCGCGCAGGTAATCCTGCAGGAGTTTTCGCGCCTGTTCCAGGTTGCGATGATTTTCGATGTTGATTCTGGCTTCCGCGAAGGCCGTAGCGGGTCTCCCGGGGGCCAGCTTCATCGCCTGAGCGAACAGGCGATCACTCTCTTCCAGACGCCCGCGTTTGGCGACGAAACGCGCCAAATCCACCACGCGGCCGGGCTCGGCTGGAGCAAGTTCCATGGAACGGCGCATATGCATTTCGGCGGCGGTGAAGTCGTTACGTTTTTCGGCGATTTGCGCCTCTTCCAACTCGGATTCAGCGGGACGTTCGGCGGCAATGCTCTTCGCGGCGGCCTCGGCTTTCTCGATTCCGCCGCCCAGAATGCCGGGGGCGTTCAGATAGAAATCGAACAGGTCGTTCTTTGCTTCGCGGTTATGTGGATCGAGCGCGATGGCTTTTTCGAAGTACTGATGTGTCCGGGTTGCGTAGACGATCGCGAACGGCGAGCCGCCCTCGGCGCGGCGTCCCCACGCGCGGCCCAGCCAGAGTTCGGATTCGGAGCTGGCCGGAGAAATCTTCTCAAAAAACTCGATGGCCCTCTTGTAATCGCCGAGCATGAAATAGTTCTTGCCGGTCAGAAGATGTGTGGCGGCATCCGGAGCGGGGTCCTGCGCCAGGATATGGAGGGAGTTTTCGTACTCAGTGCGCTGATAGAGCGCGTTGGCCCGGTTCACGGCATCGGGAGACGCGCCAACCGCAGCAACCAGAAGCAGGAAACAACCCAATATGCGCATGAACGGAGGATTCGTCGGATGAAAAGCTCTACTTTTAGTGTAGGGCAACGAATCGGTTCGGGCGAGATGCGCGGAGTCAGGCGACCGGTACTTCCAAAGTCGCGTCGGTCGTATCGGAAGACTGTTCCTGCCGAGCGAGGTGCGGTTGGCGGCTGCGCCACGCCTGCAGGGAGCGTAGAAACGCCTCGCTGGGCTCGGAGCGGGGCTCGCGGCTACGGGTGGCCTCAGGGTTCAGGCGCGTGCCGTAAGATTCCGGACGGCTGCTTCGGTCTTCCGCGATCATTGGCTAACCCCCGCGCTCGTCAGCGTGTTCTGAATGATTGCCGCGGCATTCAGCGAGCTATTCTGGCTGTCGCTTGCCTGTAACGACGATAAAAACTGGCTCACCGCGCTACCCGTGGACGTCGTGCCGCGGTGGCCGTGGCCTCCGACCGCGTGCGCCAGATCCTGCAGATTCGGGAGTTGGCCGCTGGCGGATGCGCTGGTGAAGTCCGTGGACAGTTGGCTCAGTTGCGTTGCCGCCGCCGTGTTGCCGCTGCCCTGGGCTGTCTGAGCGGCACTTTGCAAATTCGCGGCAATTTGCTGTGTCACCTGCTGGTTATTGGGCCGGATTCGACTGCTGCAGCTGCTGGAGCGTGCCGGCCAGCTGCGCAAAGGAAGATAACCGTGCGACATCCGGCTGCTGCATGACCAGAGAAGACGCCCCCGTCGCCACGCTGCTTGCACTCGTGTTGTTCAGGATCAGACTACTGGGCAGGACCGCGTGAAGTAAGCCGCTGGCGAGGTTGCCTATGGAACTCATGCGTTTCCGCCGGCAATTTGATCTCCAGACTACATTCGGATGTAAATTATTGAAAAAGCGGGGCGACTATCTGCCGTCCGCGCCATGTTTCCTGGCAAACCGGCAAATTCCTGGCGGACGGGAAGTCACCCGTATAGCTCTCCCGATGCCGTCAGGCACGATATCGGCCGATCCGGGCGAATTGCCAGCCAGCAAATGGCCGCCATGAGATAAAGTCCGGCCAACACGTAGAGCGGGATTGCCCAGTTTGAGAACGCGCGCACCAGATACGCGAGCACGATCGGGCTGAGAAAGCCGCCGATGTTCCCGGACGTGTTCATAGCCGCGCTGAGCACTCCGGCCCGATGCTCGCCGATATCGATACAAGTGGCCCAACTCGGCGCCAGCGTGAACATCGACGAAGCGGCCGCGATTGCGATCAGGACCGCAGCCACCACTCGGTTCCCCGAACCCGCCGCAACCGCCATCGCGACGCCGGCGATGGCGTAGCCCGCGAACCCCACGGAACATCGTCCGAAACGCGTTCCGAAACGCTTTGTGAGCCAATCCGTCGTCAACCCTCCGAAGATATCCGCCAGGACACTCAGCATGAGCGGGAGTCCCGCGAAAACCTTTAGTTCGGTTCCCGAGAAGCCGAGAACCTTTTGCAGATAAGTGGGTAGCCACGTGATCAGAAAGTAAAACCCGTAGGTATTCGCTACGTACATCAGGCAGAGTACCCATGAGCTCGGATGTTTGAAGACCGCCGCAAACGAGCCGGCATCGTGTTTCTCATGAGGAGGAAGATTTCTCTCCCGCAGAATCATGTCGCGCTCTTCGGGACTGACGGATGGATGATCGGCAGGCTCGTCGCGGAACCAGCGATGCCACCCCGCAGCCCAGAAGAAGCCGACGCACCCGCAGGTCAGGAATATCTCCCGCCACGAAAGAAACGTAGTCATCCAGAGCACGAGCGCCGGCGTCAGAGCTCCGGAAAGATGTGCACCGGCGAAGAATACGCCCTGCACGATGCCACGTTCCCGCGCGGGAATCCAGCGGGAAAAAACGCGCGCGGCGTTGGGCCACGTGCCCGCCTCGCCGATGCCGAACAGAAATCGCAGCGCGAGCATCGATGGATAGCTGAACGCCGCCGCGGTCAACATCGTGAACGCCGACCACCATCCCACGATTCTGGTGACCACCGCCCGGCTTCCGATGCGATCCGCCCACCAGGCCGTCGGGATTTCAAACATCGCGTAGGAGAGCGTAAACGCGCTGAACACGTAGCTCATCTGCACCTGGGTGAGCGCGAACTCTTTGGTAATGGAAGGCGCGAGGACGGAGATGCAGACGCGGTCGAGATAAGTTAACGCGGCAAGAGACGCGGCCACTCCCACCACTTTGTATCGAACGGGGAAGCGGGCGGCGCCAGCGGAGGCCATTGAGCCAGCATACTGTAAGGCAGGAAGCGGCACCGTGAGATTCTGATGTTACAGGTTTGCAATCGTTTTGAAATAAATGACTGCTAGCTTCGGAGTGAACCCTGTTGTCATGCGAATCCTGACCCGAAGTCTGCTCAGTTGCGGAGTTTTCACCCTGGGTCTGCTCCAGGCGCAGACTTTGACGTCGGTGTGGACGGAAGTCGGCGCGCACGGCGCAATCGCGCGGGTGGTGGTGAATTCGGCGAGCGATTGTCCGTCGATCACACTCGACGGCAAGCCGACGCGCATGAGAGTGAGGCTGCCGGTTCCCGATGGCCTGCGTCCGGCCTGCGAGTTGGCGATTCCCGCTTCCACGCGCACAGCTGTTCTCCCCGCACAGGGCGCGACGCTCGCTTTGCCGAAAGCTGATCCCTCGCGCGTCGTGGTGATTGGCGATACGGGCTGCCGGATCAAGGGAACTGCCGTGCAGGACTGCAACGATCCGGCGAAGTGGCCTTTCCATCGCGTGGCAAGCAGCGCGGCGGAATCCAAACCCGACCTCGTCATCCATGTGGGCGATTATCTTTACCGCGAAGAACCATGTCCGCCCGAGGCGCAGGCAAGTTGCGGCGGAACTCCCGTGGGCGACACGTGGGCAGCCTGGGACGCCGACTTTTTCGCGCCCGCCAAAGATCTTCTGGCCGCCGCGCCGTGGGCTTTCTCGCGGGGGAATCATGAATCGTGCGATCGCTCCTGGCGAGGCTGGTTTTACTATCTGGATCCGCGCCCTTTCAGCGGCGTCTGCAAGGCATACAGCGCGCCGTATCTTATAGCGCTGGGCAAGTTCGAGCTCGCGATGCTGGATTCCGCTTCCGCGACAGAAAAGGATCTCGATCCGAAGAACATCGCAAAGTTTTCGGCGGAACTAGCGGGTATTCACGCGAGTCATGCGTGGTTGGTGCTTCACCATCCGCTTTGGGGACTGAAGGTCGCAGCCGGAGCCGCGCCGGATGCGCCTCCGGTTGAATCGCCTACCGAAGTTACGGAGGCGTGGGAGAAGTCGCCGGTCAAGGGAATCGATCTGATCGTTTCCGGACACACGCACCTGTTTGAACTGCTGTCGTTCGACAAGGGTCGGCCGACGCAGCTCGTCGCGGGCGACGGCGGCACGGCGATGGCGATGCCGATTCCGAAGCAGATCGCCGGGCTGAAACTACGCGGCGTGACGCTGCTTTCGGGGCAAGACGCCCACGAATTCGGCTACACCGCGCTCACCAGAACCCCCGAAGGCTGGCGACTTGCGCTGACGAGCACGGCTGGCCGCGTGATCGAGTCGGCGATAGTACCGGCGCGGTAATTGTCCGCGTTGTTATCATCGTGCAATGGTCGAACCACGACGATTTCGCCCGATGATGCCGGCGTTTGGTGCTCTTCTCCTGATCGCCATCGCCGCCACCGCGCAGAATCCCGAGACGTTCAAAGTGCGCCTGTCTCCCGTTTCGATGGATACGGCGATGAAAGTCAATATCGCCGGCCTGGGCAAGGCGTCGGCCGTGCTGACCGGTAACAAGCTCACCGTGAACGGGACTTTCGACGACCTGCTTTCTCCGGCCACGTTGGCTCAGATTCGCCGGGGGTCGCTGACCGGGGTGCGTGGGCCCGTGATTCTGGACCTGAAAATATCGCCGTCAACCAGCGGAACCGTTAGCGGCACCTTCGAACTGACGCCCGATCAGATGGACGGCCTGCACAAGGGACAACTCTACATCCAGATCGCCAGCGAAAAAGCGCCGGATGGAAATCTGTGGGGCTGGTTCTTGAAATGAAAAAAACCTGTCAAGCCGTGGTGTTGGTGCTGGGTCTCGCAGGCGGTGTGTGGATCGTAACCGCCCAGCAGGCTCCGCCGTCCGGGGGGGTGTTCACCGCCGCGCAATCGACCGCCGGGCGCGCAGTTTATGAAACCAGTTGCGCGGGTTGCCACATGGCGGACCTGGTAGGCCGCGGCGAAGCGCCTCCGCTGGCAGGAACGCCGTTCATGAATTTGTGGGGGCCGCGGACGACGCACGATCTGGTGGCGTTTATTCAGGCGTCGATGCCTCCGCTGAACGCAGGCAGCATTTCGCCGGCGGATTATCTCAACGTCACGGCGTTTCTGCTGCAGTCGAACGGCGCCGCGGCGGGAAATCAACCGCTGACCGCGACCTCGGATTTTACGGTTCGCAATGTCGCGACGGGCACTGCCCCTCCGCCGGCACCCGTCGCGAGCGCTGGACCCGGCCGAGCTGGACGCGGAGCACTCCCTCCGGCGCGCGGGCTTACCGTCACGGGGCAGGTAAAGAACTATGTCCCCGTCACCGAAGCCATGCTGCGCAACCCCGATCCGGGCGACTGGCTCATGATCCGGCGCAACTATCAGGCCTGGAGCAACAGCCCGCTTTCTCAGATCACCCCCGCCAACGTCCGCAACCTGCAGCTCCAATGGGTCTGGGCAATGGATGAGAGCGGCGCCAACGAACCGACTCCGATCGTCCACAACGGGATCATGTTCCTGGCGAATACCAGCAACATTATCCAGGCGCTGGACGCCCGCACAGGAAATCTCATCTGGCAAAACCAGGTCGGCCCAACAGTGGGGAACGGCGGCACCATCGCCATGCGGAATCTGGCGCTCTATCAGGACAAGGTCTTCGTCTCGACGACCGATGCGCACGTCATCGCCCTCAACGCGACTACGGGCAAAAAGATTTGGGACACGCCCATTTCGACGAAGTATTCGGACTTCACCACTACCAGCGGCCCCATCGTGGTTCACGGCAAAGTCCTCGAAGGTCTCACCGGCTGCACGCGCTATCGCGATGAAAGCTGCTTCATCAGCGCGTACGATGCGGAGACGGGAAAGCAGTTGTGGCGCTTCGACACCACGGCGCGCGACGATCAGCCCGGCGGCGACACCTGGAATAATCTGCCGAACGCGTTTCGCTCCGGCGGCGATACCTGGATTACCGGCAGTTACGACCCGGAGCTGAACCTGACCTATTGGGGCGTCGCACAGGCGAAACCCTGGCTGCGGGCCTCGCGTGCGACGGGAGCGGAAAAAGCGCTCTACACGAGTTCGACGCTGGCGCTGAATCCGGATACCGGAAAGCTTGTCTGGTATTTCCAGCATGTGCCCGGCGAATCGCTCGATCTCGATGTCGTGTTTGAGCGCGTGCTGGTAGATTCCGGTGGACAAAAAATTCTTCTGACCGCGGGCAAGGACGGCATTCTGTGGAAGCTCAACCGCGAGACCGGCAAATATCTCGATCTTAAAGAGACGATCTTCCAGAACGTATACGCCAATGTCGACAGGGCGGCGGGCACCGTGCAGTATCGCAGTGAAATTCTGGAACAGAAGATCAGCGAGTGGCTGCAATCCTGCCCGAGCACGGAGGGCGGTCACAACTGGCACGCGATGAGCTACAGTCCCGGCATGGGCGAACTCGTCATCCCGCTCGACCAGAGTTGCGGCGAAGTTCGCGGCCAACCCGTGAATCTGCAGGAAGGCACCGGCGGCATTAACGAACGGCGTTTTTTCGAAATGCCGGGCTCCAACGGGAACATCGGCAAGCTGGCGGCGTTCGACGTGAAGACGATGAACCCGCTGTGGAAGATCGAGCAGCGCGCGCCGTTCACCACGGCCGCGCTCACCACGGCGGGCGGCGTCGCGTTCGCAGGCGATATGGACCGCACGTTCCGGGCTATCGACGTGAAGACCGGCGCGATCCTGTGGAAGACGCGGCTGGGGACAGCGGTACAGGGTTTCCCCGTCTCGTTCAGCATTGATGGCAGGCAGTATATTGCGATCTCAACCGGAAACGGCGGCGGAAGCCCGCGTCTGGGGCCGAGCATCATCACGCCGGACATTCATCCGCCCGCGAGCGGGAACGCGCTGTACGTGTTCGCATTGCCCGAAAAGAACTGAATCCTCATCGTGCGGCTTTCCGATTTCGCTTACCATCTTCCCGAAGAATTGATCGCGCAGGAACCGCCCGCCGAGCGCGATGGCGCGCGCATGCTGGTGCTCAACCGCGCGTCGCAGAGTTGGGAAGACCGGCGGTTTCGCGATTTGCCGGAATATCTCAAAGCGGGCGATTGCCTGGTGCTCAATGACTCCCGCGTCCTGCCATCGCGATTATTCGGCCAGCGCGAAGGCGGTGAGTGCGAAGTCATGTTGCTGGAACCCGTGTCGCCCCAGGCAGGCGGCGCCCGCGAATGGCGTGCGTTAGTCCGGCCAGGGCGCAAGCTGCGAACCGGTGCGACGGTCCGCTTCGACGATCGTTTTTCCGCCGAGATCATAGAGCAGGGCGAACGCGGCGAACGCACAGTGCGCTTTGTTGGGGATGAGGATGTTTACGCGGCGATTGAACGTCTGGGCCACATGCCGCTGCCGCCGTATATCAAGCGGCAGGATCGTGTGGAGGATCGCGAACGATACCAGACCGTGTTCGCGCGGGAACGCGGCTCGGTGGCCGCGCCCACGGCCGGCCTGCATTTCACCGGAGAGATGCTGGAGCGTTGCGAAGTTGCCGGCGCTCAGGTAGCGCGCGTGACATTGCACGTGGGCCTCGGAACATTTCAGCCAATGGACCGCGAAGATTTTGAGAATCACCAGCTGCACTATGAGCGGTACTTGATCGGCGAAGAAGCCTGGCGCGAGATCGGAGCGGCAAAGCGAGTGGTCGCGGTGGGAACCACCAGCGTGAGGACGATTGAATCCGCAATGCTGTCAGGCGAACGCGCGGGAGTGACGAATCTGTTCATACATCCGGACGCGGGCGGCGGGCAGTTCCGCCTGGTTGGCGCGATGCTGACGAACTTCCACTTGCCGCGCACAAGTCTGCTGCTGCTGGTCAGCGCGTTCGCGGGCCCGGAGTTCGCGATGGCGGCCTACCGCCACGCGGTGGAAGATCGCTACAGATTTTTCTCCTATGGCGATTGCATGCTCATTCTGTAGAGTTTGCCCCCTCCAGTCATCCCATATTCTGACCACCACGTGTGGGGCAGGCGGTTCTGCCTGCCCTTGGTCGAGCGAAGCTCGAGTTCCAACGGGTTCGCCGAAGAAATGCTCTTTCCCGCTTGCTTCCGCCGTCTCCTGGGGGGCGCGAATGAACTCGGTTGGCGAAAAATCCCTGGTGACGGTTGTGCGGCGTGAAGCCGATTTACGCCACCTGCTCGATCGCATACCCCGAGCCCCGCAACGCCGCAACAATTTCATCCGCATGCTCGCGGCCTCTGGTTTCCAGCGTCAGTTCAATCGCCGATTCGCCCAGCGGCACGCCATAGTGCGACCTGTCATGAACAATATTCATGATGTTCGCGCGCCGCTCTGCAATCAGACCGAGAACCTTATAGAGCGCCGCGGGCTGGTCGGGAGTGCGCAATCGCAGACGAATCAGACGGCCGTCCTTCACCAGGCCGCGCTCAATGATCCGCGAAAGAAAATTGACGTCGATATTGCCACCTGAAATCACGACCGCCGTCCGCTTACCCGCGAGCGAAGTTTTGTGATTCAGCAGCGCGGCCACCCCCGCCGCGCCCGCGCCTTCCGCGACAGTCTTCTCGCGCTCCAGCAACAGCAGAATGGCGTTGGCGATTTCCTCTTCATCCACTGTCACGATCTCGTCGACATATTTAGCGATGAGCGGCAGCGTGCGATCCCCGGCGCGGCGCACGGCAATGCCATCACCGATGGTGGCTGCGGGTGGAAGCGTGACCGGCGCGTGTGCGGCGAGCGCGGCCTGCATGGAAGGAATCCGTGAAGTCTGAACGCCGACGATTTTGATTCCGGGCTTGACCTCTTTGACCGCGCACGCAATGCCGCCGATCAGGCCGCCACCGCCGACCGGTACCACAATCGCTTCCAGATCCGGCTCCTGTTCCAGCAGTTCCAATCCGACAGTGCCCTGGCCGGCGATCACGGCGTCGTCATCGAACGCGTGGACGAACGTGAGGTTTTCGGCTTTGCACAAACGCTCTGCTTCCTCGCAGGCTTCGTCGAAATTGTTGCCGACGAGAATGACTTCCGCGCCGTAATGCTTCGTGGCCGAGATCTTGATCAGCGGGGTGCCGATCGGCATGCAGATCTTCGAGCGAATCCCAAGGCGCGTCGCGTGGTACGCCACCCCCTGCGCATGATTACCTGCCGACGCCGCGATGACCCCGCGCTGCCCCTGCTCCGGCGTAAGCGACAGCAGTTTGTTGGCGGCGCCGCGTTCCTTGAAGGAACCGGTCATCTGGAGATTTTCGAGCTTAAAGAAGATCCTGTTGCCGGTGAGGCGGCTGAAGGTTTCCGAGTAAGCGCAGGGCGAAAGAAAGACGGAATCGCCAATGGTTTTTCGCGCGGCGTGGATTTCGGCGGGGGTTATCATGCTGTTCACCGCCAGGGTATCACGGGCAGGGCCGAAATATTTCCTCAAGTTTCCGGAATTCCTTCCGATAAAGCTACCAGTGGCCACCTCGACCAAATTCGACGCACCGGCTCCTGTCTCCAAAGCGCCGAAACGAATTCCAGTTCACATTTGCGGTCAGGACGTTCCGGATTGTCCCTGTCAGCTGGTCGGTATCGATGCCGGGATGCTTTACGTGCGTTCAGAAAGGCAGATCCCCGAATCGTCGGCTATTGTGGTTTCGTTCGATCACGTGCATCTTTCGGGGGTTGTGGCGGAATGCCGCTCCGCCGAGGGTAACTGGGTGATTTCCGTCGCGCTCGCGTCGTGTAAACGGCGATTGAACGACAGAATCCCCGACGGCGAAGAGAGCATGATCGGCATCGTCGAAGGCGACCGGACGCATCTGCGCCCCTGCACGATCATCGATACGTCCGCGTTCGGGATGGGTCTTCGGCTCGGATTTCCGATCGATACCGGAGCGCGCGTCTGCATCGAGACGGAATCGATGATGGTATTCGGCGAAGTTCGCCACTGCCATCCGAAACTCGACGGGCAATATATCGCGGGCATTCTGATCGTGGACGTGGTGCCTGATGTCCGCAGCCAGAGCCCGTTTTCAGTGATGCTCAGCAATCTCCGCTGGAAACTGGCGTCGAGAATCCGTGGCAGGGAAGTTCCGGTACACCGGCCCGACCGCTAGCTGGCGGGACAGGCCAGCCTGCATTCCGGACGCTGGGCTATACTAGTGTTTTGCGCCCGTAGCTCAGCTGGATAGAGCGTCTGGCTACGAACCAGAAGGTCGTATGTTCGAATCATACCGGGCGCACCATTTCGTAACTCCATACAACGTTTAGACGTTATACGCTTTCCCTTTCTGCTTCCTGCGCGACACGATTATTACTGAGACTGCGGGATACTGAAAGTAAACCTCTCAGTCTGGTCGACGATTTTGTAGTCGTCCGGAATTCGGAAGACCGAAGGATCCGGATCGCCTGGCGTATAGTCGGGCACGGTCTGGATCAGATATCCGGAAGGGCTGCCGACTTTCACGAACAGGAACTCCCCCGTTCGCGGGTCGTTCCAGAATTCATCGACCAACACAACCTGCTCTGTATTTTTCTGATAGGTACCGGGAGGATAGGTATGAATCACCCGGTATCCCATTGCTGCCACGCCGGAGATCCTGGCTTCCGGGAGGCTTTCAATTGCAGTCACCGTGCCGTTGCCCGCCGTCTGCGAGCCCGGCTCCTTCGGTTTGAACTCGAATGGAACCTGTCGAATCTCGCGCACGATGCGATAGGCGACGTGGTCCACCGAATCGAGAATGTATTCGCAGCCAGCGACCGGATCGTCGATTTGTGTGATGATTTTCTCCACGTCCATATCCGGAGGCTTGGGGCCCGTCACGTCGATGAAGAGAACGGGGCCGACCCGGAAGCGGCCCTGCGAATCGCGGTAATAGCTTCGAGGGCTGAGTGTGCGGCCGGGGACGATCCGGCCATCCGGCATTTTCCGCTCCTGCGTAGCCGCCGCCGGAGTTCCGGAAAATGGCGCTCCCGTGAGCCCCGCCACAGACGGTGAAGGGCCGGGGCTGACCGTGACTTTGCACAGGTGCCCGTTGCAGGCAGCCTGGTAAGCAGTTGGCGTCCGGAGGCTGGGTCCCGTCGTTCCGGGAACACGCGCGTGAATAATCTTAAACGGGCCGGTTTCGTCCACAATCCGGTAATCGGACGGCACACGAAACAGGTTAGGATCGGGTTCATCGGCAGAGTAATCGGCGATGGTTCGCGTAATGGCGTTACCGTCGAGGCCGGTTTCCTTTTGCAGCAGGCGGACGCCGGTTTGGGGGTCGAACCATTCATCGTAGGAGGAAACTGCAGGCATGCCGCCGGCGGATGGCGCCGGCCGAGTGGTGATGTTGCGCACTCCAACGGTGGCAATGCCTGAGATAGGACGCAGGCCCAACGCCTCGTGCGTGAAGGTGTCACCACCCTGGCTGATGGTCGGGTTGCTGACGCTGGCGGTCATCAGCGCGGAAGACGTCCAGACAGCGCTGGGGCCGGGCTGGAACTTCATGCGATGCGCCACGCGAGCGACAGGATCGAGAACGTACTGATATCCGGTGGCCGGGTCGCGGATCTGCGCGACGGTGAAATCGTCGGGTGGTTTGGCGCCGAAGACCAGACTTTCGTAAGGGTAGGCGTGCCGCTCAGTCCGTTGCCGACCTTCAGAGTCACGCCATTGTTTGATACCTTGCGATACGGTTGTGGTGTGCGCGCCGTTCGCCATCGTTGTCGCCGATTCAATGCGCTCCTCGCCTGACCACGGAGCCTGGCGGATGGTGGTGGGAGACGCGCCGAGGCCGTCATCGAAGGAAAGAGCGAAGATGCACGTCTCGTTGTTGCACTCCACCTGCGCGTTCGCAGTCAATGCGGTGGCTATGCAGGCGAACAGAAACAGGAATGACCGGAAAGGCATGCTTGTCCAGTCTATTCGATATCCCGGAAAAACTGGTAAGTCTCCTGGAAGATGAGCGAGTCGAACGATCGATGCTGATTGACGAGCACGTTCGTTAGCATGCACACAGCGGGTCGTTCCCCCATCGCGCAATCCATCTCGCCAGCTTACCGAATCTGCACATCGAGCAGGGCAATCCAATACTGAATGGATTGAAGCGTGAAGCCGATCAGAATCAGGCCAACGCCAAACACGCCCATTCGTTTTTCGGGCACGCGATCGGCCATCCACTCAATATACGGAGTAAAAGCACCGGAGAACGCCGTAACCAGGCCAATGCTGAGCCCAACTTTCAGCCCCACCGTGATCGCGTGTTCCCGTTGCTCGGCAACCAGGCTGCTCAGGTAACCGGTAACCGTGTAGCCGACCGTACGGTTCGCCGCAGCCAACAACTGGAACCGCGTCAACCGTGGGCGCGCGGCGGGCTTGTAGTCGGCAGTCGGACGAATGCCAAACCGGTAGGCAATCGCCTGCCCGGCCGTGCTCAACAGACCAAATGTGACGCCGAATGCCGCGCCGAATGAATAGGTGGCGCCCAACGCAAAACCACATCCCCGAATGGCGCTCATGAACGTGTCCCGCGAGAAACCCGGCTTCAGCCTGCCCCTGGAAGCGCGCGAATACTCCAACGCGAGTGTAATGCCGTGCGCTACGCCGCTCGCCAGGCCGAACACCGGCCCCAGGGCGAGGCCGTAGCCCGATCCGAAAAGCACCCCGTAAGTAACCGCACGCGTCAGAGTCCGCAAAGGCCCGTGTTCGCCGCCAAGCAGATCGTAAGCGAGATACAAGGCTCCGAGCACGTCGAGAGCACTGCCGATAATGCTGATCAACGCAAGTGTGTGCTTGTCCATAGCTGAGACGCGATTACGCTAACGTTACGAATTGGCCATTGTCCAGTACCAGAAACGAATCGCCTGGAGCGCAGTCCCGGAGGCGATTCTTCGGCGTATCGAGGCCGTCATCCGCCAGTTGGAATGTGCCGTGGTGAATCGCTATGCTGTTCTCCGCGCCCAGGATGTGGTGGGCTCTTACCGCGTCCTCAGGGCCCATGTGAACCGATGACATGAACCAGCGCGGCTCGTAGGCTCCAATTGGCAGTAAAGCCAGGCGGGGCTTTCCAAATCGCTCGCGGATGCGCGCGAAATGATCACCGAAAGCCGTGTCCCCCGCAAAGTACACGACGCGGTTCGCCGCTTCGATCACATATCCGCACCACAGAGTCCGATTGCGATCGAAGATTCCCCTCGCCGAGAAGTGCAGCGCCGGTACGCTGTGAATAGTAGTTTGCGCGAGCGACAGCGATTCGCCCCAATCCAGTTCGTGGACGGGGCCGATGCCGCGGCTGCCCAGCAAACGGGCTACTCCCGCCGGAACGACGAATTGGGAGTGTCCTCGATCCGCCAGTCGGTGCAAAGTGTCGAGATCCAGATGATCGTAGTGGTTGTGGCTGAGCAGCACTGTATCGATGCGGGGAAGATCCTCCAGCGCCACTCCCGGGATCCTATGGCGGCACGGACCGATCCAGCCGAGCGGACTGGCCCGCTTCGACCAGATCGGATCGGTCAAAATGTGCGAGCCGCTTTGCTGGAGCAACAACGTGGAGTGATTGATCAGCGTAACCCGCAGAGAGTTGCCTGCGATGCTCGCCGGCGGTTTGGTTTGCTCCACGTCCGCAACAAAACGGGGGGACGGCTCCGGTCTGCCGGTAAGTTTCCACCGCAGGACATCGACAAAGCCGCGCGCCTGCGGGGCGTCGGGATTGAAGTAGCGCTTCCCGTCAAAGTGCCTCGAAAAAGGCGGTACTTCTACGCCAGGCTGCATGAATCCTACTATTTACTCACACCTGCCTGTGCGTGATATCGACTATTTCCGGCCGACCATCCGCTGGTCGAGAAATCTCAGATATTGTTCCCAGTCGTACGGTTGGCAAAAGCGACCGGCGTCTTTCAGGCAGCTTTCTTCGGAATCACGTCGCGCTCGATCACGTCCTTGTCGATGGAGTCGAGATCGAAGCGGTTCTGGATATCCAGCCAATACTGCGCCGAAGTTCCGAAGTAGCGGCCGAGGCGCGTAGCGGTGTCCGCGCGGTAATCAGTTGAAGCAGATTCGATTTTGGTCATTGATCCGAATGCTTCGCGTTCTTCACCCCAACAACGCCCCCACTACCTCACCCGCCACATCCGTCAACCTGAAATCCCGACCCTGAAACTTGTAAGTCAGCCGCTTATGATCAATCCCCAAACAATGCAGAATCGTCGCCTGCAAATCATGCACATGCACGGGATCTTTCACGATGTTGTATCCATAATCATCCGTTTCCCCGTACGTCAGCCCCTGACGCACGCCGCCGCCCGTCATCCACACCGTAAAGCAGCGCCCATGATGATCGCGGCCGTAATCGGTCGCGGTCAAATGCCCCTGGCAATAAACCGTGCGCCCGAATTCACCGCCCCAGACCACCAACGTATCGTCCAGCATGCCGCGCTGTTTCAGGTCGGTCACGAGCGCCGCCGACGCCTGATCCACATCCTTACACCGCTTCGGCAGATTCGCCGGAAGACCGCTGTGATGATCCCAGTCGCGGTGATAAAGCTGCACGAAACGCACGCCTCGCTCAGCCAGCCGGCGGGCGAGAAGACAATTTGCGGCAAACGTTCCGGGCTTCCTCGCGTCCTCGCCGTAAAGATCGAACGTGCTGGCGGGTTCCTTCGAAACATCCGTCAATTCAGGCACCGACGCTTGCATCCGGAACGCCATCTCGTACTGCGAAACGCGGGCGCTGGTTTCCGGGTCGCCGAACTCGTCCGAGGCCATGCCATTCATCTCGCCCAGCGCATCCAGAAACGAACGCCGGTTCTTTTCCGAAAATCCCGGCGGATTCGAAAGATACAGCACGGGATCGCCGCCCGACCGAAACTTCACGCCCTGATAGCGGCTCGGCAGAAACGCGCTGCCCCACAGGCGATCGTAAAGCGGCTGGCCTCCACCATTGGTCGAAATCATCACGCAGAACGCGGGCAGATCTTCCGTCTCGCTGCCCAGCCCGTAAGAAACCCAGGCACCCATACTCGGCCGGCCACCGAGGCGGAAGCCAGTTTGAAACATAGTGACCGCGGGATCGTGATTGATCTCTTCCGTGTTGACCGTCTTGATAAAAGTCAGTTGATCCGCGATCTTTGCGGTTTGGGGGAGTAACTCGCTGACCCATGCGCCCGATTGGCCGCGGCGCTCGAACGAGAACTTCGACGGCACCATGGGGAAAGTCGATTGCGATGCCGACATTCCCGTGAGCCGCTGGCCGTTGCGAATCGAATCCGGCAGATCCTGACCCTGAAACTCCACGAGACGAGGCTTATAGTCGAACAATTCGAGTTGCGACGGGCCGCCCGATTGGAACAGGTAGATAATGCGTTTGGCTTTCGGCGCGAAGTGAGGCAGGCCCGGCAGCCCGACCTGCATGCGTTCCGCCGCCGTGAGATCGCGGCCCAGCAGAGACGCGAGCGCCGCCAGACCCACGCCCGTCGAATTCATGCCAAAGAAATGCCGCCTCGTCATCGTTTCTACTCCTTCGTGATCGTCTCGTCCAGATTGAGAATCAGGCTCGCGACACCTGTGTACGACGCCAACTCCGCCTCGTTGAGACTACCCGGCACCGCCGATTCGCCCTGGTGAATCAATGCTGAGGCGGCTTTGGGATCGGCCTTGTAGTTTGTCTCGAAATCGCCGAGCAGCCGCAGCATCACCTGCTTCTGCCGCGCGGAAGGCTCGCGCGCGAGCACCAGAGAATATCCGTATTGAAGGCGCGCCTCGGGCGCGCTGCCGCCTTCGGTCATCATGCGTTCCGCCAGCTTCCGCGAAGCCTCCACGAACGTAACTTCGTTCATCAGGTCGAGCGCCTGCAGCGGTGAATTGGTGCGGTTCTCATACACAGCGCACTGTTCGCGGTTGGGCGAATCGAAATTCATCATGAAAGGATGCGGCACGGTGCGCTTCCAATACGTATAGAGACTGCGACGGTAGAGGCCGTCGCCCTTTTCCTGCACGTAACCGTTGTTGCCGGAGAGTTCCTGCCACAAGCCCGCCGGCTGATACGGCTTCACCGACGGGCCGCCCTGTTTTTCCACCAGCAGACCGGATACGGCGAGCGCCTGGTCGCGAATCGCCTCAGGCCCCAGACGCAATCGCGGGCCGCGCGCGAGCAGCCGGTTGTCCGGATCTTTTTCGAGCCGCGCGGGCGTTTCCACTGAAGATTGCCGGTACGCGGCACTCATCACGATCAGCTTCTGCATCGCTTTCACGTTCCACCCGCTGTCCATGAACTCGACCGCGAGCCAGTCGAGCAGTTCGGGATTCACGGGCCACTCGCCTTGCGAGCCGAAATCGTCGACGGTCTTGACGATACCGAAACCGAAGTAAGACTGCCAGAAGCGATTGACGGTGACACGCGCCAGCAGGGGATTCTTGCGGTCGACAAGCCATTTCGCCAGACCGAGGCGGTTGTTCGGGAGGCTATCGGCCAGCTGCGGAAGAACCTGCGGAACCCCCGCAGTGACCTTTTCGCCCGGCGAATCGTAAGCGCCGCGCTTGAGCACGAAGGTATCGCGATTGGCGCCATCCGCCATCACCATCACCGTCGGAAGAGAATCGTAAAATTTATCGCGCGCAGCTTGCAGTGCCGCCATTTGAACGCGGGCCTCGCGAACATCTTTCGGGGCTGCCGTTTCGAGGAACGCCAGATCGAGTTTTGCCTGCTGCGCTGTAGTGCGGCCAGCAGCGGGGATACGGCTGAGCGGCTCCGCGACCGACAGCGCCGCCGCTTCCTTAGAACTCAGAGCGCGATTGTAGATGCGCGCGTCGCCGATCGAGCCGTTGAACCGCAGCCCGCCCCCCGCGCCGACGCGGATGGGAGTGTTCTTCTTGTGGAACGGCTCTGTGTTCTGATCGAACAGTATTTTGACGAGCTGCGATTCGCCGTTCACGTAAATCTTCACGCCGCGCGCCAGTCGCTTGCCGTCGTACGTCACGACCACGTGCTGCCATTCGTCTAGTCTCACGGCATCGGCAGTCTCCACGCGCAGTCCCAGATCGGTGAAACGCTGCGTCAGGTGCAGGCGAAGTTTGCCGCCGATGAGATAGAGGCCGTGTCCCTGGCTCTCCATGAAATCGTCGAGCCTTGTGAGAATCGCGCCATCCGCCGATTCCGGCTTGATCCACGCCGAGAAAGTAAACGGATCCAGATAACTGAAATCGGCTGCATCGCCGTTGGCTTCGAGGAAGTTCTTGCCATCGTAGTGCTTCGCATTACCCGCCGGACTTGCGTCCACCGCAAGCGTTGAAGCCGCCCAGTCAGACCGGAAGATCAAACCATCGGTCGGACTCCAGTCGGCCACATGCGTGATCTCGTGCTCCCACTTGGCCTGCGCAGCCTCAAGCTTGGGACGCAGCCCGCTGTATGCCGCGCGCGCAGTCTCGATTCCGGCATCCATCGCCGCCAGCTTTTTCTGTTGCTCCGGAAGCGGCGCTTTGACATACGGCTCTTCCGGCCCGTAGTTCCAGGTGAAGCCCCGCTCGCCCGGAACCTGGTTGAAAAACGCATAAAACCGGTAGAAGTCTCTTTGCAAAAGCGGGTCGAACTTGTGATCGTGACATCGCGCGCAACCGAGCGTCAGCCCCATGAAGACGGTGGCTGTCGTTTGCGTGCGATCCGCAACGTACTCGACGCGGTATTCCTCGTCGATAATTCCGCCTTCGCCGGTAGTCCGGTGATTCCTGTTGAAGCCGGACGCGATCTGCTGGTCGAGCGTGGCATTGGGCAGCAGATCGCCCGCCAGTTGCTCAACTGTGAACCGGTCCCACGGCATGTTGCTGTTGAACGCATCGATGACCCAGTCGCGCCATCGCCACATATCGCGCGGACCGTCGGTCTGGTATCCGTTACTGTCGCCATAGCGCGCCGCTTCCATCCAGCGAAAAGCCATGCGCTCGCCGTAACGGGGCGAGGCAAGGAGTCGATCAACCACCTTCTCCCACGCGTTGGGCGAAGTGTCAGCCACAAATGCCTCGACTTCGGCGGGCGTGGGCGGCAAGCCGGTCAGATCGAGCGAAACGCGCCGGATGAGGATGCGTTTATCGGCTTCGGGCGATGGGCGCAGACCTTCGTGTTCGAGACGCGCGAGGATGAATTGGTCGATTGCGTTTCGCGACCACGAGACGTCTTTCACCACGGGGAGTGCCGGCCGCATAGGCGGGATGAACGACCAGAACGGCTGCCACTTCGCGCCCTGCGCAATCCATTGCCGGATCAGTTCGGCCTCATGCGCGGTGATCGGCTTTTTGCCGGACGTCTTCGGCGGCATCTGGTCGTCGTCGGTCGCCGTGATCCGCCGCATGATCTCGCTCTGTTCGGGATGGCCGGGCACGATGACCCAGCCCGCGCCATCGGGAGTGTCGTAGCGGATACCGGCCTGGCGATGTGTAGCGTCGGGCCCGTGGCAGGTAAAGCAGTGGTCGGAAAGGATCGGGCGGATGTCCTTATTGAACTCAACCTCAGCCGATTGGCCTGCGGCGCTCGACGCAGCGGCGGCCAGGAACACGAGCGTAGACAGGGTGCGGAGCATCTCGACAGCTAACTGGCAGTTTACTCCCGATCCTTCTGTACGCGCAAAGGATCAGGCATAATCAGTGGTGGAATAAACATGCCGATCCCCCGTCTCGCTCTCGCCTTCGCAACTCTCGCGCTTGCCGCCACATCCTGGGCCCAGTCTCCGTGCGAAAAGCTGATGACCACGCATTTTCCCGCCATCACCATCACCTCCGCGACATCCGTCCCCGCCGGAACCTTTACCGCGCCCGTCGGAGGCCCTCGTATCCCGACTTTCGAAGCACCACCATTCTGCCGCGTCGCCGCTGTCGTTGATACCGAAGTGAAATTCGAGTTGTGGCTGCCACTCCAATGGAATACGAAACTGCTCAGCGTCGGTAACGGCGGTCTCGCGGGGACGATCAGTTACTCCGCCATGGTGAAGCCGCTGCAACTCGGTTACGCAACCAGCAGCACCGACACCGGCCACGTCAACACCGGCAGCGGCGATGCCACATGGGCGCTCGGCCACTACGAACGCATCCTGAATTTTGCGGATCGCGGCACGCATCTGATGGCCGAAGCCGATAAGGTGATCCTCGCGGCGTTCTATGGCGTACCCGCCGCGCACGCCTACTTCAACGGCTGCTCACAGGGCGGGCATGAAGCTCTCATCGAAGCGCAGCGTCATCCCGAGGACTACGACGGCATCATCGCGGGTGATCCCGCCAATTACTGGACACATCATTATGTGGGAGGCCATCTCTGGTCCGCGCTCGCGACCGACGGCGACGCATACATTCCCGCCGCCAAAGTCCCCATCATCGCCGATGCCGTCAACAACGCCTGCGACGAGCTCGATGGCGTGAAAGACGGCGTGCTGAGCGATCCGCGCCGTTGCCACTTCGATCCCGCGAAACTTCTCTGCGCCGGCTCCGACACATCCGCATGCCTGGCCGCGCCGCAGGTATCGGCGGTCGTCAAAATCTGGGCCGGCCTGAAGGCTGCCGATGGCCGCCAGATCTGGCCAGGCCTGGTACCCGGCGGCGAAGCAGGTCCCGGCGGCTGGGCCAACTGGATCACCGGCACGGTGCCCGGCAAGAGCGGCCATCTGAACCTCGGGCTGCCGTTTTTCCGCTTCATGGTTTTCGACGATCCCGCCTGGGACATGCACAGTTTTCGCCTCGAACCTGCCGACGGTTTCGAAAGCGATATCGATTACATGGACGCGAAGCTGGGCGCCATTTTCAACGCGATCAATCCCGATCTCAGCGCTTTCAAAGCAAGAGGCGGCAAGCTGATTCAGTATCACGGCTGGAGCGATCCCGACATCACCCCGCTCAACAGCATCGCGTATTACGAGAGTGTCCAGAAAGCGATGGGGGCGACGGCGGATTTTTACCGGCTCTACATGGTGCCCGGGATGCAGCACTGCAACGGCGGCCCGGGCGCGACCACGTTCGATATGGTGGTGCCTCTCGATCGCTGGGCCAATCGCGGAATCGCGCCCGAAAGTATTACGGCGTCAAAGTCTGCTAATGGCGTGGTGACCCGCACGCGACCGCTCTGTCCGTATCCGCAGGAGGCGATATGGAAGGGAACGGGGAGCACGGATGACGCGACGAATTTCGTGTGCGCCATGCCGGGTCAGCGATAAGAGACAAGCCTGCGGGTGGCGCAGTCAACCTCGTCTCGGTCCGCTGGCGGGTAAAGATCCCTCCCGACAGATTCGCTGTCCGCCGTGGATGCCGGCTGAAGCCGGCGGCAACCTGAAGGTCGCCCCACATGTGTTTTCGGGTCAGCAAGGCTAACGCGGTGACGCGGCGATTCGCAGCAGTTCCAGCCTTAGCGCGCTGACCAAAGCATCCCAGCTGGCTTCGATCACGTCTTCCGACACCCCAACCGTCGACCAGCTCCGCGCGCCGTCCGACCACTCCACCAGCACGCGCACCTTAGCCGCCGTACCCTTGCCGGAATCGAGAACACGCACCTTATAGTCGGTCAGCCGCACATCGCCGATCTGCGGGTACAACGCCGAAATGCACTTTCGCAGGCAGACATCGAGAGCGTTCACCGGACCGTTGCCGGTCGCGGTCTCCGAATGCGAACCCTCGCCAGTCTTCACGGAAACCTGCGCAGTATGCGTGGTCTCCGCCCCTTTGGCGCGAATCACGACCTCGTAATTCTCCACTTCAAAAAAAGTCTGCCCGGGATGCAACGCGTCCAGCACGAACAGCTCGAAGTTTCCGTCCGCCGCTTCGAGATCGTAGCCCGCAAATTCGGCGTCCTTGATCCTCTCCAGCAGTTTGCGACGCGACTCTTCGTTGAGCAGCCCCTGCGGATCGTATCGCGTCAGCTTGTAAACGATGTTGCTGCGCCCCGCCAGGTCGCTCACCAGAACGCGCTGATGATTGCCGACCAGCTCCGGCCGGATGTGCTCGTACGTCGCCGAATCCTTGAGCACGGCGCTCACGTGGATACCGCCTTTATGCGCAAACGCGCTCTGCCCCACGAACGCCGTTCCGCGCGGCACCGGCAGATTCGCCAGCTCCGCAATGTAGCGCGCGGTCGACGTGAGTAGTTGTAGCTTCTCCTGCCCGATCGTCTCCTGCCCGGCTTTCAGTTCCAGATTTGCGATCACGCTCGCCAGATTCGCGTTGCCGCAGCGCTCGCCATAACCATTGAGACAACCCTGCACGTGCGATGCGCCCTGCTCGATCGCGATCAACGCGTTCGCGACCGCGACATCGCAATCGTTATGCGGATGAATTCCGAGGACGCCATCGAACTTCGAGCGCACATCGGCCACGATCTCGCCCAGCTTTGAAGTCGCCGTCCCGCCGTTGGTGTCGCACAGGCAAAGCACATCGGCGCCCGCCTTGTGCGCGGCTTCGAGCGTTCGCAGCGCGAAATCGCGATTGTGGATGTAGCCGTCGAAGAAATGTTCCGCGTCGTAAACCACTTCGCGGCCATGCTTTTTCAGATACGCTACTGTCTCGGAAATCAGCGCGAGATTTTCGTCCTCGCTGATGCCCAGCGCGCGCTCCACATGAAAATCCCAGCTCTTGCCGAAGATCGCAATCACCGGCGTCTCCGCATCCAGAAGTTCGCGAACGTTGCGATCTTCATGCACCGGATTTTTCGCGAAGCGCGTGGACCCGAAGGCCGTCAGCTTCGCATGCTGCAACCGCAAGCTCTTCGCCTGAGCGAAGAACTCGCGGTCACGGGGATTGGAACCAGGCCATCCGCCTTCAATGTAATCAATACCCAGCTCATCCAGTTTCCGCGTAATGAGGATTTTGTCATCCACGGAGAAGGAGACGGCTTCGCCCTGCGTGCCGTCGCGGAGAGTGGTATCGAAGGTTTGAATGCGCATAGTTTGGTTTGGGCTTTTACGCTACGCCCGCTTCTTTCGTCTTTTTCAGGAAGGTCATCATCTTGCGAAGCTCGGCGCCCACCTGCTCGATCTGCGAGCCGTGCTGGGACTCGCGCATAGCGAGAAACTTCTTACGGCCGCCGGTCTTGTTTTCCGCAATCCACTGCTTTGCGAATTCGCCCGACTGGATTTCCGCCAGAATCTTCTTCATCTCGGCGCGCGTCGCATCGTTGACGATCCGCGGTCCACGCGTGTAATCGCCATATTCCGCCGTGTCTGAGATCGAGTAGCGCATGTAGCTCAGGCCGCCTTCGTAGATCAGGTCGACGATGAGCTTCAGCTCATGCAGGCATTCGAAGTAGGCGATCTCGGGAGCGTAGCCCGCATCGACGAGTGTCTGGAAGCCGGCCTGAATCAGTTCCGCCGCGCCGCCGCAAAGCACAGCCTGCTCGCCAAACAGATCGCTTTCCGTCTCTTCGCGGAAGCTGGTTTCGATCACGCCCGCGCGCATGGAGCCGAGGCCGGTCGCATAGGCCAGCGCGTTTTCGAGAGCCTTGCCGCTCGCGTCCTGATGGATCGCAACGAGCGCCGGAACGCCGGAACCTTCGGTGAAAACTTCGCGCACGCGATGGCCCGGGGCCTTCGGCGCGATCATGGAAACATCGATATCGGCGGGCGGCACAATCGCCTTGAAGTGGACGCTGAAACCGTGGGCGAACATCAGCGTCTTGCCGGCCTTCAGGTTGGGCGCGATATCGGCCTCGTAAATATCGGACTGGAGATGATCCGGCACCAGGATCATGATCACGTCCGCGGCCTTTGTCGCTTCGGACGGCGTGAGCACCGTGAGTCCGGCGGCGGCGGCCTTGGCACGGCTCTTGCTCGATTCCGGCAGCCCGACCACAACGTCGAGACCCGAATCGCGCAGGTTCAGCGCGTGCGCATGGCCCTGGCTGCCGTAGCCGATGATGGCAATCTTTTTGCCCTTGAGGGGCTCAATGTTTCCGTCTTTTTCGTAGAAGCGTCTTGGCATTTGGAGAACTTTGTCCTTAAAGAATTTTTCAACACGGCGCAGGCGAAAACGCCTGCGCTACATTCCAACCTGTGCGCCCGCGCCTGTAGGCACCGGCGGTTGCAACCGAAGTTTTTTCGTCTCAAGCGACATGGCAACAGCGCCCGACCGCGACACTTCGCTTTCGCCGTAACTGCGCATCACATCGATAAACTCGTCCAGCTTTTCCGCTACGCCGGTCGCCTCAATCGCGAAACCCTCCACGGACGAATCGATCACCCGCGCCTGGAAGATTTCAGCTTCCTTCAGGACAGCCGTTCGGTTTTCCTGCGTGCAGCGCACCCGCAGCAGCACCATCTCGCGGATCAGCGACGGGGATTCTGTCATATCCGTAGCCTGCAGGACGTTGACCAGCTTGTTCATCTGCTTGATGACCTGGCCGCGGAGGCGTTCCTCCACGTCGACTGTGATCGTCATCCGCGAAAGCTCCGGGTCCATCGTTTTCGCGACAGTCAGACCCTCAATGTTGTAACCACGCGCGGAGAGCACGCCGGTTACGCGCAGCAGAGCTCCCGGTTTGTTTTCAAGAAGAATGGAAATTGTTTGCAGCATGTTGATTTCTTTCTTTTATTCCGCGGCCACTGGTTGCACGGGTCCCAGTACCATCTCATAAACCGCGCCACCCGCCGGCACCATCGGGTACACGTTCTCTCGGGGCGCCACTGTCACGTTGAGCAGATAAGGGCCGGGTGTTTTGAACGCAGTCTCCAGCGCATCCGCCAGTTCCCAGGGCTTGTCGATAGTGCGCCCTGTAAATCCATAAGCGCCCGCCAGCTTCTCCGCATCCGGGAAGCACTCCAGCGCCACCGAACTCAGGCGATTGTTATAGAACAGCGTCTGCCATTGCCGCACCATGCCGAGGCAGCCGTTGTTCATTACGATGATCTTGATCGGCAGGGCATGTGTTGCAATCGTCGAGAGTTCCGGGATCGACATCTGGAAGCCGCCATCGCCGCAAATCGCGATGACCAGTTTGTCCGGCCGCGCGAACTGTGCGCCGATCGCCGAAGGCACGCCGAAACCCATCGAGCCCAGTCCGCCGGAATTGATCCAAAGACGCGGTTCGTTAAATCGGATTAGCTGCGCCGCCCACATCTGGTGCTGGCCCACGTCCGAAGTCACAATCGCCTGGCCGCCGGACAGCCGGTCGATTTCGTCCATCAAATGCTGCGGCCGGATCACGCTGTCATCGTGCTTCCGGTCGTAGGGGTGCTCTTCCATCCAGCCGCGGATCTTGTCCCACCACGCGCCGCGTGAATTCGCATTGGTGGCGCGCATCTCGGGTTCGAGCTCCTGCACAGCCTTCGTCAGCTTCTGCAGAACGCGTTTCACATCGCCCACAATCGGAATGTCCGGCGTGCGGTTCTTGCCCACTTCCGCCGGGTCGATATCCACATGGATGACCCGCGCGTGCTTGGCGAACTCGCCGAGCTGGCCGGTGACGCGATCGTCAAAGCGCGTGCCGAGCGCGATCAGCAGATCGCATTCGGTCATGCCCATGTTCGCCGCATAGCTGCCGTGCATGCCCGGCATGCTGATGAAATTGCGGTGGCTCGAAGAGAGTCCGCCCAGACCCATCAGGGTGCAGACGGCGGGCATATCGACCAGCTCCACCAGTTCCTTCAATTCAGCCGACGCGCTGCCAGCGAGAATGCCACCGCCGGCATACACGAACGGGCGCTCCGCTTCCCAGATCAGTTGCGCCGCGCGCCGGATCTGGCCAGCGTGGCCTTCGGTGAAAACCTTGTAGCCCGGCAGGTGGATGCTGTCGACCGGCACGTAATGGCCGCGCGCCTGGAAAACGTCCTTCGGGATATCCACCAGCACCGGACCCGGCCGGCCGCTCGCCGCCAGATAGAAAGCTTCGTGAACGATGCGCGGCAGTTCCGCCACATTGCGCACCATGAAATTGTGCTTCGTCGCCGGTCGCGTGATGCCGAAGGTGTCGGCTTCCTGGAAAGCGTCGCTGCCGATGAGCTTCGAGTGAACCTGGCCGGTGATCGCCACCAGCGGAATCGAATCCATCAGGGCATCCACCAGGCCGGTGACCAGATTTGTGGCACCGGGACCTGAGGTCGCGCAGCAAACGCCGACTTTTCCCGTCGCGCGCGCATAGCCAGCCGCCGCGAAAGCCGCGTTCTCCTCATGGCGCACCAGAATGTGCTTGATGTGCGAGTCGTAAACCGCGTCGTAGAAAGGCAGCGTCACGCCGCCGGGATAGCCGAAAAATACATCGACGCCTTCTTTGTGAAGACATTCGAGAAGCATCTCGGCGCCGGTCATTAATTTGCCGGTTTCACCGGCCGGGGCGCCATTGCCTGCTGTTGCGTTCGGAGTTTGCATATTGACTGATCCTGATATCTAACGTTCGTGAGTACCAATAAAAAAGGCCACCGGCGGGCTCTACTGCGCCCCGCTGATGGCCTCGGAAGTTTTTGACTTGCCGCGCGCCTCAGACGGGGCCGGATACGACGACCACGATAATGCTGACTACAGGAGTGGTCAGGGTAATGAGGCGGGCTGTGGAGCTGAACGGCATTGCCAGAACCCCTATTCTAGTCGAATAGTTTTGGAAATGCAAGTACGGTGATGTATTAATTATTGTTATGCATGAAGCGCCGGGAACGCATCGTTGCGATTTCGGGATATCGAATAGGCGGGTTCGAAGGGCGATTCGGTGGGTTCAAAAGGGATTCCGGTGGGTTCGAATTTTCGGGCCGGTCTTTTATTTTCATGGAGTTGTTGGGTTCGAATGGTTCCGGCGTTTTTTTTGGCGCGGGCGCGCCGGGTGTCGAGGGGGCGCGCCGAGGGAGTGATGCGTTGAGGCATGTCATATTCATCCGATTCGACTGTAGCGCACGGGTGCGAAGAAATTGGGCAGACGGGAAACCGCAATTGCCCATAAGGTATTTAGGATTAATGAGATACGAAAGTTGAAAACTCCTGTCACTGAAAAAGATCTCTTACTTGAGCACAAGCGTCGCCGTCGATTGCGTCGGTGTTCCATCAACCCAGAGCATGACAGGCACCGCTGCTCCCACGGGGCTGCCCGCCGGGACGAGGAGATCAATCTGCTGTAGCGCTTCCGTGTTGCCTGTCGCAGCGGGGCCGGCATATTGAACCTGCGCCGGTACTCCGCCGATTTGCGCGGTCACCGTGCCTGCGATGAGCCGGGCAGGGTTGAATACGCCGAATCCCGTTACGTAGATCGAGATCTTATTGCCACGGCTCGCCGCATTCGCCACGCCGTTGAGAGAGCCGTCCGCATTCACCGCCGCCGCCTGACCCGTGCCGGTGCCGCTGACGGTGAAAATTCCTGGAATCGTGGCGGCCGCGAGCAGTCCATTAAAGGACCATGCCGTCGCGCCGTTACACGATACCGACACCGCGGAGGGCGATTTCACCGCAGGCGGAACTGCATAGTTGATTTGACCCGGCGAGAACGAACTCCAGGCGACAGAGGTGCCGTTGAACGTTATGACAGGCTGCGTGGGGCAGCTGAAGTCGGAGAGAAAAAGCGAGACCAGTTCGTTAGGCGCCACGATATGATCCGGACCTGCGCCCGTTGCGCTATTGACTTGCTGCGGCAGGATCGGCACAAAACTGGAAACCACCATTCGCACCGGAACCGCCAGCGGGCTGTCAGGCGCTCCGGCACTGGTAATAACGATGGAATCCTGGTATGTGCCATAGGTAGCCCTGCCCGGGTCCACAACCACATGAATGGTGGCGGGAGCAACTCCGCCGCTCGGGCTGATGGAAAGCCATGCAGCGGAATCCGCGGACGTTGCGGCGGTGAAGGCAAGGCCGGCAGGACCAACCTGAATGTCGTAGCCTGTCGCCGAACCGACCGGATAGCCGAAGGCGCTCGGGAGCGACGAGGGACTCGCGGTGAGCGCGGCCGGAGGGAGAACAGTCAGAACGACTGAGGAGATCCGGGTCACGCGCGCGCCCGAAGCCGGATCGCTGGACGTGACGCTCACGGTTCCCTGATAAGCGCCGACTGCCATACCCGCAGCATTGGCGGCGAGCGTCAACTCGCCTGGGAATGAACCCTGCGCGTGCGTCAGAGTCAGCCACGGAGTTGTCGTTGTCGCCTGCCACGAAGGACCAATCTGATTCGCAAGAATCGACACGTTGGCGGCAGCCAGTGATGATTCATTCGGAACTACCTGCAAACCGACCGGCCCGAAGTCCAGTATCTGCAGAGGCGGAGGTTGAGGCTGGGGCTGAGACGACTGCGGCGAGAGGTATGTGTAAAGAGTATTCGGCGCATTACTGCCGCTTGAGGTGTTAACGATTAAGCTTGCGCCGCCCGGCGCACCGGCAGGCGCGATGGCGGTAATCGAGGTGTCGCCGACCACCACGACGTTCGTCGCCGCCGCGCCACCGATGGTCACACCAGTCGCGCCGGTAAAACCTGAGCCGGTAATCATGATTGCGGTACCGCCGGCGGCGGGACCAGAAGACGGCGTAACAGATGTGACCGTGGGACCTGGTGAGGGAAGAATCTGCACCGCGACCGTGCCGAAGCCAAACCAGTTGGCGGCAGATCCATCTGTCGACACGACTACCGACGCAATATTGGCAGCCTGCCGGCCGTTCACGAAATCCAGCACCCCCACGATCGCCGAGAACGTCGGCGGGCCGAAGATCTGGAGATACGTCTCATTATTGTTTTGTGTTGAGGCCACGACGGTGGAACCCAACAGATTTCCGTTGACATCGTAGGCGGCCGCAGTGCCGTTAAACGAGCTATAGCTGTAAATAGTGACCGCAAATCCCGACGCGGTAGTGGCTGTGTGATCCGAAGGGTCCGCGAATGTGAAAGTCACCGGACCGGTGGTGGTGCCATTGTTGAACGCGACGAAGTCAACGGGATTGCCACTCAGATCGTCGACTTCCTGATAGGCGAACGACGCCCCTGGCGTCGAGAGAACGGCATTCAGGAAGCCGGTGTTTTGCTGTGTCCGGGGGTTGACAAGCTCATTGCCCGCAGCCAGCCCAAACAGCTCATCGGTCTGGCAGCCAAACTCGATCTGGCAGCCGTAGTCCCAGTTCGCAAAGCTCCACGCGGGGTCGGACGGAAAAGACGAAGGCGCTGTGACCGAATCGGCATGCGCGACGCCGGCGCCGAAGACGGCGGCCACGAACAACGTCAGGCATGAAGCGACGACGCGAATTTGCGGGATGCGGGTATTTCCGATGTACATAATTCCTCCGGGAGTTTGAAGCCCTTTCGCGCGGGATTCAAATTTGCCCCTACATCCCTAGCTGCGCGAGACGGGCGGGATATTGGCAGAGCGGAGAAAGAAGTGGAGTTAAGTCAGCGGAAAAAACTTAGCGCGGAGAAAGACTGGCGAGGAAGTTCGCGATGAGCGGCGAACCCGGGTTCTCTTTCGCGAGCATCCCGATCTCGTTTATGGCTTCTCCGCGAAGCCCGTCGCGGGCGCATAGGACCGCGATAAGCAGGTGGGACGAATGCGGCGCTGCCCGCAGTTGTTCCAGTCGCGCGGCCACATCGGCCTCGGCCACTTCAAACCTGGCAGGCGGAGCGGGAGGAGCGGGGGAGCTCACCATTTCATTGCCACGCCAAGCGCGTACCTGCCAGAGCAGGGGCGTGCTTCGGGGAAGCGGGACGGCAGGTTGCCACTCGGTTGCCGTAATTCGCTCGCTGCGCGTCAGAGGATCAAGCGACTCGTTGGTAATGAGCACCTGGTAGGCTATTGCGCCGGGGTATGCATTCCATGAAAGAACAGGGCGATCGGAGACCACGCGATCGTTCACAGGGCTCAGCAGGGTGAATGCCTGCGTGGCCGGAACCCCAGGTGTCAGCAGCACTCCCGGTGTTTCGTTCGCGATCCCTGGCCTCACCGGGAGAGTTCGCCGCGTGAGCGCGCTGCGCACCAGATTCCGTTCTTCCGGAGACGCACCTGTCAGTCCGCTCAGTTGTCCATTGGCATCCAGTTCGATCGGATGGCCCGCATCCAGCAGGGAAGCGACGGAAACCGCGGCCGGCGGGGCTGCGGGATGCATAAACCGATCGCGGCCCAGCACTATCAGGATCAGGGCGGCGGCCGCAAGCGCGCCGGCTATCGCGAACCAACGTACACGGCGCGGGCGAATTGGGATCGCCGGGGGGTGAACCCGGACCGATTCCATCGCCTCCACCGAATCCAGACAGAGCTCGCACGCAGCGATATGTCTCGCTGCATCGACGCGGGCGCTCTCCGGCATACGGCGCGCCACAAAGTCCGTCATCTCCTCCTCGGTGAGATGGATCAGACTCGGGTCCGGCTCTTCCATCAGGAGCGGCAGGTTGACCGAATCGAAGTGCTCAAGGGCAGCTTCCTCCAGCGCCGTCCTGCACTCCGGACAGGTCTCCAGATGGCTGTGCAGGTCCATTACGTCCGCGGCGGGCAGCGTGCGGGCAAGGTATTCCGCGATCCGACTGGCGTCCAGATGGGGTGTCATGCCTCTACTCTCATAATTGACCTTTTGCGCCGCTTATTACTTTTGAGCCGCGATCGATACTGGTCTCCCGCCGCCCGAGTCTGGCGCGCGCCGTACATCTGAGGTTGATGACCTGCTGGCGCCCGAGTCCGAGACGCGCGGCAATTTCGTTGTCATCGACGGGAAGACGATTCCAAATGCCGGCAAGTTCCTCCGCCGTCAAGTCCAGAGCGGCAGCCACCTCATAGAAGGAGGCGATCCCGAGGTCCACCACCAGCCATACGGCAGCGCCGCTGGACGCCCTGGCGCTCAGCAGCAGGGCGCTGCGGTGCCGCGATGAGAGCAGCGATACTTCGCGCCAGAGGTTTTCCAGCCTTTGCCGAAGCTCAAGGCGCGTGAGAGTGGAAGGCCCCGGATCCGGCGGGAGATCGGGTTCCTCCGCTTCGCCGTAGGGTGACGGGGACGTACCGGAGTGAGAAACCAGAGAAGGTTCGCGGATGCCGATCAGATCCGCCGCGATCGCAGTCAACCGGGAAAGATCGATCGGGCGGGAGAGGCGGCGGAGTATTTCGTGGACGAGAGTCGCCAGCGGATGAGCCGGAATCGGTCGGTCCCGCATGCCCGCGACGCACCGCTCCACATCGTCGGCGCCGGCCAATTGCTCGTTTTCAGGCTGTTGCGGCATCGGGGGCGATTTTCGCGAAAGGCCGCAGATGCTGACTCCATCGGCCCGCAGCGAAAGGCGAAAACGATCACCGGTTGCGATGACGTAGCGCAGGCGCTTGCGCAAACGGTTGCGTTCGGGAAAGCGGCGCGCATAAAAACGGTAGACAGTATTGGCGGCCACTCCGGCGGCCAGACCATCGAACGGGAGAACGCCGGCCAATTCCTGTCTCTCGCGCAAAGCCCGGAGCCGGCCAAGCAGTTCCAGCATGGCCTCGCTCGACAGTTCGGCGGCATCGGCAGGGGTGTAAAGAGAACCAAGGCGACTGCGCACCACGCGATTCAGAACCGGGGGCGCATGGTCGGTAAGCAACGTTTCGAGCATGCCCTCGGGATCGTCGTCCGGGACCGTGGCGGCGAGATAGCGCTCGAAAAGTATCTGGCTGCACACAATATTTGACGGTTTAGAATGATCATTATAATTCAGCCTATGCGCAATGCCGCTTTCCTCCTGGTCGCCCTGACGGTTGGCGTAAGCCTGCTCGTTGGCGCGGACGGCGCACTCGCGTCCGCAGTGCTGACGGCGAAAAGCGCGGAGGAGCGCGCGGTGCTGCTGCGGGGACAGAACTCGAATGAGATGGCGGCGGCGCTTGGGGAGATTGAGAAAACCGCCGGGGCGCGCTTCGACGCGAAAGATTATCCTCAGGCACTGAACGCCTATGAAGCGGCTGTGACGGTGGCGGGTACGATGAACGCCGCCGCGAAGCTGCCATTGTATTTTCGGCGGATCGGGCTTTGCCATGCCTACCAGGGACAGACCGAGGCCGCGCTGGCCGCATATCGGAGTGGCGTCTCAGCCTCAGAGGCCGCAGGCGACGATCCCATGCTTGCCGAAAATCTGCATGGTGTGGCCCAGAATCTGCAAACCACCGGCCGGTACCGCGAGGCTCTTCCATTCTGCGAAAGAGAGTTAGCGCTGACGGACGCTTCGGGCCAACCCGAAGCGATGATTCGGGCGCGGGCAACGTACTCGCAGGTGCTGGGAGGGCTGGGCCGTCTGAGGGATGCGCTGCCGGTAGCGGAGCGGGCATTTGAGCTAAGTCCCCGGTCGAGCCGGCCCACAGATTACGCGAACACTCTGGGAAATCTCGCGATTACGTACGCGGAACTGGGCGACGACGATACGGCTCTCAGACTCGAACAGACTAATCCGAAGCCGACTCCGAGCGATCTGGCTGCAATCGCGGTTATCGAGGTGCATCTGCATCGCGAGATCGATGCGGAGGCTTCCTACCGGGCTGCGATCGCCGCATCCACGGACCCCGGCCTGTGGCGAATTCACGCGGCCACACTGCTCAATCTGGGAACCCTTCAGCACCAGCTGAAAAAACTACCGGAAGCGCGATCCAGCGTCGAGCAGAGCCTCGCCGTGCTGCTTCCCCATGACGATCTGCGAGTGGCGGCAGACGCGCTCTCGGAGCTTTCCGAAATCGCGGCCGATGAGAAGAAACCCGAGGAAGCCCTGAGACAGGCGGCGGAGGCGCTCCGTGTGGCGCGTGAATCGGAAAATCCGGAAGGGACTGTGAATGGACTGGTGGCGCAGGCTCGCGCGTTTGAGGCAGCCGGGCGAAATGACGACGCGGGGCGAGCGTTTGGCGATGCAGTTTCGCTTGCGGAGAGCAGGCGAGCCGACGCACCCGCTTCCGCTGCCGGATTACAGAGCGAGATCGGTCAATGGATACCGACATACCAGTTCGCGGTGAGCCATGAGATCGCAACCGGAAATGCGCTGGCGGCGTTGAAACTGGCCGACCGCGCAAAAGCGCGCGTGCTTCTGGACATGCTCGATGGCGGCGAACCGGGCTTCGACGCGCTTACCGATCCGGCGGAGCGTGCCGAGGAACAGCAGTTGCGCGGTGAGGTTTCGCAAGCACGGCTGATGTCCGTCACCAGGCCCGCCGCAGGATCCGGAACTGCGTTTGAGGCGGCTCTGCGGAAAGAAGAAGACTTCAATGTCCGTTTGTATGCGCGGCACCCGGAACTGGTGCTTCAGCGCGCCGAACCTCCTGAGATCACGCCCCAGGATCTGGCGGCGCTCACGCCGGACAGCCGAACGGCGGTGCTCAGCTACTTCATGTTGCAGGATTCAGTGGCCCTGTTCGTGGTGCGCCGTGGCGACCGCGCCGGTACACCCGTCGTGAAGGCATTCCAACTCGCGAGCGGTGACAGGCTTGAGGCGCTCATAAGGTCGTTCCGCGCGCAGATTGCCGCGCGTGACCTGGACTACCGGCTTTCGGCGAAGGCGTTGTACAACGCGCTGATCGGCCCCGCGGAGGGCGCTTTGCAGGGCGCAGACCGATGGATCCTTTCGCCTGACGGCGCGCTGTGGGATGTGCCGTTTCAGGCGTTGATGGACCCTCATGGCAAGCATGTCCTTGAGACTCACAAGCTCAGCTACGCCCCGTCGCTTTCCGTCCTGAAGCAGTTGCGCGGGAAGCCCGCCGCGTCAGGACCGGCGCGCGGCGCCCTGCTCGTGATGGCGAATCCGGCGGTGAAAGGCGTTGCCCCGATTCCGGAAGCGGAGCGTGAGGCCGGCGCCATCGCGGCACTTTACGGACCGGGCCACTCGACTCTTCTCACCGGTGACCGCGCCAACGCCAGCCTCTTCCGCGAAAACGCGGAGCGTGCCGGCGTTATCCACATCGCCTCTCACGCCGAGACTGAGACCAACCACCCGCTCGAATCCTTTCTGCTGCTCGCACCCGACAAGGCCTCCGCATCCGCCGTTCATGGCGATAACGGCGCACTGACGGCCCGCGATTTGCTGACGATGCGCTTGACCGCGGACCTGGTGGTGCTTTCCGCGTGTGAGACGGCGCGCGGAAAGATCGGTCAGGGCGATGGCGTCATGGGGTTGGGCTGGGCGGCCCTGGCAGCGGGAGCGCGGGCTTCTGTTCTGAGCCAATGGAAGGTGGATTCGCGCGCCACCACGGACCTGATGATCGGCTTTCACCAACAGCTGACTGGCAGAAAGATTGCGGACAAGGCGGAAGCCCTTCGCCAGGCCTCACTCGCTGTCATGCGTTCGCCAGGGCGTCTGCATCCGTTCTACTGGGCCGGATTCATCGTTGTCGGCGACGCCCGCTGAGCAGTTTCGGCGTTATCGTAGACCTGACATGCAACGGAGGGCAGCGTTTTCCCGTGACTGTCGGGACGCGGCGAAAGGCCACGAGGCCGAGCTTTCGCTCGGCCCTCGGCTTTGGCCTTTTCACCTCACGAATTTGCGCAGAACACCGCTGAAACATAAAAAACGTATTTCTTCGGCTTCGCGCCGGGATGTAGATGTGAGGTGAACCCGTGGGACCTCGAGCTTCGCTCGACCAAAGGCAGGCGGAACCGCCTGCCCCACAGGGACTGCGCAAGGTAATGTGATGCCCGGAAGAGCCAAACTCCGCAATTGCCTGTCTTGTTGCCTTGCATTTGGGACTACAGAAACCATGAAATTGCCTGCACGATGAAGTGCTTCATATAAACCGCGATTTTCCGCAAGTCCTTTTCCAATATCTTTCTCTCCTGGCTCAATACCTGTTTGTAACGAAGGTCCATGGCTTACGGAAATGCAGCGCTTTGGACCCGATACGCCTTCGGAGGAAGAACAAAGATGATGAAGTACCTGCAAATCGGCGTGGGCACGATTCCACGCGCGGTTATCCCCTGCGCTCTGGCGCTTCTGGCCGCAGTATCCGGCCGGGCCGACACGATTGTCGCTCCCGGCGACTACAACTCATCCACCAGCTTTGCCGGGTGGGACTTCGGATGCGGGGTTGAGTTCGGCTGTGGGTCCGATGAGAGCTTCGGCCCCGTGGCCGGCAATTTTCTGAATAACGATCTGACCTTTCAGCCTACCGGCTACCTTACGGCAACCATCCCGGTAGCGGGCGCTTCTTTTTCGTACTCGGAAATTGACGATGCCAACGGCAACCCGCTCGATTTTTTCGCTTTCAATAACGGGAATGCCACCGGCCCGGTGACGTTCACATTTGCCGATACCACCAATACCGTTCCGCAGGGCGTCGATGAATTTGCGACGACGCTCTACAGCCCTGGCAACCCGTTCACCGCATACGTCAGCGCCTACAACGCACAGAATCAGCTGTTAGGAACCACCTCGGCATCGGCCGTCGCGGACCCTGGCGATACCTGCGCTTTCGGATTCGGTTGTTACTCAGCCTTTGTCGGTGTGCAGGATATTGGCGGCCCGGATGACAATATTGCGTCCGTGGTGATTTCGACGACGGCCCCCGACAGCTCGCAGGACAACTGGTTCGCTTTCGGTACGGTCGGTGTTGCGAGCACGCCTGAGCCGGGCACCTGGGTATTGATGCTGCTCGGCGCCGCGGGATGTTTTGCGGGCAAGGCGCGATTCAGAAAAAGTTCTTCAATGGGGTCCAGATAAACATGCGCGGAATTCGCTTCGTAATACCACTTCTCTCCGTTCTGCAGTGCGCGGGGGGCCTTCAGGCGCAAACCATAACGCTTAGTCCATTGGCCCCCAGCGTGGCAATCGGAGCCGGCGTGCAGTTCAGCGCGCAAACCACAGGCCTGGCGGCGGGTGTCACCATCACCTGGTGGGCCGGCGGCGAACAGGGTGGGAGTTCGATCTACGGCACAATTACTCCGCAGGGTTATTACACGGCTCCCACCGTCATGCCATCGTCGAATCCCGTCGCGATCAATGCCATTGCGTCCGATGGATCGCTGAGAACGAAGACCTCGGTTACGATCCTGGCATCGCCGTCTTCGGGCTCCGGAGGAAGCTCTCCCGGCGTTCCCATGCTCACCTCGGTCACACCGAATCCATTGCCTGTCGGTAACGATACGGTGACCATCCAGGGTTCCGGCTTCCTGACAGGCGCGCTTGTATATGAGAGTTACGGCAGCCAAAGCATGATCCAGTACGCGTCGGCTAGTGTCTCAGCCGGCACCGTCACCGCGACTATCTATCAGGGCGCGGCATCCACCGCCACCTTTTGTGTGAAGAACCCGGGGACGGCATGCAGTAACTCGATTACGGTACCGGTGACATCCGCCAGTCCGGGTGGAACCACATCCGGCGTCCCGACATTGACATCGGTAACTCCCAGTCCCATTCAGGCCGGCACTGTGACAGTCACGATATCGGGTTCGGGCTTCGTGACGGGCGCGCTGCTCTATGACAGCTACGGCACGCAAAGCATGATTCAATATGCGCCCGCTACAACTTCCGCGGGAAGCCTGACAGCCACCATTTTTCAGGGGCCCGCCACGAGCACCACGTTCTGCGTGAAGAATCCCGGAACAGCCTGCAGTAACTCGATCACAGTTCCGGTGAATAGCGGTCCCCCGCCACCGCAGACCATCGCACCGGCTTCCGTTTCTGTGAATCTTGGGGCTACACAGCCGTTCACATCGACGGGAGCGACCGTATTTACGGCGAGCGCGGGCTCTATTACCCCGGCGGGCCTCTATACCGCTCCGGCAACGATGCCGGCATCGAACAAGGTTTCGATCACGGCGACCGGACCTGGCGGGACCGCATCGGCCACGGTAACGCTGATCAATCCGAATCCGCAGGTCATCGCTCCCGCCTCGGTCCCGCTGAGCCTGGGGGCAACGCAGCAATTCATTTCCACGGGCGGAAGTAGCTGGACTGCCACTTATGGCTCCATCACATCGACCGGCTTCTATACAGCACCCACGGTGTGGCCGGCCGCAGGCACGGACACGGTGTCAGTCACCGGACCCAACGGCAACGCGAGCGCGACGATTACTTTGACTCCACCGACTCCGGTTATCGGCAGCGTGGGAACTAACAATCAACTGCCGCTCGGGATTTTCAGCGCGACCGTCACGGGTAGCGGCTTCACAGCGCAATCCACGGTGACTTTGGGGGGGACATCCGTTACGGCCGTTTACTCCGGCGGTTCGATTAGTATCAACGGCTTCTATAGCCAGTCAGGGCCGGTCAATCTGATCGTGACAAACGGTTCCGTCTCGTCGCAGCCATTTACGGTTCAGGTCGGGGTGCCCAACGCACTGGTTTCCACTGCAGCTGCGAGGCGTTTTCTGCAGCAGGCCGCATTCGGAGCCACTCCGGCGGACGCCGCGCACGTTCAGGCCATCGGTTTTCAGGCGTGGCTCGCCGAACAGTTTGCAATGGCGCCGGTCTCCAGCTACGATGCGATTGCGAACAGCAGCCAGGGCGGAATGCCTGGCGTGTTTCTGGCAAACGCCGTCACTAACCCGGATCAGTTGCGGCAAAAGGTCGCGTTCGCGCTCAGCCAGATCTTTGTCACATCGCTGTCGAAAGTCATCTGGAACTCCGTAATGATTCCTTATCAGCAGACGCTGCTGTCGGATGCATTCACTAACTACAAACAGATCCTGACCGACGTTACGCTGAGCCCCTGCATGGGGTATTACCTCGACATGGCCAACAACCAGAAAGCCAATCCGGTGGCTGGTACCGCGGCCAATGAGAATTACGCACGCGAAATCATGCAGCTGATGAGCATCGGGACCAAAGTGCTGAATCCGGACGGGACGTGGCCGGTGGATTCAAACAACCTTCCGCTTCCGACTTATCAGCAGGCGGATGTTACCGCGATGGCCCGCATCTTTACCGGGTGGACGTTTGCCCCTTCGACGCCGGGCAGCCAGCCGGTTTTTGGCTCCTTCATCAACCCGAACGGACCGATGGTCCCCGTTGCGTCGCAGCACGATACCACCGCGAAGGTGGTGATGGGGTATTCGGCGGCGGCCGGACTTTCCGCAACGAACGATCTCAACGGTGTGCTGAACTACCTGGCGAACCACCCGAATACCGCTCCGTTCATCTCGAAGCAACTCATTCAGCATCTGGTGAAGAGCAATCCCTCGGCGCAATATGTCCTGCGGGTTTCCAGTGTCTTCACCTCGAGCAATGGAGACATGCCCTCCGTCATCACAGCGATTCTGCTGGATCCCGAAGCACGCGCGAACGATGAGGGCGGCAACGACCAGCCTGGCGACGGACATCTGCAGGAACCCGCACTGCTGATTTCCGGGGTTGTTCGTGCCTTCGGCGGGCAGATGACGACAGCGAACTGGTACGGCTCCACTCTGGCCAGCATGGGCGAAGATCTGTTCAACGCCCCCAGCGTATTCAACTACTATTCGCCGGGATACGTGGTCGGCGGCACTGGCGGACTTTCCGGGCCGGAGTTTCAGATCGACAATCCGAATGCCGCGGTACTGCGTGAAAACTTCGTTGCGAACCTCACTAACTCGTATTCGAATCCGGTGCTGAGTAACGGCCCTGGAACAACCGTCGACGTCACGCCCTTTCTTTCTCTGGTGTCGAATCTCACTACTCTTGTGAACGCGATTGACCTGACACTGACCGATGGGGTGATGCCGCAGGGCCTCAAGACGATCATTGTGAACGCGGTGGCCGGAGATCAAAGCAACGGAGCTCTGCATCAGGTGGAGACCGCTATCTATCTGACGCTGATCTCAAGCTATTACAACGTCTGGCACTAAAGCCGGGCACAAACAGGACACAGGAGGAAAACAAAATGATTGTTCGATCCAGACGTGAATTCATGAAGACCGCGCTGCGCTCAGTCGGCGCAATCGGTGCGCTCGGTTCTCTGGGGAAGTTCGGCGAAATGAACGCACTCGCAGGCAGCGTGGGCGCGAACTACAAGGCGATGGTCTGCATCTTTCTCGCCGGCGGCAACGACGGGCACAACATGGTCATCCCTATCTCGGTCCCGTCAATTCAGGAAGGCTACAGCCTCTACCTGCAGGGTCGGCAGACGCTGGCGCTGCCGCAATCGTCTTTGCAGACGATTCAGAACGGCGGGGATACTTACGGGCTGCATCCCAATATGCCGGAAATGGCTGCGCTCTATAACGCGGGCAACGCCACCGTCATTGCGAACGTGGGGACGCTCGTGAAGCTGATTGACCGCCCGACCTATCTGCTGAACAATCAAAGCGACTTTCCCTCGCAGCTGTTTTCGCATTCGGATCAGGTCAATCAATGGCAGACAACGGTGCCGAACGGATCGGCTTTCACCGGTTGGGGTGGCGTGGCGGAGGACTCTCTGGCGGCGCAGAATGCGGGCGCGGCATTTTCACCGATCACCTCGACTTCCGGATGCGGGCTCTTCTGTACCGGGCAAAACACATATGCTTCCACCGTTCCGGTGGGCGGCGCTTCCAACCTGATCGGGGCTACCGATAAGAACCGGATCGCTGCGTACCAGAACATGCTGGCATTTGACAACGGCCTGAAGCTGGTTCAGGCTGCAAACACAATCTTCAATCGTGGGGTGGGCTTTTCGCAGGCGCTCAACGCCGCGCTGGGGGCCGCGAAAATCAATACCTCATTTCCGGTTTCCACGCTCGGCCAGCAGCTCCTGACGGTAGCGAAGGTCATCAGCATTCAGGCGGCGCTCGGGATCAACAGGCAGATATTTTTCTGCCAGTTGGGCGGGTTTGACACGCACGGTGCGCAGATCGGCACGCAGGATCCGCTGTTGCAGGACCTGAGTCAATCGGTCAGCGCGCTCTACACCTGCCTTTCGCAGGAATTAGGGGCCGATAAAGATGTGGTGACGTTTACGGCGTCGGAGTTCGGCCGCACGCTTCAGCCCAACGGTAACGCGGGCACCGATCACGCCTGGGGGAGTCACCATTTCGTGATCGGCACGGGCGCAGCGTCCGGCGGATCTCTCCAGGGCGGCCAGTTCTTCGGACAGTTCCCGTCGCTGGTCCTCGGCGGCGATAACGATGCCAACGGTCGCGGCACGCTGATTCCGACGACCGGTGTGGAACAGTATGCTGCGACGCTGGCCACGTGGTTCGGGGTGGCACCGAAAGACCTTGCGACTGTGATTCCGCTTATCCGTAATTTCACAACCACAGACCTCGGTTTCCTGGGTTAGAGCGGTTTCTGCCCCGGCGCGGGCGCGGTGGCGGAAACCGCGGTCGCGGTCGCCTCTACCGCAGGCAACGTGACGATTGCGATCCGGTTCAGTGAGGAGGATGCATGCCCGGCAGGACCTGCCGAATACCATAGAAAAAGGAGAATAAGAGAAACTTCAGAGTTTCCGAACTCGTATCTCCACGCAGGGCCGCGCTTGCATATCATCAACGAACATCTCGAAGCGCAGGTTTTTGACCCCCTTGTCGAACGCACGCGCCGCTGGCATCCGACGATGCGGTATCTGTCGCAGACCGAGGTGCATGTCTACGCGCTGTCGATCGCCGCGAGCGTCATGCTCAGCCTGTATCCATTTCTCACCGTGATGTTTTCGCTGGCGCGGGTTTTCCATAACAGGCTGGCGGAGGCGGCGCTCAAGAAGGCGCTGGTCGATTATTTCCCCGGCGATCTCGGCGACTTTATTCAGCGAAACCTCATTGGGAATCTCGATAAAACCGGACACGGCCGGTTCCAGATCGTTTCGCTGATCCTGCTCATGCTGACTGCGAACGGTGTTTTTGAGCCGCTCGAAGTCGCGCTGAATCGCGCGTGGGGTGTGGTGCATAACCGCAGCTATCTGCGCAATCAGGCAATGAGCCTGGGTCTCATCGTGCTCTGCGGCGGCATGGTGATCGGCTCCGCGATGCTGACCGCGATCAATCAGGAATTTGTGCAGGCGAAAATCGGGAGGGCTTTGCCGGGATGGACGACGCTGCTGCTCTTCAAACTGGCCGCAATCCCGCTCACGATGCTGGCGCTGTTCCTGACCTATTGGCTGCTGCCGAACCGCAAAGTTCCGGCTCGGCCGATCGCCCGCGTTTCGGTAATCGTCGGCGGCGCGCTCGAAATCCTGAAATATGTTGCCCTGTTCCTATCGCCGTGGCTGGATAAGAAACTGGATAACGAATACGGAGTCTTCAAGCACTCGACCGAAGTCATCCTGTTCAGTATGGTCGCCTCGTTTATTGTGCTGGCCGGCGCGGAATGGACCGTGCGTCACGCGCAGCCGCCGGCGCTGAGAATCGCGGGTCCGCCTCGTCCGATTCAGTGAGTGATGGCGATAGGCCAGCGCCTTCGTGTTTGTCCTATATCGATAACGCGACGCCTTGCCACATCCCGCCCTGTTTCGTACTGACAATCAACGCCTCTTCGGTCCCTCCGCTTGCGGCAACGATGTCGCCCTCTTCGGACCAAATGGCGCTCCTGCCTGCCGACACCCACGCTCCGGTGGTCCGGCCATAGTTTGCCATCAGGATCGCCATTTTGTGCTCCTTCGCGCAGGTCCGCAGCAACTCCGTGTCCGGTGCGTAACCATTTTCAGTAATCGCAACACCCGCCGCGTAGAGGTTCGCGCCGCGCGCCGCCGCGCCTGCGGCGTGCTCCGGATGGGTGATATCCGCGCAGATCGCCAACGCAACTGTGGCGTCCCCGATCCGAAACGGAGCGCCACCCGGCCCGGGAGTAAAGACTTCTTCTTCGCCCAGGTGGAGGTGTTCCTTCGCGTATATCGACACCGAACCAGTGGGAGCGATCGTGAGCGCGGCGATATACAATTCGCCTTTGTCGGTTAAGACCGGTCCACCGGCAATCAGCGTCATATGAGCGTCTTCCGCCAGATCGCGCAAGGAATCCAGGTGGGAACTGTCCTGACGGATCGCCGCCGATCGCGCAATGGATGGCTCATATCCGGTAAGAGACAACTCCGGAAAAACCACCAATTGGACGCCATGCTCCGCAGCCAGGCGGCCGAATCGCAGACGGTGGGCGACATTTTGCGAAACGTCGCCGGGAACAGATATGAATTGAGCTGCCGCGATGACGAGATTCATGCCCTGACTCGTCCGCGGTTCCAGGCTAAGCCGGCGCGGTTTCGACCTGCTGCTCGAAGCGCCGCCCGCTGCCCGGCCAATCCAGTTCCATATCGCGCGTCACTTCATCCAGCATCCCGACCGTTGCCTGATGGCTTTCCATCGCAAATGCCGTCAGCAGCAGATTGTCGGATACGAGATTGATTAACCGCGGAATCCCCTGCGTCCGCTTGTGCAGTTCGAGCAGCACATCGGGTGGGATCGCAGTCTGTTCCCGCATTCCCGCCCGCGCCAGACGTGTCGCAATGTACGCCGCCGTCTCGGTCGCGCTGAAGGCCCGCAACCGGCATCGCAGCCCGATCCGCTGCCTCAGTTGCCGGTAATTTGGCTCCTGTAGTTTGCGTTCCAGTTCCGGCTGCCCCGAGATAATGACCTGGATCATTTTGCCTCGACGGTTTTCCAGATTTCCCAGCATCCGGATCTCTTCGAGCACCTCCCAATCGAGGTTCTGCGCTTCATCCACAATCAGCGCCGTGGTCAGATTCTGATTGGCGCGCTCCAGCAGCAAATTGTTCAGGGCAAACAGCACTTCGGTCTTGGACGAGCGGTTGCACTGCAGGTCGAAATCCCACGCCACCATTTCGAAGAACTGCTGGGGCGTCAGGCGCGAATTGAAAATGAACCCGAAGGGGGTATGGTGCGCCGTGAGGTAGTCGCGCAGGCACTCCAGCAGGGTGGTTTTGCCTGTGCCCACCTCGCCGGTGAGCATAATGAAGCCCTTACGGCTGGTGACGCCGTAAATAAGGTTGGCCAGCGCCTCTTCGTGAAACGGACTCCGGTAAAGGAACGAAGGGTCGGGGCTCAGATTAAACGGATTGCTGGATAGCCCAAAAAACGCCTTATACATGGCGATACTTTCAAAGCGTACCACGATGGCCGGCGGGCGCACATCTTCCCCTGGTTAGCGGGTCGGGTTAACTGAATCTTTAGATTAGATCCGCCGCCGGAAACCCCCTGCTATGCTCGGACCTGCCCAAGTTTTCCACAAAGCTTTCCACAAGGTACGTAAATAACGATGCGCGTCCATCTGATTAACCCAAGCGACACCTCATTCGGCATTGGCGTGATCACTCCGCGCTGGCTCTACGTTCTGGCCGCCGCCACGCCGGCAACCTGTGGCGACCCCATCGTTACCGACGAAACCCTGGAGCAGATGAATTTCGATTCCATCCATCCCGGCGATATTGTCGGCATCGGCATCCACACCGGCAATGCCCTTCGGGGCATGGCAGTGGGGCGTGCGGCACGGGAACGTGGAGCTCACGTCGTGTATGGCGGCATCCACGCCACGCTCTATCCCGATGAAGCGCGCGAACTTGGCGGCGCACATGTCGTGGTGAAAGGCGATGGCGACGTCATCTGGAGCAAGGTGATTGCCGATATCGTCGCCGGTAAAGCTTTGGATGTCTACGATGGCGGCCGCATCTCCGGCGATCAGTTTGTGCCCGCCCGCTGGGACCTCGCCCCGCGCGCCAGCTATATGTGGGCTTCGGTGCAGACGGTGCGGGGATGCCCGAAGCACTGTTCGTTTTGTTCCGTCTGGCGGACCGACGGGCAGAAGCCGCGCCAGCGTACTTCCGACGTCGTGATCGGCGAGATCGTGCAGCTGCGCCGACTTGGCTACCGGTTTATCGCGCTGGCGGACGACAATTTCTACCCGGTCACGCTTACCGATATCGAACTTGCGGAAAAGCAGGACAACGTGGCGCGCGTGGCCGAACTGAAAGCTATTCGGGCTGAGCGTTTTGAATTGATGGACAAGCTCGCCAAACTGCCGTCGGACATGGTCTTCTTCACGCAGATCACGATGGAAGCCGGCGAGGACACGGACTTTCTCGACGCGATGCGCAAGGCGCGCATTAAGGGCGCGCTGGTTGGCGTGGAATCCGTCACGGAAGAAGGGTTGAAATCGGTTTTCAAGAATTTCAATTCCGCTGGTGGCGATCTGGTCACGCGGCTCAGTAAGTTCAAAGAGCATGGGGTACATGTTCTGGGGTCGTTCATTTTCGGCTTGCCATCGGACCGTCCCGATACATTCGAGGCAACTGCTGTCCTTGCGAGGAAAGCCGGCATCACGTTCGCTCAGTTCGTCATGATGACGCCTTTTCCCGGCACCGTCGATTTCGACCGTTGGGAGAAGAATTTCGAGGGTAAGGCGCCCGAGGTTGGTGGTGTTCCGATCACACGCTACTGGCTGATTCCTGCTGAAGTCCGCCCGAAGATGTTCACGCCCCATGGCGTCATGTCGACCGACGAGATTCGCGAGCGCACGCAGGGTGTCTGGGATAAATTTTACGGGATGAAGGAGATCTGGCAGCGCTCGAAGTGCGTGCCGACGTTACGTGGACGGCTGGCATTCCTGTTTGTTTCGAAGCTCTACCGGCAGATGTATGCGAATACCGGCATTTCCACTGACAGCGCTCGTCGGCAGAAAGCGACGAATGTGGCGCGAATGCTGGCGATTCCGTGCAAGAAACTCTTTGAGGCGAAACCTATGCCGGATCTGGCAATGCCGATCATGAGCAAGGTTGCGCCTGCACTGACGACGATCAACCTGAGCTAGTCGCCACCTCGTGTGTCCCTAATGAAGGGTAAGATCGAGCGTGCAAGCACTTAAGATCCCGAAGGGAGCGACGATCCTTCCGGGGAGATCGCCCTGATCCCATTATCGCGTTTTAGCAATATTTTCGGGGCGTACACTTGAGGTCTTGACAGCCGGGCGCAAACGCGCTCATAATTAATGTGAGCATGGTCATATTAAACGGAGCGGCGGTTTGAGAGTCACGACCGAAGTCAGAGCCGCCACGCGCGACCGCATTCTCGCCGTTGCCGCCGAACGATTCACGCAGGATAGCTGGGAAACCACCACGACGCGCGACATCGCCGCCGCTGCCGGAATCGCGAACGGGACGCTGTTCAACTACTTCGCGTCGCGCGAAGCAATCGTCGCCGCGCTCATTGAAGAGACCATGCCGGACGCGGCGAAACAATACCGGCGACGCCGCCCCGGCGACGAGCCACTCGATGAAGAGCTGTTCTCACTCGAGTGGACCGCCCTTAAGTCCCTGCGACGCTACCGGAATTTTCTCGCTCCTGCTCTTGAAACCGTATTCAGTCCGCTGGCCACTCCGGCGCGCGAAGATCCCGGCGCGGGCCTTCGCAAAACACATCTGGAAACGGTCGCCCACATTCTGACGGACCACGGCATTCCGCAGCCACTGCCGGCGGTTCTTCTGCAACTCTACTGGACTCTGCACCTGGGGGTGCTGGCGTACTGGGCTGCCGACTCTTCTCCGCATCAGGAGGACGCGATGGCCCTGCTTGATCGCTCCGTCAAACTTTTCACTGCGTCGCTTACCGGCGGCGATGGAGGCCCACACATTGAACGCAAACCTGAATGAACTACTGAACGCCCTGCCGCAGGACACGGCCGAATCTGAAGCAGAACTTCCCCGGGAAGAACTGGAACGGATTTTCGCCGACCTCGCGATGCGCCGGCCGCCCACTACGTCTCTACACCGGATGTGGACCATCGGCGAGCTCTCGGTTCAGGTCGCACTGGCATACGGGGCACAGACCGTACGCGGCTGGTTTGCCGATGCCGAAGAGCGCGAGCGGCACAGGATGGAGGCGAACCTGCGCATCGGCCTCAAAATCTTCCACCGCCTCGGGTACCTGCGTGGCGCGCTGATGAAAGCCGGTCAAATGGTGGGGAGTCTACCGCACGTTGCGCCTGCACAGATCGTCGATACGCTCGACCGTCTCCGATTCGATGCGCCGCCGATGCATTATTCGCTGATCCGCGAAGTGATCGAGAACGATCTCGGACGCAGCCCCGAGGAGATGTTTCAGAGCTTCGAAAAGGAAGCGTTCGCGGCGGCATCTATCGGACAGGTACACCGGGCCACCCTCAAATCGGGCGAGCAAGTGGCGGTCAAGATTCAATATCCCGGAATCGCACGCACCATCGACGCCGATCTGCGCAGTCTGGCGACGCTGCTTCCACCTCTGCGCTACATCGCCGGCGATGGAGCCGGGGAAAGATTCGACCAGATCCGCCGCATGATGAAACAGGAGGCTGACTACGAACTCGAAGCGGAGTCGCTTCGTTTTGCGCGATCCATCTTCGCCGACCGTGACGACATCGTTCTGCCGAAGGTCTATCCGGAATACTCAGGCAGCCGCGTACTGACGATGGAGTATCTTCCGGGCCTGCATGTCGGCGATTTTCTCGCCGACAATCCCTCTCAGGATCTGTGTGACGCCTTCGGCGCTAAGATCTGTTTCTCCTGGTATCGCATGCACGCGGAGAAAATGAACTATGCCGATCCACACTCCGGCAACTATCTGTTCATGAATGACGGCCGCCTCGGCCTGATCGACTTCGGCTGCATGCAGCACTTCCGCGACATCGAGTACCAACCGCTGAGCCAAACGGCTCGAATGGCAACCGGCGGGATGGCGGTCGTCCGGGAAGTCCTGCTGACCAACGGCGCCTCCGAAGAGGAAATGGCGGATGAAGCTTTTCTCGAAATCTGCGTCGAGTCCAGCCGCTTCATAGCGGAACCCGTGCTGCATGGGGGACCATTCGATTATGGCGATCCGATTCACCTGAAGCGGCGCCTCGAATGGAACCTGCGGATATGTGACAACAAAAGCGTCATCCGAAACGGAAGCCCGTTCTGGATGTATTACCATCGCAGCGACCTCGCCCTCTACGCGCTGCTGTATCGGCTCGGCGCGCGGGTTGACCTGAGCACGTTGCCGATTGCAGAATGGTGGGGGATGAAATGAAACTTACTGTCTTACTGCTCGCGGCGGTTTCCGCATTCGCTCAAGCGGAACCAGCGCCCGCTTTTTTAACCGCCGACGTTCACGTTTATACTTCCACCGCGAATCCAACGCTCTTTGGTCTGATTCCCGGCACCAATCGGTTTGACCTGCGCGGGGCCACGATGGTGGATCTGGTTCGGCTCGCGTGGGGCGTCGATGCCAGCCGGGTTGCAGGCGGACCCAGTTGGCTGGCGACGGATCGTTTCGATGTGATCGCCACCGCCCCTGGACGCCCGACGCGCGATGAGGCCAACCTGATGCTGAGGGCTTTGCTGGCGGATCGCTTCAAACTTGTCGTCCACGATGGCACTCGCCCGCTCCCCGCTTTCGCGATGACCGTCGCTAAGGGCGGAGCGAAGATGAAGAAGTCCAATGGCCCCGGTGAATCCGGCTGCGTTCAGAGGCAGGAGGAACCGGCCTCGACGACCTACGTCTGCCACGCGATGACGATGCCCGCCTTCGCGGAAAGCCTTCCTCATTTGAGCCTGATTGACTTTCTCGGCAACCCTCTCGTGGTGGATCAAACTCATCTCGACGGCGCCTGGGATTTTACCTTCCGATTTACCGCGCGAGGCGCGGCACCGGCCGGCGAGGGCACGCCGTTATTCGAAGCCACTGAAAAACAGTTGGGCCTGCACATCGAATCCGCCCGGGTTCCGCTGCCGGTCATCGTGGTCGAAAGCGTCAACGAAAAGCCTGCCGACAACGCTCCAGGCGCCACCGAAACCCCGCAAACCGCCGCCGTAGAGTTCGATGTCGCGCTGCTCAAGCCGAGCGCGCCCGGGGCCACTCAGGTCCGGATATCGCTACAGGGCGGGAAAGTGGATCTGCAAAATATTCCACTCCGGGCGCTGATCACGCTGGCGTGGAATCTGACAGCCGATAAGATCATCGGGCTGCCGGATTTCGTCGACACAGACCGGTATGACCTTAAGGCGCAGCCGCCCGCCGGAGCGGACGCCGGCATCGAATCCCTGCGCACCATGTTGCGGGCGCTGCTGACGCAACGGTTCGGGATGAAGCTCCACAACGAGGACCGAGCCATCGATGTTTATGCGCTGGTGGCGTCGAAACCAAAGCTGAAGAAGGCCGATCCGGGCAACCGATCGGACTGCCAGAACGTGGCCAATGCGAGCACCATTGTGATGCGCTCGATTGCCTGCCAGAACACCACGACGGAGCAGTTTGCCGCGGCGTTGAAGCGGATGGCGGGCGGGTATTTCAGCCAGCGCGCGGTTGTCGATGCAACGGGGATTGACGGCGCGTGGGACATGACGCTGAACTTCAGTCCCGCCGGAGCTGTGCAGAATGCGGCGGCCTCGGATCCGGATGGCTCGATTTCTATCTTTGACGCGCTCGAAAAGCAGTTGGGGCTGAAGCTGGAGACGCAGAAGCGCGCCATGCCGGTGATGGTGATCGATCACATCGAAAAGAAGCCGGGCGATAATTAGTCGAGACACTATGCAGCTCCTACCCAGCCAGGAAGACGTGACCGGCATCCTCCGCAGCACCGGCGCACTGCGCGAGGGCCACTTCGAATACCCGAACGGCCTGCACTCCACTCAGTACCTTCAGGTTCCGCTGGCGATGCGCTACTACCAGTATTCCAAAATCCTGAGTGTCGGGCTCAGCCGCCTGCTTCGCTCGCATTCAGAAATCCGCGCCATGATTCCGGAACTGGCTATTGTTTCTCCTGCACCGGGCGGACTGCCGGTCGCTTTCGGAGTTTGCGAAGCCCTTCGCGCCAAACAGGTTTACTGGGCCGAGAATGGCGACGACGGCAAACCTGCCCGTTTCCGCCAGTTCATTGAGCCGGGCAAGGGCGAGCCGGTCGTGCTGGTGGACGACATTATCCGCTCGGGCGGCCGCCTTGCAGCCCTGCGGAAATTGCTGGAAGCAGCCGGAGCGCAGGTAGTCGCGGTGGCGGCCATCGTCTACGAACCGTACCCCAATGTTGAGAAGTTTGAAGGATTACCTCTGTACTACCTGGCGCGCATGGAAGCCGGTTATGATGCCGACGCCGCTTCCTGCGAGGCTTGCCGAAGCCAGATGCCGCTTCAAAAAGTATGGGTATAGACGAGAAAACGCATGTAACATAATCCGATAAGTATGCAAACACAGCACTTACTGGCGGGCCATCCGGCTTGCTGTACGTCGCAGCACTCTGTTTCAAAACGGTTAGTTATCGGCCTAAATTGCGTTCCAAAATTGACTTTTCCACAGGCTTCTCCACATGGACCGATGAAAACTCATCCATTATGAACCGCCACCCCGACGACCGAGGGTGCTGAAATGGTAAATATGCACCGCTTCCTGTACATCTTCGCCCTCGGGGCGATCACCCTGTTCGGTCAACAGACCGCCGGCGAGGTTCCGGGCAGCCTGGCGCCCTATCTGCCCACGCCGAATACGGTCGTCGATCAGATGCTTCAGGCGGGCGGCTTGAAAGCCGGGGAGACGATGTTCGATCTGGGCTCCGGCGATGGCCGGATCGTGATCGCGGCGGCGCGCAAATATAAAGCGAATGCCATTGGCGTGGAGCTCGACGATGCGCTGGCGGCTTCGAGCGAGCAGAGGATCGCGGAAAATGGGCTTGAGAAGACCGCGCGTATCATTCACGGCGATCTTTTGAAGCAGGATTATTCTTCCGCCGACCTCGTCACCGTTTATCTGTGGCCGGAATCCAATCAGAAAGTCGCCCGGCTGCTCGAAATCCAGCTGAAAAAGGGGGCCCGCGTGGTTTCTCACGATTTTGAAATGGGCGGCTGGACGCCCACAAGGACGATCACGATCCCGGACGATGGAACTGGCCGAAGCCATACGCTCTTCCTGTACATCAGATAGTGGAAAGCGCAGGCGAAAACGCCTACTTTACAGCTACGACCGAGAAGGGCGCAATGAGAATCGGCATCACGTGTTACCCCACCTACGGGGGCAGCGGCATCGTCGCGACGGAACTCGGACTTGAGCTGGCGAATCGCGGCCATGAGGTCCACTTCATCACGTACGCGAATCCGATCCGGCTCGACCCGAATATCCCGCGCATTCATTATCACGAAGTTGAGGTTTCGAACTATCCGCTGTTTCAGTACCCGCCTTATTCGCTCGCGCTCGCTTCGCGCATGGCCGACGTTGCGGACGCTTACAACCTGGATTTGCTCCACGTCCATTACGCCATTCCGCATTCGATTGCCGCCATGCTGGCGAAGCAAATGCTTGCGGCGCGACGGCGGCTGCCGTTCATCACAACGCTGCACGGGACCGATATCACGCTGGTGGGCGCGGACCCGTCCTATTTCGCGATTACGAAATTCTCGATCGAGCAATCCGACGGCGTTACGGCAATCAGCGAAGATCTGCGCGACGATACCCTGAAGACTTTCGGGATACAGAACGGGATCCGCGTGATTCACAATTTCGTCAACTGCGATACGTACACTCCGGCGCCGGAGGAACGCAGCAAGCAGCCGTTGCTGATTCATCTCTCCAATTTTCGGCCGGTGAAGCGCGTGCTGGATTGCGTTCGTATTCTCGCCGAAGTGCGCAAAACCGTGGATGCGCGGCTGCTGATGGTGGGCGATGGCCCCGAGCGCGGGCCAGCTCAGCATCTGGCCGCGCAACTCGGCGTGAGTGGGAGCGTGGAATTCGTTGGCAAGCAGAATCATGTGGAGCGTTTGATTCGCAGGGCGCATGTTTTGCTGATGCCGAGTGAGATGGAATCGTTCGGGTTGGCGGCGCTCGAAGCGATGGCCTGCGGAGTGGTTCCGGTTGGTACGGATGTGGGCGGGGTGCCGGAATTGATCACGGATGGAGTGGATGGCTGTTTGGAATCGGTCGGGGATATCGATCGACTGGCTGCGCGAACAGCCGAATTGCTGACGAACGCGGGGCTTCACGAGAGGATGGCTGTCGCGGCGCGGAAGACTGCCGTGAAACGGTTCAGCACGGAGAGTTTGATTCCGCGGTACGAGCGGTATTATGAAGAGGTTTTGGCCCGCGGTTGATCTGAGCGTAGCCACGCGACGAGTGCCGACAGCTTGCTTTCCAACCTCTCGTCCTGGCGCGTGTGACATTCCCAGATTTCGTAGACGTTCCAGCCTTGCGCGCGCAGTTGCCTGCGGTTTCGCTTGTCGCGATCCACATTTGAGCGGCGTTTTTCCGCCCAGAATGTTTTATTCGTAGCTGGCGCCGGTTTTCCGTATTTGCAGCGATGCATGTGCCAGAAACAGCCATGCACGAAAAGCACCGCCTTCGATCGCGGAAAAACCAGATCCGGTTTGCCAGGCAGATCTTTCACGTGGAGGCGGTAACGGAATCCCATGCCATGCAGGAGTTTGCGGACGCGCATTTCGGGCTTGGTGTCGCGGCCATGAATGCGCGACATGTTGTGGCTCCGCTGCTCGGGGGTGTGGACGTCGGTCACAATAAGCCGACCATTTCGCGCCCGATCGCCTCGATCACTTTCGGGACGACCGCGTTGCCGAATTGCCGGTACGCCTGCGTATCGGAGACGACGATTTTGTCTTCACACCAGGCGTCGAAGCCCATCAGACGGGCGCATTCACGCGGCGTCAGGCGGCGCGGCGACGAATTTTCACCCTGCGCAATCAGGATTTCGGCTCCGTCTTTGTGATAGCGGGCGCTGAGCGTTCGGGAGATTCCTTTCGGGTCCGCGATTCCAAAGCCGAAGCCGTTCCCTTTCGCGCGATGCTTTTCCGCGTACTTCTGCAAATAGCCCCAGAGGTGCGCGCTCAGCGTATATTTCGGATTGGGCGAAGGCTCCAGAATGCTCCCGAACGCCGGTCTGGAAGCCGGCGGCGAAGGGAAGTAGAACTGCGGGATCAGGGAAAATCGCCGTCTGTCGAAACCCGCTATATAGACCCGCTCGCGATGTTGCGGCACCCAGCCGGCGGCGTCGATCACTTCGCTGAAGATCCAGTAGTCCAGCTCTTCGAGGGTGTCGCGAACTACTCGCCAGGTGCGTCCTTTATCGTGCGAGCGCAGATTTTTCACGTTTTCCAGCAGGATGGCGGCGGGGCGCTTCGCTTCGATGATTTCGGCCAGCTTGAAGAAAAGCGTACCCTGAGTCTTATCCCGAAAGCCGTGTTCGCGGCCCAGGCTGTTCTTTTTCGACACTCCGGCGAGCGAAAATGGCTGGCAGGGGAAACCGGCGGCGAGAAGATCGTGGTCCGGGATATCCAACGGGTTTAGGGTCTGGATATCGCCAAAAGGGGCTTCGCCAAACCAGGCTTCATAGGTTTGGCGGGAGTATTTGTCCCATTCGCAGGAAAAGCGGCACTCGCCGCCCAATTTTTCGAGCGCGATGCGGAAACCGCCGATGCCGGCGAAAAGGTCGATAAAGCTGAATGTGGGATGTTGCTGCTGCAATCTTCCAATGTAACCTTTAGCCGGAGCCCCGGTTAGCCTAGATGAGCACGGTGAATAACAATACGGACCACGAACTGATGGTGGCGGCGGCGCGCGGAGATCTGGCGGGCATGAGCGAAATCTACGATCATCGGCATAAGGCGCTGTTTCGGTTCTTTTTCCGGCTGATCGGAAGGCAGTCGCCCGCGGAAGATCTGACACACGAAGTCTTTCTGCGAATGATCAAGTACCGGCATACGTATCAGGCCGGCGATCTGTTCGAAGCGTGGATGTACCGGATCGCGCGCAATGTCTTCGCCGATCACCTGAAGAAGCATCGGTTGGAGATACCGGCGGGCGAGGGGCAGATGGAACTCGTCGAAAGCGGACGACCCACGCCGCTCGACGCCGCGTTGAAGCAGCAGGATCTCGCGCTGCTGCACAAGGCATTGCGGGCGCTACCGGATGAGAAACGCGAACTGATCGTGCTGAGCCGGTTTCAGGGTTTGTCATATGAGCAGATCGGCAAAATTATGGGCTGCGAGACGGGAACGGTGAAGGTGCGCGTGTTTCGCGCGGTGAAGGAAATGGGTCAGGTCTTTCACGACCTGCGAAGGGAGAAAGCGTCATGACGAATTTTTCATGCGAGAAGGCGAAAGAGATGATGGCGGGCGCGTGGATGGCGGAGCTGGACGAAGCGTCAGACGCGCTGTTGCAGAACCATCTCGGCGGATGCGCGGAATGCGCGGCGGAGATGGCGTCGCTGGGCGCGATGTGGAACAGGCTGGGCGATCTGCCGGTGCCCGAGCCAAGTCTTGCGATGCGGGCGCGCTGGGAGCAGACATTGGAGTCGCTTACCGCGCCGCAGTATGCGCCTTCGTTCAGGCCGGCGCCGCGGCGTTCGTGGTGGCAGAGTGTCTGGCCGGCGAATCCGGCCTGGCAGATGGCGATTGCCGGACTTTGTTTGGTGGCTGGCCTGGGGGCGGGCGCGCTCCTGCAACACGGCGCGTCGTTACAGACTTCGGAGCGCGATGAAGTGGCGCAATTACGGGAAGAAGTCGCGAGCACGAAGGAGATGGTGGCGGTCTCGCTGCTGCAACAGCAATCGGCTACCGAGCGGTTGCGCGGCGTGGATTACAGCGCGCGGATGTCTTCAATGGAACCGCAGGTTGTAACGGCGCTGATTCAGGCCGTCAATCGCGATTCCAATGTCAATGTCCGGCTGGCTGCGATCGATGCGCTGGGGAAAGTCGCGGGTAGTGCGGCGGTGCGCGCGTCGATGCAGGAGGCGCTTCCGCAGCAGGATTCGCCCATGGTGCAGGCGGCGCTGATCGATTATCTGGTGGACGCACACGACCGGAATGCGGTCGGGTCGATACGGGATCTGGTGGCGCGGCCGGATGTGAATCCAACAGTGCGGGAACGCGCGACATACGCGGTTCGCCAGCTGGCGCAGTAGCGGGACCGGACTTCATGACAACTCTCTCCGTGGTTTGCGTCTGTGGTCTTGTGGCCTTCGGCGGGATGCTGCTGAACGCGCAGACGCCACGCACAGATCAAAGACTGCAGCGGGTGGAAGCATCAGTGGTCGACGTTTCATTGGGCGATCAGGATGCTCCGCTGCGCCTGAACCTGGCGCAATTGATGGCGGCGTTTGACGTGCCCGGTCTGAGCGTCGCCGTCGTCAGCGACTTTCAGATCGTCACGGCGAAGGGATACGGGGTGATCGCCGCCGGATCGAACGCACCGGTTGGAACAACGACACTTTTTCAGGCCGCTTCAATCAGCAAGCCGGTGACTGCTGCGGGGGCGCTGGCTCTGGTGGAGCAGGGAAAGCTCTCGCTTAACGAAAACGTGAATGACAGGCTCACTACCTGGAAGGTGCCGGAGAACGAATTTACAAAAGACCAGAAGGTCACGCTGCGCCGGTTGATATCGCATATAGGCGGGCTGAACGTTCACGGATTTGCAGGCTATCCGGTTGACGCACAGTTGCCGACTCTGTTGCAGATCCTCGACGGAGAGAAGCCCGCGAATAGCCCGCCAATCCGGGTGGGCTTCGTGCCGGGTTCGAAAGAAAGTTATTCGGGCGGCGGGATCGTGATCGAGCAGCAGTTGATGATGGACGCGACAGGAAAAGCATTTCCTGAGCTGATACGCGAGCTGGTTCTTGAGAAGGCCGGTATGACGGAGAGCGGTTTCGATCAGCCACTGGGGGCGGATCGACAGGCTCTGGCGGCAAGCGGGACCCTTCCGGACGGGAGTCCTGTCCGCGGCGGTTGGTACGTCTATCCGGAACTGGGGCCGGCAGGCTTGTGGACTACAGCGACCGATCTGGCGAAGTTTGCGATTGAAATTGCGCAATCGAGAAACGGCGTGTCGAACAAGGTGCTTTCAAAGGCTATGACGGAAACGATGCTGACCCGATGGCCCGACGGTGGCGCTCAGTGTTTCCACATGGATGCGCCGAATCCCGGTCAGTTCAGCCACAACGGCGAGAACGAGGGTTTTGAAGGTCTGCTGAATATGAACTGGAAGACCGGCAACGGCCTGGTGATGCTGGCGAATTCGAACAACGGGGAGTACCTGTGGGACTTCATCACGCGCGCCGTGGCCAGAGAGTACGGCTGGAATTATAAATTCTCCGGGCAGCCGAAGACGCTGCTGCTGGTGGCGAGATTGCGCGGCGCGGACGTGGTCCTGAGGCAGTTCAGCGCCCTGAAGGCAGCGGGCGTACCGGAAGATCAGGCCGGAGAAAAGGATCTGAACGAGATTGGATATGCGTTCGTCGCTCGCGGGAACTATCGGGACGCGATCACCGTGTTTCAGCGGAACGTTCGCGAGTATCCGCACTCCGCAAACGTTTACGACAGCCTGGCCGACGCATACGCGAGGGCTGGCGAGAAGACGTCGGCAATTGAGAATTACGAAAAATCGCTGCAGCTGAATCCGGGCAGTGAGAATGCAAAAAAGAGATTGACGGATTTGAGGCCGACGCAATGAGTTGTGCGGTCCGCAAAAAGAAGGGTAACCAACCTATGAATAGAAGATTCGGTTTCGCTCTCCTCGGCGTGGCGCTTATCGGGAGTGCAATGTCACTTGGCGCGAGAGGGCGTGAGGATTACAAGCTGGAAGACCGCTCGCCGGTCAGCCATACTTTCACCGGCGACAAGACGATCAATGTGGATCTGGTGAATGGGTCCGTGGCTGTGATCGGCGATGGCGGCAACACTATCCGCGTTTCGGGCGAACGAGTCATTCACGCCGCGACTCAGGATGACATCGCGCGGGCGAAGAAAGACGACGTGCTCGACATCAATGAGAAGGACGGCGTTGCCCAGCTTTATGAAAACGGGCCATTTCGTGGCAACGACAGCCATGCGAGCGATTTTCACGGCTTTCACGACAACTCCGACCGGCAGTACGAGGTTGCGTGGAACGTAACCGTGCATGTGCCGCGTGAAACAGCTCTGCGGCTGCGCTCGGTGAACGGCGGCGTCACGGCGGAGAACACGTCAGGCACATTCGATGTGCGGGCGGTAAACGGCGCTATCGGGATGACGAATATTGCGGGATCGGGGACAATCAGCGCGGTGAATGGCGTCAACGTGGTTTCGTTCCGCGAGAATCCGAAGGCCGATACCGCGATCACGTCGGTGAACGGGAAGATCGAAGTGGCGTTCCAGCCCAACCTGTCGGCCGATTTCGAACTGAAGACGGTGAACGGCTCCATGTACACCGATTTCGAATCGACGGCGCTGGCATCGCTGCCACCTGCAAGTGGGGCGACCAAAGAGAACGGCAAGTTCGTTTATAAAACGCGCGGCGAGTCGCGGATTCGCGTGGGGTCGGGCGGTCCGCAAATCCGGCTTGAAACCGTCAATGGCAGCATTCAGATTAAAAAGCAAGCGAAGTAAAAAGGAAAACACAAAATGCGAATCGGCAATATTGCAATCATTTCATTCCTGTGCGCTATCGGCGCGATGGCACAGGACAAGATCACGGTGCCACTGACCAACCCGGCTCAACCCGCCACTATCAAGGCGAACCTGATTTCAGGGAGTATTAAGGTCACAGTCGGAACCGGGCGCGACATCATTGTGAGCAGCAGCGAAGCGGGACCGGGGCGAAGAGGGCCCCGAGAGCGCGATGCAGCACCTCCAGGCATGACGCGCATCGGCGGGCGTCCCGGGCTCAATATCGAGGAAGACCATAACACTGTCGACATCTCCGCGGGGTCGATGGGGGCGGGCACGGATCTGGCGATCGAGGTTCCGGTCAACACAAATCTGCAACTCCGGACGATCAATGGCGCTGCCATCGACGTAACGGGCGTCAACGGCGATCTGGAAATTGACGACTCGAATGGCGCCATCAATCTCACGAGCGTATCGGGGTCCGTGGTGGCGCACACGCTGAATGGCCCGATCACGGTGTCCCTCAATCACATCACCGGAAACAAGCCGATGTCGTTCACGTCGCTCAACGGCAAGGTGGATGTCACGCTGCCTGCCGATACGAAGGGGCGGCTGCGGCTCAAGTCCGACAATGGGTCGATCTTCAGCGACTTCGACGTGAAACTGGAAGCGGACGCGAACAAACCTGTGGTGGAAGACACGCGCGGCAAGGACGGCAAGTACAAGATTTCGGTGGATCGCGCGGTGACGGGCACGATTAATGGCGGCGGGCCGGAGTACACGTTCCAGACGATGAACGGGAATATTCTGATCCACAAGAAGTAGCAGGAACAACTCGGTCTCAGACTGGATGCCTATCGAAGTTCTGGTTGTCGACCATGCCGAGAAACCATCCGAGAACTGGAATGAACGTGCGATTCGTCTCAGCCTCGTTTCTGGTTGTGCTCGCCTCACTCACGGTTTTTGGCCAGGAGGCGTCCGCGCCACCAGCATTCGACGCAGCATCGATTAAGCTGACTCAGCCGGGCGACGTTCGTGGTTCCACGTTTAGCTTCACTCCCGGCGGAGGTTTCACGGTGACCAACGGCACGTTGAAAGGGATGATCGAATCGGCGTATGACGTGCGGGATTTTGAGATAGTGGGCGGGCCACGCTGGCTGGATTCGGATCGCTACGACCTGACCGCCAGGAGCGCTCCCGGTGCGCCTGGGACGACGAGTGAAACGCCGCGACGACTTCAGACATTACTGTCGGAGCGGTTCGAACTCCGCAGCCATCGCGAAATCAGGAACCTCCCGGAGTACGCGTTGGTGGTGGGAAAGAACGGGGCGAAACTGCGGGAAGGCGCGGCTTCGAACGGTCCTGCGGGAATCCAGAGAGAGTGCGGTCGAATGACCGGGACACGGGCGTCGGTGGCCAATCTGACCGTGTATTTATCCAGGCAACTGGACCGTCCGGTGGTCGACAAAACCGGTCTTTCGGGGACATACGATTTCCACTTCGAATGGACGCCCGATGCGGGACCTTGTCCAGGCTCGGCAGGGGGCGGTGCGGCGGCCGACTTGTCAGAAGCTCCTTCGATCTTTACGGCGCTGGAGGAAACGGGCTGAGGCTGGAATCGACAAAGGGTCCGGTTGAAGTCATCGTCGTCGATCATGCAGAGAAGGCGGACGAAAATTAGAGCAGTTTCGGAGTTATCGCAAGCGTGTTCCATGGCGCTCAGGACGCGGCGAAACGCCACGACGCCGAGCTTTGCTCGGCCGTACAGGCTGAAGCCTGGCTGAAGCCCGTACCCACAATTGGCCGGGCTTATCGGGCGCGTTCCGTCTATTGCGGAGCCACGATCCTCGTTAATGTCACGCTCGCCGTATTCCCCAGCGTGACGGTCACCTTCTGCGCCGGTCCCGCGTTCTGCGTCATCCAGTCGTCCTCCGCCCAGGGCACGTTTGAAATATCGTCGAATGCCCAGGCTTTGTATTCACCGGCCGGCACGCCGTGCTTCGTGGCGTGGCCGTCCGGGCTGGTCTGGATCATGGTCGGTTGGCTTTCCCCGGCAATTAAAATCACCTGACCGGGCACGGGATTTCCACCGGCATCGGTCACCGTTACGTTGACGTCGGAAGTATCGTCGCTCAGCACGATCTCGACCGGCCCCGCTGCGCCATTCACGGAAATCGGCTGTGTCAGCACGTCCTGCCCGTTCATGGTCGCCGATTTTACGCGGATTCCTTCAGCGGCTTTCAGAGACAAATCGAGGAGATATTGTCCGGGCGGAACTCGCGGGATGGTAAAACTCAGATGCCGCGCGTCCCACTCGGCGTCCTCCGTGAAATCAAAACCAGTGCCGGCTTCGAAAAGGCCTGCGTTCATTTCAAAGGCCGGGCTGGCTGCTCCCGCCGGCGTGGCGGACGGATGCAACATCTCGAAGCGCACCTTTCCGTTTACCGAGCCGAAAGGGTTGAGGGGCAGGGTTACGTTATCGACATCCGTGGCGCCAACATCGACGCGGGTTTCGGCGAGGAGCATGCCATTTGCCGTCCGAGGGTCTGGCACCAGCGCTTCGGCGCGGTAGACGCCGGGAGGTACCGCAGCGATGTCGAAGCTACCGTCGCTGGCGGTTCGCGCGTTGTGAAGAAAGGTCATCAGGTGCGGCGGTTCGTCGGCCGTCTGGTCACGCAACGGATCGCCGGGCCATTGCGCCATCTGAATTTCGGTTGACGGGATCAGCGGCAAGCCGGAAATTTTGCCACGCACATGAAGGGCCGGAGCGGTGCGCAGCGTGAGCGAGGTGCGGACTTCGCGGCCGCGGATCTCCATTGCTGTCGCCGGGCCCGGAAAGCAGTCTTCCATATAGACAGACGCACCGCCTCCTCCCACGGGGTAAGTCAGGTCTGTTGAGGTCGCGCAGACGATATAGCTGCCGGGCACGAGGCCGCCGATCCGGAAGTTTCCTTCGCTATCGGTTCGCGCGCTCACATCGCCGTTCATCGTGCGGCGGCCGTTGTGCACGGAGGCGCGCTTCACATCCACGTAGGCGTGAGCGATGGGATCGCCGCCGGCATTCTGAACCCTGCCAACGATAGAACCTTCCGGCATCAGAGCGATTTTCAGATCGACGAGCGGAGTGCCGGAGATCAGTTGAACGGGTTCACCGTTGACAGGCCCGTAGCCCGCGCGTGTTGCGGTTGGTCTTACCTGCACGCAGAGCGTACCGGAGATGCTCCATCGTCCCGCTGCGTCGGTGGCTGCACCTGTGCCGGGGCGGGGCTCATCGCTCAAGGTGACCATCGCTCCCGCGATCGGCTCGCTCGTCAGCGCGTTAGCGACGGTTCCGCCGGCGGCGCAATCGGACGCCGGAACCTGCGCGTTCAAGGAAAACGGCAACATCGCCAATAAACAGCAGCAGAACCTCACAATGCCCTCACTCAGTTTATTCGCCCCCGACGGAGTGACGCGCGCCGCGCATATCCTGTTCCACGGTAGTATGCTTTCTGAGTGAAGATCCGAATCGTTATCGCCGCTTTTGCGCTGCTGCTGGCTTACGTGGCATGGCCCGCCGCGAACACCGAACAGGCGTGGCCCGCGTACGGCGGGGGGCCGCTGGACAATCGCTACTCCGCGCTGACGCAGATCAATACTTCCAACGTCAGGCATCTTCAGGTCGCGTGGACGTACGACACGGAGGATGGCCCCGGCGACACGCAGAACCAGCCGATCATGATTAACGGCGCGCTGTTTGGCGTGACGCCGACTCACAAGATTGTCGCGATCGATGCGGCGACCGGCAAGCGGAAATGGCAGTTCGATTCCACCGTTCGCGGGCGCGGGCCGAATCGCTCAGTGGTGTACTGGGCCGCGGGCGACGACCGGAGAATTTTCGGCGCGGTTCAGAGTTTTGTTTATGCGCTGAACGCGCAGACCGGCGAAGCGATCCAGAGCTTCGGCAAAGATGGCCGCATCGATTTGCGGGAAGGCCTGGGCCGCGACCCTTCGAAACAATCCTGGGTGAACACGAGCCCGGGGATTATCTATAAGGATCTGCTGATCGTCGGCGGGCGCACTCCGGAAGCGCTGCCCGCGCCACCGGGCGACATTCGCGCGTACGACGTGCGCACGGGGAAACTTCGCTGGCAGTTCCACACGATTCCGCATCCCGGCGAATTCGGTTATGAAACCTGGCCGAAAGACGCCTGGCAATATTCGGGCGCGGCGAATAACTGGCCGGGCATGGCGCTCGATGAAGCGCGCGGCATCGTCTACGTTCCGACCGGGTCGGCGGCGACGGATTTCTATGGCGCGGATCGTCTGGGCGACGATTTATTCGCCAACACGCTGCTGGCCCTGAAGGCCGATACGGGTGAGCGGATCTGGCATTTTCAGGGGGTGAAGCACGATTTATGGGATCGCGATTTTCCGTCGCCGCCTACGCTTGTGACCGTGAAGCGCGGTGGCAAAACAATCGATGCTGTTGCGCAGGCGACCAAACAGGGATGGTTGTATCTCTTCGACCGGACCAACGGCCAGCCGCTGTTTCCGATTGAGTACAAGAAGTATCCGGCGAGCACGGTACCTGGCGAAGTGGCGGCGGAGACGCAGCCGCTGCCGACGAAGCCAGCCCCGTATGCGAGGCAGTTGCTGACTGCCGATATGCTCACGAACCGTACACCGGCAGCCCACAAGTGGGCGGTGGAAGAGTTTGCAAAACTTCAAAGCGGCGGCCAGTTTGTGCCGTTGACGATCGGGCAGGATACGGTTATTTTTCCCGGCTTTGACGGCGGCGCGGAATGGGGCGGTTCCGCGTTCGATCCGGAGACCGGGATTTATTATGTGAACGCGAACGATCTGGCGTGGACTTCGAATCTGGCCGCCGTCGTCCCGGGCCGCGGCAATGGAGGCGGGCGCGGAGCGTCTGGACGGGGCGGACGGGGGGCTTCCGGGGGACGCGCCACAATCTCAGCGCAGCAACTGTATCTTTCCAACTGTGCGGCCTGCCATGGCGACGACCTTTCCGGCCAGCCGCCGCAGTTTCCTTCGCTGCTGGATCTGCGCGGGAAGCGAACCGGGGAGCAGGTGGCCGCGACCGTTCGCCAGGGCGGCGGACGCATGCCTTCATTTCCTGGTTTGAGCGCGACCGATACGGCCGCGCTGGCGGATTACGTTTTGACGGGCGATAACAAGGAACTCGCGAGCGCGGGCCCGGCGACCGATCCGCGCATTAACCAGAAATATCGGTTCAGCGGATATCACAAATGGCTCGATCCCGACGGGTATCCGGCAACGGCGCCGCCGTGGGGCACGCTCAACGCGATCAATCTGAGTACCGGCGAGTATGCCTGGAAGATTCCGCTGGGCGAATATCCGGAGCTGGCGGCGAAGGGCATGAAGAACACAGGTTCCGAGAATTATGGCGGCCCGATTGTGACGGCCGGAGGGCTCGTATTCATTGCGGCGACGAACTTCGACAAAAAGTTTCGAGCGTTCGATAAGCGCACAGGCAAGCTGCTCTGGCAGACGACTCTGCCGATGTCCGGGAACGCCACGCCGATTACCTACGAGGTGGATGGCAGGCAATACGTCGTGATTTATGCGACGAACGGTAAGGCAGCGCGCGGGGTGGCGTCGGGCGGGGTATATGTGGCGTTCGCACTGCCAAAGGTAAAGTAGCGCGAGCCGGCTTAGTGGCCTTCGCTGACGTAGTTCCGGTTCCACGCGGGAATGTGAACCGTCACATCGCCCTTCACGATCGCCTGGCATCCCAGGCGTGAATTCAGCTGGAAATCCGAAGCCTGCTCCACGCGGTCAAACTCATCGTCGTCCATCTCGGAGAGATTGTCCACACCCTGTTTCACCACGACATGGCAGGTGGTGCAGGCGCAGCTGCCGCCGCAGGCATGCTCCAGATGAAAGCCAAAATTCATGGCGACATCCAGCAGCGATTCGGGCTTGCCGTGATTCTTATAGGGCAGCTTGCCTGATTCGAATTCGAAAGTTTCGTTGGCCGGTAGAAAGGTAACCTTGGGCAAAACACCATTGTAGCGGACCCGCGTAAGCCTTCGAAGTGGTTGCGGGGCAAGGAATTAATTACACGCCCGGGGAAAGTTTTTCCGCAGCTCTTACAGACCTTTCCTGGTAATCGGCGTGCAGTATCCAGGGCAAGACAAGGCGCCTTTCTTCCGTTCTCCCGGAAGAAAGCTACAGGAGAAAAGCGTAAAAGCGTTGAATCGAAGAGACAAGAAAATCAAAACCAGAAAACGAGGTGTGCAATGTCCGTCACGCGTTATCGGATTAAAGAGCCAACAATCGCCATGTTTCACGACGATGGGCGTGGAGTCGCGAGCAGGATTTCAGCCGGAACAATCGTGGAGCTTCATAATATCCCGCTCGACGGCGACAAGCTTGTGGAAGTCATGTGGGACGGCAGGATGGTCATGATGTTCACCCAGGATCTGCGGTCACGCGCGGAGCTCATTGAGTAAGTTCCACGCGCGGTTGGGCTATCGCGGTTGGGACGTCAGTGCCTTTTGAAATATTGCACCTCCCGTTCATGCTTCTCTGCCGCCTCGCGGGAATCGAAAGTGCCGAGATTTCTGCGTTTGCCCGCGGCATCTTTTTTGCGCGAGTACAGCCGATATTTACCGCCGCTGATTTTCCGGATCATAGCCAATCGGCGAGCAATCCGTTGACCAGAAGAGAAATCCTGAATTAGTGGGCCGGCAGCATCGGTCTGCCTTCGTGCGCGACCAGCAGATCGTGCATATCGTTGGCATGCTCTTCTTCGTTCACGAGAATGCCCTCCAGCATGACGCGAGTCGTTGGATCGTTCTCGCCGAAAAAGCGAACGAGTTCCCGATAGTGCTCGCAGGCGATGCGCTCGGCGATCAGATTCTCCCGGATCATCTCCACCAGGTTCGCGCCCTGCACATACTGCGACGCCGAACGCGACGCCAGCCCTTCCGGATTGAAATCCGGCGTGCCCCCCAATTGGTTAATGCGCTCCGCCACCATGCGCATGTGTCCCTGTTCCTCTCTCGCGTGCTCGTCGAACTCTTTCTTCACGCCGTCGCTCGAAATGCCGGCTGCTGCGACCGCGTTCATCGTGTAACGGAGCACGCAGACAATTTCTGTCGCGAGTACGCTCTGCAGGATGCCGATGGCCTGGTCGACATCGCCCTTGTACGCGGGGGTAATTGCGCCGTCTTTGATGCTGGCGCGGGCTCTGGCCCGAAGTTCCTTAACATCGGTGAGGAATGGCTGCTCAGTCTTCATATGCAGCCATCCTAACTCGTTGCGAGGGCGCTTAACAACCGGTACAGGGCTGTTCATTACGAGAAGGGACGTGTTATCAAATGGAACCTCACGTGCAGCGTCAACGAGGGCCGGAATCCGGGCATGAAGGGGAATCCGATGAAAAGAACTCTATACGCGCTGACGCTTTTGGCTGGCCTTTCGATGTCGGCGGTTGCGGAGGATTGGTCCGGAAAGCTGATCGATGCGACCTGCAACGACCAGAAGCAGCAGGAAAAAACTGTTTCCTGCGATGCGACGATAGCAACGACAGCTTTTGCGCTGGACGTTCAGGGCAAGATCTACAAGCTCGACCCCCCGGGTAACATCAAGGCCGCGACTGCTCTCAAGTACCGTGCGGAGCCTGCCGATTCGTCGCAGGCTTCGTCCGAGGTGAAGGCCAAAGTTACCGGCACCGAGGCGGGCGGCATGATTCTTGTCGAAACCATCGGGCTGCAATAGTTTCGTTCAACGCCGCAAAAGCTGAAGAGATCTTTTTCAGTCACAAGAATTTTGAAAATCTTTTTGCGGCCCGTAAGGCACTGTAAACACGCTGGTTAGACCGACAAAGAAGAGGTTTTTGCTCCTGGGCCAGCCTCGATTTTTTGGCCTCTACTGGCAGAATCAGGGCGGAGGTTCGTGTTTTACGGTGCCCGAAACGATCTATAAATTCCAGCCTGACCGGACGGTGTATCTCCGGGGCTTTAATACTTTTGCCGCTGCGGCGAGTATTCACTCGGCCACTCCCGCCGGCTTCACTGTCAGCGGCACGTTTCGGGACCCGGCGGATTTCGCCGTCGCGGTTCTCTACGATGTCGATAACTACTATGAACATCCGAGCATCAAATACCTGCCCGATTTCAATCTGGCAGGCCTGACGCTCAGCTTCGATCTGAATTACAGCGACGGTCTTCAGCCGATCGATTCGCCTAAATACAACTGGATCGACTGGGCGACGCTCGATTGCATCCGTGAGGACGGCACGACGGCGCAGATCCGTCTCTGGGATAACGCGATGCTCGTTGGCTCCGCGTTTCCCGCGGCATCGGTGACATGTACGCTGCTCGCCGGTGGCACCGGAATTACGCAGTTTGACCGCGCGACGCTGTGGTATCAGAATCTCGCTTTCGATTACATCGTGCCTGCCGGGGCGGCGTCCGTGGAATTCGCATTCTTTGCGAAGGGTACCGGCACGGTTCATTCGATCACCGTCAACGGGACGACCTATTCCCACACGGAGGCGATTCTGGACCCCGTTCCGGGGACCGGCGAAAGCAGCGCTTATGTGGCGCAGAGCCTGGCCAATGCCGTACAGGGCGCACAGTCTTATGTGACCGCAGTGGCCGTTGGCAACTCGGTACTGCTCACCGTGATTAGTGCGCCGCCCGCGCAGGACGGGATTCCATTTTCGGTGGGCGCCAGCGACCCCGTGTCCGGAACTGTGACGGCTATGTTGTGTTGCACGTCGCCGGTGTTCGTCGCCACGCAGATCGCGGGGCAGGTCAATGCGGCCAACTGGGCTTCGGCGAACGCACCCTACGCGCTGATGGCTTCGACCAGCGGCGCCGCCATTACGCTGACAGCGGCACGATATGGGGTAGCCGCTGTGAGCGGAACATCGCTGACTGCCACGCCGGATTCGCTATTTTCCAGCCTGACGGCGGGTTCAAGGATTACAATCGCGGGCTTGGCCTACACAGTCGCCGGCGTTCAGTCGCCATTACAGCTAACGCTGACATCCGCACCTCCTGCCGGAACCCGCATCGCGTGGGCTGCCTCCGGAGGGCTGGCCGGACTTGCGAACGTCAGCGGACTTTCGGTCACGGCTACGCCGAACGCCGTGTTTTCAGGCCTCACCGTGGGATCGCCAATTGTGATCGGAGGCGTCGCGAACACCGTCGCGAGCGTTCAGTCTCCCACGCAGCTCACGCTGACTTTACCGGCGTCCGGCACGGGCGTGGCGTGGGTCGCACCACGTGGCGGGTACGACGGCAATCTCATCGAACTCTATTCGCTTTCGAAGACGTCAACGCTGAGCTTCGATCAGACGCAGTATCAGTTGACCGGGGGCAGTTCCAACGTCACATGGAATTGCAGCATCGATTTCACCGCGCTCGGTATCGATAGCCTGCGGCAATGCTGGCTGACGTTCGCTCCCGCGCTGGTGACGGGGATTTACAGCCCCACACCCTGGGGCGCGACGTTCTCCAACTGGCAGCTCAGCGGACCAACAGCCACGCAGCAGCTTCAGGTGGCCGGGCCGGGCAGCATACGGATCGACCAGAGCGACAGCGCATGCACATACAGCGGAACCTGGAGCGAGTCGGCGGGATTCTATTCGAAATATTTTGCGAATGTGACGCCGTCGTTTTTTTCGTCCGTCGCCGCGGGTTCGGCGATCACGATCGGCGGTGTGAGTTACACCGTTGCCAGTGTGGAGTCTCCGTTGCAGCTGACGTTGACTTCCGCGGCGCCGTCGGGGACCGGAATTGCCTGGAGCGTGCCTCCGGGGTTATCGGGGCAAGCGACCGTCAGCGGAACTTCGGTAACAGCCGTGGCCTTCGATCCGAATGCCTCCGTCACGGTGACCTATATTTGTCAGTTTGAGCATGATCTCTGGATCGGAACATCGCTCTATTCCGACAGGGCCAACGTCGGCGTGAGCGTCGATGGCGACGCGGCAACTCCCGTGATCTGCCAACTCGCAACCGATACAGCGATTGCGACGCGGCGGCAGGCGAGAACCGCGATTGCCGCAGGCCGTCATACCGTAACCATAACCCCCACCACCAGCGGCTACTTCTATTTCAATTTTCTGGAAGCGGCGGTCGCCTCCGCCGTGCCGGATGCTCTGACGCCGAGAACCGGAATCTCCCCCGCGCTGGATTTCGACACCAATCACGCGTATACGCTGCCACCCGCGCGGATCATGTGGATCATGGATCAGCTGGGTTATGCGGGGCCGATGAATGAATACCTGGGCGTCTTCTGGTGGAATGAGCGAAAGCAAATCAACGCCGTGTTCTCGACTGCGACGGTGACGTTCGGCGGCACGTTCAACAGCGGCGATTCCGTTTTCCTGACATTGAACGCCACGGCTGTGGGGAAATCCGTGTTTCCGGACGACACGCCGGCCACGATCGCAATCCACTTTGCCGCCATGATCAACGGCGAATTTGTCGGAGTGTGGGCGTCGGCGGCCGGGTCGGTGCTAACGATTACAGGGCGCTCGGCCGACCCGGCTTATACGGTCACATTGGCCGTTTCCGCAGTCTCATCCTCGGGGGGTTCGACGACCGGAACGGCTGCGCTCACCGTCGCTCCTCAACCAGGGCAGGATGGAACGTGGGTCATCGACGACACCGTACGTCCTCCGCTCAATCAGGCCACGCGCGACTGGCATGCCGATTTCTATGCGCAGTGCGCCAGCCGAACGAGGGAGGTTGTCACATCGTGTTCGCTCGAACTGGTGAACCCTCCGGATGGGTACGCGGCGCAGTTTCCGGGCGGCGGCGTGGTGACCACAGCCACCGGTTTCGGGTCTTTGTCTTCCACGCAGTGCGCCGTCGGGGCCACGAAGGTATTGGCGTATCAGAAGGCAGTCTATCGTTGCATCGCCGGCTTGCAGGTGGCGGCGGGATTGACGCCCTGCGTGCAATACGGCGAGTTTCTGTGGTGGTACTTCCCGCTGCTCCAGGGCATGGCGGTCGGCTACGCCAGCTACACGGCTCCGATATCGATCGGCACGGCGACGGCGCACGGCCTGGCGACAGGGACGAATGTGTCGATTGCCGGCGTTCTCGGAAACACGGCTGCCAACGGAACATGGACGATCGCCGTCACCGATCCGACCCATTTCACGCTGAACGGATCGAGCGGTAACGGCAACTACACAGGTGGGGGCGCGATCACAGGCGGTGGAATGGCTTACTACGATGCGGAGACGAGCGCGGCGGCGCTGACCGCGCTCGGCCGCGCTCTGAACCTGTTCAGCGGACAGAACGACGATCCCGCCGTGAACGGCAGCGCCGACGCAATATTCCTGAGGAATCGCCTGCGCGATCACGTGGCGGCGCTGGTGAGCGACATTCGGTCGGTCTATTCGAATGTGATCTGCGAAGTGCTCTGGCCGTACGACGTGAACTATCCGTCGCCAGCCCCGGGTTCTTCGCCAGCCATTGGCGGACAGCTCAACTACTACGTCAATCTGCCGCTGGAATGGCAAAATCAGGCGTCGAGCGGTCTTGACCGGATGAAGGTGGAGGCGCTGGATTTCGGCAGCAGCCTGAGAAATCTGGATTTGGCCCTCCAGGCGATTGAGCTGTTCCCGGCGTTCGGCTGGCCGTTGAGTAAGGTGCGTTATCTGGCGCCGGTTTTCGGATCGGCGTGTCCCTGGGTGCGGGAATTAGCGCTGGCGCTCGGAGCGGGGATTACGACGAATAATTTGTGGGCGCTGGATCATGTCTGCCTGTTTAATTTGCAGGTACCGGAGGGGCCGCTGGAACGGCGGTCGTTTGCGAAGACGGAGTGAGGAGGGACACCGGTTCGCAATTGAGCTGTCATTGCCCGGGCGCCGTCGGATACTTCTTCAGCAGCAGGCTTCTTGTCCGCGGAAGTAACTCGTTCCTGACAGCATTTCGACCTGCCCTGATAGATCGACTCTTCATATTGAGAAAGCGCGGGTGTTTGGCGTTGTGCTGAGCGAGCCCTTTGTCGAAGCAACTGATCGCCTCGCATGGTAAGCATGAAAAATTCGGACTCGCCAATCGCTTCGCGATGTACGTTAGTATTCTCTGATTTTGCTTCCAGCTTAGGAGTCTGCAGTAGGTGCGGAATGGAATATCACTCCGCCGGCAATTACATCGCCAGCAAGCCATAACAATATTTAAAGCAAAATCCGTTCCGCCGTCAGCTACAGCAAGAACGTGGTCTTTTGTCGGCGGAGCTTCATTCGTAAACTGTGCATTGCAGTAGATGCACCGATTTTCCTGAAGGGCTAATAGCTCGCGGATCTCGCCCGGTCTATGGCGGCCTCCCGCTACTCTCAGCCTTTCTTTTCTGCGCCATTTCGTTTCCGCAGGTCCCGTTGCACGAGTGAATGTAGCAAACGTTCCCCCGTTCACGCTCCACACTGGATATCCACACCCACATACGATGTAAAGATGTTCGTCGAAACCGTACTCATGGAACTCGCGCAGTACGCGTGTCGCCAGCGTGGTCATGGGATTCAGGCATCTATTGCAGTGGGTTCTCCCGAAGAGATACCTCTTGAACACAGGTCCGAGAAATGTTGGGATCTCTTTCGCGTTGCCCACGTGACAGATGAAGGCGCTCTCTCCACGTCCCCGATGATCTGCATCGAGGTAGCCCGTCGTGGATCCAAAGCTGTGCGTGCCTCCTCCCGAGGCAAAACAGCCGTAGGTCCAAAAAGAGGAATCATGCTCTTTCAAATAGGACATTCCGTGAAGCGCCGTCGAATGGCCGGGAAACACTGTGCCGTCAATGCTGATGGCGGTCCAGAGCTGCCTCCGCCTCACCAGTCGTGCGCCGCAATGATGTCGATAGCTCTGTGCGCCCGTCTTCATCCATCCGTGCGAGACGAATTCACTCTCGGAGATGTCAGAGCAGATTGGAATAGTTATGTGTCCCTTGACAGCGAACCGTTCCTGTGTTGCCATGATTCGTTTCCTCTCTCAGGGTACGCCAAGAACCCAGGAAAGCGCATTTGTGGCAAAAACCGCCTCCGGACTACTTCGATGCCAACGGAAGATCGACAGTGACGCTTTTCCAGGGGACGCTGGCCACGACTGTTCCGCCCGGGCTATGACGATCAAGCTCGACGAGGCCATATCGGGCCATCGTCTTCAGCGTTCTCGAAAGATTCGATTTGTGGCGGCCCGTCAACTCAGCCAGATCGGACAAAGACTGCGGTTGGGCGTCGCGGATTGTGCCGAGCAGTGTCCGGTTCTTGTCCGAAAGGATACGGACAAGGCTCTCCGTGGAGGGGAACCAAACGGTAGGATCGCCAGGTTTCGGCTTCAGAGTGCCTCTTGCGATCGCCAGGGTTCTGGCCTTCATTTCTTCGTAGGAAGCGATTCCGACTTTCAACGCTTTCATTTCACGACCCCCTTTTCCCTAAGAACAGCATCCACCTCGGTCCAGAAATCGGTCAGCAACGTAGCGGCATCATGATATCGGTACGGGCGGACCGAGCCCACACGATGTTCGTGATCGTATTCGACCGGTCCTTTGCCGCCAGGACCCTTTGAATGCCGCGTGGCATGAGCATTGTCGAACCCAATCAAACGCTCGTTGCCTTTTCCGTGCAGGGTGAAGGAGTAGTCCAGTCCATGGGGACGTTCCGCTGTAGAACCGACCCGCCGTACCCTGAACTTCACCCAATAGTCGCCCTTTTCATCAAGCACAAGGATCTGCCCGTCCAGATCGAGCAGCGTATCGAGCGTCTCATCCCGCTTCTCCACCTAATATTAAGTTATCACTCGCTGATAATCCGCAGTGGCGGCACTGACCCTATCTGCCCATCCCAGCCCGTTCAGTATAGTGATAGGGATGCCAGCTGAGGGGGAAATTGGCCAGAACGTGCAACCCGTTCCGGATAAACCGGAGGGAACCGCGTGGCAGCGTGTACAGAACGCCCGGCACCCCAAGCGGCCGCACACGCTCGATTACATCCAGCGCATCCTGACCGATTTCCAGGAAATCCACGGCGACCGCCTGTTTGGCGACGACCCCGCCATCGTTTGCGGTTTCGGAAAGCTGGATGGCCACCCCATCATGCTCATCGGGGAGCAGAAGGGCCGCGATACCCGGCAGAAACTCCACCGCAATTTCGGCATGCCCAAGCCCGAGGGCTACCGGAAAGCCCTGCGCGCTATGCACCTGGCGGCAAAGTTCAATCGCCCCATCGTCACGTTGATGGATACGCCCGGCGCTTACCCCGGCATCGACGCCGAAGAGCGCGGCCAGGCGGAGGCCATTGCGAGGAACCTGAAGGAAATGGCGCGCCTCCCAGTGCCGGTAATCTCAGTCTGTATCGGAGAAGGCGGCAGCGGCGGCGCGCTGGCGCTGGGCGTTGGAAACTACGTTTTCATGCTGGAAAACGCGGTCTATAGCGTGATTTCCCCGGAAAGCTGCGCCGCGATTGTCTGGCGCGATTCCGGCAAAGCCGAGTTAGCCGCCGCCGCGCTGCGCATGACCGGCGAGGACATGGTCAAGCTGGGTCTGGTGGACGACGTCATCCCGGAGCCCCCCGGCGGTGCGCACGAAAATTACGATGAAGCGGCTCGTCTGCTGAAAGCGCGGTTGGTTTCCACGCTGGACGAACTCGGCGGGTTGAGCACAAACGAGCTGCTGCAATCGCGCTATGCGAAATTCCGCAAGATGGGCAATTTCTTTACGGGGTCGTAACCCATGCCAGCGAGTAAGCGAAAATGGCCGGTCATTGCGGGAGTGCTTTTTATCGTGGGCCTGTTCGCCGCGATGATTTGGTCGACCTCCAGCACTCCGAAATTTCATTGCGAGGTCTGCATGGCCTTCAACGGCGGCACGGTTTGCAAGAATGGAGCGGCGTCCACGAAAGAGGAAGCACAACGCATCGCTACGGAATCGGCCTGTTCCGATCTCGGAGCCGGTGGCTTTTCCAACTGCCGAAACCTGGTCCCAGCCAGGCTGACGTGGAAGCCGTAACGTCCTGTTTTTCAGTGATTTACAGCGAAAATTCAGACCACCGTGGTATGCTGGGGCCAGAATCTGTGAACAAACGGACTTGCAGGATCGTCTAATCTGTTTGAATCACAGGCTGCATTTTTAGCGCGAAGCCCTGCCTTTTCGCCGCGCAAACTACGGAGTATTTCACATCGTGCAAGGTAAATGGAAAATTCTGATCGGAGTTGGCGCCCTGACGTTGATCGGGGGCGGTGTATTCGCCAGCATTAAGTACTCGCAGCGCGATATCGTGACCGTCCAGACGGGAAAGGTGATCCAGGAAGATCTTGCCAGCGTGGTCACGGCCTCCGGGGAAATCAATCCGCGCACCTATATCAGCATCGGCGCCGAGTATCAGGGGCAGATCACCGACATCCTGGTCAAGGAAGGCGATCATGTTCACAAAGGTCAGTTGCTCGCGAGAATCGACAGCGCGCAATCCGCGGCCGATGTGGTGGCTCAGCAGGCTGCGGTGAATTCGGCTGAAGCGGACGCGACAGCGGCTGAAGAAGGCTACAAGGCGGGCCAGGACAACATCGCGACGCTGGAAGCCACACTGAACAAGACCAACGCCGATCTGGTTCGCTATGAGGCGGACTTCAAACGTGGCGAAGAGCTGTATAAAGCCGGACTGATTCCGAAATCCGACTACGAGCAGCGCGTGGCGGCGATCGACGGCCAAAAGGCGGCGGCGGCGGAAGACGAATCGCGGATTGTGCAGGGGAAAGCGCAGCTCGCTCAGTTGAACGCGCAGTATCTGAGCACACAGAAAAAGATCGCTCAGGCGCAGGCCAGCCTGAACCGGACTGCCGATATTCTGAAAAAACACGAAACCATTGCACCCATTGACGGGCTTGTAACGTATTTACCAGTGCGTGTTGGGGAAACAGTGGTGCCCGGCGTTCAGAATTCGGCTGCGAGCACGATCATGACGATCGCGGATATGTCGATCGTGACCTCGGAAGTGATGATCGACGAGACGGATATTGTGAACATCCAGTTGGGCCAGCCTGCCGAAATCGACGTGGACGCGATTCCGAATAAGACGTTCGTCGGGCACGTGATCGAGATCGGCAACACCGCGATTCTGCGATCCACCGGTCTGGCGGCTTCGACGAGCAATACGTCGAGCCAGGAAGCGAAAGATTTCAAAGTCGTTGTGGCGATGGATTCTCCGCCGGATGAGATTCGTCCCGGCCTGTCGTGCTCGACCAAGATCACGACTGCGACGCGCAAGAACGTGACGGCGATTCCGATTCAGGCCCTGACTTCACGGACCAAAGGCGATCTGATTCCGGATAAAGACAAGCCGTTGAATCCGGACGCAGCGACGGTGAAGGCGAACAAGGAAGAGTCGCAGGGCGTGTTTGTCATCAATGGCGCGAAAGTGGAGTTCCGCAAGGTGGCGACCGGCATTACCGGAGCGACGGACATTGAGGTCACCAGCGGCCTGAATCCCGGCGACGAGATCGTGACGGGTAGTTACCAGACCATCCGCACGATCAAGAACGGGGCCACGATCAAAATCGATAACAAGCCGCCGGTAGCGGCGAAGGTCACTTAAATGGCATCGGCACTCATGGAAAGCGCGGCGGAGAAGGGCGAGAAGCTCAAGCGCGAAGGCATCGTCATCCGCACTTACGATCTCTGGAAAACCTATGTCATGGGCGATCAGACGATCAATGCGGTTGCGGGCGTCGATCTGGAGATCCGGCGCGGTGAGTACGTGGCGCTGATGGGACCGTCGGGTTCCGGTAAATCGACGTTGATGAACCTGATCGGCTGTCTGGATTCGCCCACGAAGGGAGAGTACTTCATCAATGGACGTCTGGTCAGCGAGATGGAGGACGACGAACTGGCGCAGATCCGGAATAAAGAAATCGGCTTCGTGTTCCAGACGTTTAATCTTTTGCCGCGCGCGACGGCGCTGCATAACGTGGAACTGCCGCTGATATACAACGGCACGCCTCCGGCGGCGCGGATCGAAAAGGCGAAAAAGGCGCTCCAGCAGGTGGATCTGGAACAGCGGATGCTGCATAAGCCGAACGAGCTTTCCGGAGGCCAGAGGCAGCGTGTCGCGATCGCGCGTGCGCTGGTGAACAGCCCCTCCATCATCCTGGCGGACGAACCGACCGGCAATCTGGACACCGCGACCGGCAACGAAATCATGGCGCTGTTCGAGCGGCTATACCAGGAAGGCAATACGATTATTCTGGTCACGCACGAAAACGATATCGCGCTGCATGCGCATCGCGTGGTCCACATCCGAGACGGCAAAGTGGAAAAAGACGAGACCGTCCAGCACTAACGCATACTCTCCGGACCAGCTCACAAACCCGAAGTTCTTCAGACGACAGGGTTTCGGGCCGGTCGCCAGGATAGCCAATGTCGGTGCCAAAAGGACTCAGCCAGTTCGAGTCCTCAAGTGCGGCGGCCAGAGCCGGATTAACCGGTTCCAGCAGGATGAGCAACCACCGGATGATATGCGTTTTGGGGAATTCAATCTGGGCCTGGTGAGAAGCGCTTTCAGACTCTGCGCGTAATCGTACGCCTGAAGGAATCAGCCCTCACGCAATTCAATTTTCCGCCGGCGACTTCTCCGCATGATCGATAACGAGAATGTCAACTGCGGCTCTGCGGGGCTCCAGCTTTAATTAGTCCAGGTTGCGCAGGCATCGCTGTGAACAAAATACTCATCGGATCGATGTCGTCGGCTCCTCTTTCAGGACTCGCGGCCGATAACATGTAGGCGGAAATATCAATCCGGATATCATAGCGGTCTGCCAGCCTGCATTCAGTGGTTTCAAAAGACGGGAAAAATTCGGGTAGACACTTTGAAACCGGGCAGTTTAACTGCCTGGCGCCGGCCATAGCGCGCCAAACGGCGTGTTATGTAAGGCATGTGTTGAAACGATTAAAAAACTGGCTCCCCTTCGTGGGCAACTATCGAACTTTTCTGGCAGGACAACTGTCTTTGGATTCGAAGCGTTTAGTTATTGAGCTCTGCGCGTGAGCAGGGTGCTACTCCGAAGTTGCATGATACCGAAGCCACACATCGAGTTCGGCGAACCGCATGCGGCCGCCCTCATAGAGATCCATCAGAAATGAGAACGCGCTTGCGTCAGTGAAGGCCAAGCGATATCCGTTGATTCTGAGAAATGCGGCTGTAACGGTCACCGCCACGCGCTTGTTGCCGTCGATAAACGGATGATTCTGGGATAAGCTTTCCCAAAGTGCCGCAGCCTCTTCGATAAGATCCCGATAATATCCGGTTTGAGGTCGGGCGAGCGCAGATTCAAGTGCGCCTCGATCCCGAAGACCGTGCGATCCTCCGAAGCGCTCAATCAGCGCCTTGTGTACAAGAAGAACATCGTCGATCACTGGGTAATAAGTCACTGCGACAGACGATGCAGGAGTTCAGGATGTTCCGCCATAAATTGTTCCGCGGCCTGAAGAAAGGCGGGCGTGCCGGAGGTGTTCTGTCGCTTCAGATGGTCAATGAACTGAAGCACAGATGCCTGTTCTTCGGGCGAAAGAGAATTCACCGCGTCAATGAGGCTCTCGCTTAGCATCCTGACCCAAGTATAACGTAGGGGCGGGGAGGGGATGGGCGTTGGTAGTCAGGCGTTTTCGTGTGGCTGACTAGTTTGGGATTCTTGTCTTATCCAAAATGGATTCCGCAATGCGCCCCTGTGAAGCTGCGATCCCTTGAAGTCTAAGACTTTCAGCCGCGTGATAAGCCCCGACCTCTTGCAGTTCTTCCTCGGTTAGTGTGGCTAGAAGTGGGGCCAATTTCGCAGCGTACTCTTCTTTGGATAGCCCTAACTTGTATGCCTCGAACATCTCATCCAGAACCCGCTTCATCAGTGCGTTATCCACGGAACAAATGCTACCACGGAAAAAATGTCGGGGTTGGCTACGGGCGTTTACAATGTATTCGATGCCCCGACGGTTGCAATCCGCGAGATGACACTCGATGGGCACACTGGCGGTCGCTGGTTCTTCCCATCGGCCGGCAAAAAAACCGATTCTGGATCTCAAGGTTGCAGCCTGGAAAAGGGAGCCAGCCGCATATGTGGCCGACAGGCAAAGAATGAACCAAGCCCAGGCGCAGAAAAACGAAGAGAGGGTGGTATTTGAAGCCTTTCTCATTTTGGAGCCGACTTTCGCTGGCGAGATGATCGCGAGTTGGCATGTTGCGGAATTGGACCCGCCCGATATCCTCTGTTCAACCGTCTCCGGCCGAACAATCGGCGTCGAACTTGGCGAATGGCTGCAACCGGAGGAAATGAAAGCAAGTAAACGGCGTGAAGCTATCAGCGGACAACTCCTGAATGCGATTGGCTCCCCTTCGTGGATTCGAACTGATCACGGGAGCTTCAACACAAGCTCGCAGAACCTATCGGCAGTGCGCTACTGACGATAACCGGGACGAAATGATCCCATTCGGCTGCGTGCCGCTGAAGTTGGCACTACACCGCCGCGCTGCGGATCGCAGCAGCCAGCTTCGCCGAATCCTCTTCGCTGCCCAGCAGAGCGCGGTGAGGAATCCAGAAGGCGTCTTTGATGCGGGCCTCCGCGTTGGGGCAGGGCATCACACGGCAATTCGTGCGATCGCGGTACAGCGGATTTTCATAGAGCGTGTGCGGATAAAACGGGGTGCAGGGAAAGCCTGCGGACGTGAGCTTCTTGTGGAACGCATTGCGGTCGCCATCCACCCAGCCGAGTAACAAATAATTTGTATGCACGCGCGCGGCATCGGGGATGCGCTGGAAATGCAGGCCGCGAATATCCGCCAGACTATCCCGAATGATCGCGACATTGCGCGCGCGACGCTGGTTTTGCTCCGGAAGCCGCTCCAGTTGCGCAATCAGCACCGCCGATTGCCACGCAGTAATGCGGTAATTCGTGCCCAGCGTGTAGTGATAGAACCAGCCTTCACCCTTGCGGCGGCCCTGATCGAGAATTTCGCGCGCGCGGTCGATCAGCTTTTCGTCGTTCGAAAGCAGGATCCCGCCTTCGCCCGCTGTCATCGTCTTACCGTTCTGAAAACTAAACGAGCTGATCGCTCCGATGCTCCCGGCGCGCGTGCCGTTCCACTCGGAGCCGTGTGCGTGCGCGGCATCTTCGAGAATCGGTAAACCGTGTGCGCTCGCGACCGCCGTGATGGCGTCCATATCGGCCATCGGTCCACCGAAATGGACGGGCATGATCGCGCGCGTCTTCGAACTCACTGCCTGGCCGATTCGAGCAGCGTCGATATTGAAAGTATCCGGCTCAATATCCACGAAAACCGGTGTCGCGCGTACCCGGGAAACGGCTGTTGCGGTGGAAACGAAAGAAATGGCGGGGACGATGACTTCGTCACCCTCGCCGATGCCGAGCGCTTCGAGCGCCATCTCGATGGTCACCGTGCCGTTGCACGCGCTCAGGCCGAAACGGCACTGCTGGAAAGCCGCGAATTCCTTTTCGAAGCGCGCGACGAAAGGGTGATAACCGCCCCAGTTGGCGCTCGAAAGAACTTCATCCAGAAGTTCGCGTTCGCGCGCGCCGGAGACAGGCCATGACGTGGTGCCCATGCTCCTAGAATAGATGTTGATGAGTGTTTATCAGGAGCGGCGCGAGGAACTGGAGAAGCACGAGTTCATGATGGGCCTGCCGCGCGGCCGGCTCGCCGTGACGCTGGACGTCCTGACCGATGCGCTGGTGCTGGTGGGGCAGCACGGCGTCTACTGCCAGAGTTCGCGGCAACCGGGCAAACCGGCGATGGACATTCAGCTGATCTCGAAGTCGATTTCCGACGCGAAGGATCTGATCAGCGGCGTGATGAGCGAGCTCAGGAAGTAATCTTTCAAGCGCGAACGAAAGGATTGGAGCGCTTTTCGGTAGCGATATCGGTGGGTTCGCCGTGCCCTGGAAAGACGATTGTCGTCTCGGGCAACGTGTAGAGCTTGCCAAGAATGGAATCGGAGATCGTGTCGAAATCGCCTCCCGGTAAATCCGTGCGGCCGACGCTGCCTTTGAACAGGGTATCGCCCGCAATTAGTTTTTGCTCCGCTGGCAGGTAGAGCGAAATACTGCCCGGTGTGTGGCCGGGCGTGTGCAGAACGTGGGCTTCGATACCGGCCACCCGGAGGATATCGCCTTCGCGCGCGGGAGTGTCGATCCCCGGGTTTTCCGGCGTTTGAACGCCGAGCCATGCAGCCTGCATGCTCAGGTTGTCGGCCAGGAATGCGTCGTTTTCGTTCATATAGACGGGCGCGCCGGTCAGTGCACGGAGCTTGTGCGCTCCGCCAATGTGATCGATATGGGCATGCGTGATCACAATCATCTTCACGGCTAGTTTGTGACGATCCAGAATAGTGACAATATCGGCGATATCGTCGCCGGGGTCGATGACCATGGCTTCATGGGTGATCGGGTCGCCGAGGATCGAGCAATTGCAGCCAAGCGCTCCCACTGGCAGGATTTCGTGAATCATACAGTTCGATGATCGCGCACTCCATCTAAGATAGAAGTAACCGATGGAATATCTCAGTATTTTCATGTTGGCGCTGCACGTCCTGAGCGCCGTGACGCTGGTGGGCGGAGCGATCACGTGGCGACTTGCCGCTACCCCGGGGATTCAATTGCTCGATGCCGGGACGCGGGCCAAAGTGGATAACGCAGTCGCGGCTGCGTGGCGACCTGTCGTGATTTCCGCGATTCTCGGGTTGCTGATTTCCGGCGTCTATAATTTCGTTGAAAGACCGATTAAAACGCCCCAGTTTCACATGCTGTTCGGAATCAAGATGCTGCTCGCGCTGCATGTGTTTGCGGTATCGATTATCGCCACGCGCCCCAATAACGCGCGCCGGTCGCGCCAGTTGACCGGAGTCGTGATCAGCGGCGTTTTGATCCTGATTATTTCGGCAGCGTTCCGGTGGGTTTGACATGAAGTCAGGCCTGCAGGCTTTATCCGATTCCGCGGCGATTCTGGACCTTTCGGATCGCGGACGCATCCGCGTTACCGGCGAAGATCGCGCCCGCCTGCTTCACGCCATGACTACCAATCATGTGCAGGGGATGAAGCCGGGCGAGGTGCAATACACGTTCTTCCTCAACGCCCAGGGGCAGATCCAGGCCGATGCGTGGATTCTCTGCTTTGAAGACCACTTCCTTATCGATGTGGAGCCGCAAACCCGGCAGTCCCTGTACGATCGTCTGGACCGCTTCATCATTGCCGACGATGTCACGCTCGAAGATGTAACCGAGCAGACGTATTCGCTCGGACTGGAAGGTCCTGATGCGCTGCGAATCGCGGGCGGGACTGGAGTGGCGATTTCGTTTACGGGTGCGCCAGGCGTCAGAATCTACGGACCGGTCGAAGGCAAAGATGCCGTGCAGGAGGAACTGGCACACGCCGGCGCGGTGGAAGCCACCGCTGACGATGCGGAAACATCGCGAGTGATGCACTTCACGCCTCGCTACGGCCGCGACATCACGGACCGCTCGCTTCCGCAGGAGACGCAGCAGATCAAGAGCGCCGTGCATTTTCAGAAGGGTTGCTATCTCGGGCAGGAGATTGTGGAGCGCGTCCGGTCGCGCGGCCATGTGAACCGGTTGTTGATGGGCTTCACCGGCGATTCGGAACAGGCGCCCGCCGTTGGAGCGAAGGTCGCATACGGCGGCAAGGAAGATGGAGAAGTGACGTCAGCAGTGGCTGTGGACGGTAAGTTTTACGGTCTGGCAATCGTGCGCGCGCAGATCGCGCAGCCTGGGATTCTCGTTGGTATCGATGGCCGACCCGCGACGCTGGCCGCGCCTCACGTCATCGCTGGCTCGTAGCTCTATTCAGACGATGACCGATGTCTTACCCGGTAGGCGGGGGCGATCGCATAATTCAGCTGGAGCGCGATCATTATCGCAATACTGACCCATGTATTGATCACGCACAGCGCAGCGCCACCCGCATAAAAGGCCTGCGCGATCACGATCCGCCGGAGAATTGCCTTGCCCATGTCCGCCGTGACTTCCGCTTTCAGCAGCCCGGCGCATCGCGCGTAGACCCAGCTCGCGTAAAGCACCATCCCCAGCAGAAAGATGTTGGCCCAGTAGAGGAGTAACGCGGTCCGGAAGGTAATGAACTCGGCGAGAAGGCGGGTTGAAAACGGCAGCAGGGTGACGAAAAAGAGGAAAGCCAGATGAATCCACGTCAGATGCCGATTGCTCTTTGAAAATTCGTGAGCTGCGCCTGCTGTCCGTTCCAGAAACTCCCGAGCGTAACAAAGCTCATCAGATACGCGATGAACTGATGTCCCAGGCCTCCGAACGCCTGCAATAGCGCGGCGTCATTATGGATTGCGTTGCTGACGGGCGTGTGCAGATCCACCACGAGCAGCGTCATCGCGAAGGCGAAGACGCCGTCACTGATTGCAGCCAGACGTTCCAGGCTCTGTCCCGCCAGCCGGTTATAGGTGGTTTCCATTGAACTCAGTAGATAACAACGAAGGTACTGTCGGGGCGCGCGAATGTGGCAGGGAAGCTCCAGACCGGAACGCCATCGGACTTGCCGGTTGAGCCCTGGAGCTTCAGGTCGCCGTCGTAGACTTGCCACGCGAGCGAGCCGGCCTTTTTCCACGCCGTACCTTCGGTCCACGCGAGCAGAGTTTCGCCGCGTGAGTTTGTCGCCAGCGCAGGATATTTTCGATTTTCGCCCGTGCCCGGTGCGCCGATCGGTCGTGGCACGGTGCCCGCTTTGACCTCGCCGAAGTAAACCTGCTTTTCGGTCTCCCACGCCGCCAGGGTTTCGTCTTTCGTCTGCGCGAACGCCTCGGAACTCATCACACATGCGCCGATATTCCACCGGGAAATATCCGTGCCCTGAAACGTACCGCCCCGATCATGCGACGTCAGCAGGTACATATCGCGATGGACCGTCTGGAACGCCTCTCGAAACAAAACCTGAACCGCGCCATCGGCGCCGACGAAAGCGTGCATGCCACAACAGCCGCACACGCCCGTCGGGGAATCGAATGGAACACGCTCGCGCGCAAAAGTCTTTCCGTCGTCAGACGATTTCGCCATCCACACCCGGCGATTCTCTTCGTTCGCCGCCTTACCCACCAGCGGCGCGTGCCAGAAAACATAGACGTCGCCCTGCGCATCCGCCGCGAGTGTTCCGCCGCCGTTGAGGCCCCACGCCGATGAAATCAGATTGCGTTCCGGTTCGAAGGCGGCACCGGCATCGTTGAGTCTCGCGTAAAGCATCGGCGCCTGATCGCCCGGGCCCCGAGGTTGCGCGAGATTGGATCCATTCCACGCCACATGAGCCCTTCCATTGCGTCCGATTGCCAGTTGCGCGCCGCGTATTGCACCCACGGCGATGGCGCTGCCCGGAGTGCTGTTAACGCGCATCGGCGCTGAAAAAGTCCGGCCGTAATCGAGAGATCGGACGTAATTGAGATCGCCATGCTCGGCTTCGCCGGAGAAATACAGCACGTGCAGAACGCCGTCTCTGACCTCAACTTCGGGCTGGATGCCGCCTGCGGGCACGCGGACCAAACTGACCGTAGCGGGCGTGATCGGGGCCGCACCACCACAAATTGTCGCTAACGCCAGCGTCGACACTGCCCATAATCGGCCTGCGTTTCTCATGCCACCCCAGTATTTCACAACGATACGCGATAATAGTCCTATGCCTTATCCTGAAATGCTCATCACGCCCATGCGCGAAGACCTGACGAAGTTCGGTCTGGAAGAGGCCAGAACACCAGCCGATGTCGACCGCATTCTGGCTGCCCCTGGCACGACCCTGATGGTGGTGAATTCCGTTTGCGGCTGCGCTGCGGGTCGTGCGCGACCCGGTATTGGCATGGCGCTGCAACATTCCGTGAAGCCGGATCGCGCCGCCACTGTGTTCGCAGGCGGCGACGAAGCCGCCGTGGCGCACCTTCGCGACATTCTCAAGGACTTTCCGCCGTCCTCGCCGTCGATCGCGCTGTTCAAAGACGGAAAGCCGGTCTACATGGTGCATCGCCGCGACATTGAGCCCCGTCAGGCGCCGGAAATTGCACAACTACTGACCAGCGCTTTCGATCAATTCTGCGTCAGCTAACTTCCATCGGAAAAAACCGGGCACTACTGCTCCTGGCGGCGCTGCTCTTCTCCACCGGAGGCGCCGCCATCAAAATGGCCGCGCTCAGCGGCTGGCAGATCGCCAGCTATCGGGCCGTCGTCGCTACCGCGTTCCTGTGGTTCGTTCTGCCCGCTGCGCGCCGCAACTGGACATGGAGAACCTTCGTCGGCGGAGCGATTTACGCCGTGATGGTGGTGCTGTATGTTCTTTCGAACAAACTGACCACTGCGGCGAACGCGATCCTGCTGCAATCCACGTACCCCCTCTATTTGTTGGTCCTCGGGCCGCTATTCCTCAAAGAGAAGCTGCGCGGTGTGGATGTTGCCGTGGTGGGCGGGGTCCTGCTGGGTGCGGCGGTCTTATTTTCAGGCTCGGAACACATAGTCGCCACGGCGCCCGATCCGGTTCGCGGCAACATCGTCGCGCTGGCGTCGGGATTTGCCTGGGCGCTGACAATCGCGGCGCTGCGATGGCTGGGCAAGCGCGACCCGCTGGCGGAATCGGCCGCCGCCGTGGCGATTGCGGGCAATGCCATTGCTTTTGTGGCGTGCCTGCCGCTGGCCGTGCGGGGTCCGGAGGTTCACGTGGAAGCCGGCGCCGTCGTCCTTTATCTGGGGTTGGTTCAGGTGGGGCTGGGTTACCTTTGCCTCACGCGGTCCATCCGGCATGTGCCGGCAGTGGATGCCGCGACGCTGCTGCTGATTGAGCCCGTTCTGAATCCGATCTGGGCTTGGCTGATCCACGGCGAACAGCCAAGCGGCAGGGCGCTCGCGGGTGGCACGCTGATCCTGGCGGCGGCGTTTGCTGGCTCGTGGTGGCAGACGCGGATTACGTCGGGGGATTGTCGCCCGGAGGCGGGGGCGTCTTTTCCACGACAATCGTGAATTTCGAAGCCATCGCGGCGATCGCGCCGACGGCTGCCAGAACCGGCGCGAACACGGCTCCCACGGCAGCCACCGTCACCGGGATTTCGACGAAGGTATGTCCCTTTTCGTCTTTGATGATGATGCGGTTGACATTGCCTTCGTGAAGCAGGCTTTTTACTTTGTCGGCCAGTTCGTGGCTCAGAACTTTGATTTCTTCGAAGAAGTTGTCGATTGCCATGTTTTTATAGTCCTCGGACAGCGCGGGCGGGCAGAGTGAATATTGTCCGAACCAGGAAAAGAGCGGAGCAGACTGCGATCCCGGCGATCCGAAACGGCAGCAAAATCAGCCAGATGAGCGGAAACAGGAACAGCGCCGCTAGCGCCAGGGGCCAGCAAATCACCAGAAGAATGCACCAGAGCAGGAATTTCACCATATCGGCTTTCCTCACACGACTACGCAGACTGCGGCTGGAAAGTTCCCCGAATCGGGCGCGCTCACCCGCGCTTGACAGGCTACACCCGACGGAATAACATTGTTATTACGATGAGGGCTATGCACGTTAACATTCGGCAGATCGGTAATTCGCAGGGTGTCGTCATCCCGAAACCGGTCCTGGCGCAACTTGGATTGAGTGGTGCGGCAGGAGCGGAGATGACCATCGAAGGCGATGCTCTCGTGCTACGCAGGCTGGCCAGTCCTGCCCGCAAAGGTTGGGCAGTGGCGGCGAGAAAGATCGCGAAAGCCAGCGACGACGTGCTCGTGATGGGCGAGTTTGGTAATGAGGCGGACGCAGAGATGACGTGGTAGCGCGCGGGGAGATCTGGCTCGTGAATCTCGATCCTACCGTTGGCAGCGAAATCAGGAAGACGCGCCCGTGCGTTGTTGTGTCCCCTGCAGAGATGCACGATCATCTGCGCACCGTGATCGTCGCGCCGATGACCACCAAAGGTCGCCCGGCGCCGTTTCGTATTGGTCTTACGCACACTGGCCGGAAGGGGTTGGTTCTGCTCGATCAGCTTCGCGCCGTGGACAAAACCCGGCTCGCGAAGAAGATGGGAGCGATTTCGGAAAGGACGCTCGTCGATACCTTAAGCACATTGCAGGAAGTCTTCGCCGAATGAGTTTCAACTCCGCGGACCGGTCGTGGTCTGCCCGGACCGGGCAATGACCCCGGTCTTCTCGGCCCTTGCAATCAAAGCACTTAACTTACAAATGGGTTTGTTTTTTCGAATGGCAATATCCGCTCCGTTCGAAGGCGAACACCCATCTGTCAAACTGGAAAGAGCGGTTCCGGCTCCCGCCAAACCGCGTTGCCTGCCATCGTGAACAAGCCAAACGATACGCGGAGTCACCGCGCTCTTTCTCTGTCCTTTGGGTTCTCTTTTGAGGACCTCTACAATCGGGATGCCCTCGTCCGTCTGGATGCTGTTTTCCTCGGCCAGCTCCAGGAAGCCGTGCCTGAATTGCACACCCAGCTTCTGGCCGCGCGCGAAAATCCGTCCTCCCTCGCGCTCAAGCAATCATCCGAACTCATCATCGCCGTCGCGCCCCATCTTGAGGACTTCATTGGGAAGCTCTTCAGCATCGACGGGGCGTTGCATGAGCTACAGGCGAAACACAACGAACTGGCGCCGCTCTATGCCGTCAAGCGCAAATTCATCCAGAAAAAGGCGCTGACGGGCTATACGCCGGAGAAGGCGTCGCTGATCGACGGTTTCGCTATCGCCGCCGACCTCGAAGCCTTCACGCTGGAACCGCTGACCGAACGAAGCTACGCCGACCACGTTGCGCGCTGGATGGACGACGAGCCGGCACACGCGGATGCGCTGCGCCTGGCCGCGCTCTACGCTGCGTGGGCTGTGCTCACGCCGGAAGGCAAGGCGAAGCACCACAATGGCATTTTGTTCCGGCAACCGCACAAGCTCGACATGATGCACCTGGTGCCTTCGACCTCCGTTGAAAGTCACGGACTGGTGCAGTTGCAGTTCAAGCCGGATCAATGGCGCAACCGCGAAGGCTTCCAGCTCACAGACGCTGGTACCGATCTTACGGGCGCGCTCGATCAGGCCAATTACTGCATCAAGTGCCACAATCAGGGCAAGGATTCCTGCTCACACGGCCTGAAGGAAAAAGACGGATCGTTCAAGGCCAGCGTGTTTGGCGTGAAGCTGGCGGGTTGCCCGCTCGAAGAGAAAATCTCCGAGATGAATCTGCTCAAGGGCGAGGGCGTGCCGATCGGCGCACTGGCCGTAGTGGTAGTCGATAACCCGATGACCGCGGCCACGGGCCATCGCATCTGCAACGACTGCATGAAGTCCTGCATTTTCCAGAAGCAGGAGCCGGTGGATATTCCGCAGGTGGAAACGCGCACCCTGAAGGATGTTCTCGAATTGCCGTGGGGCTTTGAAATCTACGGCCTGCTCACGCGCTGGAATCCGCTTCACTTCGAGCGGCCGTTCCCGCGCGCGTCGACAGGGAAGAAAGTTCTTGTGGTCGGCCTGGGGCCTTCCGGCTTCACGCTGTCGCATCATCTGATGAACGATGGCCACACTGTGTTCGCTGTGGATGGCCTCAAGATTGAGCCGCTGCCTTCCGAGATTTCCGGCGTGGATCCGCACGGCCGTCGCGTGCCTTTTCGCCCGTTGCGGGATGTGTCCGATATCTACGAGCGTCTGGATGAGCGCGTTATGGCGGGCTTCGGCGGCGTTGCCGAATATGGCATCACGGTTCGCTGGAACAAGAACTTCCTGAAGATTGTCCGGCTGCTCATCGAGCGGCGCAACGAATTTCACATGTATGGCGGGGTGCGCTTCGGCGGCACGCTAACTGTTGACAGCGCCTTTGAACTGGGTTTCGATCACATTGCACTCTGCGCGGGCGCAGGCAGGCCCACGGTGATACCGATGAAGAATGGCCTTGTGCGCGGGGTGCGGCAGGCTTCCGACTTCCTGATGGCGCTGCAGCTCACAGGAGCGGCGAAACCGGATTCACTGGCGAATCTGCAGGTCAGATTGCCGATCGTCGTAATCGGCGGTGGCTTGACGGCGATAGATACCGCGACCGAATCGCTTGCGTATTACGTGGTGCAGGTTGAGAAGTTTTTGAAGCGGCACGAAGCCCTGGTCGCTGAGCGTGGCGAGGCAACAGTGCGTGCGTTATGGAATCCGGAGGAGGGCGAAATCGCGGCGGAATTTCTCGCGCATGCGCGGGCGATTCGCGCCGAGCGTGCGACCGCGGCTTGCGAAGGGCGTCGTCCGCGTTTCATCGAACTGCTGAACTCCTGGGGCGGCGTCACTCTCGCCTACCGGCGCCGTCTCATCGATGCGCCCAGTTACACGCTGAACCACGAAGAAGTAGCCAAGGCCTTCGAAGAAGGTGTGCGGTTCGCCGAATTATTGACCCCGGAAGAAGTAGAGATCGACGCCGCCGGCGCCGCGGGTGCCCTGCGTTTCGGGCAGCGTAACGGCGAAACGGTTACGCTGCCCGCAAAGACGATTCTGGTAGCTGCGGGAACTCAGCCCAATACCGTTCTTGCCCGTGAAGACGACCACAACGTCACTCTCGATGGCCGCTATTTTCAGGCTTACGGTGAAGATGGCGCCAAAGTGAAGCCGGAAAGAATCTCCAAGCCCGAAACGGTTTACGTTCTGATGTCTGTGCGGCCCGATGGCAGGACTATCAGTTTCTTCGGCGATCTGCATCCGTCGTTTTCGGGCAATGTGGTGAAGGCGATGTCGAGCGCGAAGCAGGGATACCCTGTGGTCTCGCGCATGTTGTCACATATTCCGGCATCGAAACCGACGGCCGACGCGCTGGCGGAAAAGCTGGATGACGAACTGCGCCCGGTGGTGGAAGACGTCATCCGCCTGACTCCGAATATCGTGGAAGTCATAGTGCGGGCTCCTATCGCGGCACGCGCTTTCCTGCCGGGCCAGTTCTACCGGCTGCAGAATTTCGAGACGCTCGCCGCGCGCACGAAAGACACTGTGCTCGGAATGGAGGGCCTCGCGCTCACCGGCGCATCGGTGAATATGGAAAAGGGTCTGCTCTCCACCATCGTTCTCGAAATGGGCGGCTCTTCCGATCTCTGCATTCTGCTGAAGAAAGGCGAACCCGTCGTCCTGATGGGACCGACAGGAACTCCCAGCGAAACGCCGCCGAAGGAGACGGCGCTGCTGATCGGTGGAGGCCTTGGCAATGCAGTTTTATTCTCCATCGGCCAGAAGCTGCGCCAGGAAGGTTCCCGCGTCGTCTACTTCGCGGGCTACAAGAAAATTATCGACCGGTACAAGGTCGAAGAAATCGAGAAGGCTGCCGACATTGTGGTCTGGTGCTGCGACGAAGCGCCTGGCTTTACACCGGGCCGCTCCGACGATTCGGCATTTGTCGGCAACATTGTGGATGCCATGGTGGCTTACGGTTCGGGACAACTTGGCGAACCGGTCATACCGCTTCATTCAGTGGACCGTCTGCTCGTGATTGGATCGGACGGCATGATGCGTGCGGTGCAACAGGCTCGTCACGGCGTGCTCGCGCCATACCTGAAGCCCGATCATCACGCGATCGGGAGTATTAACTCGCCGATGCAGTGCATGATGAAAGAGATTTGTGCGCAGTGCCTGCAGACGCATCGCGATCCGGTAACTGGCGAAGAGACGGTGGTCTTCTCCTGCTTCAATCAGGATCAACCGCTGGATAAAGTCGATTTCGCCAATCTGCGGACGCGTCTGACGCAGAATGGCGCGCAGGAAAAGCTGACAAAGCTGTGGATTGACCACTGCATGCGCGAAATCGGCGCGCGGACGTAATCGAAGGCAGGGAACTTCGCGCGGCCTCCCGGTGTCAGATTGACCAGGAGGGCGCAGATGTTCGAACAGACTTTCGTACAAACCCAGGCAAGGACTCGCAAGCCCTGGACCGTAGTGGTGTCACTTTCGCTGCAATGCCTGACGGTCGTGATTCTGCTGTTGCTTCCGCTTTTGCATCCGGAGACTCTGCGAATGCCGGGTCCGCCGCAGCCACATCTCATCAAGGTGTGGATCGCTCAACCGCCGCTGCCTCCGCCGAAAATGGCTCCCCGCGCCGTAGTTCTTAGCGCACCCGCGGGGCCGCGACCCTTTGTCTATGTGCCGCCAAACCTTCGTTCGGCCGAGATACGCAGTGTTGAAATCCCATCCGCCGACCCCGCACTCGCAGGATGGTCGGGACCATCCACCGCAATGCCCGGTCCCGCTTTTATGGGAGCTACGACGCTTCCACCGCGTGTCGCCGCGCCGACAGTATCACCTGTGCAGACTGCGCCGAAGGCGGCAGCAAGCGGTCCGCTGAACGTCGGCGGAGAAGTCGAGGGGGCCAGGTTGGTTTACAGCCCGCATCCTGCTTATCCGCAGATAGCGAAGGCCGCGCGGTCGCAGGGCGTTGTCCGGCTGGAAGCGATGATTGCCGCGAATGGCAGTATACGGAATCTTCGCGTGGTGTCGGGTCCGCCGCTTCTTGTCGCGGCTGCGCTTGAGGCGGTGCGGCAATGGCGATACCGGCCGACGCTGCTCGATGGAGTTGCCGTGGAAGTGCTCACCGAGATCGATATCAACTTCACGCTGGAGAAATGACAGGGCGGCGTCAAAGATTCCGATAGTTGGTCAGCTCGATGCCGCGTTCTTCGATCAAGCGCCGCACATCGGGCGACGTGAGCGCGGCTAATTCGATGGCGCGGCTTTCCTTCAGCCGCGTCGCCGCGGCTCGCAGTTCCGGACCGCAGTTGCCGGGGTGGCACATAAACTCGGTCAGGCCTGCGGGCAGTGTGTTCAGTGTTTCGGTCATGACCGCTGCGTCCAGAGTTCCCGTGACCGAGAAGCCGGTAAAATAATCCGTCATTCGCAGGCCTGTGAGCGCTTTCGCGAACTTCGGCCGCATCAGCTTCATTCCCGCGGCTACGGTGCGCTTTGCGATTCCGGCGCCTACGCCCGTACCGTAGTCGAAAGGCCACCGCACCCAGGGAATGTCGAATTCCTTCGCAACCCGCGCGACGGCTTCCAGAACGGGCGGGAATAAATGCGCGTGTTTGTGCGTGTCGATATGGCTTGGCCGGATTCCCGCAGCAACGATCCTGCGAATCTGCGCGGATGCTTCGTCATAGACCGCGAGTTCGCGTCGCAGCAGGGCGCGCGCCAGATCCTGCAAAGTCTCCGGCAGCGCCTTGCCCGGCGTCGCCACGCTTTGGCCCTGCACCAGCACGAGGTGGACGCCAACATCAAGCGAGGGAGTCTCCGCCGCGCAGGCGATTGCATGTTCGAAAGCGTCGCCATTGGCCATCAGGGTGGTCGCCGTGAGAACGCCCGAGCGATGGGCCTCCACGATTCCTTCGTTCACGTCGCGCGTGAAGCCGAAATCGTCGGCATTAAAAATGAGCCGGATTGGTTGTGGCACTCGCTTAGAACAAAACCAGCCGAATGGTCATGAATTTTTTCGGATTGGCGCGAAAGTCCTTCAGAAGACCAGTGGCTTCGCTGGCCGTGCCGTTCAGAGTATCGTACAGCTGGGGATTGGTCATCAGCTGCCCGATGGTGCCTTGCCCCGCGTTGATCTTGTCCATTGCGAGGTTGATTTTTTTGCTGATCTGATCGAGCTGGCCGTAAATTTCTTCGTCTTTGAGAAGCTTGCCAGCCGTGCCCTTGCCCGCATTCAGATCGTCGAGCATTTTCTTCGCTTCTGCGACCCCACTCCTCGCATCCGTGATCAGGCCCACGCTCTCGTCGTGAAGCTGTGGATCGTACAGCAGCTTGCCAACCGTACCATTTTTCTTCTGCACCTCGGCCAGCATGTCGTCGAGGCGCACGATGGGCCTTCGGATATCGTCGTAAAACGCCGGGTCGTAGAGCATATGGCTGAGGGTTCCGTTGCTGTTGTGGACATCTTTTACGAGTTGTTCCACTTCGCCGGCGGTGGCGCTAAGCCTGTCGTAGAGCGTATCGTCCTTGAACAGCTTTCCCAGATTTCCCTGGCCGCTTTCGACGACGGTGAGCAGCCCGTCCAGCCTCCCGAGGATGGTCTGGAACTGCGAAAGCAAACTGGAACTCTGCGCGAGAATTTCGGGAACGTCCTGCGTCTGGAGCGACGCGATCTCGCTGCCATCTTCCACATGTTTCTTGTCGGTACCGCGCGTGATGTTGATGAACTTGTCGCCCAGCAGATTGGCCGCGCTGATGGACGCCTGAGAATTGGCGGGGATATCCGGCAGGTATTTGTCCGGGACCACCATGTCCACTTCGACGGTGCGCTTCGGGTCTTTGGAACCCGACAGCATGACCTGTTTAATATGGCCGACCAGGATACCGTTCAGGCGCACCGGCGCATTTTCCGCCATGCCGGCCGAATCCGTCATGAAAGTACGGAGCAAAGCCTGACCTTCGAAAAGGGTGCCGTTCCCGGTCAGAAGGAAAATCAGGACGGCCGCGATCGCCATTGCCACCGTTGCCAGGATGCCAGTCCTGAGCTTCGCCCACTCGACTCGTTGTTGCGATGCCATATATTCTTATGCCGCTTCCAGTTCAGGCCGCTTCACGAACTTCGTCACGTACGAGTCCCGGCAGGCCTCCAGTTCGGTCTGGTTGCCTTCGAAGACCAGACGGCCCTCTTTCATCACCATGAAGATCGTATTGGTGCCCTGCGGGCCAGTCGGGTCCAGACGGCCACTGTTCGAATTGTAGCGGAAGTTGGCCACCAGGTTCCCATCCTGATAGCGATGCGTCACCACCAGCGCCGTTGTGCTGTTGGCGTCCCGCTCTTTCACGATGAGGGCCATGATCGTATGAGCGGTGATGGGATCGAGCCCGGCGGTTGGCGAATCGTAGAGCAAAAGAGGCGGATTCGTGACCACTGCGCGGGCGATCGCCACGCGCCGTCTCATGCCACCGGAGAGCTCGCTGGGATATTTTTCCATGGTCTGCTCCAGTTCGACAAAGCTCAAAGACTTCCGCACGGCGGGTTCCATTTGATCGCGTGGCAGCGCGATCGCTTTTTGATTGAGCAAGGGATAGGCCACATTCTGGGCGACGGTCATGGAGTCGAAAAGGGCGCTCTCCTGAAAAAGCATGCCGATTTTGCTTCGAATGTTAAAGAGTTCGGTCTCGGCCTTATCGGTCACGTCTTCGTCGAACAGAAATACGCGCCCACTGACCGGGTGAATCAACCCCATCGCCGTCTTGAGGAGCACGGTTTTACCGCTGCCCGCCGCGCCCAGGATGATGCGGGTTTCTCCGTGGCGCACGTTGAACGACAGGCGATCGAGCACCGGCGGCTCGGCGCCGAACGCAACGCTGACCTCTTCGAATCGCAGCAGACTTGGCTGTTGGCCGGACACCGGGGGTGAGATCTCCGGCACGGGGGGAGTCATAGGTTCCGCCATTATTGCCCGATCTGACTGATCCCGAGGAAGATTCTGCCCATGAAAAAGTCCAGAATGAAAATGGCGATCGAGGCCCAGACCACGGCCTGTGTGGTGGCTCGGCCCACGCCCTGGGTACCACCGGTAGCGCGCAGCCCGTAATAACAGCCAATGAGAGACACCGCGAAGGAGTAAACGAACGGTTTGGTCAGGCCCTGCGCGACGTCGTTCCATGCCAGGGCGCGCCACACCGTCGACCAATATTGTCTCGGGGGCACCGCAAAAAGGACTTTTGCCATGATTCCGCCGCCGATCATCCCGACAAAATCGTCGATGATCGTGAGGCAGGGCAGCATCAGGGCGGTTGCGATCATGCGAGGGGTTACCAGTTTCTGGATCGGGTCCGTACCTAACGCCCGCATGGCGTCGATCTGCTCGGTCACTTTCATGGAACCGAGTTCGCTGGCGATGCCGGATGAATTGCGCCCGGCGACCATCACGCCGGTCAGCACGGGTCCCAGTTCGCGCACCAGGATGATGGAGACGAACTGCCCTGTGCGGCCGGTCTGGCCGTAATCCTGCAGGCCGCGCCCCATTTGCATGGCCATCACGGCGCCGGAAAAGAAACCTGTGAGCAGAATGATGGGCACGCTGCCGACGCCGATGGACTCCATTTGGAGCAGAATGTCGTCTACGTAGTGGGGTTTGCGGAGGACGTTCCGGATGGCCCGGCCCGTCAACTCGTAGAAGTCCTGAACCGCCTGTATCGGCCCCTTCAGAGTGTCAAGCACAGTCGATTCCCGCCGCTATGCGTTCAGAGAGTTCCGCGCGCGTCATTTTGTGCCCGAAAACCCTCCCGCAAGCCGATGCTAGCATACAAGCAAACCCATGAAAGGTTTGACTGACGTTCCCGGCATTCTGGTAGGCCATGTGACGGACCTGGACGCCCTCACGGGCTGTACGGTAATTCTGTGTGGCAACGACGCGGTCGGCGGTGTTGACGTGCGCGGCTCGGCTACCGGTTCGGTGGAACTCGATACGCTCCATCCGGGGCATGTCGCCCAAAATGTTCACGCCATCGTTCTGGCCGGCGGCAGCGCTTTTGGGCTTGAAGCGAGTTGTGGGGTACGCCGCATTCTGGAACGCCGCGGGGTTGGATACAACACCGGCGTTACGCATGTACCGATTGTTCCGGGGGCGATTCTTTACGATCTTGGGATCGGCAAGGCTGGCGTGCGACCGACGCGGGAGATGGGCGAAAAGGCGGTGGAGGCCGCTACCGACGCTGCGGTGGAAGAGGGCAATGTGGGCGCGGGGACTGGCGCCACGGTGGGCAAGTTATTTGGCATGGGGCAGGCGATGAAGAGCGGCATCGGCAGCGCGTCGCTCACGTTGGGTTCCGGGGTAATGGTCGCGGCTTTGGTGGCGGTGAATGCGGTGGGCGATGTGATCGACCCGGCGGTGAATAAGATCATTGCCGGGGCGCGAATGTCCGCGACGAGCCGCGAGTTTGTGGATTCGGCAGCCGCGATGCGGCACGCTTCGGTGCAGGCCCCGGCGTTTCGCGGCAATACGACGCTTGCGGTGGTGGCGACCAATGCGAAGCTCGATCGCGTCCAGACGAATAAGATGGCCGCGCTGGCGAGTATCGGGGTGGCGCGGACGATTTCGCCGGTGAATACGATGTCGGATGGCGATATTACGTTTGCGTTGTCGCTGGGGAATGAGCAGGCGAGCGTGGATTCCGTGGGCGTGGCGGCGTCGGAAGCGCTGGCTATGGCAGTATTGCGGGCGGTGCGGGCGGCTAAGACGGCTGGTGGGATTCCGGGTCTGGCAGGTTGACCTCAACGATTTTCCTGTCCGGATCGTCAACAAGTACATGCGAACCGGCCGTCTCCTCAGTCTGTTGGTCACGGGACTTCTGATCACGTTAGCTGGCGCCTTTGGGCAGTCTCCTCCGGCGTTCGACGTGGCTTCCGTCAAACCATCGCCAGCCTGGCAACCTGGCATGAACAATGGAATGACGCAGGACCCAGGTCGCTTCACCACCGCGTTCATCACGCTGCGGAGTTTGATGGTGGGCGCGTACAACGTGACCCCGTGGAGAGTTTCGGGCGGACCGGCCTGGCTCGATGCGGATGGGTTTGACATTGTGGCCACGTACCCGGTCAACACGCCGACCGATCGGGTCGAACTCATGCTGCAGACGCTTCTGGCGGATCGCTTCCAGCTGAAGGTTCACCGTGAACAGAGAGATGCCCCCGTCTATGTGATGGTAATCGCAAAAGAGGGCCCGAAACTTAAGGCATCTCCTACCGACGCCCAGTTCAGCGCTAAAAGCGGCAAAGGCCACCTCGAACTGCGCCACGCCGGCATGGCGACGCTGAGCCGCTTTTTGGCCAACGTGGCGGATCGTCCGGTGGTTGATGCGACCGAGATGAAGGGCCTCTTCGATATCACGCTGGACTGGACGCCGGATACGAATCAACCGGGCGCGGCGGACTCCGGCCCGTCGATCTTCACCGCGGTTCAGGAGCAGTTGGGTCTGAGGCTGGAACCGCGCAAGTCTCCATTTGAGTTCATCGTCATCGACCACGTCGAGCGGCCGTCGGAGAATTAGCGGACTGGATGCGTGTCGCCCGCCGACGTACTCTAAGAGAAAGAGCGGAGGCAATGGAAGTTCATCTCACCCCGACGCGCAGGAGAAGCTCGAGCAGATGGCGCAGGAAACCGGTCGCCCCAGCGATGAGCCGGTGGAAGATGCCGTGGTGGGTCTTTTTGACGAGCTTACATACACGCGGGAGATGCTCGACCGGCGCTACGACGATCTCGAAAGTGGAAGGGTGCAGCCGATTGATGGTGAGGAAGCCTATCGGCGCTTGATAGAGAAGACCGACGCGCAACGCCGACATCGGCCGATATGAGCGGGTACGCGCTCCACCCTGAAGCGTACAACGACATCGACGAGATTCGCGAATACATCGCATCCGACAATCCGGACGCGGCTGACCGGGTTGTGATGGAGATTTTCAACTGCATTCGCGCGTTGGTTCCGTACCGTAACCCGGCGTAGCCGGAACCAAACAGGGAAATGGGTTACGATGCCGGAATGGGCGTCGAACTACTGACAGAACGTCACGCAACACAGATTGCGGGAGTATTGGGCTGCTATGACCGGATGCTGATATTCGGCACGTTGCCGGGGATCTGCCAGGCGGGAGGAATGACATCGTTTCTGTACGCGCATCAGATTCGGATTTTCGACTATCCGAAATTCGCCGAACCTTATCGCGATCAGATCCGCGAGAATGCGGAGCGCATGGCGAAGGCGGCCGGCATTGAGATCGAGCTCATTCGCACGCGGAGCATCCGAAAAGAAGATCGGGCACAGGAACTCCTTCGATCCTTTCAGCCTGAAGAATATCAAACAACTGGTTTCGGTAACTCTTTTATCGCCAACTGCGCCCTTCAGCTGTGCTTGAACTGCTGTGCTCGAATAGAAGAAGCATGCGCCTGCTCCCGGTCTCCGGCCTGATCCTCCTGTTTGCCGCTCTTTCGCATGCGCAAAGCGCCGCCGATATGCCACCATCCCTCATCTATCGCAGCGAACCTGAATATTCCGCCGAAGCGACTCGCGCGCGGGTGCAGTCGAGCGTCATGCTGGGCATTACCGTCGGCGAAGATGGCAGGGCGCACGATATCCACGTGACGGAGGGGGCGGGTTTCGGCCTGGACGAAATGGCGATCGAGGCGATGGATAAGTGGCGATTCAATCCGGGCACGCACGACGGCCATCCCGCGGCTGCGCCGGCCAACATCGAGATGAATTTCAGCATCCTCGCGAAGAACGACAAAGAGGATCGCTCCGGCCAGCTCGCTCGCCTGAATTTCACGCTGCCGCCCGATGCTTCGCGGCCGGAACTGCTCGTTGGCATGTTGCCGGCCGACCCGAAGGGCTCCGGCGATCAGTCGTTGCGGTTTCACCTGCAGGTGGATGCGCAGGGCGTGCCCAAAAACGTAACCGTCATCAGTTCGGATGCCCCGGTGTGGGAGAAGCAGGTTCAGCGCGTCGTGCAGACCTGGCGCTTTCAGCCGGCAGTGGTGAACGGCAACCCTGTCGCGGTTGAAGGCGTCTTTGAAATTGCGCATAGCGGACCGCCGCCGGACGAAGCTCCTGCGGTGAACGTCGTTGTTCCTGAGGGTCTCGAGGCGTCGAACAAGTCGAACGACGACGCGCCGGCGCCACGGCTTGCTCAGACTTCGCTGCCAGTCGCCGGCCTCATCGCGCGCGCGGCTCACACGGCGACTCTTCTTGCGAACGGCACCGTCCTGCTCGCAGGCGGGGAGTCTCCCGAGAGCCTTCGGGCACACGTGATCGCCTCGGCGCAGACCTACGACTCCGTGACGCGCAGCATCGCCAACACCGGCAATCTCCTGACCCCACGCGAGGGCCACTCGGCGACGCTGCTGAAAGATGGAACCGTATTGATTGTGGGCGGAGAAACAGCCGGGCATAAGCTCGCGTCCACCGAGATTTTCGACCCTTCAACCGGGAAATTTTCCGAAGGGGCCAGCCTTCAGACAGCGCGGGAAGCCCACGCCGCAGCCCTCCTGCCCGATGGCCGTGTGCTCATCTGCGGAGGCATTGGCGTCGACGGCAAAGTACTCGCCAGTGCGGAGATTTACGACCCCCGCTTGAAGTCTTTCCTGTCGGCGGGCGCGATGGCGAAGGAGAGGATTTCCTTCAACGCGGTCACGCTGAAAGACGGCAGGGTGTTGCTCGTGGGTGCCGGCGCGTCGGCCGAAGTCTTCGACCCGGAGAGTGGAGCCTTCAGCCCGGTCGGCAGCATGGCATCCGCGCGTTTCGGATCGAGCGCCACGCTTTTCGATAACGGACAGGTCCTGATTGCCGGTGGCACCGGCGGCTCACAGAAAGACGAACTGGCCAGCGCGGAGATCTTCGATCCGGTTACAAACTCGTTCCGCGCGACGGGCTCCATGGCATGGGCACGCGCCGTCGCCGTCGCAGTGCGCCTCGTCAGCGGCAAAGTGCTGATCTCGGGTGGCAGCGCACAAACGGAAATCTACGACCCGAACTCGGGAACATTCAGCCTCGGTCCGCTGCTCTCCGGCGCGCATAGGGGAGACACTGCCACCCTGCTGGAGAATGGCACTGTGCTTCTGGCCGGCAGCAGCGCGGAAGTCCTGCAGGTGAGATGAGGTCAGTTCACATTATCGGGGCCGGGGTTATCGGCCTCGCATGCGCGTGGCGGCTATCGCGCCGCGGTTGGCAAGTCACTGTTTTCGATCGGCGGGAAGCGCTGCACGAAGCCAGTTGGGCGGCTGCGGGCATGCTCGCGCCGGGTGGCGAAATCGATTCCGACACCACGCTGGCGAAGATGGCTTTGCGCAGCCTCAGCCTGTATCCGGAGTTCATCCGCGATCTCGAAGAAGAGTCTGGTGTCTCCGTGGAATACCGGCAATGCGGCGCGATTGACGTTGCTTTCGACGAAGCTCAGAATCGGGCTTTAACGGAGAAGGCTGCGCGCCAGGCGCAGATGGGTATTGTTTCGGAGCCTTGCCTGTATCGTGGCCTGCCGGCGCGCCACTATCCGGGAGACGCTGTTGTAGATCCGCTGAGCATCAACGATGCGCTGCTGGCGGTATGCCGCCAACGGGGGATTGCGATCCGCGAACACGAGCCCGTCACCGGGATCGTGGCGAATGGCTGCGGCTTGCGAACCGCGCGCGGCGAGTATGTTTCCGACCGGGTGCTGATCGCGGCCGGAGCCTGGAGTTCCTTGTTGTCAGCCGGGCTTCCCCGCTCGTACCCTGTGAGAGGCCATTTGCTCTCGTTCGAGATGGAACCCGGATTTTTGCCGACGATCGTGCGCGATGAGCATACCTACGTGTTCCAGCGGGAAACGGGTGGAGTGATCGCGGGAAGTTCCATGGAAGATGCGGGCTTCGACCGTACAGTAGATGCCGTGATCGCCGACGCAATTCACAAAAGGGCGGCGAGACTGGTTCCGGAACTGGCTGACGTGAAGCCGTCGAATTGCTGGAACGGATTGCGTCCTGCGACCGATGTTGGCCCGGTTTTAGGACGCTTCGGCGATACCAACATCTGGACTGCTTACGGTCACTTTCGAAATGGAATTCTGCTCACGCCGGATGCAGCTCAGACGATCGGTGATCAATTCGGCCAGGGCTGACCCCAGGCTCGTGAAGGCAGACGTACTCCGCAGAGATCGGCGAGGCTGTATGCGAGCACGATCAGGACGGCGGCCAGTTGTCCAATATCTGTCGCGAGATCCGAGCGATGGCCATCGGTCATACGAGTGATCAGTTGTATCGCCCCCCCGGCGACAAATGCGGCTGCGCCAGCTTGTGCAACCATTATGCTGGTCGCGCGCAGCTTCCTGCGCGCCGGGTCCGAGAGGGCTGCGGATCGACGTCTGGCATTCTGCGGGCGAAAGACGCGCTCCAGCGACTGAAATGCGGCGAATAGTAAGACAATCGCGATGGCAGCGGCCAACAGGCGCATCGCAAAGCCAGCGTCGCCCGCCGCAAAGACCGCGAACGTGGCCCCACATCCGAAAAGCAAGTTCGGGACCGCGACCAGGCAATAGAAGACTTTGCCGTGCGGACTCGCGGGCGGTTCTTCAACTCCGGTCATGATCGGATCATATCAGGTGGAAACCCAGAGCGGGAAAGGATCCCCTGCCGCATTTCTGCACGCATGCAGCAATTCGGGAATGCGTTTTCTTCGTGCCAGCAGCCGCTCCAGCATCTTTTCCATCGCGCCGTCATCCTCGCCGATCCACTCTGGCGGGATCTGGCGCAGCGCCCGATCCAGCACCTGTTCCGGAAAATGCAGAACGCGGCTCAACCAGGGATCGAAATCGTCAATCGAGCGCACGTTCCGGTACACTGTTCGCCGCGTATAAAGCCCCGTGATGGACGATTCGGGGAAATCCCAGTGGGGTCCGTTGAAGGAGAACCCGTGGTCGATCATGAGGGCCACGAAACCCATTTTGCGCGGTGGGACGCCGGGCTGCGCCAGCCAGTCCTTCAACTGCGCGCGGAAAAAGATGGACTGGCGGCCGTCGGCGTTGGCAACCCAGCGGTCGAAGACCAGCGAGGCCAGAAACTGCTCGGCGTTCGCCACCTGGCCGAGAAGCGCGTCGGGGATGAAATCGTAGATCGCGGTCGACTGCGGCGTGCCGGGATGGCGCGATCCGAAATGCCAGCCGGGCTCGACGGGAACGCGCCGCAAGCCGGTCTGCACGCCGACGTCGGGGTTCTGTTCGAGGAACTCGCGCGACAGCGAAACCATCCGCTGCTCAGGGGTGGCGATCTGAAGATGCGAGAGAATTTCGCCGGCAATCCACTCATTCACCAGAATTCGCCGGTGCTGGGGGTTATTCTGGAATTTGACGATGTAGTAATGACCATCGTCGGCTTCGAGCAGGTGTGACTGGGCGCCACCTCTCATCTTACGGATGAAGTGGCGGGCGTTTACCGGCATCGGCACTGCTCGAAGGCTGAATTCAATTTTGAGGAGACGATCACTTGCCCGAAGAAAATAAGTCTGTGGCGGACGCCGCAAACGCAGAGAAGGCCGCCGAGAAGAGCCGCGATGAAGTCGCACTGGAACTGATGAAGTTCATTGCGGTGACGACGGGATACGGGAAAGGAAGCTCGGCAGCGGCTGGTTTCCAGGGGAAGCCGTCGAAATCGGCCGAGGAGTATACGGACGCGCTGCTGCAGCTGTTTGAGAAATGCCGTTCGGTGGTGGCGAAACCGGTTGTAGCGGCGAAATAGCCAAGTAGGGATCGAGCGCTCATGGCGGCGACGCACGTGTCCCATGGCGCGCGATCCCTTCAGTTGGCGGCGGATGATGGTGTCAGCGACGGCCTGACTTCTTCTTCGCAGCTTTCTTAGCCGGCTTCGCGGCTTTCTTTGCTGCCTTTTTCGGGGCTGCCTTCTTCACTGCCTTTTTGGCGGCAGCTTTTTTAGGCGCGGTCTTCTTTGCTGCCTTTTTGGCCGCCTTTTTTGGAGCAGCTTTTTTCGCGGCAGCCTTTTTGGCGGCTTTCTTCGGAGCGGCCTTTTTCACTGCCTTCTTCGGGGCAGCCTTTTTGGCCGGAGCCTTTTTCGCCGCTGCTTTCGCCGGAGCTTTTTTGGCTGCTTTCTTCACAGCCTTCTTAGCCGCAGCCTTTTTCTTCGCCGGGGCTGCCGGAGCGGGCGCTGCTTTGGCCGGAGCGGGCGCGGATGCCTTCCGTGCCTTCTTCGCGGGCTTGCGTGCGGGAGCAGGCGCAGCTACAGCGCCTCCTTCCACGATTTCCACGATCTCGGTAACGATCACGGGAGTCACCGTCACAACCGCGACAACCTCATCCTCATCGTCATCGTCAAGATCTCCGTCTTCATACTCATCAAGCTTGGCTGGCTCGCCGCCGGCCTCATCGTCGTAATCCCGAAAATCTTCCATTTCGTCTTCGTCGCGGGCGACAAGCTTCAGATCGTCGAACATTCCATCAGCCTCCTGAACGGCGCAATCACCATTAGCATACCTGTTTTTCATTTGTTCGCAACAGTCCGGCGGGGTTTTGATAAAAAAAATTGAAGAAAATTTTGGCGAGAGGGTAAAAAGCCGCCCGCGAGCCGCTAGCGGACCAGCGACGCGACAGGCTGGCCAGTACGGGCAACCGTGACGACGGGTTTGGCGGCCGGAGCTTTCACCACCGATTTCGCCAGCGGACCCGGCGCAGCCGCGTGGGCTTTGGTTGAGACAGCGACCTTTCGCCCAGTCTTAGCCTTCGGTTTGACCGCAGCCGCGCGAACCGGCCTCGCGGCGGCCTCATGGTAGGCGGCCGGGATCACGAGTTGGATGCCGGCGGCCAGTTCCGCGCCCTTTTCGAGGCCGTTCGCAGTGGAAATCGCCGCAGGGGTGGACTTGAAGAGCGTCGCGATAGCGGCCAGGCTCTCGCCGGGCTCGACTTTATGCAGCCGCGCCGCTGCCCGGCTCGCCGCCGGTACTGCGTTCAACCCGGTTCGGACATCTTCCAGCATGCCTTTAGGAACATGGAGGTCGTAGCCTTCCGGAGCTGTGCCCCGCAAGAGCGCCGGATTCAACTGCTGCAGCTCGGGAATCGGGGTTTCTGTCAGATCGCCGATCAGCCCCAGATTGACGTTCGCATCCAGCGTCAGGGTGTCGTATTCAATGGGCTGGTCGGGCGTGATGTCGTAAATTCCGTATTCCGCCGCGTTCTTCGAGACAATCGTCATCGCCAGAATAATCGGCACGTAGTTGGCTGTTTCGTTCGGAAGCACCTTGCGCGCCCGCAATTCCCAGAAATCCGCGTAGCCGGTCTGCGCCACGGCCCTTTCGATCACACCTGGGCCGCAGTTATACGCAGCCATGGCCAGATACCAGTCGTGAAATTCGTTAAAGAGATCGTGCAGGTGGTGGGCGGCGGCGCGCGTGGCTTTTTCCGGATCGAGCCGGTCATCGGTCCATGGGGTTTGCATCAAGCCGTATTCGTTGCCGCGAGATTTCACGAACTGCCACATGCCCTTGGCGGCCGCCACGGAAACGGCGCGCGGCATAAAGCCGGATTCCGCCTGCGCCAGCCGAATCAGTTCCGGCGGCACGCCTTCCTCGGCGAAAATCTTCGCAATCATGGCGTCATAGCGACCCGCCCGTATCAGACCGTTCTCGATGGTCCGATGGCCGCGCCCGCTGAAATAATTCACGTAGCCGAGCACGGCATCGTTGGTTATCAGGGGCAGGACGGAGGAGGTGGTCTTCAACTGCGTCGCCACCTTATCTTTGATACGGGGATCCACCGGAAACGTCATCTGCAGGATGTCGTCGAGCGGAGATTTGTCGAAACCCGGAGCGGCGTCGGTTTCGGCGGCGCCCATGCCGGTTAAATCGTAACGATTGATGGCATCCACCATCTCTTCGAGAGTGTGTTCAAAGAGGCTGCGATTCGTGGGCGCGTCCGAGGCGCGCAACATCAGCGCGATGGCCGCGTCAAAATCCGACCGCGCGCGGTCAAAATCGCTGTTCAGGTAAAACCGCGTGCCGCTGCGAAACTTTTCCTCGGCCTGCTGAATCAATATGTCGGAAGTGTTCGGATGGAATACGGAAGCCCCCTGATTTTCTCTGGTGACTTCGGTGATATAGGGAACCTGCTCTGTTTCGACGATGTCGGGCAGGACGCCCGCAGCCGATGGCGTATGGATGATCGCCGGAAGGAAGGAACTCTGGATACCAAATTGCTGGGCGTACATCGGGACTGCTAAAAGAAGGACACTCAGACCGAGCGCAGCGCCGCGACAGTATGAGGCTGGAAGTGTGCTGCGACGCAGAGCCAATACGGTCTCCTTCTGGACAAAATTCAAACGCCCGAGGTTTGGTCTTTTGACGGACCCGGTCGCAGTGCTTCGATAACAGGCTATCACAGCCCGGATGGTATATTCACCGATCTGAAACCAAGTTTTACACCCCGGATTGTAAACTTTCTTAAATTCCCGCCAGTACCTATTCCTCTTCCGCCTCTTCTTCACCGGTACGGGCTGCCTTCGCCGCCGCTACAATCTTATCGGCCTGTAACTGGGGAACGTAGTCGTAATGGTCGAATTCCATCGAAAATGACGCTCTCCCCTGTGTCATAGACGTCAGATCGCTTTGATAAGAAAGCATTTCCGACATGGGGACGTGTGCCCGCAGAACCTGCGTCGCACCCAGCGTTTCCATCCCCGAGATGCGTCCGCGGCGACCGTTCAGGTCGCCCATGAGATCGCCCGCATACTCCACCGGCGCCTGAATCTCTACATTCATGACGGGCTCCAACAGCGTCGGTTTGGCTGTTTGCATTGCAGCCCGGAACGCTTTCCTCGCCGCCAGCTTGAACGCCAGTTCAGACGAATCGACATCGTGGTATGAGCCGTCGTAAACCGTGACCTTGAAATCGACCATCGGATAGCCGGCGAGAAAGCCGCGCTCCGAGGTTTCCAGAATCCCTTTTTCCACAGCTGGAATATAGTTTTTGGGAATTGAGCCCCCGAACACGGCGTTGGCGAACTCGAAACCGGCTCCGCGCGGCAGGGGTTCCATGCGAATCCAGCAGTCGCCGAACTGGCCGTGGCCGCCGGTCTGTTTCTTGTGACGGCCCTGTACGTCGGCATTGCCGCGAATGGTTTCGCGGTAGGGGATTCGTGGCGGTTTGAGGGTCACATCAACCCCGTAACGCTTCTTCAGACGGCTGACGGCGATTTCGACGTGCTGCTGCCCGGTCCCGGCGACGAGAAAATCCCGCGTCTGCGGATCGCGATAGAAACGAAGCGACAGGTCCTCTTCGAGCAACTTGTGGAGCGCGTTGCCCATGCGATCTTCGTCATTCCGGCTCTTCGCTTCCACCGCAAAGGCGATTGACGGCTCGGCCAGCTTAAGCGCCGGGAAGATAACCGGGGATGATTTGTCGGCGAGCGTGTCGCCGGTCAGAGTTTCCTTCAGCTTGGCGACCGCCCCGATGTCTCCGGCGTGCAGTTCGCCCACCGGGAGGATGGTTTTGCCGAGAGGTGCGCCGATGTGAGCCAGCCGTTCGAGGGTGTCACGCTTCGGGTTGTACGCGTTCGCGTCATTCCTCACCACACCCGAGAGAACTTTGAAATACGAAATACGGCCCGCAAAGGGGTCGGCGGTGGTCTTGAAAACATGGGCCGCGACCGGACCCGAATCGGAGCAGACCCGCTCCACCTCTGCGCCGTTCAGCATCACCTTTGCCGGCGGCCGGTCGAGCGGCGAGGGGAAAGCTTCCACAATGAGATCGAGCAGCCGATCTGAACCGACGTCGTGCAGGCCGGACATGCAGAGAACGGGGAAGACCAGATCCTTGCGCATTTCCTCGTCGAGCCCCGCGACGATATGCTCCTCCGGCAGCGTGCCGGTTTCGAAGAACTCGGCGAGAAGATCGTCCTTGCCCTCAGCGACCAGTTCGACCAGTTCCTCGTGCGCTTTCTTCGCGGCTTCGGCGTAGGCGGCCGGAATTTCGACTTCTTTCGATTTGCCGTCGCCATCGGGCACGAAGATGTGCGCCTTCATGTGAACCAGATCGATGACGCCGGTGAAGTCCTTCTCGCTGCCGAGCGGAAGATGAATGGGGATCGCGGCACGTCCGAAGCGTTCGCGGATGCTTTCCATGGTGCGTTCAAAACTGGCGCGGTCGCGGTCCAGTTTGTTGATGACGATGGCGCGCGGCAACTGCCGCTGGTCCGCGTAAGCCCACATTTTTTCGGTCTGAGCCTGCACGCCGGCGACGGCATCGACCACGATAATGAGGCCATCGGCCGCAATCAGCGTGGCGTTGGCATCGTTCGTGAAGAGGTTGAATCCCGGAGTGTCGAGGATATTGATCTTCGTTTTCTTCCATTCGATGGCGGCGATCGATGTGGAAATCGTGAGCTTGCGCTGGATCTCCTCGTCGTCGTGGTCGGTGATGGTATTTCCTTCATCGACACGCGTCAGACGGCTGGTTGCGCCCGCCGCAAAAAGCAGTCCGGCCACCACGGAAGTTTTTCCGCAGTGGCCGTGACCTGCAATGCCAACATTTCTGATGTCCTTTGTCTCGTAGACCTTCACGGATGCCTCCGTTTCAAAAACGGAATACTATCACATGGACCGGGCGTCGCCAAACGGACGAAGATCATACCGACTGTAGTGACGGCCGATACTTGCCGAGAACCGAGATCAGACGGTCGCGGTTGACCGGCTTCGCCAGATATTCCGCCGCCCCCAGCGAGAAAGCCATACTTTGGTTTTCAACCATGCTGATGACGATCACGGGGATGTCCGCCAGTTCCGGATTCGCTTTCAACGCCGAGAGTACGCTCCAGCCATCCATGCGGGGCATCATCACATCCAGAGTAATGATATTGGGCCGTAACTTGCGCGCGAGAGCCAGCCCCTCTTCGCCGCTCGACGCGATGGTGACCACGTAACCGGCCTTCACCAAATACGCGTGCATCAGACCCTGTGCCCCGGCATCGTCGTCGATGACCAGAACGTTACCCTGCACGTCGCTCTGGGAGTCCTGGGGGTCATATCGTTGCCCTGCCTGTAGCTGCGATTCCAGAGTGGAGAGGTCGCCGACAGCGCCCACTGGCAGTCGAATCGTAAAAGTGGTCCCAACGTCGATTTTGCTCTCAACCCCGATCGTTCCGCCCATCATCTCGCAGAATTTTCGGGTAATCGTAAGGCCGAGGCCCGTACCGCCGAACTTGCGGGTGGTGGAAGCGTCCGCCTGGGTGAAAGCTTCAAATACCTTTGCGACACGTGCCGGCTCCATGCCGATGCCGGAGTCTTTGATCTCAAATACGATCCATCGGCGCCCCCCTGCCATTTCGGGGCGGACGTGCATCTGGATCACGCCGGATGTGGTGAACTTACAGGCATTGCTCAGCAGATTCAGCAATGCCTGGCGCACCTTGGTCAGATCCGCATGCATGCCACCGGTCCCCGCCGCGACATTCATCACAAGCTTGTTCGAGTTCTTGTCGACCATTGGCTGAATCGTGGCGGAGAGATCGCTGATCATGGCCGCCACGTCGAATGTCTCCTGATACAGCTCCATCCTGCCCGCTTCGATTTTCGACAGGTCCAGGATGTCGCTGATTAAGGCCAGCAGGTGCTTGCCGGCCGCACTGATCTTCTGGAGGTCGCCCAGCGAATCCTGGAGGCCCAGTTCCGTGGCCTCGTCGATCACCATTTCGGTGTAGCCGATAATGGCGTTCATCGGGGTACGCAGTTCGTGGCTCATATTGGCAAGGAACTGGCTTTTGGCCTGATTCGCCGACTCAGCCGCCTCTTTCGCCGCGCGTTGTTCGGCCGCGATTTCAACCATCAGACGGTATCGCTCCTCGTTCGAAGCGGAGACGTGAACCGCAAAGCGCCGATCGTTCACGGCCGCCAGGAACACCAGTCCCAACCCCGCCAGTGCGACGACGACAATGCTCATCAGGCCGAGATCCGAAATGTCGATCGCGTGGGCAAGGCCGGCATTCGGCGTGGACATCGGCACAAACGAGACGGCATCCATGCCGACGTAATGCATGACCGGTATTGCCGCGCCCATGATCAGAGCGCACATGACCTTGCGGAGACCCCAGCCAGAGGCGCTATCTCTGACCGCGAATGTCAGCCATAAGGCGACAAAGGAGATCACGACCGCCAGAGCCACGGACAGCACGACTAATCCGGTGGAATACGTGCACATGGCGTTGAGCCGCATCGCTTCCATGCCGACGTAATGCATCGTTGCGATGCCGCCTCCCATGAAGAGACTGCCCACGACGGCCCGCAGCCACCCCATCGTTTCGCGGCTCACCAGAAACAGCGCTATTCCCGAGGCTGCGATGGCCGCCGACAGGGACAGCAGAACCGTAGGCCAGTCGTATTCAACAGGCACGGGCAGATGGAGCGCCAGCATTCCGACATAGTGCATGGACCAGATGCCCATGCCCATCGCGAGGGCGCCGCCGGTCATCCACGCCAAACGGGCCCGGCCCTGCGCATAGGTAATCCGGCCGGCAAGGTCAAGCGCCGCATAGGCCGCCAGTATCGCTATAACGACAGATAAGACTACGAGACGGTAATCGTAAGAGCCCTGCAAAATCTGATTGGACACTGGTCGCACTCCATTGAATTTCTGGCTTTTAGTTCATGAAACAGGCGCGGGGCATCGTTCGCGCAACCCTTCAGCCGGTAGCTGCGGGGCAAGGCGCGGACTCCACGCCCAGGTCGCTCGTATCCGTTGTGCGGGGTCTCCGGAGCAGGGTCTCCATCTTCTGGATCAACCGGGAGAATTCGACGGGTTTGGTGTCGTACTCGTCGCAGCCCGCGGCGATCGCTTTGCTTCGGTCGTCGGACATCGCATGCGCGGTCAAAGCAATAATCGGAATGTGACACAGCTCCCCGGCCGCCTTTAGCCGCCGTGCCGCTTCCCAGCCATCCATCACCGGCAGGCTCATGTCCATGAGGATCAGGTCCGGCAAGGTCTCCGCCGCCATCTCAATCCCCTCCGCACCGTCCACGGCAACCGAAACCGCGTAGCCTTTCCGCGAGAGCCTGCGGGAGAGCATATCGCGATTCATCTCGTTGTCTTCCACCAGCAGGATTCGCGCAGGCTGCACCCGCGTCGTGGGGGACACGATCACAGGTTCGGTAGGTTTGGAGCCGTCTTCAGGCATAAATGAGAATCCTTCTCATTTATGTATCGGCGTTCGGGCCGCTATACTTTAGGGCGTTCCACAAGCCCTTTCGAATCAGCAGCGACGGCGCTGACGCCGTCGATTGCGGCGCAACGCCGGACCTGCCGTTGAAACTGGCAGACCGCTAATTCTCCGAGGGCTTCTCGGCGTGGTCGATGACAAAAACCTCCACCGGACCTTTGGTCGATTCCAGCCTGAGTCCGAGTTGTTCCTGAATCGCGGTGAAAAGCGATGGCGCGCTGTTGTCGCCGGTCGCGGGTCCGTCATCCGGCGTCCACTTGAGCGAAAGCGTGTAAGCTCCCGTGAGGCCGGTCTGGTCGATGACTCTGCGACCCAGCGTCGAGGAGAGATAGTTACTGGCCAGCGTCGACATTTCCATGGTGCCGCGTATCGTCCCCGGCCCGCCGCCCGAGCCAGCCGGCTTGTCCGCCTTTTCCATCTTCGGCCCGCTCTTCGCAATCACCATGGAATAAACCGGCATCTGCCGCGTTTCGGTATGGACGGCGAGCTTAAATCGTTCCGCCAGTAAAGTGCGCAGCATCAGTTTGGCCTGCGGCCCGGAGGGTTCATAAACGACATCGAATTTATCGGTGGCCAGCCATTTCGGCCCTCCGGAGATCCGATAGTCCTCAATCCCGTACGCGAACCAGATGAGCGCCTGAAGGCTGCCCATAAATTCGCCGGCTCTGCTGGCAGAACTCACGCGGTCACCGGGGTCGATCGGTTTCACGGAAGCCGCGTCGAAAGCAGGCTGCGTCTGGGCCGACACGATGGCGACGGCGGTAATCAGCAGCACACGCCGAACAGACATGACTACATTGTGGCAGGTTTCCTGGTGCGTTTACGCAGCAGCCCTTCGATAATCCACGCGGCGCATCGCATCGGCACGGTCGAGCATCCAGTGCCATGCGGTATGCGCTGCAAAAGCAGAGAAGATGATCGTCCCCATCCGCTCCTCTGCGACATGCGTGAACCGCCCGTTGAGCACAGGAATCATCGGAAGCAGCACCAGAAGCTGACCCCGTTCCACGCCGATATTGAAAGGAAAAAGCAGCGACGTCAGATCCTTATCCGGCTGGAGCTTTGGGATGTCCTCGCGTTACCGCTTCCCGGATTCCAAAACGCCGAATGGGGTCTCGGAAGTTCCCCTTTCGATATCGCGCTCACAGCCTTCGAGCGGCAGATCGCGATTTCAGCCCCCTCCCCTTTTCTCTTTCCAAACGAAGAGCTCGCCGGGCATCAGAAACCTTTCGAAGGCCTGTAAAAAACAGCGGCGCTGGTTCTGCAAGATATGATGGAGCGTTCAGTCCAAAGACGTTTAGTCCAAAGATAAGGAGCTTGCAGTTCCCATGAGGGCTCACCACGTGTTGTTCTCACTGGCGTATGGCGTTTTGCTGGCAGCGATTGTTTTTGGCTTCAGGACTGAGTCCCCGCCTACGGTCTCGCCCTCCAATAAGAGCGGACAATTAGTGGAGCGCACCCTTCCGCATGGCAGCGAGTATGTTGGTGGCGGACCCGTGTGGGCGGTATTCGAACGGGGTATTATCTATGGCGACGGCGCCTTGACTACGGTGCAGGGTAGAGAGGAAACGGCAGGTAGTGCGGCAGGACATGCATATTCCTTCACGCTACCCTCTCCGTTGGAAAACTCGCTTATGTGGTCGGGTAGCTGCGCAGACAGCATGGCGGAATTGCTGGTGGCGCATGGGGGTGACCCGATGGAAGAAATCATAGCGCGGGCTGACTGCGGCCGGAAGATACGGTGGATCGACGTTTCGAACCCGACTCCGTTCATGCTCGCCGCGCTATTGTGCGGGGTCGGCGCATTTTTGAAGCCACGCCGGAAACAGCCGCAGCGGGAGGAAGTCACCTCCTCTTTGCTCCAGGGCGTCGAGCCCGGCGGCCACGAATAAGGGACGCTTCACTTCCGTCAGTCTGGCAAAAGGTGAGTTTTGTATCGTCGTCGAGCGGCAAACACACGGGCTGTTCTGATTTTGCACTGGAGCGGAGCAAAGAACGGATTATTATGGAGCCTCGGACGTTGAAACGTTGAAACAAATCGTTCTCGTGCTCGACGCGATGGGCGTTCTTTACAAGAGCGCCGACGATGTCGCTGAACTGCTGGTGCCGTTCGTCACCGGGAACGGAGGCGTATCGGATCCCGGGACGATCAGGCGCGAATACGAGGAAGCCGGCCTCGGCCGGATCAGCGCCGCCGCGTTCTGGCGGAAGGTCGGTGTTTCGCTGGCCCTTGAGGACGAGTATCTCGCTCGTCATCAGCTTGCCGAGGATCTGCCCGCGTTCCTTCGAAACCTGCCGGAAGTAGTCGGATCTTTGTGGTGCCTGTCAAACGACGTGGCGGAATGGTCGCAGAAACTACGCGCGCGTCATGGGCTGACAGAGCGGTTTTCCGGATTCGTGATCAGTGGAGACGTTGGCACTCGGAAGCCCGGCCCTGAAATCTATCAATCCCTGTTGGCACGGGTGGGCCGGAGTGCTGCCGAATGCATTTTTGTGGATGATAGCTGCACGAATCTGGACGCGGCAAGGGCCCTTGGATTTCAGACCATACTTTTCGCCCGAGCCGTCAGGGAGGGAATATCCGAACACCGGATCGTGCAATCCTTCTGCGACCTGGCAGGTCTTCTGAATGATTATTCACCCGGACCTGACAGATACGAAGATCCAGCCTGACGGCGCAGTGTATACCAGGCGCTACCAGGCCTCCCGATTCGTAATACTCACCCGAAACATCGGTTTCACCCGCTCAGCATCTTCCATCTGGTATGTCTGCCCGGTCTTCGCCGGATCGTAATCCCGCCACAGCCACGCCAGCGACTCCGGCAAATCCAGCGCGCCCTGCGCAATCGCGTGCATACTCACGCCAAACCGGAAATGGAAATCGTAGCCGCGCAGCTTCAGGCTGTTGGCCAGTTGAATATTGTTCAGCGGCCAGCTGCCTGTATTGTTCTCCATATCGTCCGACCCGTCCGACATCCACACCCGCAGATTCTTCTTCGCCTCCCGGCGCACCTTTTGCGCCACGATGTAGCCGCCGTCCTGGTTCTTCTCCGGATGCCACTGGATCGCGGTGTAACTGCCGATATGCGACAACACGCGGCTGAACTGGTCCGGATAATACCAGGCTACGTTCATCGCGCAGATCGCCCCCGACGACGCTCCGGCAATCGCCCGCGAGTAGGCGTCTTTGCGGATTTTGTAAGTCTTCTCCACATCGGCCAGAACCTCATCCATCAGATATTTACCATACCGGTCCGACACCGTGTCGTATTCAATACTGCGCATCGTTTGAGCTTCTCCGCCCGTCCCCGGCTGGATCAGCACGTGAATCATCGGCGGAATTTTCTTCTGCGCCACCAGATTATCCGAGACAATCTGTAGCCGGAGCCGCATCAGATCCTGATTCCCCACGATTGTCTCGCCATCCTGCCACACCATCAGCGGAGCGCCGTTCACCAGATCCGCACCCGGGTTCACGTACACCCAGTAATTCGACGACATCCCCGGATACACCTTGCTCACCAGCGTCTTCCGCTCACTGAGTTTGCCGCGCGGCACGCCGGGCTCGGGATACGAATCCGGGTTGTAGCCCGCCACCTGATAACCGCCGATCTCGCGGCCATTGGCGAAATAGTGATACTGGTGCGTCGTGCCCAGCCGCAACATCTTCAGCAGATACCAGTAATTGGTGCCCGCGACGCGTTTCATCGCTACCGGGGCTTCGCTGTCGATCGCGACCGTCGCGTCAGCAGGGCTCTCGACAGCGAAGAGGAACTCCTGGCCCCAGACGGCCACGCCGTCGCGCCCAGCCATCTCCGGAATCCGATATCCGAACGCGTCTTTGCGCGCCAGCAGTTCCGCGAGCTTCGGCGAATCCGCCCGCGCCGCTTCAATCAGCTCCTGAATCGGATTCATCTGCGCTAAAAGTCCGGGCAGGCACAGTAACGCGATGGTGAGAATTCGAGATTGCATATAGTTCCGAATTCTATCGCGTTTTGGTTTCTCGACCGGTGCACTGGCATAAAATAAAGCCACCAACATGGAAATGATCAACCTGGGCCGTACCGGCATCAAAGTCTCGCGTCTCTGCCTCGGCTGCATGACGTACGGCAGCAGCAGGTGGCGTCCCTGGATTCTTGATGAACCCGCCAGTATGCCCTTTTACCGACGGGCATGGGAAGCCGGCATCAACTTCTTCGACACTGCGGACACGTATTCCGATGGCGCGAGCGAAACGGTGCTCGGCAACGCGCTCCGCGCGCTCGCGATTCCGCGTGAGCAGGCCGTTATAGCTACCAAGGTCTTCAACCCGATGGGCCCGGGCGCCAACGAACGCGGGCTCTCGCGCAAGCACATCATGCATGCTATCGATGCGAGCCTGAAGCGCCTCCAGCTGGACTACGTCGATCTCTACCAGATCCACCGCTTCGATCCCACTACGCCGTTAGAAGAGACGTTGGAAGCCCTCGATGCGCTGGTCCGCGCCGGAAAGGTGCTGCACATTGGCGCGTCTTCCATGTATGCGTGGCAGTTCGCGAAGATGCTGAATATTTCGGATCGCCGCGGCCTCGCCGGCTTTGTGACGATGCAGAATCATTACAACCTTGTCTATCGCGAGGAAGAGCGCGAAATGATCCCGTTGTGTATCGACGAAGGCATCGGTCTGATTCCGTGGAGCCCGCTCGCGCGCGGTTTCCTCGCCGGCAACCGCAGCCGTAAGGATTTCGGCGAAACCAGCCGTGCCAAAACCGACGGCTATGCCCATGAGCTCTACTATGACGACAGCGACTTCACCGTGGTGGACCGCGTCACGGAAATTGCGGGGCGCCGCGGGGTGCCGAATGCGCAGGTGGCGCTTGCGTGGATGCTGCACCAGCCGGCCGTGAGCGCGCCGATTATCGGTGCATCAAAACCGCATCATCTGGAAGACGCGCTGGCAGCGTTAGCGCTCAAGCTGGATGCGGACGAGTTGAAGGCTCTCGGCGAACCGTATCGCCCGCATCCCGTGTTGGGCCACAGCTGAAACTACGGTACTGAGATTTTATCCATCAGCCCCGGTGGCGCGATCGCTCGAAAATCGCGCAGGTTGAACGTATAGATCCGATCGCATTTCATCTTCGCCGCGCATTGCATGTGAATGGCATCGTGAATCCGGCCACCAATCCAGCCCGCCTCGGCAGCGCGACGAACCACGTCCATGTATTCATCGTTGTCCAGCGAAACCAGCTTCATTTGGGGCAGAATCTGGGCCTCAATCATTTGCTGCGCCATTCCCGGGCTGATTCGCGGCACAAACGGCGTTCGGGTCAGAACGGAATAAACTTCCGTGAGGCTGTGCGCGCTCAGATACCCCCGATGTCCGTGCCGGAGCATCTCCTGAATCACGGTGGTCGCAGCCAAATGGTGTACGTGTTGCGAAATTACTGTCGCCACCAGGACATTGGTGTCGAAATACCATTTCGCCATTCGCGTCAATACCCCAGGATCTTTCGATCACGGGCTTCGCGTTCTTCTTCAATCGCTTTGACGATGTCGAATCCGGCAGGAAGTTCCCCGGTGAATACCAAAAATCTCCCCTTCCTTACCAGGCAAGACTCCTGATTCGCAGGCTTCAGCGTCACCCCTTCGGGCGTTTCGAACATTTCCAGCGTGCTGCCCGCGCGAAGCCCCAGTTTGTCGCGCACAGGTTTGGGGATCACGACTCTTCCGGCTCCATCAATCGTCAAGGTCATACCATTTCATTATGGCATTTACCATCTGTGAATGGCATTTCGGGGTTTCGTTTTCTGCGTTCGCTCAGTGCTAAACTCCCTCCTATGGCACTGTCCGATCTGCGCTGGGGCCGGATATTCATCGGCGGCGTCGCCGCGGAACTGATCGTCTTCGCGATTGTTTTTCCGGTGCAGCATATCTTCGGGCAGCAAGCCTTCCTGACGGCCATACTCATCGCCTCGTTTGTCCTGCCGTATTTGGCCGCACTCTGGGTTTGCCGCGAGGTCAAGTCGGATATGGTCCTGCACGGAGCGCTGGTCGGCCTGGTGGCCGCCCTGTTCTACCTGGTCATCGCGTGGGGCCAGCCCGAACCTCTGCTCTACAAGATCGCCCACGGATTCAAACCGGTCGGCGGGTGGCTCGGCGGCAACATGGCGGAACGCCGCGCAGCCCGCCGGTAGCCTGTTCCCGGAAATTCAATTCTCAAAATACCCCTTGCATTTCATCTTTAACTAAGCTACATTTTGTAGCATTACAATCGGTAGATCACAAATGAAGAGATCGAAACTCCGGGGAGCTTTCAGCGACCTCGAACAGGCCATCATGGAAATCGTCTGGAAGCGCAGCAAAGCCACGTCCGACCAGGTTCGCCAGGATCTGGAGCCCTCCCGCATCCTGAAGGAATCCACCATCCGCACCATGGTGAGCCGGCTCGAAGAAAAAGGCCACCTGCGCCACACCGTTTCCGGGCGAACGTTTATTTACTCGGCAGTCGAGGCGCCGCAGAATCTGGCCATTCGTGCGGTGCGCCAGATCGTGGAGAAATTCTGCGCGGGGTCTGTCGAGCAACTGCTCGTCGGCATGGTGAGCAACGACCTGATCGACGCCGACGATCTCAGGCGGCTTGCCGCGAAAACGAAAAAGGGGAAGCGAAATGAATCTGACTGACGCTCTCTTACGGACTGTCCCGATGAGCCTGGCAGCAGCTCTATTCGTAGCAGCGCTGATCGCAATTGCGAAGTGGCGAAACAAACCCCTGGCCGCACGATTCGAGCACGCGCTATGGACCTGTGTTCTGGTCGCGATGCTGGCATTCGCGGTACCGAGAATTACGATCCATGCGGGTCCACCGATTACGCTGGCGACGCTCCCCTACACCGGCCCCGCGGCAACGTTCATCGCTGCGTCATTCGATCCGCCCGCGATATCGATACCCAATCCGCGCCCCACGTCCGCCCCGATCTTCGCCTGGTCCTCGATCTGGTTGCCGGGAGCGTCATTGATGACACTTCGCATCTTCGCCGGCCTGTTCCTCACGCGCCGCAGCCTTGCCCGTGCCCGAACAATCCGGCCGGGAGTCGCCGAGTCGGATCGCGCGGTAGTTCCCATGACGGTCGGATGGCCTCACGCGCGAATCATCCTGCCAGCAGCCTGGCAAACGTGGCCGACAGACAAACTGCACGCCGTCTTACTCCACGAACAAGCGCACGTTCGCCGCCGCGATCCGCTCATAACGTTTCTCGCGGCGATCAATAAAGCCATCTTCTGGTTTCATCCCCTCGCCTGGTGGCTGGAGCGTCGCCTTGCCGAATTGGCCGAATTCGCAGCGGACGATGCGGCGGCGGAGGGAGCAACCATCGATCGTCAGAATTACGCGGCGGTTCTGATCGACTTCGCCTCAAGCGCCCGGCCTGCGCGATTGCTTCTGCACCCGGTCTCCGTGGATTTCGCACAACACGGGGCTGAACGGATCAGTCGTCGAATCGACAGAATCCTCGATACTCGGGCCCGATCCGGCTCAATGAAAATCGTTTGCGTGACGGCCATAGCGATCGCAGCATTGGCGGTCATTCAGTTCCAGCGTCCGCTCCGTGCGCAGGCGCTCGCTCCGGCCGGCAATGCTCAGGCGTCTCCGGTTCTCGTGGCGCAGATTTCGGCTCCCCCCAATCCGCCGCAATCCCGCGCAGCCATCCGCCCGATTCCCGCGAAGCCGCTGACCTTCGACGCCGCATCGATAAAATCACTCGCCCAGCGCGAAGAACTCAGGGAAGCCCAGAGATACCGGCCTTCCGGCGGCCCGGGAACAAGCGACCCCGGCCGCGTGCGCTACCCGGCAATCACCCTGCAATCCCTCGTGAGCAACGCCTGGGGGGTGAGCGCTGTTCAGATCGAAGGCCCGGACTCGCTGGAGACGGAATGGTTCGCCGTTGACGCTACCATGCCACCGAGTACCACCACGGCGCAATTTCGGACGATGCTTCAGAATCTGCTGGCGGAGCGATTCAACCTCGTCATCCACCGCGAGACGAAAGAAGTTTCCGGTTACTCACTGGTATTGGCGGCGAAAGGTCCGAAGATGAAGGAGGCTGTCGGCACGTTCGCTCCGCCAGACGATGGCGCACCCGATCCGCCGCGGGAGCTTGGCGCAGATGGCTTCTTTATACTGCCGAAGCGCGCCGGCAGCTATTTCCAGTTGGTTGGGGGTATGGGCACCCGCGCTGCGCGATGGACATTTCGGGAGATGACGATGGCAGGCCTGGCGAACGAGTTGCAACCGCGAATGAAAGGCCCGGTAGCCGACGCGACCGGGTTGACAGCGAAATATGATTTCGTGCTGACGGTTTCGACAGAGGGTATGGATCTGGGGAAGGGGCCTATTCCCATAGGACCGAACCCAAATCAGGCGGAGGACGCGCCGCCCGATCTTTTCAGCGCCCTGCAATCGCAACTCGGACTCAAACTGGAGCCGCGGAAGATGTCGGAAGAAGTGATCGTCGTCGACCATATGGAGAAGACCCCCACCGAAAACTAAGCTGGAAAATATTAAGGATGAGCCTGCCTTCCCAACTTGCACGACAGATCGTCACCCGGACCGGCTCCCGGAAACTCGTCGCGGCTACGGCGTCGGCCATCGCGATCCTGACCCTTATTCAATTCCAGTGCCCGATCCACGCGCAGGCGCAGGGCGAAGCCGTCAAACCCTCCACAGAAAAATCGCCCGCCTTCGACGCAGCATCGATTAAATCCACAAACCCGAATCTGCCAAATGGCGCGATGGTATTTGGCATGTTGGAACCCATCGGTGGACCCGGCACAGGCGACCCGGGTCGGATTCGTTATCCCGTCCTCAGCCTGAAATCCCTTTTCATCGACGCCTTCCGCGTGAAGGGCTATCAGATCGACGGTCCCGACTGGCTGGATACGCAGTGGTTTGAGATTGAAGCCACCATGCCTGCGGACACCACGCCGGAACAACTCAGTCTCATGCTTCAGAACCTACTCGCGAACAGATTTGGACTGAGAATGCATCGCGCGACTAAAGACGTTTCCGGCTACGCGCTCATCGTCGCGAATGCAGGCCCGAAATTTCGCCCGCCTGTAAAAGCTGGTCCCGCGCAGGAGAGCGACGGACCAATCAACTGGGAGGAGCATGGCATCGGGGCGGACGGCTTTCGCATACTTCCCTCTCAACTTGCGGGGCGCGCCGGATTGTGGTTCTTTAAGGGTATTCGAGGTTGCAGGGAAGTGTTCCATCAACAGACAATGCAAACCCTCGCCGCCAGTTTGTCCACTCTGATGGGCCTCCCTGTGATCGACGCCACCGCGTTGATGGCGGAGTACGATTTCACCCTGACCTACACGCCGGACGATTTTCAGATGGGCACGCAGCGCGAGCCATTTCCCCGCATCTTCGATGCCCTACCCGCACAACTCGGACTCAGGTTGCAGCCGAAGAAGCTGCCCGCCGATGTGATCGTCGTCGATCACATGGAGAAGACCCCAACCGAAAACTGACGTTCCCGATGAGGCGGGAAAGACGCGGAACTAACAAAACGGGCGAAGCCTGGATGTTCCCGTGCTTCGCCCGTTTGATTTGCTTCGATGGTGTTCGGTTTACTCGGGATCCCGGCGACTCTTCTTCCGGTTCCGCTTGCGGGCGAGTGCTGCTTTGACCCGCTTCTTTTCACCTGGCTTCAGGTAAAAGGAATGCCGCTTGACCTCTTTAATGATGTCTTCGGTCTGCACCTTGCGCTTGAAACGGCGCAACGCGTTCTCGAGCGTTTCCCCTTCCTGCAATCTGACTTCAGCCAATGAAATACACCTCCTCACCGATCGGAAATTTGCACCAAACGCCTGATGGCGAAGGTGCTGATATCATATGAGTTTGCATGTTCAGACGTGAGTCCGAACCGCAATATATAAGCGTAACACACATGTAATAACCCCTTCTTAGCCAGCCTTCGCCTCGTTCGCGGACAGCCGTGCCAGGACCCACTTCAAGAAAGAAACAGGAGAACCTAATTTTGTCCAGCATCCTCAGAGTCAGCGGAATCGAAATTCTGGATTCCCGCGGAAACCCCACCGTTGAAGCCGAAGTTTTCCTCGCCGATGGCAGCGTCGGGCGCGCCGCCGTTCCGAGCGGAGCCTCCACCGGCGAACACGAAGCATGCGAACTGCGCGACGAAGATAAATCGCGCTATCTGGGCAAGGGCTCGCTGAAAGCGGTGGCAAATATCAATGGCCCGATCGCGAAGGCGCTCCACGGACACGACGCGACGCTCCAGGCGGTGATTGACGGGATCATGATCGATCTCGATGGCACGCCGAACAAGTCGAGCCTGGGCGCGAACGCGATCCTGGCGGTTTCCATGGCGTCGGCCCGCGCGGCTGCGGCGTCCCACAAGACCCCGCTTTACCGCTATCTGGGCGGCGTGAATGCCTGCACTCTGCCGGTACCGATGATGAATATTATCAACGGTGGCGCGCATGCGGATAGTTCGGTGGACATGCAGGAATTCATGGTTGTGCCTTACGGCGCGAGCAGGTTTTCCGAAGCGCTGCGCATGGGCGTGGAGATTTTCCATACGCTCAAGGGCGTGCTCAAGAAGAAGGGCTACTCGACATCGGTGGGCGACGAAGGCGGCTTTGCCCCGAATCTGAAGTCGAACGATGAAGCGGTCGAAGTGGTGCTCGAAGCAATCACGAAGGCCGGTTTCAAGCCCGGCGAGCAGGTCGGCATTGCGCTCGATCCGGCGTCGAGCGAGTTCTTCAAAGACGGCAAGTACATTTTCAAGAAGTCGGACAAGAGCGAGCGCACCAGCGAGCAGATGGTGGATTATTGGGCCAACTGGCGCCGGCAGTATCCGATTGTGTCGCTGGAAGATGGTATGGCGGAAGACGACTGGGCGGGCTGGAAGCTTCTCACAGACACGATCGGTTCGAACACGCAGCTGGTCGGCGACGATTTGTTCGTAACGAACACGTCACGGCTGACGCGCGGTATCGAAATGGGTGTGGCGAATTCGATTCTGGTGAAAGTCAATCAGATCGGCTCGCTGACGGAAACTCTGGACGCGATGATGACCGCGTCGAAAAATGGCTATACGGCGGTTGTTTCGCACCGTTCGGGCGAGACGGAAGATCCGTTTATCGCGGACCTCGCGGTGGCGACGAATGCCGGCCAGATCAAGACCGGGTCGGCCAGCCGCACGGATCGTATTGCGAAGTACAACCAGTTGCTGAGGATTGAAGAACGCCTGGGTGTGGCGGCAAAGTTCCCCGGTCGCAAGGCGTTCCGGCAGTAATTCTTATTTGTAATCAGTTAGTTATGCAGTGCGGGCCAGTCCCGCACTGCATTCGAAAAAACGAACCCAAATGTCCCGCAACAAACCACTCATCCTGACGATTCTCGACGGCTGGGGCTTTTCCCCCACGACGGAAGGCAACGCGATTGCCGCGGCGCGCAAGCCGACTTACGACATGCTGCTGCGCGATTTTCCGAATACGCTGGTGCAGACTTCCGGACCGTCCGTCGGGCTGCCGGATGGCCAGATGGGTAACAGCGAAGTGGGGCATCTGAATATCGGGGCGGGCCGTGTGGTGCAGATGGATGTTACGCGCATCGATCAGATGATTGCTTCGGGTGCATTCTTTTCCGATCCGCTGCTGACGGAAGTGATGAAGCACGCTCGCGAAGGCCGTCGCCTGCATGTGATGGGGCTTTGCAGCGATGGCGGGGTGCATTCGCAGTTGACGCATCTCTACGCCGTTCTGAAGATGGCGAAGCAGCAGGGCGTGGCGGAGGTCTTTGTCCATTGCTTTATGGATGGGCGGGATACGCCGCCGGAGAGTGGACTTGGCTTCCTTCGCGAAGTGCAGAAGAAGCTGCGCGAAATCGGCGTGGGGAAAATCGCAACCGTTGGTGGCCGTTATTACGCGATGGATCGCGACAAGCGCTGGGAACGAGTCGAGAAGGCATTCGGCGCGATGGTTCTCGGCAACGGCGAACGCGTGCAGGATCCCGAAGCGGCGATTCTGCGTTCGTACGAAAAAGGCATTACCGATGAATTTATCGATCCGCTGACGATTGTGGACGCGCGGAATGAGCCGGTCGGCCTGATTCGCGAAAACGACGCCTGCTTCTTCTTTAATTACCGCGCCGACCGCGGCCGCGAGATGACGGAAGCGCTGACCAGCGAATCGCTGGTAGCACCATCGCGGACGCTGGTGCCGAAGAATCTGAAATTCGCGACGATGACGCAGTACGACAAGTCACTCGGCGTTCCGTTTGTACTGACGCGCGAACCGTTGCAGAACATTCTGGGCTACGTCTGTGGCGAACTGAAGTGGAAAAATCTGCGCATCGCCGAGACCGAAAAGTATGCGCATGTCACCTACTTTTTCAACGGCGGTATCGAGAAGCCGTTTGGCGGCGAAGAGCGGGAGATGGTGGCGTCGCCGAAGGTTGCCACGTACGATATGAAGCCGGAGATGAGCGCGCAGGGCGTGACCGATATCGTGCTCGATGCGATGGCGCGCAAGGATTTCGACGTGATTGTGATGAACCTGGCCAACGCGGATATGGTGGGGCATTCGGGCAAAATGGAGCCGACGGTGCGCGCCGTAGAAGCGATTGACGATTGTCTGGGACAGATCTGGCAACGGCTCAAAGAGAAGAACGGGCGCTGGATTATTACGGCTGACCACGGCAATGCCGAGTTGATGATCGACCCGATTACCAAGGGTCCGCATACATATCACACGACGAATCCGGTGCCGTTCATCCTGGTGGACGATTCGGGCGAGAAACTGCGGTCAGGCGGTTCGTTGCAGGATGTTGCGCCGACGGTGCTGGGGGTGCTCGGTGAAGGGCAGCCGCGCGACATGACGGGCCGCGATTTGCGGTTCAAATAGATTATTTGCCGGGGTCGAGTTGTTCGACCCGGGCGAGTTCCTTCTCCACCTGATCCCTCTCTGGTGCTTTCGGCGCTAATTCCAGATAGCGGACCAGGTGCTGTTTCGCCTCGGCGTTCGCGCCTTTCGCCAGCAGAGCGATCCCCAGCACGTAGTCGGCTCGCGCATGCTCGGCGTTATCGCCAAACCCCAGAGCCGCCCGCGCGGATCGCTCCGCTACGTCGTAGCGCTTCAGAAACAGATTAATGAGAGCGTCCGAATAGCAGGTCTGGTAGGAACTGCCGGGATCGAGCCGCAAAGATTCGTCGAGGTATCGCGCGGCGGATACGAGATCGTTTTGCCGCGCGGCGAGAAGGCCCAGTTCCGCCGGGGGCCCGGCCATTTGGGGATCGAGTTCAGCGGCGCGCAAAAAGGCATCGCGCGCGGTTCCGAGCGTACCCAGGCTGACGCGCGCGCTTCCCAGGCCTAACCACGATTCCGCATATTCCGGATAAATCTTAATGGCGCCTTCGAAGTCTTTGGCGGCGGCGGCGAATTTTCCCTGTTGCAGCGAGTGCGAGCCCTGATCGAAGAGCTTGACCGCGTTCTGCGGCGCTTTGAGCGACGTGGCGCTGACCGTGCGGCCGGTACGCTCCTTATTCTGCTCCTGCGCATTGCCGCTGGCATTCCGCTGAATCGTCAACGTTCCGATGTTGACGATTCCGGAACTGGATCGGACGGGGAATCTGGCGACGCTGGAATCGTAGCCGAACGCCTTGGCCTCCACCGAGCAAATGCTGGCCGCCGCCAGCGCCATGGCGCTTGGAGTAAGGGTAAATCGAAATCCGCCGCTCAGAGAGGTGCCGCCGCCATCGGACCGGTCGCCGTGACAATCGACGGCGATGCGAAGATCGGAGGGCAGAGGGGTGTCGTCGTTGGTATCGGCTTTCTCGACCGACCCGGAGACGACGATTGTCGGGGAAACGGGGCCCGCTGCGGGATCGACACCCAGAATAGGGCCCTCCTGCGCGCTGGCTTCGCGTGCCAACGCGGTAACAAACAGAAGAGCCGCGACGGGCAGTAAACCGTAGATGTTCATGGGCGCGCGCATTGCCAATCCGGACGATCGGAGGCCACCTGAATAGTATGGAACAATTCGAGCCGGGAATTGCGCCAGGAAGCTGCCGTTAAACTGAGGTGATGGTCCGGTCTTGACGGCAAGTAACCAAACAAAGTCTCCCGTGAGCGCGAAAGCAGGGGACGGAGCAGTGCTCAATGTGCTGCTGACCGTCAGCCTCTGCCATTTGCTGAACGATGTGGTGCAGTCGATGCTGCCCGCCATCTACCCGGTCATCAAGGCGACCTATCGGCTGGATTTCGGACAGATTGGACTGATTACGCTCGCGAATCAGCTGACTGCATCGCTGCTGCAGCCATTCGTGGGACACGCGATGGATCGCAAGCCCGCGCCGTACTCCCTGGTATGGGGGATGGTAAGCATGGTGTGCGGTCTGCTTTCGCTCGCTTTCGCTCCGCACTACTGGTGGGTACTGGTTGCGGCGGCGCTGATCGGAATCGGGTCGGCGATTTTCCATCCGGAATCGTCGCGGGTGGCACGCATGGCGTCGGGGGGCCGGCACGGCCTGGCGCAATCGCTTTTTCAGGTGGGAGGAAATGCGGGACAGGCGCTGGGACCGCTATTCGCCGGGTTCATCCTTGTGCAGCGCACTCTGGCGTGGTTTACGCTGGTGCCGCTGATCGGCATGGTGCTGCAGTTCCGGGTCGGCAGCTGGTACAAAGCGCGTCTGGTGAATCGCGGCCATGCTCAGGACAGGCACGCGAATCCGGACCACGGGCTGTCGGCCGCGAAGATTCACATGTCGATTGCGGTATTGCTGGCGCTGATGTTCTCGAAGTTTTTCTATTTATCGAGCATCGGCAGCTACTACGAGTTTTACCTGATCGGCAAATTCAACATCTCCGTACACAACGCGCAGTACTGCCTGTTCGTCTTTCTGGCATCGGTGGCGGCGGGCACCATTATCGGCGGGCCAATCGGCGACAGGATCGGGCGCAAGCTGGTGATCTGGTGCTCCATTCTTGGCGTGCTGCCGTTTACGCTGGTGCTGCCGCACGCGAATCTGCTATGGACGATTCTGCTGAGCGTCCCGATCGGGATGATTCTGGCCTCGGCATTCCCGGCGATTATCGTGTATGCGCAGGAGCTTTTGCCCGGGCGAGTGGGCCTGGTTTCCGGACTGTTTTTTGGTTTTGCCTTCGGAATGGGCGGCATCGGCGCGGCGGTTCTGGGTGAGCTGGCGGATAAGACCAGCATCGGATTTGTGTATCAGGTTTGTGCGTTTCTGCCGGCAATCGGGCTGCTGACCGCGCTGCTGCCCAACCTGGAGCGTCGCGGGGGCCAGCGATGAAAGTGATCGTCAGGGCGAATCCCGACGGCTTTTGGAGCATCAACAGAGTATGAACTCAAGCGTGGAACTGAAGGTCGGGGGCATGACCTGCCAGGCTTGCGTTCGCGGCGTGACTAGGAAGCTCTCGGCGGTGAAGGGCGTTTCGAGCGCGGCTGTGGATCTGGCCACAGGCAAGGCGACGGTGCAACATGACAGTGCTCTCGCGAGAGTGGAAGATCTGATCGCGGCGGTGGAGCAGATAGGCTATCACGCGGCGCGGAACTGAACGCGGGCCGTTCTGGCCAACTCATGAACCGAATTGAGGAGATCGAGCTACCGATTGGCGGGATGACGTGCGCGGCCTGCGCACGCACCGTGGAGCGGCAGCTTGGCAGCACGCCCGGTGTCACACAGGCGAGCGTGAACTTTGCGACGCGAACCGCGTCGGTTCGCTATAACGCAGACCAGGCTGGCGTTGAAAACCTGGTGGCGGCCGTGGAGGATGTGGGTTACGAGGTTCCGGCCGGACCGCAGGAACTGGCGGAACAGGCGGAAGCACGCGACCTGCGGCGGCGTTTGACAGTTGGTGCGATCTTCGCGCTTCCCGTGTTCGTGCTGGGCATGACGGAGCGCTGGCCGCTGCTACAGATGATTCTGGCGCTGCCGGTTCTGGGCTACTCCGGACTGCCGTTCTTTCGCGATGCCTGGACCGCGCTGCGGCACAGGTCCGCAAACATGAATACGCTGATCGCGCTAGGGACCGGCACGGCGTTTCTTTATTCCGTGTGGGTGGTATTTTCGGGCCGCACCGGCGTTTACTTTGAGGCCGCAGCGGTCATCGTCGCGCTGGTCTTGCTGGGCCGAACGCTCGAAGCGCGGGCGCGGGGGCGTGCGTCTGACGCAATTCGCGGGCTGATGAACCTGCAGCCTGCCATGGCGCGCGTGGTTCGCGACGGCACAGAGACGGAAATTCCGCTTGTGGAACTGCGCGTGGGAGATCAGGTGGTCGTGCGACCCGGTGAGCGCGTACCGGTGGATGGCGTGGTGCGCGAGGGCATGAGTGAAGTGGACGAATCTATGCTCACCGGCGAAAGTCTGCCGGTTGCGAAAGCGCCAGGGTCGTCGGTGTGCGCGGGCACGGTGAATGGCGCGGGCGCGTTCCGGTTCGAGGCAGCGAAAGTGGGGCGCGATACGGCGCTTGCACGGATCATCGAACTGGTGAAGCGGGCGCAGGGATCGAGAGCGCCTGTGTCGCGGATGGCGGATGTAGTCAGCGGCTATTTCACGGTTGCGGTGCTCGCGATTGCCATAGTAACGTTTGGCGTGTGGCTGATTTTTGCGCCGCTCAGGACGGCGGTGGTGAATGCTGTCGCGGTGCTGATTATCGCGTGTCCATGCGCCATGGGGCTGGCAACGCCGACGGCGATTATGGCCGCTACCGGGCGAGGCGCTGCGCGCGGCATACTTTTCAAAGGCGGAGAAGCGCTCGAAGCCGCCGCGCGTGTGGACACGGTCGTTCTCGACAAGACCGGCACCATTACGACGGGCAAGCCGGTCGTCACTCTGGTGCGCGCGTTCAACGGATTTTCGGAAGATGAAGTGATTCGGCTCGCGGCGGCCGTGGAGCAGTGGAGCGAGCATCCCGTCGCCCACGCGATCATGGCGCGGGTAGCCGCACCGGAAGCGTCGACTGGATTTCGCGCGATCCCGGGACGCGGCGCCGAGGCCGTGGTGGCGGGGCGCACGGTCTTTGTCGGGAAGAGCGAATCGGGCGCGATTGGCGTGGACGTGGACGGTCGGCGGGCAGGAGAAGTGGAGATCGCCGACGAAGTCAAAGCCGGAGCTGAGGAAGCAGTGCGGCAGATGCGTACGCTGGGGATGGAAGTCTGGATGATCACCGGCGATCACGAGCGCGTGGCCCGCGATGTGGCTCGCGAAACCGGAATCGACGGCCGGCATGTGCTGGCCGGGGTTTTGCCGGAACGCAAGCAACTGGAAGTGGTTCGGCTGCGCGCGGAGGGTCGTCGGGTGGCGATGGTCGGCGACGGGATCAACGACGCTCCGGCGCTGGCTTCCGCCGATGTCGGCATTGCGATCGGCACGGGCACCGATATCGCGATCGAAGCCGGCGGCATTATCCTGATGCGCGGGGATTTGCGTGGTGTGGCGGAAGCGATCGGGCTGGCGCGGAAGACGCTGCGGGTGATTCGGCAGAATTTGTTCTGGGCCTTTGCGTATAACGCGATCGGAATTCCTCTGGCAGCGGGTGTTTTCTATCCGTGGACAGGGTGGACGCTGTCGCCGATGATTGCGTCGGCGGCTATGGCGTTGTCGAGCGTTTCGGTGGTGATGAATAGTTTGCGGTTGCGGCGGGCGTAGCGGAAGCCCTTTCCGGCGTCGACCAGGAGCCTGAAGGTGGGTTCTGGGCTGAGGCCCCCGCTGTGCCCGGCTGCTATTCGCAGGGCGGGACCGTGGACGAATTGATGGATGATGTCCGCGAGGCCATATCCGGCGTGCTCGGTGTGATGAAGGCAAATGGCAGGAAGCCCGAGTCAAACGTGCAGGTCCTGGATTTGGCCGTTTGAAACCCATCAGTGGGGCGAAATCTGCCGCCGCTGGAATCGAACGGCTGGCGGCTTGAACGGATCAAGGTAGCCATCATATCTACTCGAGGTCCGGTGGGCGCCGAATCATAACGGTTCCGGTGCACGGAAATCGAAGTCTCAAACCCGGGGTTGGCGAACAGGATCGGACGCGACGCCGGAATTTCCTGGTAAATAACGGTCGTCTGTTTCCTCCTGCTTTCCAAACGCGTGCGAGCATTTACTTCCCGATAAATATCGACGCGCCGCCCGGAGTTACCGTAAAGCGGTCTATGCGGAAACCCAGATCGAACCACTCGTTGATCTTCACGTCCGGGAAGGTAGGCCGCAGCCAGTTCTGAATCAGGAAATCCAGCGTCGTGCCCTGAATCAGCACCCCGGACACCTCCACGCGATCCACGTCCACGCGTGCGCGCCGGTTGCGCGATTCAAAGCGCGCCGTGACCGTCACCTGCCGTTCACCGGAGAACAGATTCTTCATGAGCCAGCCGGGCTGTTCGCCCGTCGCAGCCTGACGCAACTTCAGAAAATCCACCAGCATCGATTCTGTGGCGCCGCCAGCCGTCAGTTCCAGCCTGATACTCCGGGTGGCGCCGGGAGCGTAAAGCCGGGCTTCATCGGCCGCCCACGCGTTGAGTTCAGCGGCGGATATGTCGACGCGCGTCCCGGCGGGGAGTTTGGCGTTCTCGATGCGGGCGAACTTCTGGTGCGCGATATCGGCCGGAGAAGTTGCGGCCGGCAGAGCCAGTAATCCCACCGTTAGCCGCACAAGCGCGGCTTTGCGAAATGAAATCATAGCCCGCTACCATCACAGCACGCCGCCCGCCAGAGGCACAATAGTTACTTGCCCGATCCGACACACGCCATTACCGTCCGAACTGCCACGGAACGCGATTATCCGGCAATCGCCCAAATCCAGCACACCTCGCCCGAGGCGGCGCAGTGGCCATTTCGAGATTACGCAGGTTTCCGGATCATTCTCGCCCTGTTGCCGGGCGAGAATGGTCCCGTTCCCGCCGGATTCTGCGCCTGGCGCCAGTCGACACCCGACGAGGCGGAATTGCTGAATCTTGCCGTTACGCCCGCCAGCCGCAGACTTGGCGTGGCGTCGGCCCTGCTGGCGGCGCTGGCACGCGAGGCGGCGGGGAGCCTTTTCCTTGAGGTGGCTGAACCAAACCAACCCGCGATCGCGCTTTACGAGCACCACGGCTGGGTGCGGGTTGGCGTCCGAAATGGCTATTACGGGCGGGGAAAAATAAATGCTATTGTCATGCAAAAGAGACCGTGATAAAGTCCTGGTAGACGGTGGACCGCTCCGCCGCACTTCAAACGTGAAGTGAAGCTACCCACCGGGCCCGGTAGTCGGGTAAAACGGCTCGGCGCGGCAACTCCACTCTAAGGAGAGATGCCAGGATGGACAAGGCGATTCAGGAAGAACTCAAAGCGCATCTGATGCAGACGAATGAAACTTTTCGTAGCCTCATAGACCAGCATCACGAGTACGACGTGCTCGTGGAACGCCTGGAGAGCAAACCCGCGCTGACAGCGGAAGAGGAAATCGAGGAGCATCGTCTGAAAAAGCTCAAGCTTCAGCTGAAAGACCAGATGGAGCAGATCGTGAGTGAGTACAGGCTTCAACAAGTCAGTTGAAATCCGTCAGATGCGCTGTCAGCATCGCGAAAGCCCGGCCCGGTTAAACCCGGACCGGGCTTTTTTGTTCGGTAAGCGGAGGCATCAGCGTCCCGCCGGAAGCGGTCCCAGCGCCCTCACACCCGTTGCGATGAACTGCACCGCCAGCGCCGTAATCAGCATGCCCATGATGCGCGTCAGAATATGGATGCTCGTTTCACTCATGAGCCTTCGCACGCGGTCCGCGCCGGCCAGGATGAAGTAGCAGGAAAGCGATACCAGTGCAATTGCCGTATAGACCGTGACGGTTTCCCACCAGTGCGACGCCTGGCCCACGAGCACAACCACGTTCGAGATCGCCCCTGGCCCGGCGAGCATGGGCATTCCCAGCGGGACAATACCCGCGTCGCTTTTCACCGCTGCCTCCTCAGCCTCTCCCGCGACTTCCTTGGTGCCCGATCTTCGCGCCTGTACCATGTCGAGGCCCACGAGCAGCAAGATAATTCCGCCTGCGGTCTGAAACGCCGGGAGCGTAATGCCCAGTAGGCGGAACAAAACGCTGCCTGCGATGGAAAAACCGGACAGCACGAAGAAACACGTCAGCGCCGCGCTCCGGGCCATGCGCGATCGCTCGCCCTGACCGGCATTCGAAGTCATGAAGAGAAAGACAGGAATGGTCGCGATCGGATCCACCAGAAAGAAGAGCGAACTCAGGGCAACCAGCCCGAGTTGCAGCGGAGAAACGATATGGAACAGGTTCATGGCGTCCTACTCCTATTCCGGTTCCGATTTCCGAAGTCGCCGCGCCGCGCCCGGATGCTTCTCGAACTCGTCGAAACCGGCAAGGATCAGGCCACGGAAGAGCGAGCGAAAAGGCTCTTCCACGGCGGCGATTTCCGCCTCAATCTGTTCGGTTTCCGGCTCCCGGACATGCCAGGACCAACTCTGTTTGCCGGAATGGCCATATTCCTGGATCGTCTTTTCGAACAGAGCCGTCGCCATGCCAACCGCCGCTTTGTCGCGCAAGCCCGCAGCCCGCAACAGGCTGGCGGCGCGATTCACCAGCGGGGTAAGCGCGGCGGTCGCCAGCGTCAGGGTTGCGGCGAACATATCGCTGCTGCCTGGCGTGATTTCAATCGCGCGCAGCCGCAATTCCGAAGCGATGCGCAGGGCACACGCCAGCGCCGGCGGCGTTCCTTCCACCATGATGGCGCCTGCGATACCGAACTGCCGTGCCACTGCAGTACTGGCGCCGCGCGCGCGAAAGCGGTCGACAAGCGGTAATGGCACTTCGCAATCGCAGAAGATGAGCGGCTTGTCCTTCCAATCGATCTGCGCGTGTTCGAGAAGATCCGCGATCAGGCGCACCTGGTCGTCGGGCGCATGAAAGAGGATTGCGGGAGATCCATTGAGCTCGTCGGCGTTCCGGGCGGCGTGGCCTGCGCGGAGTGAATTCGCCATCCGGCTGGCCACGCGGAAAGAGACGCCAGCCACGGGGCCGATCTGACGTGTTTTGCGCGGAAGTTGCCCTATGAGGCTCTTGCTCAGCGCCCCGGCGCCAATCACACCATATTCAACCTGGTATTCCGATGCCCGCGACATCTTTGATCCTGAGCAGCTTGATTCTATCGCGTATCTGCGCGGCTTTCTCAAACTCAAATTTGCGGGCCGCTTCGCGCATGCCGCGCTCCAGCTCCTCGATCAGTTTTTCGCGCTCGGCCGGCGGCAAATCCACTTCCGATTCTGTCTCCACCGGTATGGTCACGTAATCGCCTTCCGCGATGGCCACCAGCATCATATCGATCGGTTTGATAATAGATTGAGGCGTAATGCCGTTTTCTTCGTTGTAACGGAGCTGAACGACGCGACGGCGATTGGTTTCGTCAATCGCGCGCTTCATGGAATCCGTCATAACATCGGCGTAGAGGATCGCCCGCCCTTCCAGATGGCGAGCCGCGCGTCCCATCGTCTGGATCAGCGACCCGGCGGATCGCAGAAAGCCTTCCTTGTCGGCGTCGAGAATCGCCACCAGCGAGACTTCCGGCAAGTCCAGGCCTTCGCGCAGCAGGTTGATGCCGATGAGAACGTCGTGGATTCCCTTGCGCAGATCGCGCAGAATTTTGATACGGTCCAGCGTGCTGACCTCGGAGTGCAGATAATTGCATTTCACTCCGGCTTCCGCGTAGTACTCGGAAAGATCTTCCGCCATGCGCTTCGTCAGGGTGGTCACCAGAACTCGCTGGTTATTTGCCGTTCGAAGGCGGATCTCGTGAAGCAGATCGTCCACCTGTCCGCGGATGGGCCTGATTTCAACCTCAGGATCGAGCAGGCCGGTAGGCCGGATAATCTGCTCCACGATTGCGCCGCCGGATTTTGTCAGCTCGTACGGCCCCGGGGTTGCGGAAACATAGACGACCTGATTGACGCGGTGTTCGAATTCCTCGAACGTCAGCGGCCGGTTATCTAACGCGCTGGGCATGCGGAAGCCATGCGCCACCAGGACCTCCTTGCGCGAACGATCACCATGATACATGCCGTTCAGCTGGGGGATCGTCTGGTGACTCTCGTCGAGGAACATCAGCGAGTCGTGCGGGAGATAGTCCAGCAGCGTCGGCGGAGCTTCGCCGGGCAGGCGTCCCGAAAAGTGGCGCGAGTAGTTTTCGATTCCATGGCAGTAGCCGATCTCTTTGATCATTTCGAGATCGAACATCGTGCGCTGGTGCAGACGTTGGGCCTCGATCAGCTTGCCCTGCTTTTCCAGTTGCGGACGCCAGGATTCCAGTTCAGCTTTGATGGATTCGATCGCCGCGTCCTTGGTCAGCCGCGACATGACGTAGTGAGTTTTCGGATAGATCGGCAGCCGCTCGTAGTTCTGCTGCACTTCGCCCAGCAGGGGATCGATACGCGAGAGCGATTCCACTTCGTCGCCCCACATTTCAATGCGATATGCGGACTCTTCGTACGTGGGATAGATTTCGATCACGTCGCCGCGAACCCGAAATGTTCCACGGCGAAAATCGAGATCGTTCCGGTCGTACAGTATCTCCACCAGCTTCGCGAGAATTTCCCTTCGCGTGATGTGCTGGCCTTTTTCGAGCATCAACAGCATGCCGTAATAGGCTTCCGGCGAACCCAGGCCATAAATGCAGCTCACACTGGCTACGATGACGCAGTCGCGTCGTTCAAACAAAGATCGCGTGGCGGACAGCCGCAGACGGTCAAGCTCCTCGTTGATGGTTGCTTCCTTCTCTATGTAGACGCCGCTCGAAGGGATGAAGGCTTCCGGCTGGTAGTAGTCGTAATAGCTGACGAAGTACTCGACAGCATTCGAGGGAAAGAACGTTTTGAACTCGTGATAGAGTTGCGCGGCGAGCGTTTTATTGTGAGCCAGCACCAGCGCCGGACGGTCCAGTTGCTCGATTATCTTCGCCATCGTGAACGTCTTGCCGGAACCCGTGACGCCGAGGAGCACCTGGTGCTTTTCGCCATCCTCGATCCCTTGCGCAAGTTCGGCGATGGCCGCCTTCTGGTCGCCTTTCGGGCTGTAAGTCACGGCCAGTTGGAAGGACATCAAAACCAGTATAGGAGGCTATATACAACGAAATACAGGTTCTGGTACTACTGGCCTATCTATTGAATCCCTGAAAAGGTTAGGATCTTCACATGGGAAGGATTCAGACAGTAAAGAATCCTTTTCGGGTGGCCGGGTCGACCTAACCTCAGGCCATCCACCTTAATCCTAAAATGCGGTACCGCACTCTTAAGGCGGGATCCAGTGAAGAACTAAAATCTGGCTTGCGGCTCGGAGGAAAACCATCCGGAGGTGGTTTTCAACCGTCACGCCAGAGCACTGGCCCGCCGCATTTCCGTTCGGTCCCGCAACATTTTTTCGAAAGTCATCCCATCGCAGGACGCTCATGTAAAGTAGATCCGAGGGATCTATTTGAGCAGCGATAACACCCGCCCGACAGAGAAAAAACAACTCCGCAGCGAAATCTGGTTTAACGATCCGACGGACCCGGGCGAAACGGCGATCTATATCGACCGTTACATGACGTGGGGGCTGACCCGAAAAGAACTGCAATCCGGACGTCCGATCATCGGTATTTCGCAATCGGGCAGTGAACTGACTCCGTGCAACCGGATCCACCTTTCACTGGCTGCCCGCGTCAAGGATGGTATTCGCGACGCCGGCGGCATTCCCATCGAATTCCCGCTCCATCCCATGCAGGAGAGTTGCCGCCGACCGACCGCCGCGCTGGATCGCAATCTTGCGTATCTCGGCCTGGTGGAAATTCTCTGCGGATACCCGTTTGACGGCGTAGTCCTCACGACGGCCTGCGACAAAACCACTCCGGCCAGCCTGATGGCCGCTGCTACCGTGAACCTGCCCGCGATCGTGTTCTCGGGCGGTCCGATGATCGATAGTTATTACAACGGTAAACTCGCCGGTTCGGGTATGGCGCTGTGGGAAGCGCGCAGACTCCGCGCCGCTGGCCAGATCACCGACGATGAACTGATAGAAATCAACTGCCAGTCGTCGCCCGGCCCGGGGCACTGCAACACAATGGGCACGGCGCTTTCGATGAACTCGGTGGCGGAAGCTCTCGGAATGTCGCTGCCCGGCTGCGCCGCGATTCCGGCTCCCGATGGCGCGCGTGGCCGTATTGCTTACGAGACTGGCTGTCGGATCGTCGATATGGTGCGCGAAGATCTGACGCCGAAAAAGATTCTGACGCGCGAGGCATTTGAAAATGCGATCGTCGTGAATTCCGCGATCGGCGGTTCCACCAATTGTGCGCCGCATATCACGGCGATTGCGCGGCACATGGGCGTCGAGGTCGATGTGAAGGATTTCGAAACCGTCGGCCACGATGTGCCACTGCTCGCGAATGTGCAACCCGCGGGCGAGTATTTGGGGCAGGGCTTCCATCGTGCGGGCGGAGTTCCCGCCATCATGGGCGAACTGGCGCGCGCCGGCCGGCTGCATGAAGACGCTATTACAGCCAATGGCCGCACGGTCGGCGAGAATTGCCGCGACGTGCGGATCCTGGATGAAAAGATTATCCGGCCGTATTCGAACCCGCTGAAGAAGCAGGGCGGCTTTATGGTGCTGAGCGGCAATCTGTTCACGTCGGCGCTGATTAAAACATCGGTGGTGAGCGAGGATTTCCGTCGCCGATTCTTATCGACACCGGGCTCCGAAGAATGCTTTACGTCGCGTGTGATCGTGTTCGATGGACCGGAAGATTATCGCAAACACATCGAAGATCCGGCGTTGAATATCGATGAACACTGCATGCTTGTTGTCCGAGGGACGGGACCGCTCGGGTACCCGGGTTCGTCGGAAGTGGTGAACATGACGCCGCCGGGTGCGCTGGTTCGCAGCGGCATGCGCATGTTGCCGTGCATGGGCGATGGACGCCAGAGTGGAACGTCGGATAGTCCGTCGATATTACATACGGTGCCGGAATCGGCGGCGGGTGGCAACCTCGCGATCCTGCGTACGGGTGACATGGTGAAGGTGGATCTGAAGAATCGTCGCGTGGATCTTCTGGTGAGCGATGAAGAGATCGACGCCCGCCGGAAAGCGCTGGCACCTGCGAAGCTAAAGAACGATTCGCCATGGCAGGAGCTGTATCGGGCGCATGTCGGGCAGCTGGATACAGGCGCTTGCCTGGAGTTCGCGGTGGATTACCGGGATCTGCGGGAAATTGTGCCGCGGCACTCGCACTAGTACAACGTCCAGTTAGTCCTTTCTATTATCGGAACGGGCCTTGGGCTGTTTTGGCTTCCTGGGGTGGGCTATCTGATATTCCTTTGTGGCTTCGATGATTCGCTGGAGGTGTTCAGGGCCTTTGGTCCAAGTGAAGGGCGTGGGGTTCTCGCTGTATTTCTGGAGATAGCGAATCAGGAAATCCTTCAACTCTTTTTTTGATCGGTGTACGCTTTGCTTCAGGGCCTGCCGGGTGAGAATACTGAAGAAGCATTCGACCATATTCATCCAGGAAGCGTGCGTTGGGGTGTAATGAAAATGCACGCGCGGATGACTCAGGAGCCATTGTTTGGCTGCTTCGTTCTTGTGGATATTGAGGTTGTCCAACACGACGCAGAGTTCATTGACCGGGTAGGCTTTCACCACGTCGTCCATGAAACTGAGGAAGTCGACCGTAGTCCGACGGTCCCGGACGTGAGCTACCACTTTACCCGTAGCGATTTCGAGGGCGGCCAACAACGTCTGAGTGCCGTGCCGGACGTACTCGTTGGTCCAGGCGCGAGGCTTTTTTGTCCTCAGCGGCAGACCCGGTTGTGTTCGGTTAAGTGCCTGAATGCCCGTCTTCTCGTCCACGCAAAGCACCAGCGCATTCTCCGGGGGATTGAGATACAACCCGACAATATCCAGCAGTTTGGCTTCAAAATCGGGATCGGGGCTGAAGGTAAACGTGCGCACCCGGTGCGGCTGTAGTTTGGCGGCAACCAGCATGGCATGTACCGTGCTGGCTGGCAGTCCTACTTCGGCGGCGAGCGTGCGCACGGTCCAGCGGCCCTGATCTTCCGGTTGCTGACAGACGCGGGTTTGTACTTTGTGCCGGGTATCGGAATCATGCCGCCGCGGGCGCCCGGAACGGGGCGAATCGCGTAATCCTTCAAGACCGTCCATGGCAAACGATCGCCGCCATTTTCCCACCGTAACCGCCGGAATCCTCAGCGCGGCCGCGATCTGCTGGTTGTTCGATCCGTCGCCCGCCGCCAGAATAATACGGCTGCGCATCGCCAACGATTGGGGCGTCGAGGAAGAATGGACGAACTTCTCCAGAGTTTGGCGAGTCGGGGTATCGATCTGAAGTGGAAGCGCTACACGGGACATGCCCCAGCTTAACAAAAGTTCCTTTTAATATAAAGAACTATCTGTACGTTGTATTAGCTTCCCGACACGCGCGTTCGCCCCACCCCGATTCGGCGCAGTTCGATCACCAACTTTAACGCGTCATTCACCGCCTTCTCGCTGCGAAACGCACGGCGGACCTCCGGGTCGAGCAATACGATGTTTGAGCCGGCATGATAGCGCTTCGCATACTTACCCCGAACACCTCCTTTCAATAGCTCGCTCAGATCATACTCGGGGCGTAGATCGTCGGCGGTGTCACTCCTGCGCTGTTTCATAAGTTCTTCTTTCTCTTCTGGTGAGCGTGCGCGCACTGATAATTCGAACGCGTTCACCCCGCCCCGCGTGTGCAACCATGAGCAGCCGCCCCTGGCTTGAACGCCCTATCGTGATGTGCCGCCGCTCTCCCACGGAGTGGTCGGGATCGGAAACGGTGATGCTGAAGAAATCTCCGAACACGGTTGCGGCCTCGTTGAATGTAACCTTGTGCTTCCGGAGATTCTGTACTGCTTTGGCTGAATCCCACTCAAACTCCATGCATCCAGTGTAGCTGTCTTTCCGATAGCGTCAGGAAATCCGCCACTCGAGCGACTGGTCAGTCTGTTTTGCCCCGTGGCATAGAATTATTGGAACGTGTTCCTCAAACAGTACTACCTGGGTTGCCTCGCCCACGCGTCATACCTTCTCGCCGACGAAGCGAGCGCGACGGCTCGTCGTCGATCCGCAGCGGGACATTCAGCAATACCTGAACGACGCCGCGCGCATCGGAGTGCAGATCCGCCACGTGTTTCTCACGCATTTCCATGCCGATTTCATCGCCGGCCATCTGGAGCTACGCGACCGCTGCGGTGCGGACATCCGCCTCGGTGCGCAGTGTCAGGCTGAGTATCCTTTCATTCCCATGAAGGACGGAGACGCGCTCGAATTCCCGGGGCTCCGGCTGCAGGTGCTGGAGACTCCGGGGCATACGATCGAATCGATCTCGATTCTGGTATTCGATCTTCAGAAAGATCCGGCGAAACCGTATGCGGTTCTGACGGGAGACACGCTGTTCATCGGCGATGTCGGCCGTCCGGATTTGCGCGCGTCGCTCGGCTGGACGGCGCAGGACCTTGGCGGCCGCCTGTACGATTCGCTTCACAACAAGCTTCTGCAACTGCCCGATGAAACCCTGGTTTATCCGGCTCATGGCGCAGGTTCCCTGTGTGGGAAGCATCTCTCCTCCGATACAGTTTCCACGCTGGGCGATCAGCGGCGCGGCAACTACGCGCTACAGCCCATGACGAAAGAGGAATTCACCACTCTGGTAACGGCGGACCAGCCGGAGGCTCCGGCTTATTTCACTTACGACGCGATCCTGAACACGCGCGAGCATCTGACGCTGGATAAAACGTTGCAGCAATCTCTGCAACCGATCGAACTCGATGAAGTTCTGGAGATGGGCGATGCCGGCGCGCAGATTCTCGACGTCCGCGATTCCGGCGAATATGCGAAAGGCCACATGGCAGGTAGCCTCAATATCGGGTTGGGTGGCCAGTACGCAACCTGGGCGGGGACGTTGCTCGATCGCACACGGCCCATCGTGATTATTGCCGAGCCGGGACGCGAAGGGGAAGCGGCGCTTCGCCTCGGCCGGATCGGTTTCGACCACGTGAAGGGTTATCTGCGCGACGGCATGGAAGCCCTGGCGGAACGGCAGGATCTCGTCTGGTCCACGGAGAGGGTGACAGCAGCGATGTTGGCGGAAGAGTTGGCGTCCGCGAATCCGCCGGTCGTGATCGATATCCGCGCGCCGCTGGAGTGGAGCGGGAAGCATCTCGGTGACAGCGTCAACCTGCCGTTAACTCACCTGCGGGATCGTATTGGAGAAATTCCCCGTGACCGCAGGATTGCGGTTCACTGCGCGGGGGGCTACCGGTCGTCGATTGCCGCGAGCATCCTCAACCAATACGGAATCACGAATCTGATTGAACTGGCAGGAGGTATCACAGCGTGGGAAGCAGCCAGATTTCCGGTGGTCAGTGGCAGGTCAGCAATCGCGTAGCGGAATCGCGCGCACCCACACCGGAAATATCGCCGGATCGCCCAGCCATATCAGCATCCACTCCGCCATCGTTGCCTTGCGACGCCGGGTTTCTTCGTCTACCATTGGCAGAACGGATAGCCGTTTTGCGCGATCTTTGGCGGCAATCACTTGTTCCCTGCACTGCCGCCGCAGATCGGGTCGTACCTCGTAAACCGTGCTGAACTGCAGCAGCGAGTCTTCCAATTCGTCGAACGTGTGCTGACGGATGCCGCACCACGGCGCGGCTACCGGCAGGCCGGCCTGCTGAATGGTGCTCACGGACACATCGGGCAGCGCGGCGCGGAGTTCGTTCCACTCGGCCTCGCCGATTTGCACCCATCCGCGACTCGCCGCGAAATCCAGCACGCGCTGTTTTTTAGTGATTTTTCGTGGCACGGTGGTATTGAGCGACCGCCGCTTCGTGCTCCTGCAGCGAATCGGAAAAATTGTGCCCACCGGATCCATCCGCCTTCGCCACAAAGAACAAGTACGGCGTCTCCTCAGGTGACAGCGCCGCCCGTATGGAGCTGACCCCGGGATTCGCGATAGGCCCCGGTGGCAATCCCGTGTGCTGGTAGGTGTTGTACGGATTCACGCTGCTCAGGTCCGACTGATGAATCACTCCCCGATAACGATCTTCCAGCAGCGCCGCGTAAACGGTCGTCGGATCGCATTGCAGCTTCATGCCAATCCGCAGACGGTTCTCAAATACGGACGCCACGCGGGGCCGTTCCTCGGGCAATCGTGCTTCGCGCTCCACGAGAGACGCCAGCGTCACGCTGTCATGTACGCTCGCGGTTGCGGCCAAAGCCTTCCATTGCTCACGAAATTTATTTGTCATCATGCGGCAGATTTCGCGCGCGGTTGTCTTTCGATCGACACGGTACTTATTGGGAAACAAATAGCCTTCGAGAGACTGCGCTTTCGGATCCAGATCCTGAATCATCGAAGGGTCGCGCGCCTCTGTCAGAAACGCGTCGGCGGACATGGTGCCCAGTTTGGCCACTGCATCCGCCGTGTCGAACATGTTGAAACCCTCCGGCACCAGCAATTCCATATAGAAGATATCGCCGCGCGCGATTCTGCTGTAAATATTAAGCGGCGAAGCAGCGTTGGTGAACTGGTATTCGCCGGCCTGAAGACGCACGCCACGCCGGACCAATCGCGCGGCGAGAAAAAGCCACGGGTGTTCGATGACGCCCTGGTCTGCCAGCATGGACGCCATCCGGCTGGTGCTTGTACCGTGCGGAAATTCGATGATGACCGGACCGGTAAAGCCCTGCCAGGGCCGGTTGAGCTGGTTCATGGCGTACGCGCCGGCGCAGCCCAGCGCAATAACAAGACCGGCGAGAAATATCACAAATATCTTCAGTGCTCTCATGACAGCGGCAGCCCCATCCGCAGGGAATCCAGATAGCTTTGCAGCAAAATCACAGCCGACAGTTTATCGATAGTCGCTTTGCGTTTTCCGTTCGCGACGCCGGAACCACGCAAAGTACGCTCAGCTTCTTTACTCGTCCATCGCTCATCGCGAAACTCCACCGGCAACCCCGTCTTTCTCTCGAGTTCGCTCGCGAATTCGCGCGTATAGTCGCCCTGGCGACTGGCATCCCCACTCATATGCAAAGGATCTCCCACCAGAATTTTTGTCACGCCGCGCTGGCCGATCAGCTTTCGTAAATCCTCTATATCTTCCCGCCGGCCTCTCCGCTCCAACGTATCCAGACCCTGCGCTGTGAATCCCAACTCGTCGCTGATGGCCAGGCCAATCCGTTTCTTTCCCAGATCCAGCGCCAGAATTCGTCCCGGTATTTCCACACTTCGATTGTAATGGCCTGATTTTCGTACTACTCCTCACGCCGAATGACCAACTACACTGGTGTCAAGGCAATGCCCGCAGGACTGCGAAATCTGAAGGGGGAGACGACCGGCGCGAATACCGCGAATGGCGTGCATAACTACGCGCTCTCCATCGTCGCAGCCGGCGTATTGGTCGCCGTGCTCTATTGGGCTCGCCCCGTGCTCATCACGGGCCTTGTCGCGGTTATTATCGCTTTTCTGCTGGAGCCGCTGGTCGGCCTTCTGACGCGCATCCGAATTCCCCGTTCACTCGCGACGTTCATGGTCTGTGTGATCGCCGTTTTGGCGCTCTATTTCACCGGCCTCGCTTTATGGAATCAGCTTTCCGGCATTGCGCGCGATGCGCCGGAATTGCAGAAAAACCTCACGAAAACGCTGGAAGGCACCACGGCGAAGATTCAGCACGTGGGGGATTCCGTCGCCGAGATTCTCGGCACCGGACCGAAACCGACGGGCGCGAGCGGAGCCACGGGCGCAACGGAGATGCCGTCGAAGCAGAGCCGGAAGAAGGCAGTTGTCGTCGCCCCTGCCGTGCTGCCGCCCGGGGCGATTCAGGAAGTCCGAATACACGACGACCGCAATCCGATCGCCGATTACGTGCTTGCCCGGCTGGGCACGCTTTATGAGTTCGTGCTGATGTCGTCGTTCGTGCCATTCCTTGTGTACTTCATGTTGAGCTGGCGCGATCACATCTATAAAAGCTTCCTGCGCTTCTTCGAGGGCCCCGATCGTTTGGTGGTGGCGCGCAGCGTCAGCGGAGTTTCCACCATGGCGCGCGCGTTTGTGGTCGGCAACTTCATGATCGGAATTATTCTGGCCGCGCTCAGTTATGCCTTGTTCGCCCTGGTCCACATACCGTTTCCGTTCCTGATTGGGTCTCTGAGCGGTTTCCTGAGCCTGGTGCCTTACATCGGCCTACCGCTCGGTATGATGCCGCCATTATTCGCGGCGCTTGCGGCGGGATCGGACAGCGGCGTAATTCTGTTTTCGTTTTTGATTGTGGTGACGCTGCATCTGACCGCGATGAATGTGTTTTACCCGAAACTCGTCGGCGCGCGTGTCCACCTGAATCCACTGGTGGTCACCGTCTCGCTGATGTTCTGGGGTTTCCTTTGGGATGCGGCGGGCCTCGTGCTGGCGATTCCGATTACCGCGGGAATCAAGGCAATCTGCGACAACGTCGCGGGACTCAAAGCCTTTGGCCGATTTCTGGGCGACTGATCTATTACAAACTGTGAGGCAAGCTCCAGCTTGCAGCGGGCTTCAGCCCGCTTTCTGCGCGTCCGCAATAATAGGCATTCTGCCTGACGCAGACCACCAGCGGCTCAATTCACGACAATCGTCTGAGTCGTATGCCGTTTCACATACCAGCAGGGCCATGCGCCGGAGTGCGGAAATAACGCATTGACGCATCGTTCTTCCACTGACGGCGCCGGCTCAAAACTGAATTTATTGAATTTTTCGTTGACGTGGTAAAACCGGGTGATCGTGAAGGTCGAAAAGCGCGGGCCCGCAGGCACGCCGAGCCTCGCCGAAAGATCGTCCAACCCGTAAATGACGGCTGTCGTGACCAATACCCCGATCAGAATGCGTTTCCTGTCCCGTGTCATTTATTCGAGCACCAGACGCAGAAACGCTTCCGCGGCATAGCTGACGGCGCGGCGCGACGGCTGAACCAGGTAGATCTTGCGTTCCACGTCGATTTCCGGTACCCTCACGGACACCAGCCTGCTTTCCGCAATCTCCTGTTCCACGCACATGCGGGGCAGGAACGCCACGCCAAGATTGCGCTCCACCATCCAGCGAATTGTTTCCACCGTCGGCATTTCGACGTCCATATTCAACCGCACCCCGCGCTCGTGAAAGCTGCGCAGGACGATTTCGCGATAAGGTGAGAGCACGTTGTGCGCGATGAATACCTCCTCACCCAGTTCAGTGATCGGGACGTCTTTGCGTCCGGCCAGCCGGTGTTTTGGCGACACAACAAAAACGAGCGCATCGGTGTAAATGACCGTGGCCTGCAGCCTTTCGTCGCGCGGCTCGTAGCTGATCACTCCGAGTTCCAGATTGCCGTCCACGATTTCGCCGGGAATACGGCTGGAAAACCCGCGACGGACCTGCACTTTGATCCGCGGGTAAAGATGCCGGTATTTTTCGATGTATTTCAGCAGATACAGTCCGGTGGATTCGTTCGCGCCGATTGCAAGACACCCTGCGGAGTGGTCGCGCAACTCCGCGATGGCGTTGCCCAGTTCCGATTCCAGGTTCTGAAAGCGGCGGGCGAATTCGAGGACCGTGCGGCCGGCGTCCGTGAGAACCACATCGCGCGCGGACCGGTCGAAAAGTTTCTCCCCCAGTTCGCCTTCCAGCCTCTGAAGCGCGAGCGATACGGCGGGTTGAGTTCGCCCCAGTTTCTCCGCGGCGCGCGAGAAGCTGCGTTCGTTCGCCACGGTCATGAATACGCGGAGGGGCGTCAGTTCCATCTCTATAACAGAGTATCGTTTACCCCTGTCGCTGCCTGCCCTGCAATACCTCTTTATACCCGATACAATGGTTACCAGTGATTCCCACGAAACGGGCTGCGAAACGGCTTCTGACCCTGCTGTTGCTGGCAATTGCCGTGGCTTCCGCCGCGACCAACGACGTCGTGGAAGGCAACCCGGACGCCGCAGTCAAAGTGACCATCTACGGCGATCTCCAGTGCGACTACTGCCAGACCCTGCGCACCATGCTGGATGAGAAATTGCTCCCCCGCTACGGGAAGCAGGTGGCATTTATCTACCGCGACCTGCCGCTCGGCCGGCACGACTGGGCACGCTCCGCCGCTATGGTGGCGCGCTGGATTCACGAGCAGAATCCGCGCCTCGGCATCGTCTTTCGCCGCGAACTGCTGGACGAGCAGCAACACATCACCCCCGCCAGTCTGAAATCCTGGGTGCTCCAGTTCGCCATCCGCAATCAACTCAGCGAAACGGGTATCATTGCGGCGTTGACCGACCCCCGCCTGTCGCTCCTTGTGGATCAGGACGTCCAGATTGCGGCAACCCGCGGAATCAAAAAGATTCCGACTGTCTCCGTGGCTGGCCATTTGTTCGCCGAAACCATCGTCTACGACGACGTGGCGCGGGTAATCGACCAGGCGCTGGGGAACTGATCGCCGGGGCGGTCACTTCCGGACCACCCAGATTGTGGTTTACTGGTTAGCATGTTGAAACTGCCCTTTTTGGCGCTCCTGGCCACCCTGTCACTCACCGCCCAGTCGGATAAGGGTGTCACGATCACGCAGGGAACGAATCAGATTGCCGTCTGGATCGACGGCCAGCCGTACACGACCTACTATTACGGACCGGATGTCGCAAAGCCCTATCTGTATCCGCTGCGCGCGCCCTCAGGTGTTCGCGTCACGCGCGGATTTCCCATGGACACGCAGCCGGGCGAATCGCTGGACCATCAGCACCAGCGCGCCGTCTGGTTCGCGCATTCGAAAGTAAACGGGATCGACTACTGGAACAACGAATTTTCGTATAAGGGCGATAAGCTCGGCCACATCTTTGTCACCAGGATCGACAAGGCGCAGAGCGGCGCGAAGACGGGCGAGATCGATTCCACGGCGGAGTGGAAGCAGCCGGACAACAAGGTGGTTCTCATTGAAGACCGCAAAATGATTTTCCACGCGGGCGGGCCGAATCGGGTTGTCGATTTCGATTTCACGCTCACCGCGCAGGATAAGGTCACGTTTGAGGATGAGAAAGACGGCGTGTTCGGCATTCGCCTGGCGTCGGAACTGGAAGAGCCGAATGCTCCCGGCACAAAGTCGCAGCCGAAGGAGCCGCTTCGCACCGGCGTGATGACCTGCGCCGACGGGAAAACAACGGAAAAGAATTGCTGGGGCACGCGGGCCGACTGGATGGATTTTTCCGGCACCGTGAGCGGCGAAAAAGTGGGTGTCACGATTATGGATCATCCGGAAAATCCCGGGCATCCGACTTACTGGCACGCGCGCGGCTACGGTCTCTTCGCCGCTAACATTTTCGGGCGGAATGCGTTTACAAATAAGAAGGAACCTTCGGGCGAGGTGACGCTGAAGCCCGGCGAGAAAATCCGGTTCCGTTACCGCGTCGTGATCCATCCGGGCACGCTGGCGGACGAGAAGCCCGATGAGTTGTACAAGGCCTACGCGGCAGGAAAATAAAAATGTTGAAGCGACTCTCCCTTTTTGCCTTTGCGATGGCATTTCCCGTCTTCGCGCAGACGCTGCCGCCGGGCGTGACGAAGGGCGCATCCATGGCGGGAATCACGGAATATTCGTATCCGAACGGCCTGCGCGTGCTGCTGTTGCCCGATTCCTCAAGCACCAAAGTCTCCGTGAACATGGTCTACATGGTGGGCTCGCGGTTTGAAGGCTATGGCGAGACGGGGATGGCGCACCTGCTGGAGCACATGAACTTCATCCTCTCGAAGGATGGCCGCAACATCAAAAAAGAGCTGACGGATCATGGCGCCAACTGGAACGGCACCACCGATTACGACCGCACGAATTACTTTGAAACGGTGAACGCGTCGGACGAGAATCTGAAGTGGGCGCTCGGCCTGGAAGCGACCCGTATGGTGAACATGCGGATCGAAAAATCGCTGCTCGATACCGAGATGACGGTGGTGCGCAACGAATTCGAGCGGGGTGAAAATAACTCGGCCGAGGTTCTGGATGAGCGCGTGATGGCCACGGCCTATCTGTGGCACAACTACGGCAAATCTGTGATCGGGTCGCTCGCCGATATTGAGAAAGTTCCGATTGATCGGCTGGCGGCGTTCTATACGAAGTACTACCAGCCCGACAACGCAGTGCTGATCGTCGGCGGACAGATCGATCCCTCGAAGACGTTGGCGATGGTGGCGGATTCGGTGGGTGCAATTCCGCGTCCGACGCGCAAGCTGGATGCGACGTATACAACGGAACCCGCGCAGGATGGCGAGCGCACGGTGGAACTGCGCCGCGTCGGCACGGGGCAGAACCTGATCATGGCGTATCACGGACCGGCGATGGCGCATCCGGACGCCGCCACGCTGGAAGTTGTGGCCGGCATTATGAACGGCGCCGGCGGCACGGGCCGCCTGTACAAAGCGCTGGTTGATAGCAAGAAGGCGATGTCGGCTTCGATGGGGGTCGCGGAACTTCACGATCCCGGGCTGATTGAATTCTCGTCGACGCTCAGTAAAGATCAGAAGCTCGACGATGTGAAGAAGACGATGCTGGACACGATCTCGGGACTGATCTCCGAACCGCCCACGAAAGAAGAAGTGGATCGCGCCAAGGAGCGGATTGTTCAGCGGATGGATCGCGAAATGACCAATTCGCAGGCGATGGTGGTGAACACGCTGACGGAAGTGGTGGCCAGCGGCGACTGGCGTTATCTGTTCACGAATTACGCGGAGATCAAAGAGGTCACGCCGGAGGATGTGGTCCGCGTGGCGAAGTTGTATCTCAAGGATTCCAATCGCACAGTGGGCGAGTTCATTCCCGATGCCGCGCCGGAGCGCACAGTGGTGCCGGATGCGCCACCGATGGACAAGCTTCTCGCCGAATTCAAACCAAATGTCACGGTGAGCGAGGGCGAAGTGCTGGATCCCGATCCCGCCAGCGTGGAGAAGCGTGTTCTCCGGTCGCAACTGCCGGGTGGTTTGAAGCTGGCGTTGTTACCCAAGGCAACCCGCGGGAACCTGATCGATCTGAGTCTCAATCTACGGTTCGGCGATGAAAAATCGCTCACCGGAAAAAATGCAGCGGCACAACTGGCCGGCGCGCTGCTGATGCGCGGCACGAAGACCATGAGCCGCCAACAGATTCAGGACGCGATCCAGAAACTCAACGCGACGATCTCGGTGTGCGGCGGTGGTGGTGGCGGCAGAGGCGGCGGCCGTGGCGGTGGCGGCGGTGGTGCGCTGTCAGGCTGTTCGGCCTCAATTCAGACGACATCGGAAAATCTGATTCCGGCGATGCGGCTGATGGCGGAAGTCCTGAAAGATCCGGCGTTTCCGGAATCCGATTTCGAGCAGATCCGCCAGCAGGAAATCACGGCGATCGAGCGGGGACGAACGGAACCGACCACGCTCGCCGCTCAGACGTTGCAGGCGAATCTGAGTCCTTTCCCGCGCAGCGACGTGCGGCATCCGCGCACGATTGACGAGCAGATTGAAGATCTGAAAAAAGTCACGCTGGACGATGTAAAGAAGTTTTATCAGGATTTCTACGGCGCGTCGAAGGGAGATATCGTTGCGGTGGGCGCGTTGAAGCCGGACGAGGTGCGGAAGGCGGCCGAGGAATTGTTCGGGACATGGAAAAGCCCGAGCCCCTACAAGCGCATCGATTCGAAGTACCTGCCGGTGACGCCGATCGATACCAGGATCGAAACGCCGGACAAGGAGAACGCGCAATTTTACGCGGGAGTGCGCATTCAGATGCGTGACACCGATCCGGATTACGCCGCGATGGTGCTGGCGAATTACATGATGGGCGGCGATATCACCGCGCGCTGGTCAGACCGGATTCGCAATCGCGAGGGGCTGAGCTATGGCGTCAGCAGCTCGTTTACCGCGCCGGCGGATGGAGATGCGGCGCTGTTACAGGCGAGTATTATCAGCAATCCGAAAAATTCGCCGAAGGTGGAAGCGAGTTTCCGCGATGAGTTGCAAAAGACGCTGGCGGATGGCTTCACGCAGAAGGAACTGGACGCCGCGAAATCCGCGATTCACGATGCGAGAGTGCTGGGGCGGTCGGGCGATGCGGCGATTGAGAGCCTGATCATGACACGCGCGGAAGTGGATCGCACGCTCGATTGGGACGTGCAACTGGATGCGAAACTGGCATCGCTCACGCTGGTCCAGGTGAATGCCGCGTTCCGCAAGCACATAACGAACACCATCTCGGTCTCGATCGTGCAGGCCGGAGACTTCAAAAAGGCCGGCGTTTACCAATAGATCGGTGTGGGGCAGGCGGTTCCGCCTGCCGTATTTAACCAACAACGTAGGCACAAGACCCACGGACCGGGCATTCCCCGCATTTCGGTTTGGCGAGCTTGCAGGGTTGCTGCCCGTGGCGTTTCAGCAGCAGGTACGCTCTGATCCGCGCGTCGAACTTCGCGGGCACTTCCGCTGCAACCATCTCCTGCGCCGCACGATACGTCTTACCCCAATTCTGATCTTCCTGACCGCTCCGAATCCGCACCAGGACGTGCGGGCAGTTGGACGGGACGGCGGCAATCGGCGATACTCCGGCGAAGAGCAGAATCCGATCGGCACCAGGATCGGCGATGCCGGGAAATTTCTTCAGCGCGGCGCGAGCCTTCGGCAAAGGCAGCCTTCTCAGCGCGCCAGCCAGGTCGCCACCGAATTCCTTTTGAACCCGCTCCGCAATCTCTTTTAAACGCTCGGCGCGAAGTTCGGGAACCATTCCACCGGCTTTCAATGCGAGCGCGAGGCGGGTGGGATTGGCGGCGAGCAACTCTTCCGGCTCAAGTCCAAAGTTCTGCGTCAGTGCCGCCCAGCCCTTTGCGCAGGAAGCGTCGCTGGCCGGATAGCCGCAATGCCACCACACCAGAAACGTGAAGGGATCGGTTGGCCACTCCGGCGCTTGAGGGCCGTAGTGTACTTCCAGAGTATCGAGCAGCTGATTTAAATCCGGCATTCGCGGTAGCTCAGACCACTATAGTCCGATCTCCGGAATCGCGCATAGAAATTTCCGATAACATCTCAGCTTCCGATCCCGTAATACAGACAGGAACAAGAAATGCGAAAGATCACGATTTTCCTTCTGCTGGCCAGTGGCGCGTTCGCTCAGACCAATCCGTCCCTCCCCGAGTTTGACGCTGGCGTCGTCAAACTGAATAAGTCCGGAGCGAACGAAGCGTCAGGCGGTATTCTGCCGGGCGGTGAGTTTTCCGTACGCAATATCTCGATGATCGATCTGCTTCAGTTCGCGTGGCATGTGGACGATAGTGCTATTTCGGGATTTCAGCCCTGGTTCCGGTCGGACCGGTTTGACGTCATCGGTAAAGCGCCGGCCAACACATCCGACTCCACGCTTCGGCTCATGCTGCAATCGCTTCTGGCGCGCGAATTCAAACTCAGAGTGCATGAGGAACAGAAACCGCAGGACGCGTTCGCGCTGGTCGTTGTGAAGGGCGGCCCGACACTGCAAAAGTCGGCGGGACCCGCAGCTGTCGTCTCTGCCGAGAAAACCATTCAGGACGACCCGAACGATCACTGCAAGAGAGCCGCTGGTAACCCCACGATTACCGCCATCTGCACGAACATTACTATGGGGGAACTGGCGCAGCGGCTTCCGAGCCTGGCGCCGGCCTATGTCGATCGGCCGGTTGTCGATCTGACCGGAATCTCCGGGACGTACGATCTGAAACTGGAATGGGTCGGCAAAGGAAGAATCGATGCCGAGGGCGGCCTCACCATATTCGACAGCATCACGAAGCAACTCGGACTTAAGCTTGAGCAACGAAAGGTCCCGATGCCTGGCATCGTGATCGACCACGTCGAGCGCCTGGCGGAGAATTGAAAGGAACCGAAGACATCCCATGTCTTATTATCTTTTTGCCGCGATACTTCAGCGACCCGGAATGCGATTTCGATTTGCGCAGCGCAGCCCGGATTCCATGTCCGACAATCTTCTGGCCGCGATCATCATTTCAGGCTGCGCTGTCGCCGTCGCCTGGATCGTTTGGGTGATCGCGACGAACATTCGCCGCAGCCGGGCGAGCAAGCAGGTCACCGAGCTTCACTCGCGGCTGCTCGACCGCTTCGCAGGCAATGCCGAACTCATCGCCTTTCTCGAAGGCGAATCCGGGCGTCGCTACTTTGAAGCTCTGGAATCCGGCCTCAGCGAACCGCTCAGCCGGATTCTCAACGGCATTCAGGCCGGAATCGTGCTCCTGCTGCTCGGCATTGCGCTGGTTGCGATTGGAATCGGCCAGAACGAAGAATTCTCGCGCAATGCGCTTCTGTTCTCCGGCATACCCGCCATCGCGCTTGGCGCGGGATTCCTGATTTCCGCCGCAATCTCGCACCGGCTGAGCAAGGCCTGGGGCCTGCTCGACAGGAACGGGCGTCGCACGCCCTGACGGAGTTGACATGCCCGCACCGCCACCACCATGGACGAGGAAAGCTTTCACGCGTTCTACGAACAGACTGCCCGTAGTCTGCGCGCTTACCTGCGCTCCATGCTGATGGACCAAAACCTTGTGGATGATCTGCTGCAGGAAAGTTACTTTCGTTTGCTGAGGGCCGCGCTTCCGGTCGCGACGGAACCTGCGTATCGCAAGAATTATCTTTACCGGATCGCCACGAATCTGGTCCACGATCATCGAAGATCCCGCCAACTGGAACAATTGCCGGAAGACTTCGAAACCCTTACACCAGCAGCTTCACCCGATGCGGCGCACGATGTGGGGCAGGCGTTTGCGCGTCTGAAGCCGAGAGAGCGCGAGGTCTTATGGATGGCGTACGTCGAGTGTTTCGACCACCGGGAAATTGCTGCCGTTCTCCGCATGGGAACAGCCAGCATCCGTCCGCTGCTTGCGCGCGCCAGAGCCCGATTTGGGGACGTGTTGCGGCGCAGAGGTCTGGGTGAATAAGATGAAGGAAGAGTTGCCGATGCCAGACTGCGAACAGGATTTCATTGCGCGGACCATGCAACGGTTGGCAGGGGAACTATCTGCCGAACCCGGCCCATCCGCCGCGGCGATGTGGTGGAGGCTGAATTTGCGGATGCGCCAGGAACGTGCACGCCGCGCCCAGGCGCCGTTAATCTGGATGACGAGGATTCTTTACCTGGCGATCGCGCTTCTGGCGGCATTTCTGGTGACCCTGATGACGCAGCTTTCCGGACCGGTGGTGACAACTGGCCTGGTGGCTTTCGGTGTTTTGACGATTCCGGCCGGGATTGCTTTGTGGGGCTGGGCGCGGTCCGGATTCTGACGCCGAATGTAAACCTGTGTCTAAGGTACGCCGCGAGTCCGGGTTTTCCGATAATATTGGATCGAACCGTGTTGCCCGGGAGCCAATCTATGACGCGTGCCCGTCTGCTTCGCCTTTTCGCGATCCTGCCGTTTCTTGTGTTCGCCGGCTGCGCGTTAGCGGCAACGTCTCCTGACCCCGCGACCGGCACCGCGGACCAGTTCTTCGGCCTCGACAAAGTCTACACGTTTCACCTGACTCTCACGCCTGCTGAATACCGCAAGCTCGAGCCGCCCAATGGAGGCAGCATGGCGCGCCCCGGTGTCTCGGGCGACGACCGCTATCCCACTTCCACGGCCATTCTTGAATTCGAGGGGAAGAAGTGGGGCCCGCTCAACCTTCGCTACAAGGGCAATTCCAGTTACCGTTCGGCGGGCGCGCTCAAGCGTCCCATCAAGCTGGAATTTGAGGGCGCGGGCGACACCAAAGATAAAGCCCGCACGTTTTTCGGGATGTCCAAAATCAACCTGAATAATAATGCGATGGATTCGAGCCAGATGCGTGAAGCGCTGGGTTACGACATCTTCCGCATGGATGGCGTGCCCGCCGCCCGCACCGCTTTTGCGAAAGTCTACCTCACTGTTCCCGGCACTTACGACAATCAGTACGCGGGCCTCTATACCGTCGTCGAACAGATCGATCAGACTTTCATGAAAGACCGCTTCGGGAAGAAGACCGGCCCGGTCGTGAAGCCCGAAGGGCTCAACGGCATGCCGTACCTGGGTGACGATTGGGATTCCTACCTGGTTCCCTACGGCGCGAAATCCACCGACAAGATCGACCCGGAGGATGCGAAACGCTTCATCGCTTTCGTCAAGTTCGTCAGGGAGGCCTCCGACCAGGATTTCGCCAAACATGTCGCCGATATCGTCGACGTGGATGAGTTTCTGCATTTCCTGGCCGTCGAAGACATGACGGTGAATCTGGATAGTCCGCTGGGGATGAACCACAATTACTACATCACGATCAATCCGAAGACGCAGAAGATCACGTGGATTCCGTGGGACCTGAATCTGGCGTTCGGTGGGTTTGGCGGTTTCGGCCGGGGTAGTAGTGGAAGTGCGCAGCAGGATCTCAGCGTGAATAGACCGTCGGCGAAGGGTCAGTTTCCTCTGGTGGATCGTGTGCTGGCCGTGCCGGAATACCTGAAGCAATACGACGCGATTGTGCGGAATCTGGTGGCGCGGAATTTCAACGTGAAGCGTCTCGATGCGCAGATGGATCTGATGGAAAGCGCAATCGGCGCGGCGGTCAAGCTGGATGCTGCCGTCTCCCCGACGCAATACGCGAAAAATACGGCGGACGACCCGGCGAGCGTAACGACGACCGACGCGCCTCCCGTGGTGACCGACGGCTTTGTGGTCGTCGATCCGGGTGGCCCTCCGGGCATCGGTTTCGGTGGTGGGCGCGGCGGCTTCGGCGGGCGCGGTGGCCGTGGAATGGGTGGACCTCCGCTCCGTCAGTTCGTCGCGTTGCGTGTTGAATCGGTGCTGGAGCAGCTTGATGGCAAGCGCGAAGGCTTCACATCGCAGGGCAGAGGCGGACGCGGCGGTTTCGGTGGTCCCCCGCGCGGCTTCGGCAACTAAACGCGCGCAGTAAGCCCACACGATGTAGGTACAGGTTGGTAACCTGTACGGCCGAGCGCAGCTCGGCCTCGTGGCGTTTCGCCGCGTCCTGACAGCCATATTTTTTCTTCGGCGCCTGATCCAAACATGTGGCAAGCTCGCGCTATGCTCGGCGCACGCCCTCGAAGGGCAAACTTGCCCGTCGCGAATGGCGCAGACGCGCCGCGCCTTCGATCGTCGGCACGAACATCAACCACCACACCTCGCCCATCGGCCATCCGAGGCATCAGCGGGTGTCGTCACGCCTGCCGAGTCGACTGGTTTCGCAGGCATCAGCGCCAGAATTTGGTGAGCTGCCCGGCAATGGCTCTGCCCTGGTCGTAACCCGCTTGAGCGGAAGGCCTGCGCCTCGACAAATCCATCACGTTCATGCCACCGCCGAGCGCTTCTTGAGAGTTGCTGTCCGGAAAGATCGTTTCGACGCTGCTGCCGCGCCCGCGTAGTTCCTCGACCTGTGTTGCGAGATGCATGCCCCAGTTCAGCGGATGCCGTGATCTGCCGCCGAATGGTGACAGCACCAGCACCCGTGCGTACCCGGCTGCCAGATCGGCATTCTCGTTTCTTCGGTAGCCGCCGTTGATGTATCGCCTGTCGCCGATGCTGTACGGAGGGACACCGAAGCCGTTGGAAGTGCTGGCGGCGACGGCGTCCACCAGGTCGACGCCGCTGTCGCGGTCGAACACGACCGGCTCGCCGGTATGGGCATCGACCGCCGGGATGAGCATCCGCCGTTGCGGCCAGAGCCGACTGGGCAGCCGGGCGGCGACGGTAGCGCGCCACTGCGTTTGCGCGGAACTGTGCGACGCCGCGTCCGTCTCGAGCGCCGCCGCTCCCATTCTGCGGCGCATGTCGGCCGCATCCGCAGCGGCGCCCATGATTGCGCTCGTTATCTCCATGTGGTTCACCGCCGGCCCGATCGGAACGCGTCCACCGTCGGATCCGGCCGGGGCAGTCTGTGGCTGGGTCTCAGCGGCAAGGATCTCGGCAAGCAGTTCGGTCGGCCGAGTCCCGCTGGTGATCTGGGCCGCGGCGGTCGATCCGGCCGACGTCCCGATGGTCAGATCGGCCTCGGTCACATCCAACCCGGCCTCGAACAGACCGGCGATGACGCCGATCAGCCACGCATTGCCTGCCGCTCCGGCGCCACCAAGAACCAACGCGCGCTCGCTCATGACCGGCACACTACCAACCGCAAGGTGCGTGATGCGCTTATGCGCAGCGGTCAGGTGAAACCCATGCCTGCTGATGTCGTCCAGGCAAATACTCACGTCAACGCCCTGATAGGGTTCGTCATGGTGCAGCTCTATCGTCTTGAAGCTCGCCCACGGGCCGTATTGCTGCGGCAGGTTCGTCCCTTGCTCATCGAGCGTAAAGCCGAACACGCGGTCCTGGCCTCTTAAAACATGCACTCTGGCCATGGGTGTTTTTCACTTCGCTTTCTAAGAAATCGATTGGGACGCAAGATGTCGCCCAAGCCTGCACTTTCGTGGGGCGGAGGAGGCGGGTCAGATCGTTGGCGTCACCAACGATCTATCATAAACTATAGTGGCGCCAATGGCAAATTATTGGTGTCACCAATCTTTTTCGGGGCGCGATGGACATCACTAGACATGCGGGCCAGGCGCCTCTATGGCGCAATCTGGCATCTAGGTTGCTGAATCAGACGGCCATCCTGGTCGGCAGAGTCGTGAGCGAAGCCCTCGCTGTGGAGGGGACTCATCGCTACCAGCTCGCCGCGCTTGCTACGCTCGATGCGTTTGGCGCCGTCTCGCAGGCCGAACTCTGTCGGCGGACGAACATCGACCGCAGCGATATGAACGCGGTTGTCAATGCGCTTGAAGCAGAAGGTATAGTCAAGCGCGTTTCAGATCCCGACGACCGCCGCCGGAATATTGTTGAGATGACAGAAACGGGCAAAGCTCGCTTCAGGCGCCTGAAGGCTGGCCTCGCGGCGGCGGAGGACCGTGCGTTGGAGCCATTGGCTCCGGCAGACAGGCGAGAGTTGCTGCGTTTGCTTCGGATACTTCACGACTATCACGCGGTTCCGCCACCTTCCGCAGAAAGCCATGGCTGAAGCTCGCGTCATGCCGGCGATCGGTGTAGCCCCGGCAACGCCCGTGCCAACATCCGACCCGCACCTCGATCAGGTCTCCGACGCCGAACTACTCGATCAGGTGTTTCCGGGTGGCCGCCTGACGAATTCCGGGACCCTGCGATTGCCAACTATTTCAAAAAACTTTAGGACGTCCGCAGCTAACTGAATCAAAGCCACTTAACATCCAATTGGTTTCGTTCCGCACAAGTTTCCAGACCCCGATTTCTTGACACCATGTGCTAGTTTCCAATCAGGGAGCGGCCCTTCATCTGGCCGTTCCTGACAGTAATTTCCTGCGCAGGAAACGTCGAATTGAGGTGAAACTGGACTCTCGGGTACCTGTTAAGGGATGACGGCATCGATCCTTTGGATCGTGTCGACGAGA